>VAPM010731927.1_pt1 | contig 24761 bp, 28 predicted proteins | sample 3395091 | NCBI WGS metagenome assembly VAPM01 (sample SAMN08290445, study PRJNA428436) | hydrothermal vent metagenome | isolation source: Deep-sea hydrothermal vent chimney 3 | place: Pacific Ocean: Juan De Fuca Ridge
TATGGGGTATATTCCAGCAAGATTGCCGCGCTATCGCTCGCAATGACCAGGCTTTCTATATTCAAAGCAGGGGCTTAAAGTTAACGGGACAGCAGTGATATAGCAAACAAAATTAAAGAGGGAAGATTGATGCCAGAAATAATCATCGATGGATTAAGCGCCGATTCGAGTGGCGAATTAAATCAGGGCTCAGTAGAAAAAGGCATTAGCGGCGATTACAATTTTTCTATTGGTGCTGTTCTCAGCGAAGCATGGGATAAAACCAGCGGTACGAAATGGCCAATTCATCTGGCTTTTCTATATTATTTCCTTGTGGCTCTTGCAATTATAATCGTACTTTTTATTACCACAGCGGCCTTATCATTCGGTTCTTCTTCTGATGGCCTGGCCGGTTTTTTCCAAATTATTTTACAAATTGCGATAAATATTATTCTGTTACCACTGATGCTAGGGATAATCATAATGGGCATTCAACGCGCCGCTGGTCGCGATATAAATGCTAACACTATTTTTGGTTATTTCTCAAAAACGTTCTCATTGTTTGCCACAATGCTTATTATGTCTATCATGCTCGCTATTGGTTTTTTACTGTTTATTCTTCCCGGCATTTACCTGTCGGTTGCTTACTATATGGCACTACCGCTGGTGGTTGAAAAAAATATGGGGCCATGGCAAGCACTGGAAACTTCACGCAAAGCGGTAACCCGTCGTTGGTTTAGAATGTTTGGCTTTTTATTTATTATGAGTATCATCGTTGCTATTTCAATAATACCACTGGGTATTGGTTTAATATGGAGCTTACCGCTGTTAATTATTGCTTACGGAATTATTTACCGGAATATGTTTGGTATTGAAGCGGCGACACTGAAATAGAAAGGGCGTCACAGAATGAAAAAAATAAAACATGAAGCTGAATTAATAAAAGGTGCCATAAGCACCGGAGTTAAATTTGCTGAACTACGCGGTGCGGCTATATTTGAACCAACCGATTCACAAAGTGAAAAGATACTTTATATATACAGGCTGCTGGTGCATGACAAACTTATTCAGCCGTTGCCAGAAGACCAGGTGTCACAAAAAGCGATGCGACATAAACTGGCTATCTGGTATTCGAAGCAGCTGCCTAAAGATCATCCTTTGCTTAAATAAGTTTCTAAAATGCTGATTAATTTAATGACAATACCTTTAATGCTTCTTTATATGAATCATCTAATTGCAATTTAGCTTTATTATAAGAGGCTTCAGTTAACTCGGCTTTAACCATATTTAAATTTTCACCTGCCGCCCGATAAAAAGCATTGATTACATTTGCAATATTCTTTGCGGATAAATTATTTTTTTCAAGCTTCCTATCGTTAGCTATTTCAAGTTCCGCTTTGGCTTTTATATTTGCCGAACGTGGAATCATTTTATTCTGTCCATTAACGTCGCTAGATGCGGTCAACGGGCCAGACTTGGTATACGTTATTCCCTGATAGGTAAATGTTTCACCGATGGGTAATAGATAAAACTTCACAATAACCGCCTTCTCACTCTTATTTTAAACAACCAGAACCCTGGTTATACATAGCCACTATACAATAAACGACAAACGAAACTGAAACCAGAGTAATGATGGATAGGCGCTAAGCCATATCCAGAAGAACCGGTTTAAACCAAACAAACAAGCATTGGCAAAGTGAAAGCTCGCCGCAACAATAAGTGCCAGCATTAAACTTTGCGTAGATAATAATGTTAAAGGAAAAAATAATTCAAAAATCATAATCGCCCACGACATACTAAACAGCACTCGCGGTGACTGCGCCCAGCCTCTTAAAGACACACTAACAGGATACGCTGAAAATTGGAAAACATCGCGCAATGCCCGACCACTACGCCAGTCCGGGTTTTTTATTTTTACCCAACCTGAAATAAAATACGATAAAACCAGTTGCAGGGCCAGATAGCCCAATGCCATTTCCTGCCAATATCGAGTAGGCGCAATATGTAGTAAAAAAAGACAGAGCAAAACAAGCAGACCCATACGGTCTGCGCCACCATTATAAGGCCCTTGGTAGCGATGCAATTTGAATAAAGCAATAATAAGTAACAAGCCCAAAACATAAAGGCTTTGATAACCCGTTACAAGTAACAAAGCCAGTGCAAACCTTGGTAAGAATATGGCTCTGTCCATTATATTTGTTTTTATATGCTCAAGACTTTGTTGCGCAAAAGCCAGCCCCATTAATATTTCTATTACACGTACAGCATCATCAAAATTCATTTGCTATCTCGATACTTTTGCAATGAAATAACACGAGAATAAAAACAAATTGTTTTTTCTATTTTATCACCCTGACGCTGTATTAACTCTAATCGAAATTGCAAATTACTCACATTATTTAAATTATTATTTAATACATCCTGTCTCAGTTCTTTTTGAATGCGCTGTAAAATTTCTAACTCACTGTGTTCTGTCGGCTGCTCCATAATACGCTCTGCGCAACTCATCATAAATAAAGTTTCATTCCATTCTGGATTCCAGAACATACGATACAGCATTTGCCTAAACGGCACGTGTACTGGACGCGGTTTGAATTCACGCCAATCTGATAGTATCGAATTATCGGCATTAAGCAGCGCATATTGAATACGCGGCGAAGGCGCAATAATGTCAAAAAAATTCCATGACGGCAAAATGGCCGGTAATAAAAGTTTAAGAATATGCAACATTGTCATCGTAGTGGTTAAGTTATTGACAAAAGAATAGGTTAAGCCCGGTTTAAAATCTACATTTCGAAATCACTGCTGTGCTGTTAGCTTGAGCCTCGTGATGTTGAAATGCGAAGTAATGTCTACGTTTATGATAATACTAATACCGCCGGATATGGCATTACTGTGGCTGGCTAAAGACCGTCCGCTTCATGGAAGAAGCAGTCGAGCGGCCAGGGATGGCGAATAGCGAGTCTTTAGCCAGCCACAGTAATGCCATATCCTACCCTTATTCCCGGTTCAAGAGTTAACGGGACAGCAGTGGTTTCGAATGCTTTCGCTTTCATAAAACAGCCGTAAAAGTTAAACTACCCTATTAACTTTTGAATCACCTTTGCAGCGTAGAATATGGAATTGGTAGCGATAGTATTATTAAGCTAACGGGGCAGCCTCGATTTATTTATAACAATTTAAACCTCCTATGATAACCAACCCCCTTAAAGGCTTGTTCGCAGTTCACTCTGCTGTTTTTATTTTTGGCTTAACCGCCCTTTTTTCTAAACTCATTGCCTTAAATGCTTTAGAGATATCCATGTTACGCAGCTTTATTGCGGCGTTCTTTATCGCTATCGTTATTTTATATAATGCAAAGGGACGACTAAAATCATTATTACTAAACAATGCTAAAGATTATGCCCTAATTTTTTTAATCGGCGTGTTGTTAGCCCTGCATTGGGTGACTTACTTCCACGCCATGCAAGTAGCAACCATTGCGGTGGGGGTTATTGCTCTTTACACTTTCCCGATTATTACGGTTTTTCTGGAGCCATTATTTCATGGTGACAAGCCTCATGTAAAAGATGTCGCCAGTGCACTGCTGGTTTTATTCGGTATTTATTTACTGGTGCCAGAATTTTCCTTAAACAACCAAACAACCCAGGGAATGTTATGGGGAATACTATCGGCATTACTTTTTTCACTGCGAAATATTCTGCAAGGTCATTACTTTAAAGGTCATTCTGCTCGAAAAAGTTTGTTTTACCAGGCTCTCGTTACCTTTATTGTTCTGCTACCGTTCTCGTTTAACGTTATCCCGGAAGTTTCAATTAACCAGTGGGAACTACTGTTAATTTTAGGCTTGTTTTTTACTGCCTTACCGCATACTTTATTTGCTTTTAGTTTATTAAATTTAAAAGCCAAGACCGTTAGCCTAGTCGCTTGTGTGCAAGTTGCTTATGCCACCGTATTCGCTGCAATATTACTCGATGAATGGCCAGCATCAGCCACCGTTATAGGTGGCGTTATTGTTGTCTCTACAGCAATGTACGAATCTTATACGGCTAAATCAAAAAACTGACTACTGGGCTGTTCTAGCCATAGCCGCCATCTGTTCGTGGTTTAACAAGCATCGGCGCATAAACAATCACAAACAGTCCAAAACTGACTATCCACAATAATTGCGATAAACCAATCCACTGTAAATAAAATTCAGGCCAAAACATGGGTAGAAACACTCGTGTAACACTGCCAGTCACAGCGGCTAGAAAAATCCACTTTAAAATAACCGGTGGTTCAAATACATTTCGGCCTGTATGGCCTAATGTAACACGCGCCATCATACCGAGCGTCATCAAGCCGATTGTGCCAAAAGTAAAAGCATGAATAATTAAACTTGATTTGATGACAAAAAATAGCGATAAAAACTTTAATGCAAAACCAACAACAATCCAAGCATAAGCAATATAAAGTATCCATACCAGTGGTTTTCCCCAAATGCCTTTTAAATACCAGTGTTTTAATCTTATGCCATGTAGCACAAATAAAGCCAAGGCCAATATTGCCGCTACCTGAACATTAGATAAAAAGACTTCAAATAAAATAAAAAGTAACAAAACAATCGGACTACTAATGTCTACCCATTTATAATTAACCAGTGAAACAGGCACCCCCGTCGACACGCCTTTTTCTATAAAGAAGGGAATTACTCGTCGTCCCATCAGGGTAATTAAAGCAAGAATAAAGTACATACCACTGGCTACTCCCCAAGTAATGCCTGAATCCAAAAGATTAAATACCCCCAGATAAAACAAAACATTACTAAGCGATAATAAAAATATTACCAGCCATAAACCCATTTGCGCCCACTGCTTTACCTTTGCTATCGGGTAAAACAACGCCATTGCCAAAAAGAAATTAAAGCCCAGATCAAACCATGCCATAGCCAGCATAGCGTACGGATGATCAATAAATGGCATACTACGTGCGAGCAACCATAACAGGGCTAACGCAAGTAAAGACGCTCCATTTAATGTTTGAACCCCGGTCCAGTTTTTAACCGCAGTTAAAACAAAACCAGCAATTACCGCCAACGTATAACCAAAAATCATTTCATGTGCATGCCAGTTGGTATTCGACAGTTGACTTGATACCGGCAGCTTATAGTGATACTGAATTACAGCAAACCATACCAACATACCAACAAAAGCAAAAAGACCAGCAAAGAGAAAAAATGGTCTGAAACCCAAATGTAAAAAAGAAAGACGATACTGTTTTTTTTCTGTAATACCTTCCATAAATAACCTCGTCAGGAATACACGTTAAAAAGAATGCAAAATATTATTAACTGGCATTAAGCCTAGTTTGTATTAAGCATAGTATAGAGAAATTGCGCATGTTCAGCCGCCTCACGACCCAGGGTTGTAAGATAGCCACCATCAACCTGGGTAATAAAACCTTTTTTGAATAAGCGCTGCGCAGCAGCAATTTTTACAGCCTCGGCCGCTTTATGAATTTTGATGCCTTCCTGACTAGTCGATAAGTCATAAAGCATCAGTACTTCGAGTTCATCAATATAGTCTGGTGTATAAGACATTGTTACTCCTCATAATGTTTGGAATTTCCACTGCATCGTAGTATAAAACTGTTACGCAAAAATGGACAGATATAGCTCATAAAACAACCATATCAATCGATCTGGATCAGCATAATTAAATTTATTACTCATATTTTAAAAATACGGAAAAAAAAGGGAATAAATATTGCCCCATGGTATCTTAAGCTTCAATGACACAATAATAACGCCTTTTGCAAAATTTGGGGATAGTATTCGAGCAAGTGTATAACACTAATGCCGGTCTACGAACAACACCTGGTGGCTCGCCTGCCGTAGAAGCAATAGAGATAATATACTTTCAACGTGTCGCGCCGGAAACCGAGCTTAGCAATACAAGTAGAACTTCACCTTTTTCTGCAGGCTATCCTTATGCACCACGTTTTATTTTGTTTGCAGCACTTAACCCACCGGTACGTGGATTATTCAGCAGCGAATCCTTTATACCTCAGGCTGGTATTGCAGGTGTAAGCTACGAAGTTAGCACCACTAAACCCTGGCACGCAAAACTTGTACGTTATAATGCAATCGGTGAAAAAGAAACCATTGGTACTATTGTACTGAAAGGGCCAAACAAAAAGAGCCGTGGTAGCATCTTACCCTCTGTTGCAACAACCATGCTTGATGGCAATGGTAGTTTTATGAGTGTGCCCATAAAGGTTGCAAATAAAAAAGGCCGTTATTCAGTCAACCTGAATTTATACGGTGGAGGATAAGCAACGACAACCATTATTGTTGAATAACAATAGCGGGCAGCAAGCAATACATTTACTACTTTGCTTGCTAGCCGGCTATTGCCTGCGATTATGTTCAGCTACTCTCACTTTTCAGGTTTGCTCGATGTTTAATTTTACCCCAGATAATACTCAGCAAGATAATCACCAGTAAAGGAATAACACCTAGATTCACTATTTTCCAACCAAAATTATGCTGCAACATGCCGGCTGATAAAGAAGAAAAAGCAACTGTTGTAAAGATAATAAAATCATTCAACGCCTGAGTCTTGCTTCGCTCGGCGGCATTGTAGGTTTCAGTAATAAGCGTTGTTGCACCAATAAATAAAAAATTCCAGCTTAAACCAAGCAAAAACAATGCTGGCCAGTAATGATTAACACTGTTGCCGTTTAAGTTAATCACCACACAGGCGATACCAAACAACACGCCCATAAAAAGAATATTATAAATTCCAAAACGACGAATTAAATGCCCGGTAAAAAAAGACGGCGCAAACATTCCAAGGGTATGCCACTGAATAACAAATGAGGTATCAGAAAAAGTGTGCGCATGACTATGCATAGCCAATGGCGTTGCGGTCATAACAAAGGACATAACACCGTAACCAAGCATACCGCAAATTAAGCCAATTATAAATTTAGGCTGTGATGCAATCACCCAAAGTGAACGAACTTCTAATGATGCTTCTTGCTCTAAGCTTGCTTTTGTATCCGGTAATTTAAGAAAGCTCAGAGTAAAAAAGATTAAAATATATATAACAATAATAGAGATATAACTGCCTGCAAATATAGCCGTTGCTATTGACGTATGTGTGTAATTTGCCAAATTAGGGCCGACAAAAGCAGCAACAACACCGCCCAGTAACACATAAGATATGGCACGACTCTTTTTATCCGGCTCTACGCTATCGGCAGCTGTAAATCTGAAATAATTACCAAAGCCATTAAAGATACCAATCAAACCGGTACTAATAACAAACAGCCAGAATTCATTTTTAATGATGGCATATGTCGCAACACTACCACCCGCCACACCAAACAGCGTTGCAAACATAAACGCTTTTTTACGACCAATTTTTTTCATTAATATCGCCGCCGGTATGCTCGTGAACATAACGGCAAAAAATAAAATGGCTAATGGAAGCGTCGCCAGGGACTTGTCGGTTGCTAGAATCGTTCCTACTAAAGCAACTGTCGTAATAATAAGCCCCATACTACTCATCATAAGCGCCTGACTTATAGCCAGTATGGGAACATTTCGTTTGTATGAATTCATATCGTAAGTTTGTAGATAAATTACCCTGAAATTTTCTTTTACACTAAAATCGAATAATTTATCGAGTAAGGCATAAAATGACAGCCCCATCCTCATCCTCATCAAAGAATAGTGATTGCTTATAAAATAACCAATTAATTAATTTTTATGGCTCGGTTTTTCCATCATCATGTATACCGTCTTATAAAGCAATGTAATAACATTTTGATAAATAAAGCAAAAAAACATAACCCTATAATATACTGGACTTAATATTAGTATTAGGTTATATTCTTATACAGATTTTACACATATCACTCGGTTTAGTTGTCCAGGGTGACCTTTTTTAAATTTGAATTGGAGAGCTTCAATATGAAAACTAAATCTTTATCTATCATCGCTTTATTCGCACTATCTTTTTCAGCTATGGCAGCCGGCAGCTATTACGGTAACAACAGTAATGGTGGCTTTATGGGTACCGGCATGGGCAATGGCAACGTTGGCTTTAGCATGAATGCTAACGCACGTGGTAATGGTAACGGCTGGGGCAACGGCAATAACTGGAATAACAATGGTAACGTTATGGGTAATGGCAACTTTGGCTTTAGCATGAACGCTAGCGCGCGTGCTAACGGCAATACAAATAATGGTTTTACAAACCAGGCAGGCTACAGCAATGCACCTGTTTTAACGCAAGACCAACAAGCAACACAACAAAAAGCACAAGCTGAATACCAGCAAAAAATGGACACTCAACGTAAAGCATATTTCGAAGCACAAAAGAAAGCTTATGATGAATATGTCGCTATGATGGAAAAACGTTTCGGTAAGAAATAAATTTTTTCCTGATTACCTCAAAAAGGCCTGCATCTGCAGGCCTTTTTTATATGTAATACAAAAAAAGGAACAAATAGATGGGTAACCCTCATTTCTACTTGCCACCTTATTGTAGTTATTCATTTTTAGCATCCACAGCTTTAGATTTTTTGCCTAAATTCTGAAAAAATATATTGATCAGAACAACAACAGTAAAAACAATGCCCACCAACGTAACACCCGCAACAAAGATAGAGTTACCACTCGAAACGTCGACAGAAGGGAGAGCCGCTACAATGATCATAACCAGAAAAAAACTGCATATAGCCGCAACTGAAAATATTCGACTGACTTTATCTTTTAACCTTAATGCCAACATGACTGAAATAATCAAAAATAGAAATAAAATATATCCAATCTGCATTTAAGTACCTACAACTTTTTATGGTTTATTCTTAAAAATATGAGTCTTTAATGTTATATCGGCTGCCGAAGAGAATTATTGAGAAAAAAAGACTGCCTTCAGCAAACTATCAGTGATAAGAAATAAAAAAAATACCTACTTATTTACAATACCTTATAATAAATGAACTAATACTAAGCGCTAACATCCAATCGAATCTTATCATTATAAATGGATGAGTTAATGTTTCGTAAAAGTGGATATTATTTTCTGGGTTTACTGCTCCTCGCCATAATAGGGTTTTGGGACTCCTATTTTTCTGTCTTCTTTAACAATATAGATAACTACCCCCACCTGAGCGAAATAAATCATTACACTCACTTTCATGCCGCCACCATGTTACTCTGGCTTGGCTTGCTGATAACTCAAGCTTTCTTGATTCGTTTTAAGAAATTCGCATTACATAAATTATTCGGCAAATTTTCTTATCTATTATTTCCTTTAATCGTTATTTCTTTGCTGCTGTTGGCACATTACCAGATAACAATACATGAATACGGCATATCGTACAGCCGACTGTATATTTTATTTTTACAACTGTCTTTATTAGCTATTTTTGTTATCGCCTATGGTTTAGCCATAGCCAACCGACATACTCCAGCTCGCCATGCACGCTATATGATTAGCACCGCATTAACAATGATCGACCCCGCCGTTGCTAGAATTCCGCTTAACCTGCCAAGTCTGCCATTTAGTTATCAAATCATCACTTTTTCACTTATCGATTTGATATTAATTGTATTAATTTTTATGGAGCGCCATCAAAAAAAGGGCCGCGAAGTATTCCCGATAATGCTACTTATCTTTATCCTATTCCAGGGTTTTAATTTAAGCATGACTGACAGCCAGCTATGGGATGATTTTGCTCTGTGGTTTGCAAAATTACCATTAACATAAGCATAAGTTACGCCTGCACTTGGTATAAGAAGAATAGAGTTAAATAAACCAACAAATCGAGGACAAGGAACCGTAATCGTTTACTAAAGACCGTCTGCCGCATGGACGCGGCAGCGAGCGGACGGGATGACATCTTTTGCGCATCTTTAAGTAAACGATTACGGTTCCTTGTCTGAAGTATAGGTATAGTCACCAATTATCCCAGCTTCAGGTTAATTTAATAACTTCAAAAACATATCATGATCCAGCTCAAGGAAATATTTCCAATTTAAACTACGCTCTAAATATAAGTTAATCGCCGCGAAACAGGCAGTTCGATTAGCGGCCTCTACCTACCATGGAGGTGAATTATGAGCCACACAGTAAAACAAGCCGATACTGATAAAAATATCAGCAAACTTCATAAAAGCGGAACCACGCCAACTCGAAAATTATTGTCACCTTTCGATGACCTTGACCAGTTATTTAACCAGTTACGCACTAAAGACTGGATGCGTCCATTTCACTGGTCGGATGAGAGTAAATCTCACACCCCCATGTTTGCCAGAGGCAGGCAACCCAAGGTTGATATTATCGATCGCGACAAAGATTTGCTCGTTCGAGCCGAGTTGCCCGGCGTAGACAAAAAGGATCTGGAAATTTCAATGACCGATAACTCCGTTACCTTCAAGGCAACCAGTCGGTACGAAGAATCTGAAGAAAATGGCGACTATTACCATTCTGAAATTGTACAGGGACAGTACATACGCACTATCGGCCTACCCGCCGACGTTGATCTCGACCAGGTTAAAACATCATTTAAGGATGGTGTGCTGGAACTGACTATTCCCAAACTTGAACGTTCTCAACGCAAAAGTATTAAAGTTGAATAAGTCTCTTGCTAAGCACAACCAGCAAGTCAACCGGTGTGCCAGCCCACACCGGTTTTTTATTTAGTGAGTAACCAATTAGAAATTCTGTAACGCTATCAGGCAATCTCTAATACTCTAACTTTAAGGTATATATCCATTTCTACAAAACCATCTTCTCTTGAGTCGTTCAGGTAGTTAAACATCAACGGGAAATCATCTGGCTCGTAACCGCTGTCGGGAAACCATTGCGAACAAAGTTCGGTTATAAAGCTAGCGATCTTATCCGCGTCATCTTTGTAATAAGCGACAACGTATTGTCCAGCAGGTATGATTGATTGTTTATATGGCGCAGCAATAACAATGTCTGGTGTAACAACAATGGTGGCATCGTAACGGCACTTATCCTCCGATGTAATTGTTGGGTTGTCATGACATAGCGCAAATCGTTGTTGCGAATTTTCGTCGATACCTTGTAACGTTGCCCAATGATTTATTTTATCCCAGGTGGCATACACCGAATCCAGCTCATAGCCTTTTGCTGATGTTAAATACGCGATGGGGGTTTCCTGTAATGTTTCTACTTTTACTTGCATTAGCATATCCTCTAGTTTGTCGGGGTCGAATACCCCGGATTTTGTGACAAACTGAGAATACAAATCTTGTGGCCGAAAAGCCTTTCCATACTTGCGGTAAAGTTTTCCTTTCTTGCTGCGTTCAAAATCGTCCTGACTATTAAATTGACCATGTCTTAACTCTGTTGGGCTTAAACCAAAATAATGTTTAAAAGCTTTAGAAAAATTAGCACTGGAGGAATAACCACCGACATCAGCAATCTCGGTGATACTTAAATTAGATTTTTGAAGTAATCGATAGATCGCTTTTTCCATTCGCTTACGTGAAACATATTCATTAACGGTCTCACCCACGAGGGCATGAAAAATTCGATGGAAGTGATATGCAGAAAAATGACTGGCCCTAGCAACGTCGTCAAGTTGTATCATTTGATCTAAATGTGTATTAATAAACTCAAGCGCCCAGCTAATGCGCCGGATATATTCAGCTGACGTATTAGATTTTATTTTTTGCATATTCATAAAAATAGAATAACAAAGAAAAACAGAAAAGACTCAATACAAGGCTTTCCAATCTTGCTAAAAACTCACTCAAAAGAATATATTTATATTGCGCCTGCTTTAATCCTTTGTTTTTTGACTACTTTTTTACCACCAAAGCTTAGTATTCCACTTGAATATTCACTGCCAAATGTTTTCGCAAGATTAGATACCTGAAGTACCGCCGACCTTATCTGTTTTTTACTCAAAGCAGAAAGTGGATGGATATAAGCAGAATATAAAACGCCATTACTTACCGCATATCGTGCATCGAGCGATTTATGAAAATTTGACTCCAATGCCGCATCAACATGTTTTCTGCTTAATTCATTCAATTTTACCACCGGCGTAATAATACGCATGCGGTCATGCTCCACATCAGAAATTAGAAACATCTTAATCTTATGATAAGTAAACTCAACAACACCCCGCGAACCTTTTGAGTCCGCTGCCATATTCTTAACGGTTTCTTCAAGAATTTTCTGATTCATGGCCGAAGCACTAAAACATGTAGCTAAAAATAACCATAATGAAACCACTAATAAAATATTTTTCATAGCCAGCCTCACGTTGAATATTAAATTAAGCTTTTTTAAACAGACGTTTTATTTTTCGTTTAATTGTTTTACGATATTTTTTATAACCTAGAGCAAATTTTGTTAGGCCAAGTTTAAACTTATCCATTTTTGAAATTGGAAACAATTTTTGCTTAATATAAACCGTATCACTACCATCCATATACCAAACGGCATATTCGTTATCTGCTATCCATTTATTAATTTCAGTCATATAAGGGTTTGTATACATGGCTCCATGCGTTTCGATTGAAAGCACCATTGGGTTGCTACGCATATGCTTAAGCACAAACCACTCACCACCTTCTATATCAATGCTTAACAGGTCGATACTGCCATCATCTATTTCATCAAACGTTACGGCATTAACCTTAAAAACATCACTTTCATCGATTTTATATTCGTCATTAACAATCGCCGGTGAAGAATCAAGCACTTTTAGATAAGTGGATGCTTTTCTTTGCACCAGTTCCACACGGCCTGATTTATCAAAAACAGCGACAGGATAGATTGTAATATTGTCTCGTTCACCAAAATGCTTGTGTATAGCATCAAGCGAACTGGGATCAGGTTCAACAAAAGAAGAGCGTATTCCCGCATTTGCAAAGGCACCAATATTAGATGTTTCTGGTAAATAAACACCCACTTCAGCAACATGCTGGCATTCAATATTTTTATTCTTCAACTTATAAAAAAGCACATCATTTCTTTTTGTCATAGCAAATTCCTAAATAACGCAAACATAAACCGTTAAATATAAGTAACGCCTACTTTACGATTACAGTATAAATACGTCCTGTACCTTGTGAACACAAAGATAAAAACAAGACCGAACAAGTTAATATATATTATCACTGCTGTCCCGTTAACTTTAAGCCCCTGCTTTGAATATAGAAAGCCTAGTCATTGCGAGCGATAGCGCGGTAATCTTGCTGGAATATGCCCCATATAAACAAGATTGCCGCGCTATCGCTCGCAACGACAAACTCACATCCATTTCATGTCCAGGAAGTTAATGTTTTCTTTTACTACTTAAATAGGCCTCATAAAAACATCTTATTCATAAGTTAACGGGACAGCAGTGATATATTATACTGATTTTGCTATCGTAAAAAAACAAATCATAATATTAAGGGAGATAATAACTATGTATAAGATACTTGCAACCAGCCTTTTAAGCCTGATTTCATTTTCAAGTTTCGCTTTTCATCCCGCACCTAATCCAGAAACAAGCATACCGCTTGATTCTATTTGCGCAAACTTTACCGACATATTCAATCGCAATATGAAAATAAGGGGCATTTCCAATGATTTTCGTGGTGGAAATATGCAACTTGATTTAGCTTTAATCTCAGGGAAAATACATACCATTCGAGTCGGCCATAAAAACACCATCATTGGCAAACAAGATACATATATCGACAGCCCTACTTTCCCTGATCTAGGGTTTACTCGATACAAATCACGTTTAAATGTACAGGCAATGATTTCATTAGCGGCTGAGCCGGATGTTTATTATGGTGTCCGTTTGTTAGATGAAACACCTTGTTCCTTAAATGAATTGGGCCGATTTAATCTATTACAAACAGCTTATGAGAATGATTTAACAGTGTCACTTAAAGTTGTTAAAATACGCCCCTTTACCGTCCCCATTGATGCCGACGATGAGGGATATGTTACTGCCAATGTTAATCTTAAATATGGCTATATCCTTGACGTAGAGGTAACAAGCCCAGCACCACCTCCACCTGTAACGGCAGCCGATATGGCTGCTGTCTCCGATAGCAAAGCCAGTTTAACACTTGCAGCTGCTGCTGCCGGCCTGGTCCTCGGTGCAGGGCTGGTAAGTTTTGTCAGATGGCGCGGCTAAAACCCGGCGGTTAACGGCAAGTCTTACATTTTAAAATTATGTCAGACTTGCCACCCCCTGAGTCAGGATAGTTCACCTATACAATTAGTTATCCTTATTGTTTAAACGGTGAGTTTGATGTTGTAACCCGTCGGCATCTAAGTCCTAAACCTCTAAAGGATTCGCCATCATGATAAACATTAACACCAGAAGCAATCTGTCCACCTGGGCAATAAACTGGTGCAAACCATTTAGCACAATTCGTTCGCCTGGTATCTTCGAATGTATTTAAGCTAGTGACGGCACCAGCCGTTGAGACCTTTGCAGCAATTATCTTTATGCCTTTTAACCTGTTTTTACTGCTTTTACGCTTATCATTAGTACATGCCGCAATTCCGCGAATAAAATACCGACTATTACTTAACTTTACAGTTTTTTCGCTACTACTACTGCCCGTGCAGATGCTCCCTGTTTCATTGCCATTTTTAGCCACCGCTGAATCCAACGAATGGGTTTTAACGACGATGTCACAGGGTTTATCCCTTCTTTCACTCCAGCGAATTTCATCTAAGCCCATAAAAACTGTATGCGTTAATTCAAATGAACCTAAATAATCATTTGGTCCAACGGCCATGGTTTCTTCATAACTAAATTCACCCGCATTAATATTTAATTTAGTCCCGGAATAGCCGGATATAGCTGTATTTCTGATACCTGCGTCAAAAATAACCGCCGCCTGGCAAAGACTTGTTATAGTCAAAAGTAAAATGACCGATATTAATTTTTTATGTTTCATCTGATTTATTCTCCTTGATTATTTTTATTTAATTTCAGAAGACATAGCTCACTCATACGACCTCTAAATCGAGTGTGTCAGGCAAAGATAGAATCCCAAAATAACCCTAAATCTTGTGCATCTGAATTTGCACCTATACCTTCCTTATATCGAGGTACTTATTCAACCTGCACATAGTAACAATACCCGGTATTCTGATTAAGGGAATAATTAATATAAGAAATCTTCAATATTCACATAAAGTTGTATACTCAAACCCCTGTTTGCCCGAGCATCACCTCGAGAATGTTATTAAGAAATTCAGGCAAAAGAGTACTATTTTCTCTATTATTTAATAAAGATTTCTTCTGTTTAGCCGAAATAGAGAGAGGCGATATACCAATTAGGAGCCCGTATTGAAAATTCTTATTATTGATGATGACAAGTTCAGTCAAAAAATCATCAATAACACATTTAAAGATGATTTTGAGACATTTCTCACCTCTGACGGTACTGAAGGTATCGAAAAAGCACTGCAAATAGACCCTGACCTAATTATCTTAGATGTCGAAATGCCCGGCATGAACGGCTATGAAGTTTGCGATCAGTTAAAAAACAACAGCAAAACCAAAAATATCCCGGTTGTATTCCTTTCTGGTTGCGATACGTTAAGAGAAAAAATGCAGGGTTATGAAGTTGGTGGTGACGACTACCTTGTAAAACCTTTTGAACCAGAAGCCCTCTCGGCAAAAATTAAAGTCCTACTAAAATATACAGATAAGCACAACGAGCTGCATCAACAATACGAAATTGCCCAAAAAACCGCGCATATTGCCATGACCGGCAGCAGCGAACTCGGCATTGCCATGCGCTTTGTCGAAGAAACCTTTAGCATTCATGATTACGAAGGTTTATCGAATGCGCTTTTTACAATGACCGATAGCCTCTCCCTCAATACCACGTTAATGTTTGTCGTTAACGAAGGTAAAAACATCTGGTTTTCATCCTCCGGGGTAACGTCACCATTAGAGTCACAATTACTCTCAATGATGCATAATGAAAAACGTATTTTTGATTTTAGTAGCCGCACCGTTATTTCATACCCGTATGTAACTCTACTGGTAAAGAATATGCCCATTGCCGACATGGAGCGTTATGGTCGCATTAAAGACTTGCTGCCAATAATACTAAGCGCCTTGAATGAAAAAATACTGGTATTGAATACAGCGACCGTATTAAAAGAGCAATCCGAATATTTAAATAAAACAAATGAAAAAATTAAATCATCACTCACTAAAGTATCTGAGTCTTTAAAACAAAACCAGAATAATATTACGATAATCATGCGCAAAATGTTAAATGACCTGGGTGCCCATTTACCCAACATGGGTCTGGAAGACGACCAGGAAGAATATATATTAAATCGCATTGAAAAGGCGATTGTACAGTCGGTAAATTTGATTGACTCATCAGAAAACACCAACAATATATTTACCGATGTGGTCGACGAAATGCATGTTTTATCAAACAAGCAAAATCAGCTGATTAACGAAATTTTTTCACCATCAACATCTCAGAAGGAAAAAGAAGACAGCGAATATGCTATGGATGTTGAATTATTCTAACGCGCTTGCCTTTTTTTAAACTTTCTTATCTGGAATTTATCTGGCATCAAAAAAACTCGTGCCGCTTAAACGATTAAAATAACGCGCTCGATAAAAATGTCTTGTATGTGCTTCACTATCCGTAAAGGCTGCACGATCATGCAAAACATTATTACTGATTAAACCCATTCCCGGCTCAAGCAAACCACGGAAAATATAGGGGGACAAACTATTAAGGATTTGCTTCAGGTAATCGAGTGCTTCCTGAGTTAAGGCATCATCACTCCACATGACGTTATTGCTTCGAATGGTATAACGCATATGCAGGTCACCCTTAGCGCTCACACTAAAGACTGGCCCAGTTTGTTCAGCACGAATTATCTTAGAACCTTCTATTCTCGCCGGTATAGTCAACACATCAGACTGCATAAGTACACGAACATATTCCGGCTCTTTTTCGCGTAGCATAATATAAGCCATTTCATGATCCATCAATGCATTTTCACCGCCCTGTTCTGCGCGTTGAACAACATGTAAAAGCAAGGCATTAATCTGCCGATTATAAGCATTGTAATAGCCATCGGTATGCCAGTTAATCGCTCGATTAGTGTAGGGAATATAGTGCTGGCGAATACCTTCTTTTGCGACACACAATGATGTTAAGCCGGTATCATCGGCTAGCCAGTTATCATCAATATTAAGCCCACCAAAACAGCGCCCGAGTGATAATGGAATATCAGGGTCAGAGTCGGTGCCTGTTTTACTTGTATAAACAACCATATTAGCCTTGCGACAATGTTGCTGCAAAATCTTAAACTCTGATTTTTTCAGCTCTCGCGGATCATTTATTTCAACTACAATATCAGAAATATTCTGCGGGTAACCCAGCAGCTTATTATCTCGCCATTGCTGGTAGATATCGTTGTTTTCTATAAAAAACGGGCAATCTTTCAACTCATAGTTCGTGGCATGTTTTGTCATATAAAACCTGTATCATCTCTTTAATTCAGGGGCACAATCTACCTTTGATGAAATTCAAGTGTAATGACTTAGATCAATAACTCACTATTATCGCATCCAACAATAAATAGGCTGAAGGCGTACAGATTAGAGCATCCGGTGGAATATTGTTTAAAAAACCAGCTTTAAAAAAATTTTAAGAATCGCATATGAGTACAATTTTAAAAATTACTGCTATCCCATTTACATAATATAGCAATTATATCTAGCCGATAAAATAAACATAAAAAATAACGTCATACCCGCACGTGGGGTATCCAATAAGTTGTTAGTAGGGATACGCATTATATTATCTAGATTCCCGCACGGAGCCTGCCCCCAGCAAAGGTGAGAGAATAAAGTAGTAAAAAATAAATACAATTAGGGAGAATAAAATGAAAAACATAATACTATTATTTTTATCATTCACAGTGATTGCTTGTGGTGGAGGGGGAAGCACTCCTGCTTCAACACCGGCAACTAATCCAAACACAACGTTCGTATTCGGAGACTATAACCGCTTATCTAACACGGGTGATACTGAAATATGGAATTTGTCTGGCGCTGCCAATACAGGTGAAACCGTAATCGCAAGGATAACCTTCAAAAACGATGGAACAACCACCTATAATGGAAATACCGTTAATGTTATGAAAGGACTGGTTAACATTAAAATTCCTTCGTTCTCCGCTGATGCTACGACTATTGTTACCATTTACTACGATAATAATGGAACGTTTATACGCTCTTATGATAGCGACTCAGCAACAACATGCTTTGCTAGCGGAACTACTTCACCCGAACCTAAACGGGTTAAAGTAGGTGATTTTGGAAGTATTACGCCGCAATCATGCGATGATGGTGAGACATCAACCGGCACATGGAGAGTCGAAGCCGTTGATAGCACGCATGCGAATATCATCTTCAGCGAAACTATTCGAGATAATTTGGGGGAGATCAGTATCACAAGTACTTACAAGATGAAGATAGATACCTCTGGCGTGCTTAGTGATGTCGCCTTAGATGCATCATATTTTATTACCGGTAGTTTTGATTTCTCAATATCATTAACTGGAACTGTGCAATAGACATTGCTATAAAATATTTAATAATAAAACTCATCCCGTGGCTTTCAAAAGCATCTTGATTTTGAAGGCTACGGACGGAGGCTGAACGATGAATTTAGTTGTTAGCCTCTTTAACTTTAAAACACTAAAACAAATCTTCAATAAACCAGGCCGCAAAAGCATGCCGGCCACTTACTCCTGCTTTTTTATACGTCGATGACGCCTGTTGGCGCACTGTTTTTTCCAATGTATCTCGCAGCACGGCAATTTCTTTTAAACTTAAACCTTTTAAAAGCAACCAAGCGATTTCTTTTTCGCTGGCGGTTAATTGCCAGTCGTTAAATTGCTTACTGATAACCTCACTGAGCTGCTTTCGCATAGTTTGAATATAATCACTCATCGCTTCGTGGTTTTTGTCGATACTGGCGAGTTCCTGTTTTAACTGACTTATTTGCCTTTTCTGCTGAGCTTGCTCCAGCAAAATCCAGATAACAGTCACACTTGCCAATGCCAGAATAACCGCCTCTTTGGCAATATGCGAAAACGGTGCACCATGCGATAAATCCACATAAAGGTCAAAACCGCTGGCGACCACAACCGAAAACAGCACCACCATTAACACTGTCTCTTTGGAATAACGCATATTTTTATCACCTTTTATAAAACAATCACTTAACTTATAGGACATATGTCCATTGTCCGCTCTTTTAGGGCATTCGCCCGATGAAGAATGCTAATTTGTTAGCCATAATAACAGCATACGAACTGAAATTAGAGGAAAGACCATGAACAAACAAATCTACGTATGGGATCCATTAGTAAGAATTTTCCACTGGACACTGGTGCTTGCTTTTATTATTGCCTATGTCACAGGCGAGGAAGCAAATGCGCTACATATTTATTCCGGCTATTACATACTCGGTCTGGTAGCCTTCCGTATTATTTGGGGCGTAATCGGCACACATTATGCGCGCTTTAGTCACTTTTCATTTTCCCCTGCTGCGGTTAAAGCATACCTGTTGAGTCTGATAGGCAAAGGTAAAGCCTCAACATATATCGGCCATAATCCAGCAGGAAGCTGGATGGTGATTGTTATGTTAATCAGCCTTGTTCTAACCGGCATAAGTGGCTTACAAGTTTATGGCCTTGAAGGCTATGGCCCGTTGGCACAAAATACAACCCATTTGGCCGTGACACAGGGTAATCCGGCTGCTGGCTTTGTTAAAGTATCTGGCGACGATGATGAACGCGGTCGTCAATACCAAACTAAGCAAAAACAAGACAGTGACAGCGAAGAATTTTGGGAAGAAATTCATGAGTTTGTTGCCAATCTAACCGTGTTGCTGGTCTTGCTTCATATTGCTGGCGTGGCCTTATCAAGCTTTAAGCATGGAAAAAACCTGGTTCGAGCAATGGTTACCGGTTACAAGCAATAAGTATGTAGTAATAAATTATGGCTTTATTATTACATTGGTTAATAGTTAACCTGAACTCGGGATAACAAAACTAATGTCATTCCCGTGTGATTTTGGAAGATTAGATAGTAATTTCACTGAGGCTGACTAACGGATCGTCTGCCACAAGGACGCGGCCTTAAACATTTATTAGGCGAGCAGCCAAGGATGGCAAATAGTGAGCCCGTTAGTCAGCCTCACCCATTCCATGTCCGACGGCGATAGTATTATCATAAACGTAGACACTGTTTCACATTTCAACAACATTAGATCAATCTTAACGGGACAGCAGTGTAGTAATTTATAACTTTATTATCACCTCAATTAATGATTGTTCTCTATACTTAGCATTATTAATTAACAATAAGGTGAAGCCATGTTCAAATACAATAATTTGCGTCGAAAATTTTTACAGCTTGCCGGGCTATTCGGTGCCAGCATGGTGACAACGAAAGTTCAGGCACATCATACCGATTCGCATTTTGATGCTAGCTCGGCACATAAAGTTGTATTCCAGTGCAATAAAGTTGAACCGGATTACCTCGGGCATATTTTATTTTCGGCTGGCGGCATGTTACGCAAATACAGCGATGATATTGAAATTGTTATCACTACTTTTGGCAAAGGGGTCAACTTGTTAGGCAAAAAACCAATTCGACCTATTTCAAAAGAACATCAGGAACGAGCCGCATCGCTAGCCGCTTATGGTGTGGCATTTCATATTTGTCATAGCACCATGAAATCACTGAACTGGACTAAAGAGGACATTGTCGACTACGCCAAAGTCGTGCCAGCAGGCGCAATCGACCTGATGCTGCTACAGGAAAAAGGCTTTAGCTATATCAGCGAATAACCGAATCAGCATCAATCAACCGGTTTTAGTTTGCTAAAGCGCGGCATTAAACGAAAATCTGCCAGGGCTGCCAGTAAGGCGTCCATAACACTCGCATCATCATAAAGCATTCGATAGTATTCAAACCGCATAGTTAAACCACTACCGATAATAAACGATGCAAAAGCAATGAGCGAACCCAATGCCAGCGTTGAAAAACCGGTAATGCCCTGGCCAAAGGTGCAGCCCATTGCCAGTACCCCCCCAATGCCCATCAGTGATGCACCAATAAGATAACGGAAAAAATCTTTTAGTGAGCTAAACCATTCAAGGCGTAGATTGCCCGTGAACAGGCCGTATATAAAAGAACCGACTATCACGCCCACCAGAATCGCCACACCAAAAGTAATCAACGACACTTCTAAAGGATGTACAAGATAATAAAGTGTTTCACCCATCGGATTAACAAAAGTAAACGACATCGCGCCGACACCCGGTGGTGGTGAGTCCATAAAACTGGCCGCATCAACGGCTGCCTGCCCCAGTGGACCTGCGGTAACATACCAGCCAGCTACCACGATTAAACCTACAATAGACCCCCCTAGCAGGTTATCGAAACGACTGCGAAAATCGACTGAACGAAAAATAAAATATAACAGGGTTAAAATAATTAAACCGGCCGATACGGGATGGAACCAACCGCTATCAGCCACACCAATCAGGCTGCCCAACAGTGTGGTGATCTGTTGGCTGTCTATATCATAACGTTGTAAATTAATGGTGAGTGGTTCCATCCAGATATGAAAACCATAATGATAGAAGTCGGTCTTGGTCATTAAAAAAGCAAAAATGCCACCGATAAATAATACAAACAGCGACTTCATATTACCACCACCAATACGGATCAGCGTTTTATTGACACAGCCCCCCGCTAGCGTCATGCCGACACCAAAAATAAGCCCGCCGAGTAAATAACGGATCCAGGCAAAATTTGCAGTACGATACGGCGGCATCGTCATACCTAAACTGATAACACCGAGTTGTTCAAGTATCAGCACGCCTGCCATTGCAACAGCAATGGCGAGCAACCAGGCATACATCCGCCCCTTGTCGTTCATATTCACCCAGTCCGAAATAGCACCCATGGTACAAAAATTGGTTTTGTGAACCACAATGCCTAAAACAATTGCCAGACTAAAACCTGACAAGATAACGTACCATATCGATGCGCTTTCCATATGTTCCTCCAGTATTATTGATTATATTTTTTATCACTGCTGTCCCGTTAACTTAAACTTAATGCTGCCGAAATGTAAGTAATGCCTACGTTTATACTAATACTAACGCCGCCGGACATGGAATGGGTGAGGCTGACTAACGGACTCGCTATTTGCCATCCATGGGGCTCGCTCGACTGCCGCGTCCGTGCGGCAGACGGTTCGTTAGTCAGCCTCACCAATCCCATATCCTATTTGTATGCTCGTTTCAAAAGTTAACGAGACAGCAGCGATTTTTTATCTAAATGCAATGCATACCCCGTTGTACAGTGTAAAACCTATGTGCCGCGAACAGGTCAAGCCTTTAATATCTTTACTTATTATTTAGTCGCCTTATTCATGTTAGTATTTTCTAATGGCAGTCGTCTGGTATTCCAGCGTCGTAATGCTGCATCGTCTACCCGCAAATTGTGAAAGCCTGCAGCATAAAACATCGCATAATTAAAAGCCGAACCAGTACCCCCTAGGCAGGTCAGCAGAATCGGTCGATTAAGGTCTATTTTCATTCGTGCAAGCAATGCGGGAATTTTCGGTGCCTTAGCATAAAAGCGCCCGTCGTCTGACTTGCGCATGTAATTTTGCCATGGCTGACTGAAGCTACCGGGTATCCTGCCATAACGCGGATTAGCATCAAACTTGGTTAAACCTTGAAAGTGGGTTGCCGGGCGACCATCCACCAAAAAATAGTATTTACGAATATTATTAAGTTCATCAGTTGAAATTTCTAGCGCCAACAGGGGGCGGGCAACAAAATTACCCGGTTGAATTGTTTCAGTACTATCGGTCACCATACCTTTCGCCTCCAACCAGCCATGCCAACCTTCATCGAGCACGCCTACATTGGTATGGCCTAACAGGTGAAACAACCAATACAAGTAAACAGCGCCCAGAACTTCATCGGTATCATTACCTTTATAATAAATCACCACAGCGTCGTTATCATTAATACCCAGTTTGCGAATTTTTTCTACCAGTTTATCAGTAGGTAAACGCACCAGTGACCCATCACTGTCCTGATAACGCCATGCGCCTTTATTTGTCACCACGCTACCAGGAATATGATTATTAAAAGTAAAATCAACTTTATTCGACATTTCAATAATTGCAAGTTGCGGTTGATTGATATTTTTTTTCAACCATTGCGAGCTAACACTTGCCGGCACCGAAATCGCAAAGCTCTTACTAAAAATAAATAGACACGCGCTAACGAACATTAACTGATATTTCATATTGTTTTCTCAATAACCAAATAGATTCGATATGTGATTTAAATACTAAACAACATTATGGCTGATTTATTAATTAACCTGAACTCGGAATACGAAAAATTATATTTAAAATCCATCGCGGTCAAGATATGGAGTAAAATCATTGATTGATTTATTTCTAGTTCAGATTAATTATTGTTGTACACGTTTTTTCAGTGCTTTAAAAAATGAACGTATTCTGTTGGCATTCGTACCACCATCTCCACCACCACCAAAGCGTGATGCTGAACGCATATCAACGCGGCTGCCACTATTTGCTGTTGCAGTAATATGAATCGTGACGTCATCACTAAAACCAAACCAGAAAGTAGTTTCGGTTGCTTCTATATGCATATCCGATCGACTAGGTTCATAAAGTTGCCAGCCTTTATCTCGAATAACCTCAAGCACCAGATCATATGCTTTATCAATGGGAACAGGTAAAATTAAAGGTTGAATATCAGGGTAGGCTTCTTCCTGCCATGCCGCCACACCAACACCACCATATGCTCGCGAATTAGGTGCAAACCAGAATGCTGGGGGTTCTTCAGTGTTGGTGGTAATGTCCTCAATAGGCGGTAAGGTTGCTTTGGCTTCTTTCCACGACTGTAAAAATAAAACCATTGGCGTAATAATAAGCAAGCCCAATAAACTATAAATAAAACCGCGTCGCTTACCGCCGGGGCGAGCCATAACCAACCCGGATAAACATAAAACAGCTGCAAACAATCCGCCATAGGCAGCCCATTTAAGAATAACAACCGCAGCATCAAAGTCCCACCAACCAATACGGCTGCCTAATGGCCCAGCCATTGCTGTAAGTATCGATAAAAGAATTAAACCAAAACCGATAACGGCTGGTTTATAGAGAGGTTTTTTATTTGTCTGATTTTGCATAACTCACCGACATATCCGTCATCAATACATGCACCGATTAAGTATAGATAGACTTGTTTTTATTGCAATATTTAGTCAGACATTCTAAACGGACTTTTGTTCATGTTCTAATATGTAGTTACACACAAATCAAAATGAATACAACAGGAATAAAAAAATAAACTTAACGAATTAACAGCCTTAACCAAATACGGCGTCAATACTGACGCCGCAATGAGCTGGATAAAAAAAATTCCCCCTCTTTAACCCGAGGCAAAATTTTAAATAAACTATACTTTCTTATTTCGAATAGGGAATACGAATAAGCCAATTAAACCTGCCAGAAATAAAAGCAGCGTTTTTGACTCTGGAACAGAAACAGCCCCAGAACATCCTGAACTACCCGAACTACCCGAACTACCCGAACTACCCGAACTACCCGAACTACCCGAACTACCCGAACTACCCGAACTACCCGAACTACCCGAACTACCCGA
>VAPM010160271.1_pt1 | contig 24724 bp, 22 predicted proteins | sample 3395091 | NCBI WGS metagenome assembly VAPM01 (sample SAMN08290445, study PRJNA428436) | hydrothermal vent metagenome | isolation source: Deep-sea hydrothermal vent chimney 3 | place: Pacific Ocean: Juan De Fuca Ridge
ATACATTTTCGAATAAAGGTTTGTCACCAAATTGAATGGTCAGATTTGCCGTTGAAATCAAAATATTTTACCGCTTGAGATTAAGAAGGGAGTGTTACTTAAGTGGCCGCGATTGTATCAAATACTCGGGGACTTGCAAAAAGCTAAATCCGCTATTTTGCCTGTAATCGCAAAATAACCATGTTATTTCCCCTTCAAAACACCATCAACATAAAACCACTGCTTGTTTTGTTTCACAAAGCGGCTCACTTCGTGTATTTTCCGCTTCTTATTTTGTAACTGATAATGGGCAATAAACTCGACTGTTCCGTGTGTATCCAGCAGGCTACCCTGATTCTTTGCCAATACTTCCAGTTTTACCCAGTCAATCGTATCACTGTCAAGACCCAGCTGCGTAGGGCGGGTTGACTCATGCCAGCTACGCAACAAATAAGCCTCATCGGCAACGACATAAGCACTATAACGTGAGCGCATTAATGTTTCGGCTGTTAACACCAGCCGACCCTGCTCGATAAACTGTCCACAACATTGCAAATAATCTTTTTTTGTACCACATGGACAGTATTCAGGCTTTGTTTTCAACATAAATTAACCTTGTATTTCAAGTGCCTTTGAATATTTTTATTGTCAAAATTTCGTTAATAATCTGTTATTATAGGTGTTTTCGATATAAGCATTTAAGCACTGGAACCCTGTTATGCGATTATTTTTTAAATATTTTTTTAAAACCATCCGAATCATTCTTGGCCCACCTGTTTTACTGGTTAATTTACTCACTATGCCTAAAGGCATTGAGCGTCCACCCGAGCAACAAAAGAAGGTCGATGACCAAACCAAAGAGCTTACATTGTACCAATTTAAAACCTGCCCGTTCTGCATCAAAGTAAAGCGCATGATAAAACGTTTGTCACTTAATATTGAAATGCTCGATGCGCAATACAACCCGCAAGCCCGCGAGGAACTTTTGTCTAATGGTGGGAAAATTTCGGTACCCTGTTTAAAAATCACCAATGAACAAGGTGAAACAACCTGGATGTATGAATCGGCAGACATTAACCAGTATTTAGAACAGCGTTTTGCCTGAAAGCAAACATTCTACTAACAACAAGCTTCTGCAAGGATCGTTACTGTCCGATCCTGAACAATTACTTAAGCTTGCTAACTACCGGATGCCCTTTGGAAAATATAAAGGCCAACTACTTATCGACCTGCCTGAACCTTATGTTGTCTGGTTTGCTGGCAAAGGTTTCCCTAAAGGTGAACTTGGGGTTATGCTGAGTATTGTTTATGAAGTTAAAGTGAATGGGCTGGAGTACCTCTTTAAACCTTTACGTAAAAACACTTAAGCCCGCGAAATAAACTTCCCATCGTTGGTGTTAATTTTTATTATTTCTTCATTTTCCAGATATTCAGGCACTTGCACTTCAAGACCTGTCGATAAGGTGGCAGGCTTGGTTCTCCCGGTTGCCGTTGCACCTTTGATACCGGGTGCAGTATCCATAATTTTCAAACTAACCGATTGCGGTAATTCAATTCCAAGAATTTCCCCATCAACCAGCAAAGCCTTGATGCCTTCAAGACCTTCGGTTAAATAACCTTGCTGATCTTCAAGCTCAGCCACATTTAAACTATACTGACTATAATCCTCCATATTCATAAAAACATAGGAATCACCATCCATATACGAGTATTGCACTGCAACTCGCACACAATCAATATCTTTTAGAAAGTCATCACCTTTGTAAGACTCATCCAGTTTTTGCCCTGTTTTTAAATTAGTAAAACGAATTTTATACAGAGTTGCCGCACCACGTGAAGATGGACTTTTGGCTTCCACTTTTTTTACTGCATGCGGGGTATCATTAATATCAACAACAACACCACGTTTTAAATCACTGGCCTTTGGCATATGTGCTTTCCTGTATTTAAGAATTATTATCTGGTTTAGAGCCGTTTATATTAACCACCTTTGGTTCGATGGTAATGTTATTCGTCTTTATCGTATATTTTGCTGTATCAGATTTTAAATCATTCGGTTCAGCCTGCATAACCTGAGGATAGGCTGATAACTGTAATTTAAGCAGTTGCTTGCCCAACATTACAATCACTGCGTCAACACGCCGAACACCGTCACTGCTGAATTCAAACTGATATTCACGGTAAAAAACCACGGTTCCACGTGAATTACGTTTTAAACGTAGCTTTTTAATTTCAACCGTTTGATCCAGAAATGTAACACCCGCATCCTTACAGGCATTTTTACCATGCATAACTGCTATTTCCTTTACACGAATAGTATCAATCCAGTAAAAGATAACCACTATCAAAGTAAATAGAACAATAAATTCAGCCACACTCATACATGGATTATACGCTGTTCTGCAAATAAGCTAAATGCTGCATGGGCAAAATTACAGTACAATAAGACAATGAAACAGGTAGATGTGATTATTATTGGCGCGGGGGCAGCGGGATTAATGTGCGCCATTGAAGCAGGTAAACGAGGAAGGAACACATTAATACTCGACCATGCTAACAAAGCCGGTAAAAAAATTCTGATGTCCGGTGGTGGCCGCTGTAATTTTACAAATTATAATATCGATGCAAACAACTATATTTCAAATAATCCACATTTTTGTAAATCCGCCATCAGCCGTTATAATCAGTGGAACTTTATTGAGCTTGTACAGCAATACGGCATTGCCTATCACCAACGTGAACATGGGCAGCTCTTTTGTGATAACAGTTCGAAAGATATTTTGTCGATGTTATTAGCTGAAGCAAAAAAATACAGTGTTGAAATTTTCTTAAACTCGACAATTAAACTTATTACCCAAAAAGCAGACAACCATTATCTGCTTGAATCATCCAGCCAGTCGTATCAATGCCAGTCACTGGTTATTGCCAGTGGTGGACTTTCAATCCCAAAAATGGGAGCAACACCTTTTGGTTATAAGGTAGCAGAACAATTTAACCTGAAAGTCGTTACAACATCGGCTGGGCTTGTCCCTTTTACATTACAGCAGCACGATAAAGCACGCTTGGAAAAACTTTCCGGAATTGCGGTTAATGGTATTGTGACATGCAATAATATTCAATTTAAGGAAAATATTTTATTTACCCATCGAGGACTCAGTGGCCCGGCCATATTACAAATTTCATCTTACTGGCAACAGGGTAATGAAATAGTCATTAACCTTTTACCCGAGATCTCACTGGAAGACTTTTTAAACTCAGCTATTACTGAGCACCCCCAACAAATATTAAAAACGGTATTAGCACAGTTACTGCCCAAAAGATTGGTTAACACTTTTCTGGAACCCCAACTTCTGGAAACAAAGCTCAAGTCGCTAACAAAAGAACAAATAAATCTTGCTAGTAACCAGTTACAGAACTGGACAATCAAACCCAATGGTACTGAGGGTTACAGAACTGCCGAGGTCACACTAGGTGGTGTAGACTGTAATCAACTTTCGTCAAAAACCATGCAGGCCAACAAACAAACCGGGCTGTATTTTATTGGTGAGGTAGTAGATGTTACCGGCTGGCTGGGCGGGTATAATTTCCAGTGGGCCTGGTCGTCAGGCTGGTGTGCTGGTCAATATGTTTGAATCCAGATTCCCCGTGCTTGCAACGGCTACAAAACCCTTTAACCGTCAGCGAAGCGCATACCCCGGTGATGATATATAACTAATTTACAAGGTACTTGCAATGACAACAACTGAACTATTAACTTTAATAAAAACACAACCTGAAAATATTAACTTTGATGATGTGATAGCGGTAATTGATAACGAATACACTTATTCCCCTTCAGGTTTTAGTAACGGGCGTGGAGATGCGATGATCATTAATAAAGCTGGAACAAACGAAGGCTCATGCAAGATTTTTTCTTTTGCACAAATCAACCAGTTAACCAAACAACAAACACTGAATTGCTTTGGCAAATATTATCGTGAAGATGTTCTAAAAAATTCGGATGGTAGCGATCATGCTAATATCCGTACATTAATGGCTTATAGCCTGGAAGACATTAAATTTGATACCCCTGTTTTAGTTAGCAACTAAAACAGGGGGAATATTAAAGAGATTCAATCTTTTTAAGTAATTTCAACCAGTCAATTGGCTTGGCAATATAACCGGTTGCTTTTGTGTCCGGATAATCTGATTTTATTTCTGCTTTAGTTAAACCGGATACAATCAGGATAGGAACGGCCTTACCCTGCGGTAAAGTACGAATTTCTCTACAGGCACTAAAACCATCGAGTTCGGGCATTAAACCGTCAAGCAAAATACAGTCTGCGGGAGCTTTTTTAAATGCAGCAACTGCTTCTTCACCATTATTTACAGCAATGACCGCATAGTTCTCTTTTTCGAGGACAGTCTTTAATGACAACAACATAAACTTGTCATCATCTGCGATCAGTATTCTGTTAATTGCTGGCATTATATATTGGTATTCAGGAAAACTGGTAGACAACTTCTACTTCATTACCTTTCCCCTTATATTGCACCTGGCAACAAAGTTCTTTTACCAGATTGATTCCTCTTCCCGATAATTTGCTGTTTGCATCCAGATTTTGAATATCCGTATCAGAGAAACCATCACCCGAATCTCTTATTCTTATTTTTAAATATTCAACATCATGAAGAATAAATTTCTCCAGTGAGATTTCAATGATCGCATCTGTTAATTTGTCTAACCGCAGTTCTCTTTGTTCTAAATATTCAGTAAACCCTTCAGGATCGGCCTTCATTTTAGAGTCCAGTTTCAAGACGCCATGATCCAGCGCATTATTAAACAGTTCAGAGAAAATCAGAAAAAGATTTTGTCTGTGCTCCTGAATATCCTCCAGTTCCTGTATCTGACTCAATAGCACTGGTATGGGGTCAACTTTCTTCAGACTTGCAGCATGCACATTAAATTCCCATTGCCATTCAAGACTAAAATCATCACCAGTGGCAACAGAAAAATTAACAATGCTATATTTATCATGGCCAATATTTCTAACTGAATTGTCTTTTTCTTCTACAATTAATTTAGTTGTGCATGGAATAACCACCATACTAATGTCATCATCCTGTACATGACCGTCAGTAAAGCTAATAAGATCCTTTTCAATATTAATCAGAATATCATCTATTTCGGAGCTGACCAGATGGCTTTCAAAACGTTCTTCACCATACATATTTTTATTTGTGTCACAGGCCTCTATAACACCATCCGTATACATCACCAGAGCATCACCCTCTTTCAAATCAACGTGCAGCGGTTTTTCATCATCAATCTCATCAAGAATACCCAGCGCAAGATGGGTTGCCGGAAAACGGTTTAATATTTCATGCCAGGCGCTCAGGTGTACAATACTCGGAATACCTCCATTCCAGATTTTAGCTGATCTGGCATCGGCTGCTATACTAATGGCGCCCACCGCAAGAAATTTATCTCCCGGAAGTAAATACTCTAACTTGTGATTTAGTTCTTTCAGAATTTTTCTTAAGGCAAAGCCTTTCTTTGTCATTGCCCGAAAAACTTCAGCGGTTGGCAAAGCACCAATAGCCGCAACCAGACCATGACCGGTAAAATCTCCTAAAATTACATACAATTCTCCCGATGGGCTACGTGCACTCATCAGAACATCACCACTAAAAGTAACAGCCGGTCGCAACATGACATGTAACTTATCCAGCTCAACGTTATCAGCCATAACAACATCGCTGAAAAGTTGTTCTGCAATTTCTTCATCACGTAAAATCTGTGCATGATGCTTTGTCACTTCACGATGTAAATCACGAACCCGTTCTAATGCATCTACTTTTGCCTTAAGTAAAGTATGGCTAAAAGGTTTGGTAAGAAAGTCATCGCCACCAGCAGCAACACATCTGGCCAGCTCATCTTCATTAGTGATTGCGGTCAGGAAAATAACAGGAACGAACCTGTCACCACAAAGTGATTTAATTCGCATAGTTGCTTCATAACCGTCCATTTCAGGCATCATCACATCCATAAAGACAATGTCTGGTGACTCTTGCCTGAACTTTTCTACTGCTTCAATACCATTAACTGCCAAAATAATATCGTAACCCTGCTTTGACAAATGTGCTTGCAAAATCAGACGATTAGTTGGCTCATCATCAACAACAAGAGCCTTGCCTTTAAATGCAACTGCATCAACAGGTAGTTTTTCTGCAGTATTGCTCATAGCCTGACCTCGCAGCTACTTTTAGTCTTTACCCGCAGGCATACTTCTAACGTATTTATTTCTAACGTATTTATTTCTAATTTATTCATAACGATTAGCAGAACTATTCAATACTAAAAACCTTGTCAAAATTTGCAATCGTCAAGACCCGCTTAATTTCATCATTCGGTTTTTCAATAATCACTTTCCCCTCAGCATGTTTTTTAAGCAGCAACAACATACCCAGTGCAGAACTATCAAGGTATTCAGTTTTACTTAAATTAACTCGATAGCTCATACTGCTGTCATGATCTTTATATGCATTCCTGAAATCTTTATGAACCGAAAAGTCAAATCGTCCATCTACTGTAATCATTACTGTTTTGTCACTTTCTGATGTTGTTACACTCATCTCTATCTCCTTTTATTACTCTTTTCACGAGTCCTGTTTGTTAAAATAAATCAACTTCACTTTCTTCTAAATTTTTGGAACCAACCACACTACGATGTTGTTGTTGCCATGAATTTCTTACGCTCTGAACAACTTCACGAATAGTTTCAATATACTCAATCGATGCAGATGAATTATGTGAAATATTCTGGTTAATCACATTATGTATTTCATTGCTTATATTGCTGATACGATCGCTTCGTTCTGCAGCTTCCGTTAGTACCTGGGTGGTTATATCTTCAAACTGCATCACTCTGACTGTATTACCAACAACAGTTTCAATTTGTAAAGTGATATCAGACACTTCTTTAATTGCTTCAGAAAAATGGCTATCCATCTTCTCAATCTTGAACAGTGCAGTTTTTATTTTATCCTGAGATTCAATACTGCTACTCATATCTCTTGATGCCATGTCATTAACTGTTGCATTTACCAGATCAATTGCAGATTTTGCACTGTAGACTTTTTCTCCAATCTGATCATTAAAGCTGGAAGCACGAGTTGATAAACTTCGCACTTCATCGGCAACCACAGCAAAACCACGACCTGCCTCACCGGCCCGGGCTGCTTCAATTGCAGCATTAAGAGCAAGTAAATTAGTTTGGTCAGCAATGGTTTTAGACTCATCCAGTAAACTAAAAATATCATCAAGTTGTGACTGCATTTCATCAAGATTATGTGCGGTCTCAATACTTTGTGTGCTCACGGTCATTAGCACTTCAATAAAACTGGCCATAATATTTTCAGTCGTTTGTGCAAACTCATGAACATTAATAATATCTGGGTCATCATCTTCATTATTTGAGCTTTTAACAATGGACTTGACTATTTCATCTTCACGTTGCATCAATTGATTTATTGATTCAAAGCCACTGGTTAAATCACTAACCGCTTCTGCTAATATACTTTTAACGCGATTCACATCCTTCTGAATAATATCAAGCTCTGTAGAATAGGCTTCGTCAATATCGCTTAACAATGACTGCAAAGACTGTTGAACAGATTCACTTTCCTCAGCTAAATGTGGCTCCACTATTGATGAAGCCTGTTTTGCTCTAAATAAAAGAACTAAACAACTCACCAGTAGTGTCAGTTCAAATAACCAGCGCAATTGCTGCTGATAATTAAATGCAGGGAACACTTCAGAAAAGATAAGTCCTGTCGTTGCCAACAATATGTAAAATAACGGACTTGCAAAAAAGTTCAATCGCTTCAACAAAGTTCGATCACCTGCTAAATTATAATTAACACTCAAACTTTAACGGCTGAAAATAGCTAAACTTTAATCGTTTTGTTTCGGGAATAAATACAAGAGAACTTGTAAGATATTGATTTACAAGTTATTTATGGGGTGGGACGGTGTTATTTATTTTTGTTCAGGGATAACTCAATATATTGAGTTAAGGCTTCACGGGCATCATCAAAGGTTGCATAAGGGCCATGATCAAGGCCTGAACGTACCGAAAAGAACCATTGGTTGCTGCTTTGGTAAAAACGTTCTGCACGAACCGGGATGGCTCCCTGTTCAGAAAAACGTGCTATTTGTATAACGGCACTCACCGAATATTCCTGCTCGTAACTGAAGATAACGACGGCGAAGTAGCCGATACAGCTTTAGAATTGCTTGATTGTAATGATGTACCGCTTTTAGTCGGTAAAGAAAGAACCACGATAGTGGTTACCAACCAAATACTCAAAATTAATACTATTTTACTCTTCAAAACTCGCACCAGAATCACCCAAACAACCCACTACAAAGAGTAAGTAATCATACTTGCCTGTTGCTATTTTGTCTTGTAGGACAAGGATTAAACTTGCGTAGGGATTTTCCTACACAGTTTTAGTTGGTTAGCCTGATTGTGCTTTACACTCACAATCAGTTAGCTTCTTTCAGCCAGGTTAATAAGGCGTTTTAGTTCCGGCACACAGGAACCGCAATTGGTTCCCGCTTTTAAAGCTGCACCAATGGCATCAACGGTTGTTAAATGTTGCTTTTCGATGGCATTGGTTAAGGTATTAATCCCCACACTGAAACAGGAACAAATAATACGCCCCACATCCTGTTGTCCAGATAAAGGTTTACCCGTTAAGATGCTGATACGCTCATCATCTTTCAATGATTGTTTTGCTAACAACTGTGCGAGCCAGTCACGCTCTGGCAAGTCCTGATCCGGGCCAATAAAAATACAGCTCTCCAGGTGGCCATTTTCAATGCGTGCACCACGGTATCGGCTCTGCGCCGAATCAAAATATTCAACCCATTCAACATTATCAGCATTCTGACAAAGTAATTGCCGTGCACAGTTTGCCCAGTCCCCTGCCGCTTCATCGCCAGCAACTTCATAGCGCCACAAACCACGTCCTCTTGAAACTGACCAGTAACTTGCATGACTGATTTTTAATTTGCGGCGAGATAAAATAAACCCGTACCATGCTGGTATTTTTTCTTTAATAGCGACCGCTGTGTATTTAAATTCTGGTTGGCCAGAAAAGGGGTCAACAACCGCATCAATTAACTTTCCAACCACACTGCAACCTGAAAATTGATCATTCCAGTGCATCGGTATAAAAACATTGCCACGTTGCTGGGTGTCACAAACATTAGCACGCACCACAACCTGCCCTTTTGCACTCGTTACAGTAACCAGACTGTTTTCACTAATACCATACTGCATGGCATCATCCGTATGCAGCGCAATAAAACTTTCCTGAATATGGCCGGATAAACGTGCCGACTTACCGGTGCGTGTCATGGTATGCCATTGGTCACGTATGCGTCCGGTATTTAATATTAAAGGATAAGCCTCTGATATGAGGGAAACAGGCTGGTGCGGCTCAATGGTAATAAACTGCGCTTTCCCTGATGCTGTAAAAAACCGGCCATCGGTAAACATTCGAGTCGTGCCATCAGGGTTATCTTTGGTTATTGGCCATTGCAATGGCCGCATTGCATCATAAAGCGGTTCGTCAATATCTGCATAGCCACTAATATCAAAGTCACGTTGAACGCCTTCTTTATGCGAAGTATTGTGATAGCCCGACAAAGCAGCATGTTCCTTAAATATTTCAAACGGGCGCTCGTAATTAAAAGCCTCGATATAACCCATTTGTTGCGCCACTTTCGAAATAATCCACCAGTCTGGTCTTGCCTGCCCCGGCGTGGGCAAAAAAGCACGTTGCCTGGAAATACGACGTTCACTGTTGGTTACCGTACCATCGCGTTCACCCCATGTTTGTGCCGGAAAGAGAATATTGGCATAGCGAGTGGTGTCAGTATTACGCATACAATCAGAAACAACAACAAACTCACATTTTTCTAATGCTTCACGTACAAAATTTGAGTCGGGTAAACTCACTGCCGGATTGGTTGCCATAATCCACAAAGCTTTTATCTTTCCACTGTGTACGGCTTTAAACAGATCAACCGCTTTTAAACCTGTTTTTTCGGGTATAAATGGCGCACCCCAAAAATCTTTTACGAGCTGGCGGTGCTGTTTGTTTTCAATAGCCATATGTGCAGCAAGCTGATTGGCTAAGCCACCCACTTCACGGCCACCCATCGCATTAGGCTGGCCGGTAAAAGAGAAGGGCCCCATTCCCGGCCGGCCAATACGTCCTGTAAGTAAGTGGCAATTTATAATCGCGTTACCATTATCCGTGCCATACGACCACTGGTTGATGCCCTGAGAAAAAACTGTCACAACCCGCTCGGTACATGCAAACAGTTGGTAAAAACGTTTAATGTCACTAACAGGTAAACCGCAACCTGTGGCAACAGCATCTAAACTTGCAACAGACCGCTTTGCCTCTTCAAGACAAGCCCCCATTCCTTCGGTAAATTGTGAAACAAATAAATGATTCACTTCATCCTGTTGCGCTAAATAGTTTAATAAACCTTTAAATAGAATATGATCCGTACCCGATTGAATCGCAAGATGTTGGTCGGCTATATCACAGGTTGCCGTCTGGCGTGGGTCAATTACCACCACCATCAGATCCGAATTTTGTTTTTTTGCTTTAACAATACGTTGGTATAAAACAGGATGGCACCAGGCCGCATTCGAACCGGCAAGTACGATTAGTTTGGCGCGTTCCAGATCTTCATAACTGCACGGTACGGTGTCCGAACCGAAAGCACGTTTATAGGCAGCAACGGCTGACGACATGCAAAGGCGGGAGTTAGTATCAATATTGGCCGAACCAATAAATCCTTTCATTAATTTATTGGCAACGTAATAATCTTCTGTCATTAACTGGCCTGAAACATAAAAGGCAACAGAATCTGCACCGTGCTCCTCAATAATAGAATTAAATTTTCGTGCTGTATAACCGAGTGCATGTTCCCAGCTGTACTCGATACCATCTACCTCCGGATAAAACACTCGGCCATCCATACCAATAGTATCGGCAAGTGCGGCACCTTTAGAACATAGTCGCGAGAAATTGGCTGGATGAGCCGGATCGCCTTTAACAGAAACAGACCCTGCATCGCTAATCGTGGCAACCACACCACAACCAACACCGCAGTAGGGACAAGTCGTTTGGACTTCTAAAGGCATGAATTAAACACCACTAAAAATATAGAAAAATTCTAGCATGAGATGGTGAGATAAAACAGGAGGTTTTTGAACCACTAAAACATGAGGTACACAAACAAAACAAATATGTTGTTAACTCCACTTTATAGACTATCCATCTTTAATATAAGATAACTTCTTCGTGTTTTTTGTGCCCTCGAGGTTAACTTTTAATGTTCGCCCTTGGTACGCATTAAGCCCGCCAAACGGTTACCTTGCTTCTGCGGACCACCGCGTGGAAATATTTTATGCAGGTAACTACTGTTGCCTCGCTCGGCACCCCATATTTGTTTAAAATGTTTTATCATTTTACGCACTTCACATTGCACACGATGTTCTTCGTAATAGTTGCGTAAAAACTCAACCACTTCCCAATGCTCATCGGTTAACTCAAGCCCTTCAACTGCGGCCTGTGCACGAACAAAGTCAGCACTCCATTCATCCATGTCAACAATATAACCTTCACTACAGGTTCTTATTTCTTTATCGCCAACCTTAACGGTCCTGATTTGCATATTTGGATACATAAAATCATACTCTCTTTAAATCTGTTTTAAACTCTTTGTATTGCTTTTAATGATTGTCTGCCAAAACACCGGTTTGCGGCATATCAGCCAAACCGGTCTCGCGCGCATGCTCTTCAAAACCCTTGTTACGCCAGAAGAAAGCCCCAGGCATTGTTGTTGGAATGACTAATACATAAAATAATGCACGCCCCAGTATGGCACTGATAAATATGGATAAGCTTAAAGTAATGCCAACCAGCGTTCCGAAAACATCTGATAAACCATAAATACTGACCAGAGCTACTGCAATAATATTAGCTGCCAGTAAAAAATTACGTAGAAGATAGGACTTACCATAAGTTGTGGTTTGCTCGTAATGGGACACAGCACCTTCACTATGGCTGCGTTTCATATCGCGCGCATGAAATAATAAACCCAATGCTTCAATTATTAACCCACCTAAAATAAATATTGCAGTAAATTCAAGCGTTGCTGAGGTTAAAGTTAAACCGTGTGTAATACTAATAACAATAACAACAAGCAGACCACCCAGAGCTAAGGTACTACCAATAAAGCTGCTCCCTGTTTGCCAGTGGTTCCAGTAAGGCCGAGCCGGAATACGATACAGTTTATACATATAATAGAATCCACCAACACCACCAATAACCGCTGCAATCGCCGACAGATCAGCAAAAAATTGCGCCACACCATTACTGAACCAGGCAAACAAGGCATAGCCTGCAATACCCGCAAAAAATAAAGAAATCCCGGCAATTTCTCGACTCACTGGTGACATGCGCCAGTTATAAAAACCACGATAAAAACGATGCGGGCGGCCAAGGTGTAAATTTAATTTGGCCATACCAAAACTTAACAGTACTAACAATGCTGCCATTAACGGGACATAAGTTGTCGATACATTTTCTGTAAAATCGACAAAGCCAGCATCATTACCAAAGTACTGTGAAAATAAAACCATAAAGAAAGCACCAATAACGGTTTGTGCACTTAAGGTAAAGGCAATATGGGCATTTTCATGTGAGGTTAATAATTTTTTCAGGTTCCAGAATTTTTTGTTCGACTTGCGTTGCTCATCGACCATCGGCTCATACTCACCCGTTTCATCATTGCGGTGATACTTAAGTGCCGTCGCATCGGTGCGAGACATATCCTGCGGCAAGGTTTTTGTTTGCTGGAAGCGAATATTGGGATTAGTAATATCCGCCGTTGGGAAACCGGGAATCGATGTTTTTAACTGATCACGGTTTTCCGGTGTAGTTTCGATAACACCAAAATCCAGTGCCCCTGCTAAACAGGCAGAAGCACAGGCTGGCTTGAGTCCAGCTTCCAGTCTATCAACACACATATTACATTTATGCACATGACCTTTTTTCATATCAAGTTGCGGTGCATTATAAGGACATACCCAGGTACAATACCCGCAGCCAAAACAAATGTCTGGATCCTGTAATACCGCACCGTACTCGGCGTATTTAGTGTAAGCCCGTGTCGGACAACCTTTTAAGCACACCGGGTTATCACAATGGTTACAGGCCATCGAAATGTTTAAACGCGTATAACTTGGGTAAGTGCCTCCTTCGACATAACCCACTGCGCGATAAGCAAGGTAAGGTGGCAGATCATTTTTTTCACTGCATGCTGACTCGCAGGCATGACAGGATATACAGTTGTCGGCATTAAAATAAAATCCGTGCTGTTTGTAACGGTCAGGGTTATCACTGATACTGCTGTCGCCATTAATATTTAAACTCTGCCCTGTTAACTCGCTGTGTTCTGCTGCTAAATCAATATTTTTTCCATAATGATTAACACGCGGTGCTTTGGCATCAGTCAGATAAGCATATTCTGGTTCGTCTTTTCGTACTTTAAACATCTAACTCTTTCCTAAATTAAAAAGCACGTGCTTCTTTGTTTCGTACAGCGGCTGCATGTTGATCAGCCACGGCTTCTATTTTAACCGCACACTGTTTAAATGCCGGTTGTCTTGAATGTGGATCGAGTAAACCCAACGTTAAGCGATTAGCACATTCATGAAAATGAAACGGAATAAACACCATGTTAGGTGGTACACGCTGAGTACACTGAACCATAACAACCCCGTCACCACGGCGTGAGGTTAAACGTGCATAACCACCATGTTGAATACCTAACTCTTTGGCCGAATCCGGGTTCATTTCCATATAAGGGGTTGGGCTAAATTTATTGATGTTGCCTACCTTGCCGGTACGGGTTCGGGTATGGAAATGTTCAACTACACGACCACTGTTCATCCAGAACGGGTATTCATCGTCAGGCACTTCGTTATTGTCGATAAACGGTAAAGCCAGTAATTTTGCTTTACCATCGGGGTACTGGAATTTGCCATCGGTGTACAACCGTGGACTACCAGTTTCGTCCCCTTCGGTACACGGCCATTGCAGGCCTTTTTGAGTTTCGAGTTTTTCATAACTCATACCGGAATAATCCAGCATCCGTCCTTTGGATAACTGGCGTAATTCGTCAAACACCCCTTCGGCTGTTTCAGGAAATTTGATTTTTTGCCCTTGCTCGAAACGCTTCGCCATTTGATTAAAAATCCACAAGTCCGGTTTGGAATCACCATGTGGTTTAATCACGTTACGAATTAAATTAACCCGTCGTTCAGTATTGGTAAAACAGCCTTCTTTTTCTGCCCATACACCGGCAGGGAAGTAAACATTGGCGTACTGGTTTGATTCACAATCCTGATAGGCATCCTGCACCACCAGAAAATCCAGTTTCTCTAAAATTTTACGGATGCGTGCGGTGTTGGTCATCGAGGTCATTGGGTTGGTTGCAATGATCCACATACCTTTGATTTGACCGGTTTCGATTGCCGGAAAAATATCAGTCTGAAACAAGCCACGTTTTTTTGGGAAAAATTCAGGATCGATGCCCCAGAACTTTGCAATATCTTCTCTGTCCTGCTCTTTTTCTAATGCTCGATAACCGGGTAAGCCAGAACAACCCGACCATTCACGTGTACCCATAGCATTACACTGGCCGGTAATGGATAAGCTGGTACCACCAGGCTTACCGATATTACCGGTCACCAGGTTTAAGTTATTAATCGCACATACACCATCGGAACCATGAGTACTTTGATTGATGCCCATTGTCCAGATAGACATAGCAGCACCGGCATTGGCATAGGTACGTGCAACATTTCGAATAGTGTCTTCATCAATACCACAAATCCTGGATGCACTGACCGGATCATAATGTTCGACTGTTTTGATAAACTCGTCATAACCGGAAGTATTCGAATCGATATATGAGTGATCTTCGAGACCTTCATCTAAAATAACATGCACCAGTGAATTTAATAAGGCCAGGTCGGTGCCTGGCGTAACTGGCAAATGAATATCGGCCATTTGCGCAAACATGGTTACACGTGGATCCACGACAATCACCGGAAACTTACGTTTTTCCAATGCCTGTTTTAAACGCCAGTAAATAATCGGATGTTGCTCGGGAAGGTTTGAACCAAAGGCCATTAAACAATCGGTATGTTCAAAGTCGTCATAACAGCCCGGTGGGCCATCGGAACCAAAAGAACGCTTATAGCCAGATACCGCTGAAGACATACAAAGTGTTGTATTACCATCATAGTTGTTAGTACCGATAACACCACGCGCGAGTTTGCCCAGCGTATAAAATTCTTCGGTCATGATCTGGCCGGTAGAAACAATAGCAAACGCATCTCGACCATAGGCTGACTGAATGCGTTTTATTTCACTGGCTACTTTATCTAATGCTGTATCCCAGTTGGTTTGCTCAAACGCATCGTAAAAATGCTCACGTATTAAAGGCTTATCGCCACGCCCAGGGATATTAAACAGTTCGTGTTCAAAAATACCTTTTAAGCAGAGTTTGCCACGATTAACATCGGCACCGGCAACACCACGGGTTGCAACCGCAGCACCGTCTTTATCCAAACCCACTTCAATCGAGCAGCCGGTAGAGCAATAACCGCAGGTTGTGTATTTCCAGTCAACAACACCTTTATCTGCAATTTTGATTGGATTCTTTTTGTTACGACCGAATAGCATCGTGTTAACTCCGAAATTTAAACGTTTTTTACCACTAAGAAAGATTTAATAGTCATTGCGAGCGACAGCAAAGCAATCTTGTTAGTAATACCATGTATCAAGAAGATTGCTTTGCTGTCGCTCGCAATGACATAACAACACTTAATTTTTTACTTAGTGTTCTTAGTGGTTAATTCAATGGCCTAACTATTAGGACAACCATCTTTAGGCGTAAGTGATAACATAATTTTGTCACCGTCTATTTTAATCGGGTAAGTTGCTGCGCAACCTTCATCCGGTGCAACCGCTGTACCGGAATCCAGATTGATCATCCAGTTATGTAATGGACAGGCAACCTTGCTACCATACACAATGCCTTGTGATAACTGCCCTTTTTTGTGAGGACATTCATCTTTTACCGCAAAAATCTCATCGCTATCAGTACGAAAAACAGCGATATCACCATCGTCTGTCCGAACCACACGTGCACCTTGCTTTGGTATATCATTTAAACTGCCTACTTCTATCCAGTCACTCATTTTAATTACCCTCTGATTTCTTTTAGTGGTGTAAATTCATGTTTTTCACCACCGTCAACACGTTCTTTCCATGGATCGTCCTGCGCAACTGATTGCGCAACATAAAAACGTTCTGCATACATTTTGCGTTTTTCTGCATCATCAACAATTTCTTCTTTCACCCGATGCAGACCAATCCGTTCAATCCATGGAGCGGTACGTTCCAGGTAATGCGCATCTTCACGATAAAATTGCATATAAGCCGCCGCATACTCTAAAACTTCTTCTTCGGTTTTTACCGCACATAAGAAATCGGTTGCACGTACTTTGATACCACCATTACCACCAACATGAAGTTCATACCCCGAATCAACACAGACAACACCAAAATCTTTAATGGTGGCTTCTGCACAGTTACGCGGGCAACCGGATGCTGCCATTTTAAATTTATGCGGTGTCCATGAACCCCAGCTTAATTCTTCAAGCTTAATGCCAATAGCGGTAGAATCTTGTGTACCGAAACGACACCATTCTTTACCCACACAGGTTTTAACCGTTCGTAATGCCTTACCATAAGCATGCCCTGAAACCATGCCGGCATCAGTAAATTCTTTCCATACTGCCGGTAAGTCTTGTTTTTTCAGGCCATACAAACCAATACGCTGGCCACCGGTAACATGCACTGTTTCAACATTGAACTTTTCAGCAACATCAGCAACCGCACGCAGTTCCTGTGGTGTGGTCATGCCACCCCACATACGAGGAATAACCGAGTAAGTCCCATCGTGTTGAATGTTGCCATGTGCACGTTCATTAATAAAACGGGACTGTGAGTCGTCTTTATATTCTGTTGGCCATTGGCAAAGTAAATAATAGTTCAGTGCCATACGACATTTAGGACAGCCATCGGGTGTATCCCAGCCCAGTGCTTCACGCACTGCTGGCATTGTTTTTAATTCCTGTTTGCGAATTTGTTCACGTACACCATCATGGGTCTGTTCGGTACAACCACACATCGGTTTCAAATGTGGTGCAACAGAATAGTCACCACCCACAGTATGTGCGATTAAGGCTTCTACCAGACCAGTACATGAACCACATGAACTGGATGCTTTGGTATGCGCCCGAACTTCATCCAGTGTAAATAATTTTTTATCAACAATGGCGTTCACAATATCGCCTTTACAAACACCGTTACAACCACAAATTTCGGCAGAGTCTGCCATGGCTGCAACACGATTGTCATCACCATGACCGGAATCACCCAGGTGTGCCTGACCAAATAAAATGGTCGAGCGGAAATCACTAATATCGGTTTCATCCCGCATTAAATCAAAGTACCAGGTACCATCGATAGTATCGCCGTACATAACGGCACCTTGTACGATGTTGTCTTTTACAACAATCTTTCTGTAAACACCACGAGACTCATCTTTAAAAACCAGGTCTTCGGTTGTCTCGTTACCGGTAAAATCACCTGCCGAAAATAGATCAATACCGGTTACTTTTAATTTGGTTGAAGTCATAGTGCCTTCGTATAAACCAATACCGTGTTTAGCTAAATGATTGGCACAAACTTTTGCCATTTCAAATAATGGTGCAACCAGACCATAGGTCTGGCCTCGATGCTGCACACATTCACCCACTGAATAAACAACCGGGTCAAATGTTTGCATAGTATCGTTTACGACAATACCACGTTCACAGTGAATACCCACTTTTTCGGCCAGTTCAAAGTTAGGACGAATACCCACAGCCATCACCACAATATCGGCATCCACTTCGGTGCTGTCTTTAAAACAAACTTTTTCGACTTTGCCGTTGCCCTGAATGGATTCGGTTTGCGCGCCCATTAAAAATTCCAGGCCACGTTCTTCTAAATTCGCTTGCAACATTTTTGCTGCCGGTTCATCCAGCTGGCGCTCCATCAGGGTATCCATAATGTGAACCACTTTCACATTCATACCCTGTTCCATTAAACCGTTTGCTGCTTCCAGACCAAGCAGACCACCACCAATCACAATCGCATTTTTTTTATTCTTGCCTGTACCAGAATGGGCTGCTTCCAACATGGTATCCACATCGGCAATATCACGAAAGGCAATCACACCAGGCAAGTCATGCCCAGGAAGAGGAATAATAAAAGCCGTCGAGCCAGTTGCAATCAATAAGCGATCATAGCTAACGGTTTTACCATCATCACCGGTGACGGTACGTTTCTTACGATCAATATCAACGGCTTTTACACCTTTAAATAAAGTGATGTTATTGTCGTCATACCATTGCAAATCATTCAGCATAATTTCATCAATGGTTTTTTCGCCCGTAAGTACTGGCGAGAGCATAATGCGGTTATAGTTGCCGTAAGGCTCTTCACCAAAAACGGAAATATCATAAGCATCGGGCGCAATTTTAAGCAGTTCCTCCACGGTACGCATACCTGCCATACCATTACCGATTACAACCAGTTTTTCTTTCATGCTCGAACTCCGTTAAAGTGTTAATAGTCTGTAACGGCCTTCTCGAATAAATAGTGCCGTTGCAGTAATTTCAATGAATCTCAACATAGCAAGTGCCGTGCCATGTATTAGTAAATACTTAAATATACTGTAACTACATGATTAGTATAGGGAAATACCTCGCACTGGAGGGAAATATCAGTGCAGAACAGTCAGCGATTGCACCATAATAGTGCGTACCGAGTATAATAGCGCATAACATTATAGCAAGCATCGAGAATGAAAATCTTACTGCAAAACCACTGCACAAATTAAGTGTTTAATTATATACTAATGCTTTATTTTGCACCATTATAGTGCAAAAACGGTACTTCTGATTCTATTTTTGTTTATATAACAATAGCTTATGCTATTGGCATGTCTCTTGCTCTACTGAAGACATCAAATTTAAACTTAAGGAAATAACATGTCTAGCCCATCAAGTACAATGAACCTGTTTTCATTCAGCGGGAAAATGCGAATTCTGCATTTAAGCTGGATGGCGTTCTTTATTAGCTTCTTTGTCTGGTTCAATCACGCGCCATTACTCGCCATGATGCGTGATTCAATGGGCTTAACCACTCAGCAAATTAAAACCCTGCTTATCCTTAATGTTGCCCTCACCATTCCAGCACGCATTATTGTCGGCATGCTGGTCGATGCCTTTGGGCCTCGCCGGATTTATTCGATGCTGCTGTTTGTGTCCAGCTTTCTTTGCTTTGGTTTTGCAATGGCAGAAGATTATGAACAACTGGCATTAATGCGCTTCCTGTTGGGCTTTGTTGGAGCTGGTTTTGTGATTGGTATTCGCATGATTAGCGAATGGTTTCCAGCAAAACAAACCGGGCTCGCACAAGGCATTTATGGTGGTTGGGGTAACTTTGGTTCGGCTGGTGCGGCGGTGATATTGCCTACCGTTGCGCTGATGTTTGGCGGCGACGATGGCTGGCGTTGGGCTGTTGGCTCAACCGGTGTTGTGGCACTCGTTTATTCTGCTATTTATTTCTTTAGTGTGACCGATACGCCCAAAGGCTCAACTTATTTCAAACCCAAAAAGAATGGCGCACTGGAAATCACCTCCAGATTTGATTTCTTTTTGTATCTGATAATGAATATTCCACTATATGCCGCATTAGCCATATTAACCTGGAAACTAAGCCCGGCTAACTTAGGCATGTTAAGCAACGGCGTGACCGATATGATTTATCTCATATTGGGCAGTTTATATGCTTTCCAGACAATACGTGTGTACCAAATTAACAAGCATGTTTTTACTGAAACCGTTCCTGAAATTGAGCGCTACAAATTTAAGCAAGTTGCAATATTGGACTTATCTTACATGGTCACGTTTGGCTCTGAACTAGCCGTTATCTCAATTCTGCCTTTATTCTTTATGGATACCTTTAACCTGTCAGCCGTTCAAGCCGGTCTGGTCGCTTCCGTATTTGCCGGCCTTAATTTAATTATGCGCCCAGCTGGTGGCTGGATAAGTGACAAGTTTGGCCGAAAATTATCGTTGGCAGTATTAATGGCCGGAACCGGTATTGGCTATTACTTATTAAGTTTAATTACCAGCGAATGGAGTATTTACCTTGCCCTTGCTGCTGTTATATTCAGTTCAATATTTGTGAATGCGGGTAATGGTGCAGTGTTTGCCATCATCCCGTTGGTTAAACGCCGGCTTACCGGACAAATCGCCGGTATGGCCGGCGCCTACGGTAATGTTGGCGCGGTTATATTTTTAACAACACTTTCATTTGTTGCAACGAATATATTCTTTATTGTTATTGCTGTTTTTGCGGCAGTGGTGTTTGTTTTAATTACTTTTTTCCTTGATAACCCGCAAGACCAGATGGTGGAAGTATTACCGGATGGCACTGTACAAATGATTGAAGTTGAATAATAGCAGCAATTTGCGGTAACCTGAAAGGCTATAGATAAAAGTATCTATGGCCTTTTTTAGTAAAAAATAATGAAAAAAATACTCTCTATCGAATCCGCTCACCAATGCCTTGCTGGTGGCAAAGCTGAAAATGAAGACACTTGTGGTGTTCAGGTTGCAGACGGTCAACTATTGAAAACCAAAGGGATTGCTGCAGCTATTGCCGATGGTATGAGCGGCAGTGATGCAGGTAAAGAAGCCAGTCAGGCCTGTGTGAAAGGTTTTTTAAGTGATTACTTCAGCACGCCGGAAACATGGACGGTACAAACATCCGCACATAAAATTATTTCTGCTCTCAACCACTGGTTGCATGGTAATGGGCAGCGCAAATATCAGTCTCATAAAGGCATGGTCACCACGCTAAGTGCACTGGTGTTAAAATCAAATACCGGTTTTATTTTTCATGTTGGGGATACTCGAATTTATCGACTCCGTGGTAATGAGTTTAAACAACTCACGCATGATCATCGCGTACAAATTAATGAAAATAAATCGTTACTCTCGCGCGCCGTTGGTATTGATGTACGCCTTGATATTGATTATCGCAGTGTACCCCTGGAAGTTGGCGATATATTCGTGATGGTCAGTGATGGTGTTCATGAATTTATTACTGATAACCGCATGGTAGATATTATTCGGCAACATACAGATGATCTACAACTTGCTGCCAATGAAATAATACAGCAAGCCATTGACAATAAAACCAACGACAATGTTACCTGTCAAATTGTGCGTATCACCTCGCTACCCGGTGAAAATGAAGATGAATTTTATCAAAAACTAACCGAGCTTCCTTTTCCACCCGTATTAGAACCGGGCATGATTCTGGATGGTTATAAAATACTACGGCATTTATATTCCAATAAAAGAACCGAGGTTTATTTAGCACAAGATACTCATAGCAACGAAAATGTTGTACTAAAAGCACCCTCTGTTAATTATAACGACGATGCTGAGTACATCAGTTTATTTTTGCACGAAGAATGGGCTGGCCGACGCATTAACAGCCCGCATGTAATGAAGGTGCTGGAAATACCACGCAAACGAACCGCACTTTATTACATTGCAGAACATATACAGGGTCGAACCTTACGCCAATGGATAGAAGATGAGCCAAGAGCCAATATCAACACAGTACGGGATTTTGCAGAACAAATTGCACGTGGCCTGCGTGCCTTTCATCGACTTGAAATGATCCATCAGGATTTAAAACCCGAGAATATTCTAATCGATGAAAACGGAACATTAAAAATCATTGACTTTGGTTCAACTAAAATAGCCGGTATTGATGAAATCAGTGCACCTATTCAGTTCAATAATATTTTAGGCACGATCAATTACACTGCACCGGAATATCATATAGGCAACACCGGCAGTAGCCGGTCTGATATTTTTTCACTTGGTGTAATTACTTATGAGCTACTTACCGGGCATTTACCTTACGGCAAAGACCTCTCTGCCAAAAATATGTTGAAACTCAACTATATTTCAATCAAGCGTTATAACCCTGAAATACCCGCATGGGTTGATAAAGCAATAGAAAAATCTGTAAGTATTAATCCCGATCAGCGTTTCACCCGGCTTTCTGAATTTACTTACGCACTTAATCACGCTGATTCAAGACTGGTTAACACCGACTATGTTCCACTTATTAAGCGCAACCCGGTACGTGCATGGCAAACCATCAGTGCACTGTTACTTGTTCTGAATGTATTTTTACTTTATATAATATACAAATGATCTGGAAAAATATAAAATTGTACTAAACAGAAACAAAAACGCCCACATTAATGTGGGCGTTTTTATATAAGAGATACAAATCTGTTTAGAACGGTATATCATCATCAAAATCACCACCACTCATGGCCGGTGCAGACTGCTGCGGTGCGGCTTGTTGTGGTGCAGCCGGTTGTTGTTGTGCCTGTGGTGCCGCAGCCTGATTATAATTGGCACTACCACCACCTTTTGAATCCAGCATTTGCATTTCATTGGCAACGATTTCTGTGGTGTAACGATCCTGGCCGTTTTGATCCTGCCATTTACGTGTTTGTAATTTGCCTTCAATAAAAACTTTGGAGCCTTTCTTTAAATATTCGCCAGCAACTTCTGCTAAACGACGGAAGAAGACCACACGATGCCATTCTGTTTTATCAACTTGTTCACCGGTGTTTTTATCTTTCCATGATTCGGATGTTGCCAGGGTAATGGTTGTAACCGCTCCGCCGTTAGGTGAATAACGAACTTCCGGATCTTTGCCCAGGTTACCGATGAGTATTACTTTGTTTACACCTCGTGCCATAATGTCTTCCTCTAGTTATATTTGTTTAATTAAATAATATTTGCTTATTTATTTTCGTAACTTGCAACTTTTACTTCTTATCCATTCAGCCAATTAATGATTGACTGAATATTTCATTAAGTCTTCTTCGTTAAGGTTCTGTTTGTCTACTTTAATATAGGCAACGCCATCTTCGGCAATGACGGTAACATCCAGCACCCCTTCGATTTGACTCAATGTATCGGCTAATTCCGTTGCTTGTGAATTAACCAGTGTCCCTACGTTTAATAACATGCTGCTCGAATACTGCGGCTCGCGCATACTGATAATTAATATCAGCCAGGCGCCAAGTAGCACCACATTAAACAGCAATACACTGTCGAGACCATAATGTTGCATTAACCAGCCACCAATGGCTGCACCAATAAACACACCAAAAAACTGGGCACTTGAATAGGCACCCATGGCCGTTCCTTTGTGTGCCGCCGGTGCCATTTTTGCCACTAGCGATGGCATGGTGGCTTCAACTAAATTAAACGCCAGAAAAAAGAACAATAACATGAATGTGATGCCTGCTAAAGAGTGTCCCACCAGCCAAAAACCCAGCTCAGCTAAAGCTAATACTATGATTGCCATAATAAGCAGTTGTTTTAGCTTGCGTTTCTTCTCACCAACAATAATTAACGGTATCACGCCTAGCATCGAGAGAACTAAAATCGGTAAATAAATTTGCCAATGTGCTTCAATAACCAGTCCCAGTCTGTCCCGCAGAATAAACGGCATCACCACAAAGCTGGACATAAGTACACTGTGTAAAATAAGAATGCTGGCATCCAGGCGCAGTAATTGGGGGTCTTTTAGAGCGGACTTGAACCAGCCCGTTTCGACTTGTGCATCGCGATGAAAACGTGACACCGTCGGGGTGGGCACCCAGAAGAGCACAATGAACATTCCACAAACGGCCAATATAGCGGTTAACCAGAAAATACCCGACAGACCAAACCAGCTATTTACCAGCGGCCCCAACACCAGGGCAAGAGCAAAGGAGAAACCAATGCTCATACCAATGGCCGCCATCACCTTCATGCGGTGCTCTTCGCGGGTAAGATCCGCTGCCAAAGCCATCACTGCGCTGGCCACTGCACCCAGCCCCTGCATGGCACGCCCAATGGTAATCCAGAGCAGGCTATCGGCTGTTGCGGCTACCACACTGCCCAGAGCAAAAACAAGCAAGCCGCCAAGGATAACCGGTTTACGGCCAATTTTATCGGATAACAGCCCTAAGGGAATTTGCAGTGCAGCCTGAGTGAGGCCATAGATCCCAATCGCAATGCCGGCGAGAGCAGCACTGTAATCCGGCATTTGCTCTGCTAAAACCGAGAATACCGGCAGGATCATAAATAACCCCAACATTCGCGTGGAGAAAACACCAGCCAGTGACACGGCCGTGCGCTTTTCAGCCCGGCTCATCTTGTCGTTATTTATTGTCATACTACTGTTTATTATTCAAACTCAATTTGCGATCCTTTTATTATATAGGGAATCGCATAGCCGAATTGCTTATTTTACCGTACCGGGAGGAAAATATAATTTTGCGTCCACTCCAATAGACACGTATATTAGCAGGTTTGCATTCAACGAAAAATCGATAGATGGACACAATTCATTTCCGTGGGGCACGTACCCACAATCTAAAAAACAT
>VAPM010186732.1_pt1 | contig 24696 bp, 18 predicted proteins | sample 3395091 | NCBI WGS metagenome assembly VAPM01 (sample SAMN08290445, study PRJNA428436) | hydrothermal vent metagenome | isolation source: Deep-sea hydrothermal vent chimney 3 | place: Pacific Ocean: Juan De Fuca Ridge
AGTCTGGCTTTCTTCTTACGAATGGCCAGAAGCGATTGCAATCCCTCAATGCGTACGGCATCATTTGCCCGATAACCATCGCGAAAGGTTTGAAAGACCTCGAGCTGAGAGACTTTACGTTGATTTTGTCGCAGTGCCATGTCCGCCACTCCTTGATTTTAATTATTGCAACAGAGCAAGTATCTGTTGCGTATTTGTATTGGCCGCTGCCGATTCCATATGTTCTACGCCATATAAATATTTGGGATCGTTGTCCTGTCTGCACAGACCAAATACATCAAATAAAATGGTATTGGGCGATTTCTGCAGGTTGGATGAACCAAACAGGTTGAAGGCGCGAATACAGTGGGTACCTTGATTAAGCACTGTAGTATTGGCAAACAGGGAGAGCGTCAACGCTGAAAACAAGGCCCCGGCTATAGCCTCTTTAAGGCGATTACCCGATATTCTTACAGTCCAGCCAATGACAACGGCATTGGCCAGAATAAAATCATCCAGTACAAAGTCAAAGGCGGCATCACATTGATTGTCTTCAAAGGCGACATCATCCAGGGTTACGATAACCACTGAAGCCAGAGACAACTTAAATCCGGTTGTATCGATGAGATCCAGCAGCACCTGATTATCGTTAAACAGTACATTTCCGTTGCCCACATAGGAAAACAAATGCAGATCGTCCAGGCCCCGGCGTGGTGGAACAATAAAATCGGTATCTTCAAAAGCGGCAGCGGTCGGCGGCACATCCTTCAGCGTTTCGCCGCTGAACAGTAAATGCTGCAGATACAACTCATTGGAAATCCCCAGGTTAAAAATATACACCGTTGATGCGTAAAATGAAGGGGCGTCGATTCTGAACACCATGCCTTGACTGGTCAATTGGTTGCCGACGGCCGATACCGGGCCAAGGGCTGTAATGGATACCGCTCTGCCCAGGGGTTGACTGACCACGTTGTCATGGGCTTTAACGGCGGTGACGCCGTTCTGTCTCGGGTACCATTTACCCAGAATCTTCACGTCGATTTTAGGGGCGGTCGCAAATACGATATAAATACCGCCCCGTGGGCCGGGCTTGGCACCATTGGCTGAGTTTTGAGTCTTGGCACCGTTATTGACGATGCGGTTTCGAGAGATATCCACACCTTCGGCATGGAGCACAAAGATGCCGCAGACCGGTTGTAAATAGTCGGGGCCATTGTCTTCAATGCTGTTGTCATACACGACCAGATCATCAACATCGGCAAGGGCTATCCCCCCGTACCCCATGCTGTTTTTCATCTCATCGGGAATCAGGCCGAGCTCACGGGACAAACATCCCTGTATGGTATTGCCCAGGATTTTGATCCCATTTACAGAGACCAGCTCATCTTCTCGCTCCAGATTAAAAAAGGCAACTACACCGATACCGTTCAACCCCATATCCAGAATACGATTTCGCTCGATGCGGACATCGTACATGGTGCCTGCCGATTCATATGTCGGCCCCTCATCACCATCTTCAACAGGCGGCAGATAAACATCACCCGGTGCGCAGGGATCACAGGGATCATGGGCATTGACCACCCAGCCGACAACACCGATGAGTTCCAGGTTCAACGCATTGACTTCCACAAGGCTGCCGAGTGTGATGCCGTTGCCGATGCCGCCCTGGATAAGATTATTGATAATTTTCACATTATCCGAAGTGCCGCCGAGCTGGATCCCGCCCCGGCCGGCTGCAACCGGTAAGGTTTCACCGGTCTCGGGATCAGTCGCTCCGAAATTTTCAACGGTAATGGTGTTGCGTTCAAGTAAACCATCAATGCAGGTTACAAAAACACCGGCCCAGGGACTGGACTCATCCCGCATTTCCACCCTGCTGTCGGTCAACTCAAAGCCCAGGCAGGTACGGACCTCAATGCCACTCCGGGTGGCGGCACCGACTTCCAGACCGGTCAACTTCACCTCTTTTGATTCGTTGCCCTGTGCATCATCGTCAACCAGAATACCGATCCGGTCCAATGCGGCCGACACCTTTACATGAGATATTGTTATAGTCCGGGATCCCAGGATGGAGACCACCGGTACGGTGCCGGAAGCGGCTGCCGGATCGCTAATAATCTCGCTGTTTAGCCCACATCCTTTGATAGTGACATCATGTCTACTTTCAATAATGATATTTTCCGGATAGATGCCCGGGAGCAGGCAGATCTCCCCACCTGCTTCAGGCAGATGATCGATCGCCTCCTGGATGGTGGAAAAATCGCCATGACTCTGCATGCCGTCACCAACGGTGTAGGAGCAGCAACCCTTCAACCGGGCCAGGGGCTGAAAAACGTGTCGACAGTCGAAAATATCCTGAGGTGCGGTAAGGGTGGTGCCTGAGGCGTCTTGCCAATTGAGAATAGCCAGGGGCACCCGGTGATAATGCACACCTTCAGGCGGCGCATTGTTCGGCCAGGGAGCCGGATCGAACTCATAGCCTGCGGTTCGGACTGGAAACGTCCAGTAATCGCCCGGAGTGTAGTTGCCGTTATCAGCAGCCGGAGGGTCAAATTCGAGCAGAAGCCCATTTTCCAACTCGGTTGCCGAAAGGTAATCGGTGATCAGTCCGATACCGTCCCACAACCTGAAAAATGCATTCCCGCCGCCTGCAACCGGCCAGGTTCCGTTGGTATTGGTGAGTGAGAGCCGGCCGTCGGCCGCCAGGGTGGCATCGGCCGTAAAGACAATCTCCCAGGGCCCGCCATCGGTATCCGGCTGCAAGGCTTCGAGATAAAAACTCGACAGTCCGCAATGGTTGATCATCTGGTCATTGGCCAGTATATCGACCTCGGATGCGAGCGAATCATAAGTACCCCGCCCAACCAGTCCGCCGTTAAACCGTGACCATTTAAAACGGGCATTGCCTGCCGTATCAGGTGATACATTTTCAATCCGGTACAGGTAATGCTCAAAGCCGGTGTAGCCTCCGCCCAGTGCCACAGGGCAGTCACCGCTTATAGCCAGGGTATCGGCCGGAGTCACGGTCAGTTTACCCTTGGCGTTAAAATCATCCGCGAGCTTGTCGATCAGGTTCGAGCATTCGTCACCCTCAGTAAGCCGGAGCAGGCGCAGAGTATGACAAAGCCTGATCCGTTCCGTTGTATCCACGCCGCCCAGGGCCGGTTCAATCAAACTCTGCGGATCCTGAAAGCCGTTAAAGGCCTCCTGGCGGATCTCAAGAATTATCGCATCTTTGCCGGTGGCCGGGGCCGCTGGCGTGGTCTGGACCGGCGCCGTAAAATAGGTTGCCGGTCTGGTAGAAGAAGATTCTCCTGGAACCAGCAATGCCATGCCGTCTACCCACACCCGGCCGGGTTCCAAGGTAATATCAATATCAGAGCCGTTAACAGCGGCCCCGGTCACCCTAAGGCTATCGCGCAACTCAGCCGGAACCGCCGCCACATGGGAGCCGATTGCATCACGACCCTGTAATTGACGCCGGAAGCGGTTGATTGTTGATGATGCATTCCAATCCTGATCCAGTAAGGCCCGCCCCTGTTGATGCAGTACGCCTGTGAAGTTGGCCGACGGATGAAAATCAAGTTTTGAAAAATCACCTTTCATGATTCATTCCTTTTTTTAAGTAACGGGTATCAGAATCGGTTGTATCCCCACCGGCATAAATTCCCGATATCGGATATTTATATTTTTCCATTTATGCGTATCCAGCAGATAGCCGAAGGCACCCATTGCATCATTGTTTGGCCCCTGCTCAAGGATTTTACGATGACTGCGCAGCCGCAGCCGGCCGTAGCCTGCCCGGCCGAAGATATCGCTTGCCATGCTTATCCGGACATCAGTGCCCAATACACAGGCATGGTGCCGGGGCAGCCGGTCGCCGACACCTGAAAAATAACTGAATTTAATGCAACCCTGCTGGTTATCGTGCACTTCAAGACGATGGAGCCAGATACCGCCCTGGCCGGTGGCGCTTTCCACCCGCATCCTGCCGAAACAGGTCATGCCGCTTACGATCAAGGACGGCCCCCACCTGTTTTCAGGGTCATGAACAGCACGAATCGCAAGTTCCGGGGCCGTATCACCCGGGCCACTTGCCGCATCCACTATGGAGTCGGCCAGCTGAAGTGCATAACCGTCATCAATGGCCAAAGGACCGCAGATAGATCGCCTGACGATGATTCGTGGAATCTGATTAAAGGCCTCCTCTTCGGAGGAATCCGGCGTAAAACCATAGGTGTTGTCAAGCTGTATGGCGCGGCGGGCCGGTTGCCTGCCGCCGTCAATGGCTTCATGGCTTCCAGGATCAAGCGTACAGTTGTCAATGATCAACTCGTTCAGCGCAGCCCGGACAATCAGCGGAGTTTCACCTGCAGCAAAGTATGGGGAATCCTTGTCCCAGGTGATATAGAGCCCCTCCAGCCTGACATTGAGGCTGTTCATCAGGGCCTCGGCATCAGGCCCGGTCACATCGCCGGGATAGAACTCCAGCGATTGTTTGAGCTTGATTATCGGCCGCTGCCCGGAAGCGGCTCTGATCCACAGGGATCGGTGCAGTGCCAGGGGAGCAATGTCCAGTTCATGGACCATGCTGTCCTGAATCTCTATTATGACCGGTCCACCGGCATTGCCGGGCAGGTTGTTCAGCCGATTCCGGAGTCCGCTGGGGTCTGTATGGTAGTTTACTTCCAGAGTACCGGGCGGTGCATCAGCCCGGGGTATCGGCTGAGCACCGGTTGAGCCAAGTGTAGAACCGGAAAAACCATGGGTGACCGACACATACAGGCCGACGGCCAGCGGATCGGCTTCAACACTCTGATCAGCACCACCTACTCCGATCAATAAACGGCCATGATCCGGATCAATAACTATTTCATGTTCTCCAAGAGGCGGAAAAAGCCCCTCTTCCCAGGCACAGAGATTTGCGCCGCGATATTTCCAGTCAAGGCCGCTGAAAGGGATCTCCGGCATGTGCAGTGTCAAACCGGGACGCTCATGTCCAGGCTCTTGTGGCCATGGCTCAGTATAAAAATCAATGCCCACATACTCTTGCGGGTTGCCGGTCGGCGCTTCGCTGCATAACCGGGCCATGGGCATGGGGCCCGGTACTGCATCCGGTCGGGTCAGATCCGGCGGTTCATCGTCGGCATGAAAGCGATGGCTGTTAAACAGTACCATGGGTTCACCCAGGGGGTGCACTTCATAGCGCAAGGCATAAGCGGCCTCATCCGGTCCGGAACCGGCCGAAAGATCCTGGATATCACCAACTGCAAACGGTCTGGTCACCGGCACGGTGTAATCTTTTAAGCGCCAGAGATAGATTGCCAGGTTGGGGATATTGTAGCAAGCGGCACCTGTCTGCGGCGGTTTCAGATCCACCACATGGGCAAACGGGTCAAAGGGACCGTTGATAAAACCTAGTAAGGCCGGGTCTCGCAGGGTTACAGTGCCGCCGTGTACCGCCCCGCTGATATTCCGATTATTTCCCAGGACACGCGGTATGGGGGGCAGTCCCCCGCAGTCCGGTCGTTGATGGTTCAGATGCTGATTCCATACCACCCGTTCCCGAAGTTCAACAGTGTGCACAGCCCAGCCGCTTAAACCATAGGTCAATGACTCAATGGCGCCAAGTGTTCCTTTGCGGCGACGATGATGCACTGTCCGCGCCACATCGGCCCGCAAGGTCCAGGGATCACCGCTAAGATGGGTTGTGCCCAGCAGATCCGCTAAATAGGGTATCACCCAGTCATCGCAGGTTTCGATAAAAAAATCATGATACAACGCTTCTATATTATCCCGAATTTCGGCCTGTACCGAATCCAGCACGTCAAGATAGGCCTGCAACTGACCGGGCGGTTCCTGTTCCAGATCACGGATATGGTAGATCTCCGGCAGTCGATTATATAAGGACCGGCGTCGAGTGGTCATTGTCCGGGTACCTCCCTCGCCGAGAACATAAAGTGTGCATCCATCATGCCTCACACTCCTTTTTTGTGTCGTCCATGGTCAGGCCCAAATCAAAATGACCGGAGTACAGGGTAAGAATTCCGGTCGGCATGCAGCCGATCACCGTATTCGCGGAGGCCACGACCGGCTTGGCGATCAGGCCGGGATCGGTCTCAACAGGGTCACCAAGGTCAAGCGGCCGGGCATCATCAACTTCAACCCGGGTCACCCCGTCGACCTGCTGCACGGTGCCGATAATCCGGGAGACATGCATACTGCGGCCGAACCTCTGGATTTTCAGGCTGAACAGGCCATGATCGGATTCAAGACCGATTCCTTTCTCATCGGTCACTCCCAGCGCTTCCCGTATCGCCGTTATCATGTCCGCCTTCCTGCGGCCTGCCGCGTAGCCCACTCTGATGTTCACATAGATATACTGGCGAAACCCCTGTTCGATCAGGATGGGAAATCGTGCCGGTCCCCGGCATCGGTTGTAGGTCTTCAAAGTGTCGCGCACCTTGTTCAGGGCGGCGATGGTGCCGGTCCTGGTCAGCACCGTGATCCGCAAAAGCGGCACTCCGCTTGGCGCCGCCCAGTCGGCCCGCACCTTGATTACCCCGGGAATAGCCATGGCCTCGGCTTCAAAATCAGCCAACCCCACCATACGGCCAAGACTTTGCAGCTTGCCGGGGGCGGCTTTACGGGCGTTTTCTTTACTTTCCGGCTCATCACCACCCACGGCCGGACAAGGCATAAAGACCTCTTCCAATACTTTCAGCTTGCCGACTGCCGTGGGCTTGGCGTCGGTTTCAAGGGGTCCGGCCGCACCGCTACCGATCCGAAACGTTGCGGATATATTCTTTGTACCCGACGGCAGCCGGGCACCTGTTTTACCGTCACCAAACTGCACCCAGCTTTTACCGTCGTTATCTTCCCGCACCACATACACGCAGTCATCCGGTTTACAACCAAAAAAGGATTCCACCTGCTGCCATAAAACCGAGCCGACATAAATCTTAAGCTCTGCTGCCCGGGCAGGGGTTCTGGTTTCATCAAGAAGATAGGTCAAGGGAGCCTTGGGAATAGCAAATGTCTGAAAGGTCTTACGGTTATCGCCGTTGCCCAACACCACCTCGGGCTGGGTTTTGCCCTGGTCGGCGGCCACAATATTGCCGTAGACAGTGATCAGCGGTTCAAGCCGGTTAAAATCCCGGCGGTCGAAATCCGGTATCTGATCAATGGTAATATTCCACATCCACTTATTGATTCCGTCCCGGCCGTTCACCGTCAAAGCGGCAGCAAAATCCGCTGCAGTATCATTGACTTTCACCGCCTGGACTATTGCGTTTTTTGAATCAACCAGTAAAAGATCACGGCCTGATAATGCCTTCACCTCCCGGTAGGTGCCGAAAAACTGCAAGTCGCCGTTATTGAATGCCCCGTCCGTCCAGCTCGATTCAGCGCCAAGGGTGAGTTTGGGACTGATGACTTCATGGAACTGCGCCCGGCGGATATCCATCTCTTTTTCAAACCAGATGTCATCATTAAACATCGGTTTTTCATCCAAAGTGACAACTGTTGTCGTCCCCTCAACATTTGCCCACTGAAGTGAGTCAACATGCGTTTCCCTGATTCTTTTCACCACGGTAAAGGAAACCTTGCTTTTGGTCCCGTCTCCTGAAGCAATTTTGAAATTCGCAACCCCCTGGCAGATCAGACTGTTGCCAATGGCAAGATCATCGACCTCCCGGTCCAGGGGCATCTCCAGACTGGACAAAGAAGAGTAGTAGGCTGATCCGGGGTGTCTGCTGTAAATTCTTCGGTAAAAATTTGTATTATCCCGGTTAAGAGAGACCCCGTCATACATATTAAGCTTAGCCTGAGCATTGCGCCCGAAGTGACCGAATGTTCGACCAATAACATAAGCTTCAACCGAAACCGAACGATTGACCGTAAGCGCCCCTTCAAAGGTGATAATCACCCGGTCAAGGAGTGTTTCCACCTCAGAGACAATCAAAATTTCGGCCTTGTTCTGGGTGGAGTACGGCTTATGCTGCATATCAAACATGTCGGATCCCGGAACCAGCAGTATCCGGTCGCCCTTGTTGATTTTGAATGCTGTTCTGGATTTGAGGTCCACGGCATCGTCCACTGCCAGCAGTTCCAATGTATTGCCGCCGGCCTTTATCGTTGCAGCACCGTCCGGGGGGCAGTAAAGATGAAATTCGCTCAAATGCGGATAGGCGGTCACTTTCCCGGTACTTTCAAACTCCGCTGTTTCATCCCGGCCTGCAAGCTGGGCCTTGAAGCCAAATCCTTTGGCTATGGTAACAGGATTTTTCCCTTTGACTTTCACGGCAAAAACACCATCGCCGCCTACACCCGGAGCCGGCCGGTACCCAAGTAGCTGGACAAGTTCGGACACGCTTTCCCGCCATCCGGCGGTGCGAAGAAATGCTTCGTTGGCATAAAGGTTCTGGTAATGGGTGAGGATATCGCCGACTATGGCCGCACTTTCAAGGAGCGCAATCCCCGGGTCATCAGCCCCCCTGTGTGTCCAGGCCGAGAGAACCGTCGACGAATTCAACAACTCAAGCATGTGAGCCCGCATGCGCGAATAGGTGCCGATACGATAATCAATACTGCTCAGGGCCGGTCTGTTAACAATGTCCTTGGGAAAGGACTCCGGCTTGTTGCAATCATGTCGGCAACTCATTATTGCCTTCCTCCTGCAAGATCAAACTGAAGACTGCCTTTTTCAAGATGGTTGGGATCATTTGCCACCTGGATAACTTCAAAAGGATCCACGTTCAGCACTCCGGTCTCTTCATGGACCATATCTTCCGGATTGATGGTGACAACCGTAGCACCGACGCCGCTGCCCGAATGCCGGCGCCGCATACTGACCAGGAGCACCCGTTCCACGCCGGTGACGGACAGGGCACGGCCGATCAACTGACTGCTGTAAACAGGCTGCCCGAATGTCCAGAGATCAGGATGAAAAAATCCTTGGCGTCCATCTGCGGTGTAGTCGTCGGAAAACTCACGTTCAAGCTCATAGGCCAGATCCTCAGGCCAATAATCGGAATGGACACACAGCTTGACGAAAATATCCAGGGCGACATAACGAGCACCGCGCACCTCCAGATCCTCGCCGATCAGTCGTACCGCATCAAGATGCCTCTCCACTTTCCGGCGCAGTTCCTCACTGAGCCGGTCAGTGCCTTTGGGATCAATCGCCACCCGTACGGTGCGCCAGCTGCCGGTCCAGCTATATCGAGCCTTGGCATGGGATACTCCGGGCAGTTGTTCAGCTCGCTTAGCATAATCTTCCAGGGTGACGGCTCGCAACTGCTTTGACCTGAAGGCCTGCGGCACCCGACGGATAATTACAGCCGGTTCCTCAGGATCCCGTCCATCCGTCACATCAAAGGGATTCCACACTTCCTTCACGTTGGGATAACCGGAGGCACTGTTATCAAAGCCGGTAAGGGTATCGGCCCCGATATTGCCGACACTACCGCGGCCGACCTGATACCGGCAGATAACCCGGGCATCGGAATCCAGGCCACGACCGTTTATATTATTTCCGAACCGGATCGTGCTTCGGTCATATTCATCAGTCTCAACCACAAAATGGGTATCACCAGATTCGCTCTCAATCAAATCCTTCTGTTCCTCCCACAGACGGGAAAATCCACTCACCTCCACTTCCAAAGTAGATTTCGGAGGCTGATCACCGCCGGGTTCGGTATTGCGATAGGCGAGAAGAGCTAAGGGCAGCGGGCATTGGGTTCCCCAACGTTTTTCAGGCGGCAGCTCAAACCAGACTTCACCGGTATGCACCAGCCCGCTGTTGTCCGTCGGATTCAAAGGCGTGCCCGGCGGCTTAAAAGTGGTCCTGTGCGGCCTGCCGTGCGTGACCTCAATCAGATTACCGCAAAAGGCACTGACTCCTTCCAGCGAGGGCTGTGCCGGACATTGTGTAACAAAACAGTAGCGGCGTGTGAGCTTGTCCTGCTCCTGCCAATACACCCGCACCAGCCAGGCATCTTCCACCGGATCATGCACCAGAGCAGCGGCCTGAGCACCGTTGCGCAGGCGCAGGAGTTGGCGCGCCGTTTTGTCCCGGCCGTTTTGTCCGCCGGTTTCAGGATTAAGCTTTTCTTCGATGGAAAGCATCCTGATATCGTCACGGCGTAACAGGGTAAGCAGTTCTTCAGCCGCCGTTTTCGTCGTCCCGCCGGGCGGCAGCAGATCAGCCTCGACACTGCCGGTCTCAAGTGCCGTAACAATGCCGTTCCAGGTATAGAGATGGAGTTCATTAAGCGCTGCAAAGCATTGCTGATCATGGGTACTGACGAAAACAACCTCATCCTCATCCTGCCACTTTTCACCGGTCCAAACCCCGAAGCCCCTGGGTATGTTGTCATCAGCCACCATTTTCAAGGCGAGCCGGGTGGAGGCCTGGTTTCCCTGGTGGATATGATAATCCATCAACCGTGCATGTCGGGCCAGCGAGACCCGCTTTCTGGCCCGTCCCAGGTATGCTTCATTCATGACCCGGTCCTGAAAGTCGCTGAGCTCATCCGCATCGGCGGCAATGAGATCAATCAAAACCTGGTCGAGATCAGCCTCGCTGGTCGGCTGCCAGTTCGGCACCCGCACCTGCATGGCATTGATCAGCACGTGTTTGAACGAATCAAAGTCTTTGGCCAGATAATCTATGACCGGTTCTCCGGTCGTCGGCTCCTGCTTGCCGACCGGAGCACAGTTGCTGTTAAAGCAACCCGGCCGAAACTTGAACTTTTTCTCTGCAAAAAGCGGATCGATTTTGCTTTCGAGGAGTGGAGTGCCGTCACCATTGAGTACCGGATTACCGTTGGTGTCCAGCACCACATCACGGTGGGACACCATTAACCCGTAGGTGGAGTAATCGCCGATGGGCAGTACTCTCAACTGGAGGTATTTTGATCCGCTGCCTGCAGCAACGGCTGTGACCTGCACCCGGCCGGGGCCGCTGCCGGCCGGAATACGCGAACCGCCTTTGATGCTGAAGATATCGACCGGTGCAACTCCCTGCACATTAATTTTGTCAAGGATTGCAGCTAAAAACAGATCGTTAAAAAATTCGACATCCAGAATTGCATAGGCCGGATCGGCGGCGGCATTCAGGGTGACAAAGATGCGGCTGATGCCGTTGTATCCCCTGCCTTCAAGGTCGGCGGCCCGGTCTTCCAGCAATTCCATGTCAAATAATTCGGTCATCCCGTACACCTATACAATATGCTGAAAACGCAGCTGTTTCTCTACGCCCGTTGCAATCACCCGATAACTCAAATCCACGTTCAGAGTGGCCTCGTCCGCCTCCACATTAAACGCCAGGAGTTCAACCCGTTCCCTGAGCCAGTAGCTGATGGCCTGGCTTATGGTTGCCTTGGCCAGGCCAACGGTCACATCATTATTCCCTTCAAACACTATCCGCCGCAAACCTCCCCCGAAAGACGGCAGAAATGGTCGTTCGCCGGGATTGGTGAGCAACAGTTGAATGATCTCACCCCGCACATGAGCATCAATATCGGAAGGAGTCGCAGTGCGGCCGTCGGAACCGACATGAAATGGAAATGCCAGGTGCCTGCCGCTCATTTTTCAAATCCTCCGGACAGGCATGTAGACTTATTCATCAGTTATAACCTCCGTAATCGTTCCATGACCGACACTGACCACCATATTGGCCGCTGAACTTTTCTGCCTGACATCCGCTGCTCCCGGCGCAATGGTTCCGCCGCCGGAAACACTGATACCGGCGGGGTTATCACTTTCCATCAACACGGTATCGGCCTGGGTAGTCTGCACCGCGATCTTAAATGCAGCACCGGCATTGTGCTTCAGATGCTCGACCACTCCTCTGGAAATGGCGGCGAAAAGGATCTTCCGATCCTCCTCGCCTGCCTCCGGAAGCGATGTAGACTTCGCCTTCAGCCATTCCTCCTGAAAGGCCTCTTCCATGGCTGCCGCCATACTGCCGAGGAAATCATCAAAACTGCCTGGTTTCAGAGTCATGAGCCTGTCCTTTATCCAGCTTTTACCCTGGTGGAAATCAATGTCGGCATCGGAGCTTGAAACGGCGGTACCGGCGGCGCCGGGGTAACCGGAATACCGAGAACCGTCTCACCGGGATGGGTATGGGCCTGATATAAGGCAACCAGTTGACTCAAATAGGTCATCAATTCATCACCAAATACCACCGGGTGCGTGGCGTTTTCCACCAGCTCAATCTGTGGTGCTTCCACCACCGCCTTGACATTACCCCGTACCGTTATCTTGCCCTGCATTACTTCGATCTTTAAAATATTGTCGCCGTTTTCATCACTGAGACTGATTACCTGCCGGTTATCATCCATGGTCAGCAGAGTACCGCTCTCGGTGCGGATAATCTTGACGGGAGGTGCGGCATCGGTGCCCTCCTCATCACAGGGAAGCTGATTCCTCCCCCACCAGCAGCCCGCCCAGATCGGCCGGGCAGGATCCCCTGCTTCAAATTCAATCCAGACGCCCGAACCTACCGGCGGCACGGCATACATTCCAACCCCGTCTCCTGAATACGGCGCACAGGGGAGAGCCCATGGCGACTCCACATCACCAAGTACTTCCGGGACAGTCGCTCTCAGACGCCCCATACTTTCCGGGTCGTCCACATTGCTGACCACGCCGCGGTACTTGCCGTAAAACCGGTTGCGATTCTGCTCGGCAAGTTCTACCACCAGTCGTTCCACGGATGTTCCTTCCACTAAAAAATACCTCCTCCGACCCCGCCGCCATTGCTGTTGGCCCCGCCGGACCTCGCATTGCGCCGCAGGGAAAACTGTTGTTTATAACCGGCATCGTTTATTGTATGGGTGACCTTGCTGATCAACCAGTCACCGCTCAGATAGCCGCCGACACCGGTTACCTTGATCACCGTATACGGCCTCAGCACACCATTATAATTATCAGCCACTACTTCGGCACTGGCGGAATACGCCCAGCTCGAATGATTCACTGCTGCAGTTGTTGCCGCTTCAAGATCTGTTTCTTCCGCTCCGGTCCGGGCCAGCAAAGCCCTGCCTGCTTCAAGAATATCATGGACCGCTTCATCGCCCTGCGGCTCGATATTGCTTTCTTGAGTTTCACTGGTCACCTGGCTCAGGTTCGTGATATCGACCGTATCGGCCCGGGCCGTAAGGGGCCGCAATCCGTCAAAATCGGCGCTGAAAGTATTTATATTACGGGCCGCTCCGGTGAGCAGCAGATCGGGATAATCACTACTTGACAAATCGGGCCTTTTAAACACCCCGATACTGTTTCCCGGTGAATCACCCGGCTGTACATAAACAAACATGCCGTTGCGGCGGGCCAGTTCCCGCAGCAGATGCATGGCCGTACCGCGCTGTACGGTACAACGAGTCAAACCGCCGGCAGCGACGGAGACGGAATCGGTTTGGGCAGTCAAACCATATTGCGAAAACAGGGTCCGGGCTATCTGGTCCGGCTCTTTATCTTCAAACAACACAACCTCCTCGACCTGATTCAGGAGTACGCTGTCATCCTGTACCACCAGTATCATTTTGCTGCTGTTGGGTGATGCACTCAACTCAAAACGCCGACCGACAATGGGACCGTCGATCAAGGGGACAAAATCACCCCGGCGGATTTTCACCTCCAGCCTGACCCGGGAAAACGGCCGGCCGAACTCCTCCTCCATACCGGACCACAGACCGGTTTCATCAGTGCCGATATCCATGGTCAACTCCGCCTCGGCAGCCATGCCTATTGCCAGGTCCACCCGAACCTCGCTGAACAGGCCAAGTTGGTCTTCACCGGCGGCATTGTTATCCAGAAACAGGCGTAACTCAGCAACCGGCATGACTATCTCTTTGGTACATTGATGATCCTGCCTGCGGCTGCAACCAGTTCACCCGCTTCCAGCTCGCTGTTGGCATCGGCAATATGCCAGAAACGTGTGGCATCCTTGTATTGCCGTTCACTCATGACATCAAGTTGGCTCTCATCGGTTACTACAGTCTCAACCCCGCTTGCCGGCGGTAGTCGGCGGAGTTGTATCGACTGCACAACCCGCCCTTGCCTGTCTTTGTTTTTGACGGTTGCTAAACCGTAATAACGGGAATTCTTACCAAACATGTTTTCTCCCCAGGTAATCAAAAGGGTACGATATCAACTGCCGGCTCCACCGATTTGGCGAGATTCAACAACGTCTGCGCCTCCTTTACCGTCTGGGTATAAGTCAAGGCACCGCGGCCTATGGTATCATCGGAATTATCCGGGAAACCGGCAATCTGCAGGCCGATGGACACCTCGGCCTGGACCGGATTCAACAGAGGATCAAATTTCTGCTCGGTAATCGACATGGATTTAATCTCAACCGGCAACACCCTGGATGGACCCCATATAAACAAAATACGCGGCGTCTGTTCCCGGGGAATCGTCCTGGTAGCCCCTTCACCTTCATCGCCGCCCAACCCCAGGGCATCACCGACGGCATCAACAACCGCCCCAATGGCGCCGCTGATAATACCGCCTTCCGGATACACCATTTTTTCAAGCGCGGCCAACTGTGGACCGATACCGAACACCCTGGGAACGACGGCGGCCGCCCCGCCTTTACCCAGATCGTCGGCTGCTGAAAAATGCGCGGTTAAAGTAAAACTTTCAACCGGCGGTGCGCCGGTCTGGTGCGATTCGGTCTGTCTGGCACTTTCCAGAGAAGACGCGGACGGAGACTGTGCCATATTCAGGGTACGTGAGATCTGTTCGGGATTGAACTGAAAGACCACGATGTTGGGGATAGGGCCCAGCACATCACTGCCGTATTCCACCAGTGCCCCCCGTAAAAAAAACGACATCAACCACCTCCTGCCCTAGCGGTCGTACTGTTGTCCGACAACGTTATGTCCGCAAACCGTGCCCTGACAGCCCCGGCCAGTTGCTCGGCAATGATTCCACGCAGGGCGGCTCCATCAAGTACGCTTGTATTCCGTACCGGTCCGAGGGACAATTCCCCGATATCAATATCTGTCGAAATACCCGGGGGCAGCGAACCCAGCCGCCGATGCAATTCCTCTTCCAGACCTTTGACAGCCGATTCCACGACCTGGGCCGACACACCATGGAGTGCTACCGTGACACGGTTAATATTGATTTTGATCATCAAGTCCTCTCCCGGATGAGGTGACTGTACGAACCGAACTGCTCGATATCTGCGGTGCGGTTTATTTTTTCCAGTTCCCTTTTCACTGCCATTAACAGATCAACCATCACCACCTTTCCGCCTTTAACGGTATCTTCGGCCGTGTCGGCTGCACGCAGGCAGGCATTAAAGGCAATAGAACGAATATGTCCGCCTGACAGCTGAAACTGTTTGGCCAGATATTTAAAATCAATATCGCTCACGTCCACACCGCTTGGAAAAACGAGCTGCCAGATCTGAAGGCGCTCGGCCACGTCCGGTATCGGAAATTCGAGGACAAAGCGCAGTCGCCGCATAAAGGCATCATCAAGATCCTTACGCCGATTTGTTGCCAGTATAGCCAGCCCCTTGAACCGTTCCATTCTCTCCAGCAGATAACTGATCTCAACGTTGGCAAACCGATCGTGTGCATCTTTGACTTCGGTCCGTTTACCGAACAGGGCATCGGCTTCATCAAAAAATAAAATGCAGTCGCTCAGTTCAGCGGCATCAAAAATTTTTTTCAGATTTTTCTCGGTTTCCCCAATATATTTATTCACGACCTGCGACAGATCAATTCTGTACATCGGTATATTCAGGGCCTGGGACAGTGCTTCGGCAGCCATGGTTTTTCCGGTGCCCGGCGTTCCGCAAAACAGAACCGCAATGCCGCTCTCATTCCAGACCCGGGCCGTGCCCCAGTGATAATGCACCACGGTCAAAGACTGCATGGCATGAAGCACTTCCTCGAACTGCCGGGTTTGCTCGTCCGGCAAAATCAATTCCTTAACTGTAAAACGAGGCGTTACCAGCTGTGCCAGATTATTGAGCTCGATAAGTGCCTCATTGGCGCAGGCTCCGGCAAGAGTTTCCGCAGTCAGTCGTACTTTGTTGTCGCTGAAGAGATGGGTAACCCGGTCAATGGTCTGCTCCTGAAACCGGAAACGTCTGGCGCATTCCTCCACTGCGGCGGTGAGTTCCCCGGCCTGACCGCCCAGCCCCCGCTTCAGCCTCTGCAGCCGCTGTTCAAAGGAAAGGCCGGCTATCTTAAGCGGCGGGGTAACTACGGGCGAGGGAAAGCGCCCCAGTTGATTCTGATCCGTAACCGGAACATACCAGCGTAGCGGAATCGATTGAGCGGAGAGAAGCGACCGGATCCGCTCCATCAGCGTATCAGCTCGGGCCCACTGATCGGATACGAGCAGATCCAGACCGCGCAACCTGCAGAAACCGGCGGTGGCAAGTATATCACGCGGCTCTGAGAGTAAGCGGTCGTCCACTTGCACCACCTGCCGGTTAAGATGTTGCCCTAGAGTGTAGGCCCAGTCTGCAAATGATGTCTGCCGTGGCCCGAGCAAAGGTACGATCCGCATTCCGGCCCCATGGTCGGCAAGAAGATGTGCAAGGAGTAATTCCCCGGAACTGTTCAGATCTCGTCGTTCACGCCTGCTGAGCAGGGACATGCCATGGGGCGGATCACTGTCGGGGTCGGCCAGTTGACGAGCGATTACGGACGGCATATCCAAAGGCTGCTGCCAAACCCGGCCGGCGGCATCATTGATGTCGGCCAGCAGGCCATAGCGGAACAGGGGATGATCCGGGTCACCGCAGGGTACGATTTCACCGGGATCGTCCCATAACCGCTGAGCAAGGGCCAGGGTCGGGTATGGACGATTTTGATCATTGAGGCAGGTGGCGATGATAGGGCCGATTCCGGAGTCAAACCGGGCGGCAAGCCCTAATGCCAGGACAAACCGACCGGCGTCGGTAAAGGCCGGGATATCGAACGGCCAGGGTCGGCAGGCAGCCGGATCCTCCGCTTCAGCTAATTGAGCAATCTGATCGCTCAGGTACCGTGCTGCAGGGTCATTATTAAAAAAATAAGCTTTTTGATTCTCGAATCGGATCAAATCAAGATTTTCAGCGGCCGCGTCGGTTGCCGGCGGGAGTGCACCGGTTAAGGGGTCGGGAAACGGCGTCCGCTGCTGCCAGCACCATGCGACTTCACGGCGCAACCGCAAAGTAGCCTGCTTAAACCAGTACGCAGCCTGAGGGTCCAGGATGGTTAGATTTGGTAAAATCCGTGCCGACGGCACATCAGCTTGAGTAAAATCAATCATTATTACGACCAGTCCACCAATGGCGCATGGGTTGCCTGTTCACCGTTTACCTTGAGAATAATGAAATATTCACCGGATGCCAAGGCATGCTCGTCATCGACCAAAACCGTGAGGGAAGTCTGCGCTGCCGTGCCCGTTGCCTCCAACATAAGCTGGATCTTACCTTGGCCGTAAAAAGCCACAAAGATGGCATCGTCAGGTCCACCAAGGTGATCCCCGCTCAGGTTCAGGGCGCCATAGAGGTTGCCGCCGTTAACATTTAAAGGGCCGTGGGATGCAGCGGCAAGTCCCGGCAGCAAATGACCCAACAGGGCATTGCTGCTCAGTTCCCGCCCCCCCGGCAGACGAAGAACCGCCGTTACCGGATACCCGCCGGCGGACAATGTCGTATCAGTAGGAATCAACGCCTGTATTTCACCCGGCCTGGCTGCGGTTACCGGAAAGCCGGTTGTTCCCAGTCTTATCTCCTCAATGTCGGTACCGATATCGAGACCGGACAACGTAATACTCTCTCCAGACACAAACTTTTCCGGCCTGAGAGCCTCCAGTTTTGGCCCGAGGGACGGGAGCACAATCGCACCTTCGGCTCCCGGCCGGCCCACGGTTTTAACCGGCAGGGAATACCGAGGTTCGATTGCCGGAACCAGCATGACGGGACGGACCTGAAAAGCGGTCGACAATCGATATTTTTCATCAGAACCCTGCATTATCCTGGACAGCAGTTCGGAATCCGCGGTGTCGAAAGTGACCTTGAGCGGCTCCGGATTATCCGCCAAGGCCGCCACGTCCGGCGCAATAAAATTCATTGCCTGCAGGGCCAGCATTCCTTCACCCAGCAAATTGTGCGCCGCAATGGTCTCACTTTCCCTGGCGGTATCAAAGGCGGTCAACAAATAATGCAGAACCAGCCATACCGGTATTGCCCGGCCTTCATCAAGGGGGTGATTTCGAAGCTGACCATCAATGTCAATCTGATACAGAAACAGATTGAACTGAAAAGAATTAGAGGCCGTGATCTCTTCCGGTCGGCCAAGCTCTACATTACCGGCAGAGGTCTTGATCACCAGTTGACTTTTCAGATAAGCACTGACCGCGCCTATGGCATGTATTGAATCAGCTAACGGCATATCGGTTTCCCTGTTACCATCCTCTTAAATAATATCTGTTCAAGTGCGTATTCACCGGCCGCCGACTCTTGCCGGTCGGCCGTTGCCGGGCCTGTGTCGGCGGCAATGGAGTTACAGGATGTTGTGGTTTGGCCGCCTGATGGATCTCCATCCGGATCGATCCGATCCGGATGGAAACCGGATTATCGGTCCCGGTCTTCTTTGGCCGAGAGGCCGATTCTTCCACTGCAGATGCAAAGACACCGGGTGTTGGATTGTCAAGCTGCTTCTCAACAACACCCTTAGAAGGTTGCTCATGAACCCGTATCCGGCTGTCCAGAGGTTCTTCCAGGGCGGGATCATTCTCTTGACTGAGGGTTGCTGCCTGCCGGTTCTGCTCCTGTTGGCTGATCGTCGTAGCCGTTGCAGACAAATCAGATCTCGGCATACCTGGATTGTCCTGGTCGGGCCGGGCCGCTGCTATGGATTCCAGACCTGAACTCTTACCGTCGTGCCCGGTAGTACCAGCTCTTTCCGGAACAACCGTTTTCGGGCTCACATTATCCCGCCTGTCGGTTTCCCGGTCAGGAACCCGGTGTGCCATGTCTGCAGTCTTTTCTTCTGCCGTTGTCCCTGTCTGCTTGTCAACATGGGCATACACAAAATTGTCGACTGCTCCATCTTCCGGCCCACCCGGCACAGCGAATCCGGCAACAGAATCATTTATATTTTCAGGTAGATTTGAGTCTGGAGAACGCCGGTCTGGGGGTGAAACGGATTCATTGGGTTCCGTGGCCATCGGTCCGGGGTCGACACGGCTAAAAGAAGACCCTTCTTCATGCCCGCCACCGGTAAAGGTTTTCCCATTCCGGGCCACGATGACTTTTTCCTGATGTACTTCCCGCAGCCGACCAGCCCCCCCGCCGAACACTTCCGCAGGATCCGGCACATGAGTTACCTGCATCCGGTCAGGCCTTATGGGCTCGTTTCCGGTTACCCATCGCCTGCTGCTCTTTTGGGCCAGTTTTGAAAAATATCTGCTCATTCAGATGATCCTTCGAGAATACATGCCAGATAGTATGCCCGCCGTTTCCGAGGCAGACGGATAATTTCCTTTTCCGGCCAGTGATAGACACTAGCCAACCGGTGTACCTCGTTAAACATTCTCTTCTGCTCCGCAGCAAGTACGGAAAGCAGTTTGTCCTCAAGATCAAGATCGACTTCAAAATTCTCATTACAGAAAGGGCAGATTGTCTTGAGCTGTATGGTCATCAACGGGTCATGCTGTTCAAGGTCTGCTCCGATTTTCTCCAGCCAGGATTCCGGCACGATCCAGTCAGCAGGAGGTGAGTGACCATTTATCTTGACGACAAGCCGAGCCGCCATCTCGGAAAATACTCGCTCGGATGCAAGATTATCCGTCTGCTCCCAGCACAGTTGATCATTACCGGTGGGCAGCCGTACCTGCAGCTCGGTGCCCTCTTCCGGTCGGATTGAGATCATATCCGTCGGTCGGTTATCGCCCAGAGTCGCCGGATCAAGTTCCAGTTCCAGGATTTCCCGGCAGGTCGCCCCCATGCACTGGACTTTGAGTTTCAATTGTCTGCCGATGGTAGCCGCTACCACGGCCAACAGCCCCTGCGATCTTTTTTTAAGGCTCCATGACCAGATTTCAGCCGGAGTAAACCCGCAACCGTTCTTCGTCTGCAGGCACCCGGCCAGAACAAACGAAGTCAACTCCGATTTCCGTGATTGTTCAAAATCAAGATCCAAATCCTGCAGAACGGTAAGAAAAGGCCGGGCGTAAATAAATTCACCATCACTGGACGGCTCTTTTGCACCAACGTCGACTATGGGCCACTGCAGCAAGTCAGCCCGGCCCAATACGGGGACGGCTTCATGTTGTACCATAATCCCGCTTTTAAGAAGATTCGTCCGGTTCTGTGGTATCGATATCGCGCGCCCATCCCTCCAATTCTATTTTAATGCTCTCAATAGCCACGGCATTAGCATTGGCATCAAGATCGGGCACGGCTGTAAACTCGCTCACCCAGCAGGCATAGAGGAAATAGCGCAGTGCAACCTGACCTTTTTCATTCATCACCTCCAGGGCCAGATCTTTTTTATAGCCGGCCAGATCCATCATGGAATCGCCATCATAGGTATGGGTCATACTTGCCCACTTTTCGAATTCAACATCATGGGTGATGCCTCGTTCCAGACTTATGCCCTCATAACTGGTACGGCCCGGGGATTTATGGTCGATGCTGTTCTCACCGCCGCTTCTGTGCTTCACGACTTCCGTGGTGCGTTTGAGTGCCCCGACCTTGCTCACGCCCAATACCGGCTTGCCGTCCCACAGAATTCTAAACTTGAAATTCTTGTAGGGATCAAATCGGTGGGCATTGACTACAAAACCGTTAGCCATCTGTCATTCTCCTTATCCGAATTTTAAATCAAGGTTACAGGTCACCCGCCATTTGCTGAATTGTAATAATCACAAATTCCGCAGGTTTCAGCGGTGCAAAGCCAACCTGGATATTAACGATGCCCTTGTTGATATCATCCTGGGTGGTCGTTTCCTTATCACACTTTACAAAAAACGCTTCCTTAGGGCCGCTGCCCTGAAAGGCACCCTGCCTGAACAAGGACATCATGTAGGCCCCTATATTAAGACGAATTTTCGCCCACAACGGTTCGTCATTAGGTTCAAACACCACCCAGCGGGTGCCGCGATAGAGCGACTCTTCAATATTGAGGGCCAGACGGCGGACCGGGATATATTTCCACTCGCTGCCGAAATCATCATCGCCGTCCATGGTGCGCGCCCCCCAGTTGACGATGCCGCCCGGGAAGACGCGAAGACAATTGACTCCTTTCTTATTCAGCACGCCGTTTTCCATGTCGGTCAGTTTTACGTCAAGCCCTGACACGGTACGAATATCCGCTTCAATACCGGCCGGTGCCTTCCATACGCCGCGGCCGGCATCGGTACGAGCCATGAGTCCGGCAATGGCGCCGGAGGCACCGATAAATTTAAGCAGACCATCTCGGTTGTATTTAAGACGGGGATAAAACACCGCTGAATTCTTCTTTACAGAACCGATGCGAAACGAATCGATAAGTGAGGTATTGCTCTTGACTGAGGGCAGTCCGTTCGTGGTCCAGGAGGCAGGAGCATCCATGAGCAGAAAGGCACGGTGCTTTTCGCAGTACGTACTGGCTGGTGCCCAGATAGAGGCATGAGTTGCTGCAGGAATGTCCTCATCACCGGGAATGACCATTAGGTTGAAAAGATCTACATCATCCAGGGCATGAAAACCTGTCTTGGTGGTCTCACTGCCCGTAAAATCAGTCAACTGCGGGGCGGACCCATCGTTTCCATCATCAATACCGGCCGTACCGGCAACCTGATAACTTCCGGTACCGGCCACAACACCCAGACTATACCTGCGTACATTACGGGTAAAATTAGTCCCGCCGAGAGTAGTATCGCTTGCCGAGACAATACTGGTTGCAGTTGCATTCATTGATCCGCCTTTGGCAAGCAAGGCAAGATGATACCCCCAGAGTTCTGCAGTGTACGCCAGGGTGGCCTCTGCATTTACGGCCTGCACTATCGCCCTGAGTTTTTCCCGTATCCCGTCGGCGGTACCATTTGAATCGAGAAACCATGGATCAGTATTACTTGGCGTCATACTCGTAAAATCAAACGAAACAACCGGTGATACACTATCCATCTGGATGGAGCCGATCACGTCCCGATTCAGTCCCCCAAGGGAGACAATATCGTCAACATCATGAAAAAACGCAGCGGTCGGAACCGGGCGGAACTCGCTGTAGCGGTTGACTTCTATGCCCCCCTGATCAATGCCGAACATCATTGGAGCTGCGTAATCACCGACAGCGGCTCGACGAATACGAACACTTGTCCGTTGATCGCCGGTGATGGTGCCGCTGCCGCTGTTTGATACGATCCGCAATGCCCTGAAGTTGCTGCTGACCGAAGTGACCGGAGACCACCGGCAGGCTACACTTACAGTGGGCACAGCTGCGCTGAGTTGGGTATTGACCATGAGTGCTATTTCGTCGGCCATTTCGTCGAGTGTCCAGGTTGTTCCGGTAATTGCGGGACTGGGACCGCCAAGAATATTTGTCAGATCAATGGGTACATACTGTGTATCATCCACATTTATTTCAAAATGTGGGCCGGAGGTCAGAATTCCGGCAAATTCAGTGCGGAAGGTGCCGATGGGCTGGGTCTGGAAAACACGGCTTTGACTAAAGCCGTTTATGCTGGTACCCGGGGTGTAAACGGCAATATCTGAAGCACCACCCGGTTGAGCATCGGCATGAAGGGTAACATCAATAAGATCCGAACTTTGCGACACAAAATCAGGCATAAAACGAGGAGATCCCGGATCCGCACTCAGCCGGGTATGGGTTTCTCGGCTCACCTCCTTTCCGCTTTCCTGCTGGATAACGATCAGGTTAAACGTCTCATCCGGATTGGTGGTATTGTAATCAACTTCAATTCGGATCCCATTCCCCCAGGCGCCATGGGATTTAGCCGAGAGCACAAACATATTTCGTGAGTTGATATCCAGCAGCGTGAGTCTGGCTTTGCGCGGGTCATGGGCAAGACGGACCACATGACAGTCGGCCCCACCATTATTAAAAAAATGCCGCACACTGTACCCAAGGTCACTTTTCGGATGCGGTTCGCCGAATTTTCTTTCAAAATCCGACAGACTCAGTATTCGTACCGCCTTGTTAATGGGCCCTTTTTGAGCACGTCCGAAGAAGGCCGCTATTGAGGTTGCAACACCGGTTATGGTGCGTACTCCGCTTGGTTTTTCCTGAATATAAACCCCAGGGTATGTTGGTGAGACCGGCATCACATCCCTCCTTTTTTAAATTTGGTTATCCGACCGGTTAAGCCATGTTGTTCATCCATAACTTGCAATATCTCCGCTTGCTGCATCAAAAACCTCCTCTGCATAGATTTATCAAAAATCAAAACAGTGCTGAGTCATCACTTTTCAGGTCATCGACACGGTCGGTATAACCGACCATTTATTGGTATCAACACGAGATGTTCGCTCGTTATAAACGGCTTGGATGCCGGGGATATCGGGCATTTTTGAGCAATGGGGAAGCGATATCGTTTCCGTGTTGTTCTCTACCCGATGATGTCAAACGTAGACCGACGCAACGGAATCATAGACTTCCGTTGGTCCGGACGGGAACGCGGTGCAGCTAGCTGCCCGGATACGGTTCGGGATTGATATCAAGTTCTACTGCAAGGCCTCGGAAAACAGAAAACGGTCCATGTACACCGACGGCCGGCATGGTTTGAGCCTGATAAGCGATCTTTGACTTGTCAAAGAACAAATTGAGACGAACAAGGACGTTCGCTGATTGTATAGAAAAAACCCGGCCAAACCTTTCAAACAGACTTGAAAAGGAATTTGAGATTATGAGGTCGATATATTTTTAAGAAAAAAAAACCGGGTTGCCAAAAACTCATTTACGTTTTTTCGGCAACCCGGCTGTCTTGGAACAAGACCCGTGGCTTTCCGTCCTTGTTTTTCAACAAGTTTGGCTTTGTCGTCTTCAGACAAAACATAGCATGCGGGATGTTTCGCTTCAAGAAAAAAAACAGCGTCATTTGCAACAGATAGGACGAAGACCGTTATGCCGGAACGATTTTCACCGATAAAAAAATGACACAATTTCCATATCGAAACCTGAAAATACCACATCATGCTTTAAAAAGACGGAACCTACCGCATAAAAAAAGGGCGTTAAGCAAATCTGCTTAACGCCCTGTTGTTGCTGGCGGGGCCGACGAGACTCGAACTCGCGACCTCCGGCGTGACAGGCCGGCATTCTAACCAACTGAACTAGTACAGGGCTCGTACAAGTTCCGGAAGTTCCGGGGACAGAAGTTCCGGGGACAGTATATATATCTTTACCCCCTGTTTTTTATCTGCTATCCTCTCAACATGGCAAGAATAGCACGTGTTATATATCCTGGTATCCCTCATCATGTCACCCAACGAGGAAATCGTCGACAACCGACTTTTTTCAACGATGAAGACTATCTTTTTTACATCGAGTTGATGGGTGAGTGGTGTCGCAAATACGATGTAGCAATCTGGGCATGGTGCCTGATGCCAAATCATGTACACCTGATAGCTGTTCCTCAAACAGCTACAGGTCTTGCCCGTGCTATTGGCGAGGCCCACCGTCGTTACACCAGAAGAATCAATTTTCGGGAAAATTGGCGGGGCCATCTATGGCAGGAGCGGTTTGC
>VAPM010221106.1_pt1 | contig 24590 bp, 35 predicted proteins | sample 3395091 | NCBI WGS metagenome assembly VAPM01 (sample SAMN08290445, study PRJNA428436) | hydrothermal vent metagenome | isolation source: Deep-sea hydrothermal vent chimney 3 | place: Pacific Ocean: Juan De Fuca Ridge
CTACTTCGCCACAGCAACAGCATCTTCAAACTTAACTGAAAGCATTTTCGATATCCCGTCGTTCCCCATAGTAACGCCATAAAGAATACCTGCGCGACTCATTGTCTCTCTGTTGTGAGTCACAACAATAAGCTGGGATTTCTTTGCGAGATTTTCAATCATATCTCCATAGCGCCTACTGTTGGCTTCATCAAGAGCCGCATCTGTTTCGTCGAGTATTAAAAACGGGGGCGGATTTACCTGACTCATCGCAAAAATAAGAGCAATCGATGTTAGTGCGCGCTCACCTCCGGAAAGCTGTGTAAGGGTCTGCACGTTTTTCTTTGGCATGTGTACTACGATATCGATACCAGAACGAGCGTCGCGCGCCGACAATTGCTCTTCATCAGAAACACCCTCAAAAGAAACTTCCGGCAACTCTTCGAGCACAAGCTCCGCGCTACCACCTCCAAACATGAGTGAGAAAAATTCTCTAAACGAAGAATTGACACGCGCAAGACCTTCCGTAAAAGTTTTTGCCAGTTCTTCTTCGAGGCTCTCTATAAGCTCGCGCAAACTCTTTGCAGAGTGCTCAAGATCTGTGAGCTCTCGCGAAAGAAACTCCTCTCGCTTAACAGCGTCTTCATGCTCCTTGCGAACATCTTCTCCGGTTCCACCGGCTTCTTCCAAACGAATTTTTAATCGCTCTATATTGTGATGGCGTTCTTCTTGCCCAAAAATATCTTCTTCTGAAACCTCCAATAAAGGAGCGTAAGAAACTGCCTCGCTTCCAGCAACAGAAAGAAGCTCCGCCTTGTCTTTCTCACATGCCTCGCGACGCAATCTGAGCGCTTCTATTTTTGATTTTGTTTTTAAAACAACAGCTTCCTCGCGCGCTTTCTCTTCCGCATACTTCAAAAGCCTTCGTTTCTCTTCCCGACTTGTTTCTTCGTACGTCATAGCATCTTCGCGCGCGCGCTGTAATGTATTGCGTAGTTTTTCAATTTTCGCGGAAAGAGTTGCCTCGCGCGCACCGAGAATAACCTTGTCCTCCATCAAGGTCTGCACTTCCGATTTTTCTTTTTCTGTCGGGGTGCCACTCGCAGGTGAAAAACGCTCAAAGAACGCACGCACTAAAGTGCGCACAGCAACCAAAGCTCCAGAAATCGCATTTGTATCGTTCTCTGCCTCGAGTATATGTTTTTCAACAGCCTCACGAAGTACGGAAAGATCGTCACGCGAAATACGCACATACCTGTCTTTACTTACTTCTTCTAAGCGCGACTCGACTACAGCAAGTGTCCCGTCTACACGACCGACCTCACGCGAAAGCGCCGTATGTTCCGCTGTCGCGCGCTCAAAAGCCTCCTCAGCATCCCGCACGGTTTTTATTAACCGTTCCCCTTCCTCGTCATGCAATGTGCTTGATTCAATTCTCAGTAATTCATTTGAAACGGTTGCAAGGCGTTGCGAGGCAGAATTAAGTGCCGCAGAAGCCGTTTCATTTTCTTTTTCAATATAAGAGTCTTCTATCGCCAAATATTTCTGGCTTTGTTTAATAAGGTCTTGTCGCAAAAGATCCGACCTCTCGAGCTTTTCAACTTGTCTGGAAAGAAAACGTAAGTGCGGTGAGAGTTCATTTCGAAGCGCTTCAACCTGCGTAATATTCACTTCTGTTTTATCAAGTCTCCTTATGGCTTCTTGTTTTTTAAATTCGTATGTTTGCAAACCAAGAGCGTCTTCCAACATCTCGCGTCGCACTCGAGATGATGCCAACAAAATACGGTCCGCTTCGCCTTGGGAAATAATATGGTGTGCGCTCTCTCCTATGTTCGCGCTTGCGAGCAATTCGTGTATGTCGCGCAAACGCGCTTTGGAACCGTTTATTGAGTACTCACCCGTACCGTCTCGAAAAATCGCGCGCTCTATAACGACCTCGTCAAAATCAAGTTTGAAAACGCGTTTTGTATTATCAAAAACAATAGCAACTCCTGCGCGGTTTGAACGCGGAGCGGAATGCGAACCGGAAAAAATTAAGTCTTCGGTTTTCTTACCACGCATACTTTTCATCGACTGTTCACCGAGTGCAAAACGAAAAGCCTCTGTAATATTTGATTTTCCGGAACCGTTCGGACCAACAATCGAAGTAACGTTTGATGAAAAATCGAGAACCGTCTTACGAGCAAATGATTTAAACCCAGCAATCTCCAACCGTTTAAGCATAATTATTAAAAGTATACCAGCACGTGGCACACTATTGCTATAAAATTACCAACCGGTCTCTTCTATCGCCCTGTGTGCCGCGTCTTGTTCAGCTTCTTGTTTCGATTTTCCGGTTCCTTGCGCCACCTGCTTATCACCTAAAAAGATACCTATGGTAAATTTTTTATCATGGTCGGGACCTTCCTCAAGCAATGTTTTATAACTCGGAGTAACGCCTCTGCGTTCTTGCGCCACTTCTTGGAAGTGGCTTTTAGCATCTTGCCATAGCTTGTTTGCTACAACATTTTCTATTTTCGGGTAAATATTTTTTGCTATAAAACTCTCAGCAGCATCGTATCCTTGGTCGAGGTATACCGCTCCGGTAATAGCCTCAAAAGTATCTGCGAGGATAAACTGTCTGGCGCGCCCCGTATCTTTTGATTCCCCTTTTGAAAGAAGGAGCATATCGTTTACACCTAGAGCTTCGGAAGTCTCTGCAAGCGACTGAGTGTTCACAAGCGACGCTCGATACGCGGTTAAATCTCCCTCTTGGTTATTTGGAAACTTATCAAAAAGAAACCGTGTTGTGGCGAGCTCTAAAACAGCATCGCCTAAAAACTCGAGCCTCTCATTGTGATGCCCTGTTACACTTTTGTTTTCGTTAAGATAAGAACGATGAGTAAGTGCTTCTGCAAGAAAATCTAAATCATTGAAATTTAGCCCGAGACGTTGTGCGTATAAAGAAAAATCTATCATTTGTTTGTATTGGTACTGGCGTTATCAAGTATTTTTTGTATTCCCGCCGTAACAATTGGGAGCATATCATCATAAAAATTAAGGTCAAGAATATCCGCCAACTTAAACCACTTTGCGTCATCAAGCCCGCCAGACTTTTTCAAGACGAGAGTATCGAAATCAGCGCGCATTAAAAAGAAATAAACATGCTTTCTCACCTTTCCTTTTTCAGGATGCGATGCCACGTATTCATTCTCGCCTATTAAACCCTCCACAACTCCGGTAATGCCTATTTCACTTTTAACAACCTTCACAATCCCTTCTTCTGCCGATGAATCTTCCGCTATATGACCTTTGGAAAGTGTCCAGTGTCCGAACACGTCATGAACTAGAGCGAGATAATACTGCCCGTCATGTTTTGTGTAAACAATCGCTCCGCCGAGCTTTTCCAATGGAACTTCCGCAGACTTAATGCGCTTTTTGCTTGCGTCGTCTTTACCCGGTTCGCCTATTTCTTTATACACTGCTCCGAGAACTCCGTTTATAAAACGTCCGGACGACTCACCACTGAAAGTTTTTGCAAGCTCGATAGCTTCATTAATGGCAACTTTTGCGGGAACTTGCGCGCGTTCGGCAAAAAGTAACTCGTATAACCCCATACGCAAAATATTGCGGTCAATCGGAGCTATTTTATCTAAAGGCCACTCAGGTGCGGCTTTTTCAATTATCAAATCTAAATCCTCGCGCTTGGCAAGTACACCGTCTAGGAGTTTTAACATAAATGGCGAATCTGTTTCGTCTCCAACAAACTCTTCAAAATTGCGAGTAAGAATTGCGCGCGCTTCTTCATCTGAAGATTTTGAAGTATCCCACTCAAAAAGTGTTTGAAGTACGACTGAACGAGCTAGGTGACGATTTGCCATGTATGAAAAGAGCTTATGTATAACAGAATACGCACAAAAGCGTGTACGCGCAAGGTTTAAACCCTATGTATTGTGTGCAGAACTTTTGTAAAAAAAATAGTGCGCGCCGATATATCGGCGCGCACTATTTTTAAATACGAAAAAACTACACTCCTCGGCGAGTATTAGTAACACCCCTTTGCCCATGAACATTCTGCGTTGCTGTTTTCTGTACGTTTTTCACTTTCTTTTCTTCCAAAGATTCGGTTGTCTTGTTTTCCGTATGCTCATATTTTTCAGCTTTTGTGCGCTCTTTTTTCACTTTCGGTGTTGCGATAAGTTTGCCACGATACATGCCCGTGGTCTCATCAAGACGATGAGGGAGGCGTAGTGCACCGCTTTCTTTGTCTGCGACCACGGAAACATCGGCGAGCGCATGATGCGAGCGACGATTATTTGTGTGTGCACGGGTATGGCGCATTCGTACTGTCATTAATTGCTACATTATCACAAACCACACAAAAAGAAAAGCGCCGTATTCTATGAATACGGCGCACAATAGTTACTTAATGGTGTTTTTGAGGAGCGTTTATACAGACAATGCAACACTCTCCACTTCATAAGACCGGCGCTCACACCAGCCTTTTTTAATCCTCGGACATTTTTTGTACAGCTCGTCCGAAGAAAAAAGATACTCCTTGCCGGCGCCGTGTGCATCTCCGCACTCCACGCTGGCATTTCCGTCCAAATCCTCGCGCAAATGCGCGGAACTCGGACATCTGACGCACACTCCAAAGCCGTTCTCAACAAAACCTTCTTTCCTTCTTTTTTTTACTACCCATGGTGGCAAAGCCATAAAACCTCCTTTTGTTACGCTTTTCAAAAAAGAAAAGCTTTTTTGATTAAGCAGCATTCTTAAAATCCACTATGGATTGTACTCTTTTATTGAAATAAGTCAAACAAGCTGTGTGCACTGCGCTTGTTTTCTATACAAATCCGCGAAGATGCTTAGTGTATAAATGTCCGTCGATGTATCGCACAAACTCCGTACTCGCGTATAAGACTTCTATGAGCAGAAGTGCCGTATCCTTTATTCTTTTCAAACTCGTAATTCGGATACTTGTCTGCCAGCAAATACATGAGGTGGTCGCGAGTAACTTTCGCAGAAATGGAGGCGAGCGATATAATAGGCACTAAAGCGTCACCATGGATTATGGTTTCTTGATTTATATATTCGCTCGGTGCAGAAAGCGAGCCGTCTAAAAAAATACGAGTACTTAGCGGTTCTGGAGACACTTTCAAAAGAGCGTCTTTAAGTGCCTTTTTAACCGCAGGCACGATACCGTGTGTATCGATATATGTAGCATCGGAAAACCCGACCTTAAAGCGCGCGTCGCCTTTGGCGACGCGCGCTTTAAGCATCTCAAAAAATTTCTCCCTCTTTTTTTCCGAAAGTTTTTTCGAGTCATCGACTCCGAAAAACTCCCTTGCAACATCAAACCCCTCTGCCACAGCCACCACCCCTACAGCAACAGGTCCAGCTAGAGGACCTCTGCCCGCTTCATCGATACCGACAATCATATTCATATAAAAAGAATACCAGACAAAAAAGAAAACGCTTGGCAAATGCCAAGCGTTTTCTTTTGAGACACTCCAGTCGAAACCTCGTGTATTTAAGTGGGTCCCCGCAATCAGATATCCATGAATATCGATGATATAAGGCTCCCGAGAAGTTTTTAAGGTTACAGACTCAAAAGTGCCTCACTAAAAGTATACCCTACACTTTGGCACCGTATACACTATTTCCCCAGAAGTCCGTCTAGCGTCGGAGCGTACATTATCTGCTCTTGCACAAGCTTATAGTCAATAACTTCTTCCGGTGTAAACCAGTGTTTAATTTCATTTTCAGCTTCCTCAACCGAACCGGAAGCATGCACGAGATTACGTACTGCTCTTGTGTCGGTATCTGCCATTTGGTATGAATCCAATACGTAGTCACCTCGAATAGTACCGACATCTGATGTTAGAGGTTCCGTACCACCTGTAATCTTACGAACAATCTTCACGGCATGCGCGCCTTGCCACACCATGCAAACGATAGGACCGGAAGTCATATATGTTTTCAATCCCTTAAGAATTGCGTCGGTAATCTCCAGAGGATCTTCTGATGGAGGGGTTATACCTTTTTTCTTATAGCTGTCTATTGTTTTTTCACCAGTAATGCGACGCCACTCCGGGTCGAGAGTATAATGCTGTTCTATATGCTCTTGCGTGGCAACCGCCATCTTAGATGCAATAAGCTTGAGACCGACTCTTTCATATCTTTTTATAATTTCACCAATGAGACCTCTTTGAACTCCGTCTGGTTTTACAATAACAAACGTACGTTCTGTTTTTAAATGTTTAGACATATTTTGTAAATAAATAAATCGCCAATGGCGCTGTTATGTTTACAGTATACAAATCTTTAATGACAACTACAACTCACTCGGGCGACGCGTTACAACCAACGGACCATTTTCTTCTATCAAAATAGTGTGCTCGAAATGTGCGGAAAGCGTGCCGTCTTTCGTGCTGTACGTATAGTCATCATCTTCAAGCACAACAGCGGACTTGCCTTCGCTTGAAATAGGCTCGAGAGCGATAACCATTCCGGAAACAAGTTCTTCTCCCGTTCCTGCTTTTCCTGCGTTTGGAATATACGGCTCCTCGTGAACATGGTCTCCAACGCCATGCCCTCCAAGCTCCTTCACCACAGAAAAGCCGGTACCATAAAAAGTGCTTTCTATGGCATGTGAAATATCGCCGACAAAAGAACCGGGTTGCGCAACCTCCATTGCATTCTCGAGAGCTTGCGCTGTCGTTGCCATTAGTTTGTACGCTACCGAATCTGTACGCCCGACAGGAACCGTAAGCGCAGAATCTACAACAATGCCGTCGTGAGTAAGACCAAGGTCAAGACTGACAATATCTCCCGTTTTAAGAATTCGCGGGTTTTCTGTTGGTATGCCGTGCACCACCTCGTCATTTACAGAAACGCACAAAGACGCCGGATACGCCCTAGGAAATCCTTCCGGTGTATATCTTAAAAAACTCGGAATATCACCTCCTGCACGAATCAATTTTTCCGCAGTCGCGTCAAGAGTGTCAACAGAGACACCAGGAGCAACCGCTTTTGCTAAAGTTTCTAAAATCTCTCCAAGACGCTTTCCTCCCTCAATAAGTGTTTCTTTTTGTGCCGATGTACGAACAATCATTATGAAATATTTAACGCTTCCATTATATCTTTTGTAATATTTTCTTTAGTTTGAGCGCCGTCAATATCTATAAGCTCCCCTGCAGCACGGAAAAGATCGATAGCAGGTTTTGTATACATGTCATATTCCTCGATACGCGTGTGAACACTATTGTCATCGGCACGGCTTTGGCTTTCGCTACGCACTTTAATGCGCTCGTGCACCATTTCATCGGAAATGATTAAGTTTATAACAGTAAAAGACCTTCCAAGCCACGCGAGAGACTCCACAACCAACTGCGCTTCCTCCGGTTTTCTGTTAAACCCATCAAAGATTGCGCTTGCTCCCTCCGGTATTGAAAAAAGCGCTTTTTGATACAAATACATTGCAAACCAGTGCGGTGCAAGAAGACCAGCGTCAATTTCCGCTCGTACCTTGCGACCAACAGGAGAGTTTTCCGTAGCTATTTTTCTAAACTGATCGCCAGAGGAAACAATGCTCCAACCTGTTTTTTCAGCGAGACTTTTTGCCTGCGTACCTTTACCGCATCCGGGTTTCCCAAGAAAGAAAATCGTGCGCGTGTCTTGCATAATACTGGCAGTGTACGCGAAACATCATCTCCATGCAAATTAACACCCCACACACACCAAAAAGTTTTGGGAAGGTCTAACCTTCCCAACTTTCCGAGGAACATTTTGCGGACACTTAGTGTCCGCAGAGTTGAGTAATGATTTGCGGACACTTAGTGTCCGCAAAATTGTGTCCGCAGAGTTGATATTCCGAGGAACATCTTTGGCATTTTTTGGGAAGGTTAGACCTTCCCAAATGGGAGGGTCTGGGAAATCAGATTAAATCGGACAGGTTTGGTTTAATATAGTTTTTACCTTTTAGTACCTTGCCGTCGTCTCTAAAAAGAGGTTTGCCGTCGTCTCCGAGCTTACTCATATTGGATTCATGCACGCGTACAAACGCTTCGTCTAGTTTCCTGAGAGGCGTAAGAGATACAGCTGTTCCAGATATTACAGTTTGCACATCGGAAAGTTCTTTTAGCATATTCGCATATAGCTCTTTGGGGACCTCTTCTCCTTTTTCCAAATGCGATATTGCCGTGTCCATATCGGAAAAAAGCTCTTTTACTTCTTCATCTATAAGTGCTCTGCGCAATTTTAGAAGTTTAACGGTTGGTTGTTTATCTATTTCAATTCCAAATTTCTTATGAAATTCTTCAATCACATCTTCTCTGGTTTTAGTCATAAACATGAGTATACCACTGTATAAAAATACCCCGCTTTTTAGCGGGGTATTTTTATACAGACCAAACTCACTTACTCTAAACAAGTTTAATATTCTCTGAGAGAAATTTGCGCGTCAATCTTAAGCACCAGTTCGAGAACAACCTGTACAACGATAAGCAGGGCGGTACCACCAACGAGGAAGGTTGTTATTCCGGTAATTCCTTGGATAATAGACGGCGAAACAGCTATCAAACCTAAGAATACGGCTCCCGGAAGAGTAACCCTGTTCATAACGGCACCGACATACTTTTCTGTCGCCTTACCCGGTCGAACACCTGGAACAAAAGCTCCGCTCTTTTGCAGATCGTCTGCAATACGGTGCGGATCAAATGTAATTGCCGTATAAAAGTATGTAAAGACAATAACAAGTACAAAGTAAAGCGCTCCATACTGCCACGGGTTTGAAATAAACGCCGTGTACCATGTGGAAACAGCAGCTATGCCCGGCATACCGGCAGCGGCAAGCATAGAAAACGCCATTTGAGGCAAGAGCAAGAGCGAGAGAGCGAAAATGATAGGAATCACACCTGCCTGCAAGATTCGAATCGGGAGGTATGTTTCCGCCCCGCGCCGTATAGCGTCACCTCGCTCCGCACGAGCATACGCAATAGGTAGCGAGCGCTCAGCATCAGAAACTACAACAACAGCATACGTAACACCGATTGCTATTAGCAAGAAACCAAGATACGCGGGAAGATCGGATGCTGTAGCGGTAAACAAGGCTTGCGATACCGATGAAGGCAACCCTGCGACAATGCCTGCAAAAATGATGAGAGAAACACCGTTACCGATACCAAACTCAGTTATGAGCTCACCAATCCACGTTAGCAAGAATGAGCCTCCGACGATGAGTGCAACGTTTGCGGAAAAAGGTATGAGTGCCAAATGCGGTAAAATACCTTGGTTTTGAAGCAGAATAAGAAAACCTATACCCTGCAATATTGCGAGAGGTATAGTAAGAATACGGCTCCACTGAATGAATTTTGTACGTCCTGCTTCCCCTTCTTCAAAGTACGCTTCTTTCACCTTCGGGAAAACAATGGTAGCGACCTGCATTATAATAGATGCGTTGATATAAGGACCAACACCGAGCATTACAATAGACAAATGTGCGAGCCCACCGCCTGAAAAGATATTTAACAGACCGAGAAACTGGTTGTTTGCAAAGAATTCCGCGAGGCGTTCATGGTTAACCCCCGGAATCGGAATCGCTGCAAAAAAACGAAATATTGCCAGCGCCACAAGAACAACGAGAATACGCTTCCGAAGCTCTTTGTCGGTAAAGGCGAGTTTTAGTTTTTTTATAAATAAATCAAGCATTGGAAACTGTGCCACCGACAGCCTCTATGGACTTCACGGCAACGGCGGATGCCGTGCATCCGGAAATTGTAAGCTTCTTCGAAAGCTTACCTGTGCCAAGTATTTTTACACCTTTTGCACCGCGCAATGTACGTACGATTTTTTTCTCAACGAGAACGCGTGGTGTAACAGTATCTCCAGACTTGAAATTAAGCTCGAGACTTGCAAGGTTTACAGCTACAAAAGGCTTTCTGTCGATACGCACTGTACGGCTTCGATTTTTTCCGTAACCGCGACGCTTCGGAAGCTTTTTTATCATGTCGCGCATTTCCGGACGAATACTGTGCCCTGCGCGAGATTTCTGTCCTTTTGTACCGCGACCACTGGTTTTTCCACGCTTACCACCGCGTCCTACACGCTGGACGTTACGGGTTTTTCTTGAAGTGGTGAGATTGTTTAATTGCATACGAAAATAATTTTATTACTCTGAAGCGGATTCATCCGGAGCAGTCTCCGTCTTTTCCTGCTTTTGCTTCCTTTCTACAAGTCCTGACAATGCTATAACGGTTGTCCGTGCGATGGTAAGTTTGTTTTTAGAACGCGAAAGTATCTTTCCAACAACGTCGGTAATACCTGCGAGTTCCAACACTGTTCGCATCGCACTACCAGCGACAATACCACGTCCTGCAGAAGGCGACATCATAAGTAGTGCCGATTCGTATTTTGCAGTAACAGCATGAGGAATCGAGCCTGCAGATGTCCTTGAAATTGTAACAAGGTGTTTGCGAGCGTCACGCGCTGCCTTTTCTACAGCAAGAGCAGTATCAGCTCCCTTACCAACACCAACACCTACGCGTCCTTTTCTGTCGCCGATTACAGCCGTAACACTAAAGCTGAAACGGCGACCACCTGCCATAACACGCGCAACACGACGCACTTCTATCGTTACCTGATCAAACTCAGAGCGTTCACGAGTTCGCCCGCGCCGTCCGCGAGGCGGTCTTGCCCTGCGACCTCGTGCAGAAAAAGGTGTCTGCCTTGAAGCACTTGCAGTACCCGCGCCTGCACCTGTTTTCGTGTCCGGTTTTGATTCGGTCGAAGGCTTTTGTGTCTGTGTTTTCTCGGTAGTGTCTGTCGTCATAGTATTCATTCTCTATTAAAAAGTAAGCCCCGCTGACCGTGCCGCATCTGCAAGCGCTTTTACGCGCGGAGCATATGCATACCCTCCTCGATCAAAAACAATACTCTTAATACCGTCTTTTACAACTCGCTCCGCGACCGCTTTTCCAACAGCCGTAGCTTGAACAAGCTGACTCCCGCCAAACTCACGCCCATGTGCGGAAACGATTGTGCGCCCTGTTTCGTCATCAATAATTTGTGCCGAAATAAAACGGTTCGATTTATACACCGCAAGTCTCGGGCGCTCTGCTGTGCCGATTATCTTTGCACGAATTCGTGCATGGCGACGTGCTCGTAGTGTTTCTTTTGTTGTTAAATTTTTTTTCATAAGTCTATTACACGGCTCTCTTACCTTGCTTGCGACGGATAACTTCGTTCTCGTATCGAATTCCTTTTCCCAAATAAGGTTCCGGTGGCTTTACGGCGCGAATAACTGCCGCAAACTGACCCACTATTTCCTTATCGATACCTTCAATACGAATCGTATTTTTCTCAACTGCAATATCAACCCCTTCCGGAATCGGTACGTTTACCAGATGTGAAAAACCGACGGCAAATACCAGCTCTTTCCCTTTAATTTCGACTTTGTAGCCGACCCCCTCAAGTATGAGAGCTTTCTTAAACTTGGTCGTTACGCCGTCCATCATATTTTTTAGGTGCGATGCGAAAGTGCCGGTAAGTGCTTTCGAGAGCTTACTGTTGTTTTTTGCTACAATCGATACGCCTTTATCGTCAACAGTAATTAAAACTGTTGGGTGAATTGTACGGGTTATTGTTCCAAGAGGACCCTTGACGGAAAGTGTCTGCACATCGGCAGAAACTTCGACTTTAGGTAGTTGGATAATTGGCTTTTTTGCAAAACGTGACATATATAAATTTACCAGATTTCAAATAGTGATTCACCTCCCACACGCTCTCGACGTGCTTCGGAATCCGACAAAATTCCTTTAGGTGTCGAGATAATTCGTGCTCCCATACCGCCGGCTACCGTATGTGCTTCGCGATGCGAAACATAGAGACGGCGACCTGGCTTGCTAACACGTCGCACGTCATGTATCTTGCCTACTCCTTTATCGTCATATGCAAGTTCCACGAGAAGCGTCCGTGCGTCTTTTTTCTCAACCTCTCCGACAAACCCGAGAGTACGAAGCTTTTTGGCTATCGACTCAAGGTATGCGGAATACGGCAACGAAACATCGTCGTGCTTAACAGCAGTTGCATTCTTAAGACGGATTATGAAGTCTCCTACGCAATCGGTTACCATGATGATTTTTTTACTCCAGGAACTTTACCCTCACGGGCAAGCTCACGGAAAGTTATACGGGACAAACCAAATGCGCGCAAATATCCATGAGCGCGTCCTGAGACTACGCAACGATTCTTCACGCGTACGGGAGAAGAGTTCTTTGGAAGTTTTTGCAAAGCATCCCAGTCGCCAGAAGCCTTAAGCTCGGCGCGTCTCTCTGCGTACTTAGCAACGAGTCTTACTCGCTTTGCATTTCGTGCTATTTGTGAAGTTTTTGCCATAGTGTTGAGAAATAATAAAAAAGACGCGTGTTGCGTCACGATTGCATCCTATCAGTGTTTAGGCGTTTGGTCAACGCACATCGGCAAACCGATGTGGCGCAAGAACGCTTCAGCCTCTGCACGTGTATTTGCGGTGGTTACAATAGTAATAGCAAGCCCGAAAATGTCCCTTAAGTCCTCGTCTGCGACCTCCGGAAAGATGGTGTGCTCACGTATGCCGATTGTCATATTGCCCATTTCATCAATCGCTCCGGCAGAGAGACCTCTAAAGTCACGGGCTCGCGGAAGTGAAATATGAATGAGTTTATCGATGAAATCAAACATGCGTGCTCCACGCAGTGTGACCTGCAGACCTACAGCGTCTCCTTCTCGCAACTTAAACGCCGCGATAGACTGTTTTGCAACACGAGACGATGGTTTCTGTCCGGTAATAAGACCAAGACGATCTGCGATAAGCGCAACTTGTTTTGCATCTTTCTTTTTTCCGGTTCCTGTTGAAACAACCACCTTCAAAATGCGCGGAGCAGCCATCCGGCTTGTGTAGCCGAACTCTTCGGAAAGCGCCTCGAAGGCTGTTTGCTGTTTTTCTTTTGTAAGCATCATAAGTATATAAAGTATTAGCCTAAGTCCTCACCACTTTTAACAGAAATACGCGTTCGCTTGCCATCTTTCTTTTCAAGACGAATACGTGTCGGCTTTTTGGTTTTTGGGTCAATAATCATCACGTTTGAAGCGTGGATTGGCAAAGGACGCTCGACGATACGCCCGACCTCACCACGAGCACCTTTAATGTGCCGTTTTGCAACAGCGACACCTTCCACTACCACGCGATCCTTTTGCGGGAATACGCGTAGCACGGTACCGGTTTTACCTTTGTCTTTACCGGATATTATTTGCACATTGTCGTTTTTCTTGATTTTCATAATTTTATTTATACAACTTCAGGAGCTGCTGATGCTATTGCTTGCCACCCCATTTCGGTTAGCTCTCTCGGAACAGGGCCGAAAACACGATTACCGCGCGGAGCCATCTCTTTACCCCTCTTTTCTACCAAAACAACTGCGTTGTCGTCAAATGAGATATACGAGCCATCTTTACGGCGCATAGGTTTCTTTGTGCGTACAACAACAGCACGTACGATATCTTTCTTTTTAACTTGTTTGCGCGGCTCTGCTGTTTGGATTGATGCCACGACAGTATCTCCGATACGAGCGTAACGACGCTTGTGTCCTCCGAGCACCTTGAACACTCGGGCAATCTTGCCTCCGGAGTTGTCGGTGATATTAACGATGGTTTGCGATTGAATCATACTTATTTTAAAAGTCTAAAGCGTTTTAGTTTCGACACAGGTCGGCATGCTACGATAGTAACTTTCTCACCAACCTTGGCTGTGTTTTCAGGATCGTGTACAAGAAACTTTTTCGTACGAACCTGATACTTCTTATACTTAGGATGCTTTACGTATCGCGATACTGAGACCACGGCGGTGTCTTTCGAAGCCGTTTTAACAACGGTTCCTTGAAATGTTTGCGGTTTTGTTTCGGTAGTAGTCATATTTTATTTTTTTACGGTATTCGCGCGTGAAGAAAACTCGGTCATAATGCGTGCAATCTCTTTACGAATCTTGCGCGGTTCGCTCGTATCTTTCGGGCGGGAGCCTGCAGAAGTAAAACGAACAACTCGAAGCTCTTCGCGTTTTTGCGAAAGAATCTTTGAAAGTTCCGTATTGGTTTTATCCGTGTATTTTGTGTTTTTTTCCATAATATTATCGAGAAATGAAGACTGTCTTCATCGGGAGTTTCGAGCCCGCGCGACGCATAGCGTCGCGCGCCAAGGTCTCTTCGATACCGTCGATTTCAAACAGTATACGACCGGGGCGAACTTCGAATACGAAGTATTTCGGATCTCCTTTACCATGACCCATACCGACCTCGGCAGGCTTGTTGGTGATAGGACGATCCGGGAACACGCGAATCCAGACCTTACCACTTTTTCCGGTTGCGCGCGAGAGAACCTTACGAGCCGCCTCAATCTGGTTGCTTGTAAGACGTGACGGGGTTATGGCTTTTAACCCATAGTTACCAAACGTGAGTACAGTACCTCGGGTATCTGGACGTGCTCGGCGTGCTAGACTTTTACGCCCTATTTGCCACTTGCGGTGTTTTACTTTTTTAGGAAACAACATACGTATATATATTACATTCTACGGTGAGCCGTGTTTTGATCGGTTGTGTGCTTGTCGCCTCGATAAATCCAAACCTTAATACCGAGAACACCGTACGGAAGGTGTGCTTGCACACTTGCGTAGTCAATGTCTGCACGAAAAGTCTGCAAAGGAATACGTCCTCGCTTTACCTCTTCCTTGCGTGACATGTCGGCTCCTCCGAGACGCCCCGCCAAAGCGATACGAACTCCAGAAACCTCTCGTACTGCTATAACCTTTTCTGCGGTCTGTTTTAGAACGCGACGAAATGGCATTCTCTTTTCAAGACCTTCCGCAATCATATATGCCACAACAGTAGCATCAGTCTCTGGCTGACGAATTTCCGTGATGTCAATCTTGATTACATGATTGTGTGCAGGAGCTGTCTTGTGCACGAGACGAGTAACCTCCGCGCGTATTTTTGTAGCGTTCTCACCTGAACGACCGATAACAAGCCCCGGACGTGCCGTGTGTATGAAAATACGCAATTCAGTTTCCGTGCGCTCTATATCGACACCGCTTGTGTGAGTACCGCGCAATCGTTTTGTAAGGAAATCACGGACAACAGCATCAACTTGGATATTTTCTCGATACTGTTTTTTATCAAGCGCGAACCAGCGACTTTTCCAGTCACGGATAATGCCGAGGCGATGTGCGTAAGGATGGACAATGTGTGTCATGATATGTATGAAAAATTATACGGACTTTTCTTCCGTAAGAGTAACCGCCATGCGACTTTTGCGATGACGAATAGTTGAAGCGCGACCAAATGCTCGTGCGCGGAAACGCTTAAGCATTCCGGAGCTATCGACCGTTATGTTTGCAATACGCAGGTCTTCCGGTTTCGCACCCTTCTGTGTTGCGTTTGCAACAGCAGAGCGGATTAGTTTAGAAACAGGCTGTGCAGCGCGTTTGTTGAGGAAATCGAGCTCCGCAAGAGCGAGCGCGACTTTCTTGCCTTTTACAAGGTTCGTAACGAGGCGCACTTTACGCGGGGACTGATTATATCCTTTTAGTTCAGCTTTCATATGTTATTTCTTTGCAGAGCTAGACTCTTTTGCCGCCTTTGCCGCAGCTATTTCCGATTGCTGGCGCTTCTGTTCGAGCTCCTTCTGCATTTTACCGCCGTGACGTACAAATTTCTTTGTTGGCGAAAACTCTCCCAATCGATGACCGACCATGTCCTCGGTAACTCGCACTTCAACATGCTGTTTGCCGTTGTGAACGCCAAAAGTAAAGCCCACCATTTCCGGAGCAATCTGACTTCCGCGAGCCCACGTTTTGATAACAGAAGCATCAGCCGGTTTTTTGCCGGAGATTTTCTTCATGAGCTTCACGTCCACGTATGGACCTTTTTTTAGTGATCGAGACATAATGAAATTAAAACCCGCGATGCGGGATAAAGCTACGATACAGGAAACAGCCACGAGAGTCAACACATTGTGCCTTATAGTGTTACAAAACATTGACCATCGAGTATGAAAACTTTTTATACAGAGATTGCGAACGCCTTAAACAGACTTTATATTAAACAAATTTTATACGTTTGTAGCATAATCCAGCGCATCTCCGTTAATAACAGATATAATTTGCTTTTTAACGCGCGATTAAATTCTGCGGAGCTTTTTAAGTTGGTAAATACGACAACACTACTAAAAAGCAAACACTTTATCTACGGTGTGCCGCGAAAAAACGCGCGACCTTTCGGTCGCGCGTTTTTTCGCGTGTTGGTTTCTAAAATAACTACCGCCTCTTTCCAACTTTACGTCGAGATACAATAAATGTATTCGAGTACTTCTTCGGTCGGCGCGTCTTCTGCCCCTTTCCGGTCGGCTTGCCCCATTTGCTCTTTGCACGACGAGTACCTCGTCCTTGTCTACCTTCACCACCTCCGTGTGGATGATCGACAGGGTTCATAGCATTACCACGCACAGTAGGTCGTTTACCCATCCAACGAGAACGCCCTGCCTTACCGATTTTTACGAGCATGTGCTCCTCGTTACCAACAGCACCGACAGATGCCCAACACAGATCGGAAATCTTACGCACCTCGGTCGACGGAAGCTTTATTTGAGCGTATCCGGCATCATGTGCGATTACCTGCGCGTAGTTTCCAGCAGAACGTGCCAGACGCGAACCTGCCCCAACCTGAAGCTCTATATTGTATACAAAAGTACCTACAGGAATCTTTCCGAGAGGAAGACGGTTGCCTGTCTTTACCGGAGCATCTTCCGAAACGATAAACGAATCGCCCACCTCCATGTTTTTAGGAGCGAGCACATAGCGACGCTCTCCATCTGCGTAAAGTGCGATAGCAATGTTTGCTGATCGGTACGGATCGTACTCGATTGTAGTGAACTTTGCCGGAACACCCCTCTTGTCGTACTTGAAATCAAGCTTACGGTACCTGCGTTTGTGTCCCCCACCTTGGTGACGGGTTGTAATACGTCCAAAGGCATTGCGTCCAGCTTGACGTTTCTTGCTGGAAAGCAAGCTCTTGGTTGGTTTATCGCCAGAAAGATTTTCTCGATATGGCAATGTCGACATGTGACGACGACTCTTGGTTGTTGGTTTGTAAGTTTTCATATACTCGTTCTAAGCAAATTGAATAGTGTCCCCTTTATTGAGGTAAACGTACGCCTTGCGACGACGTGGGCGAATAGCAACACCTGCACGGGCACGCTTTGAAACGCGCTTGCCCGGAAGATTTACAATACGCACACTGCGCGGTACTACGTTATAGATTGTTTCTACAGCGCGCGCAACATCTTTTTTCGTTGCAGATCGCGGAATTGCAAATACATAAATACCGTTGTCTGTTCCGATAAGTGCTTTTTCGGAAATCCACGGAGCGGTAAGGACGACAGCAGCGCGGGCGCGAAGCGCAGTTGTAGCTTCACGTGCTTTTTTTGCAGGTGCTTTTGCTACTGCGGTTTTTTTCGCTTTTGCGTCTTTTGTAGTTGTGTCTTTAGAGAAGAGAGCCATAAGTCAAAATATAATTATGCACGTTTTGAGCGAGCTACTCGCTCTTTAAGAACTCCAAACGCTTCGGTCGGTTTCTCGATGATTAAGTAACGGTATCCAAGTATATCAACCGGGTTTAGGTTTCGTACTTCTTCTGTAAAGATGTTACCGAAGTTGCTGAAACTTTTTTTAACAAATGAGTCTTTTCCAGAAAGTGCGATGATTGTTGCGTTATTGCGACGCTCTGCAAGCATCGGTGTACCGGAAGCTTTCGCAATAGCTGTAATCGCAGATTTCGCGTCTTTACTCTTCGGGGCATCAAATGATAGCGAGTCTACAAAGAAGACTTCTCCTTCCGCAAACTTTTTAGAGAGTACGGACACGAGGGCTCCTATGCGCATCTTGCGATTTGCTTTTTGTGTATAGTCGCGCTCCGGACGAGGTCCGTGAGTTGTTCCACCTCCACGCCATATAGGTGAACGGCGTGAACCATGGCGTGCACGACCTGTGCCTTTCTGTTTCCATGGCTTTTTTCCACCACCACGCACCTCACTACGGTCTTTTGTACTTGCTACCGTTGGGCGAGCATTGGCTTGCATAGCAAGCACAACTTGATGTACGAGCTCCGCTTTCCATGAGACACCGAACAGCTCTTCCGGAAGATCTATCTTGCCAGACTCTTTGCCGTCCATTGTATAAACAGGAGCAGAAAGCTTCACGGCAACTTTTTTTGCCGTAGTATTTTCTTTCTTTATTATATCTTTCTTTGTTGTAGTAGCCATATTTAAATATTTTAGGCAGAGATTATCTCTACCAACGAACCACGTCTTCCCGGGATTGCTCCGGAAATTATGATTTCTCCGGTCTTTGAATCGACCGCGAGCACTTTGAGACCTTTTACAGTAACTCGTGTATTTCCCATGCGTCCGCCCATGCGCATACCTTTTGCAACGCGACCTCCGGCACGACCTCCCGAACCGCCGATTGAACCTGGCTCACGCTCGGAATGTTTCTGACCATGCGAGCGAGGACCTCCATGGAAACCATGACGTCTCACAACACCTGCAAAGCCTTTTCCTTTCATTGTGCCGGAAACCTGTACCTTGTCGCCTTCTGCAAAATCATCAACCGTTATCTCCATACCTACATTGTATTCGGCATGGTTATCGATACGAAACTCTTTCAAGACCTTAAAAGCTTTGCCTTTGAGGTGTCCGAGCACTGGTTTGCTGAGCCTCTCTTTTTTCTGATCGTCAAAACCAACTTGTACAGCTGAATAGCCATCGTCTGCTGGAGTTTTAACTTGAGTCACGGTAACAGGTCCCGCTTTAAGGATTGTACCTGCAAACGACCGACCTTCGTCGGTAAAAATCTGCGTCATGCGCTCTTTGCGGGCAAGAATAAATTTCATGAGTATAAAGCAAAACGCGCAGCGGCATATCGCACTGCGCGATGTACCATTGGTCCGTATCATGTTCCGAAATTGGAAAACAGATACGTACGTAGCGTTATAGAGAGCACTCTACACGAACAAAACAAGAAATGCAACCGTTTGCGCCTGTAATTCAAGAAACACACTCCGTCTCTACACGACAATACCCCACCACAGGCACTGTTTTTAATAATACGAAGCAAAAGCACTCGAGTTTGGTAGTAAATGCAAAGAAAAACACGGCGCCGTTGCCGGCGCCGTGTTTTTCTTTGTTTTGTGCGATATTGCGCGAGAACGCTATATCATTTTCACATCAATCGTAACCCCTGAAGGGAGTGTAAGATTTGTGAGAGCCTCAACAACTTTCGGTGATGGTGAAAGAATATCGATTAGTCGTTTGTGGATACGCATTTCGAACTGTTCGCGAGCGTTCTTGTGAACGAATGTAGATCGGTTTACAGTCCAACGTTTAAGCTCGGTCGGAAGAGGCACGGGTCCGATTATCTTTGCGTCAAAACGCTGTGCCGTGTCCACAATCTGCTTAACCGAGAGGTCGAGCACTTTGTGCTCGTAGGCGCGCACTCGGATACGCAGCTTCGGCTCAGATGCGACCGCGGACGCTCCTTTTGCTTTTGCTATTTTGTCTTTTGCGGTCGTTGCCATAATGATTCAATTAGTACAACACTAGGCGCTAACTTTTGTAACAACACCAGCACCAACAGTCTTGCCTCCTTCGCGAATAGCAAAGTGCTGTTGCGCTTCAAGTGCTACAGGAGCTGTAAGCTTAACCTTGAAAGTAACTGTGTCTCCTGGCATAACCATCTCCTTTCCTTCCGGAAGAGTAACCTCGCCTGTTACGTCCGTAGTACGGATGTAGAACTGAGGTTTGTAACCGGTGAAGAATGGTGTGTGACGACCACCCTCGTCTTTACCGAGGATATATACCTCTGCTTCAAAGTCTGTGTGTGGTGTTACCGTACCTGGCTTCACAAGAACCTGACCACGGTGCACGTCTTCTTTCTTTGTGCCTCGCAAGAGGATACCTGCGTTGTCACCTGCCTGACCTTCTTGAAGCTGTTTGTTGAACATTTCAATACCGGTAACGGTCGTCTTTGTTGTTTCTTTGATACCAACAATCTCAACTTCCTCACCAACTTTGACTTGTCCTCGCTCTATACGGCCTGTTACAACAGTACCGCGACCTTCAATGGAGAAGATGTCTTCAATCGGCATAAGGAACGGCTTCTCAAGATCACGTACAGGATCCGGGAAGAACTCGTCCATTGTATCGACAAGTTTCTTGACGTTCTGTGCCTGTTCGTCATCTGCTGAAGTTGCTTCAAGTGCTTTCAAAGCGGAACCGCGAATAAATGGTGAGTCCTTGAAGCCCTGCTTCTCAAGGAGCTCTTTGATTTCTTCTTCCACGAGATCAATCATGTCTGCGTCGTCTACCATATCGGTCTTGTTAAGGAATACGATAATGTTTGGTACGCCAACTTGCTTTGCGAGAAGGATATGCTCACGAGTTTGTGGCATAGCCCCGTCGGTTGCTGCGACCACGAGAACAGCTCCGTCCATTTGGGCGGCACCTGTAATCATGTTCTTAATGTAGTCTGCGTGACCCGGAGCATCGATGTGCGCGTAATGGCGTTTCGGTGTCTCGTATTCCGAGTGGTGAAGAGCGATAGTAATACCGCGCGCCTTTTCTTCGGGCGCGTTGTCGATGTTCTCAACTTTTTCGCTACGAGCTTTATAGCCCGCTGATTCGTTGAGAGTAAGTACGTTTAGTATAGCCGCTGTGAGTGTTGTCTTACCATGGTCGACATGACCGATAGTACCAACGTTCACATGAGGCTTACTGCGATCAAATTCTGCTGCCATAAGTCTTGTAAATTAAAATTAAAAGAATCGAAATAATAGATAACGCGCCGCGCCTCGCGCCGACGGTGATACCGTCGAGTTCAAACACGACGCCCGAAAGTGTCGCGAACGAACAATTGCGTTAGTGCAAAGGTTACCCGACCTGAGAGAAAAGGTCAAGAAAAATATACCCTGCCTCTCTATTTTACCGGTGTTGTTGCTACACCAAAACCCAAACGCGCGCAAACAAAGTTTGCGCGCGTTTGGGTTTAACACATACTTAAATTTTACTTGCGTGATGCGATAATATCCAGCGCCACGTTCTGAGGCACGGTCTCGTAGTGATCGAATTCCATAGTCATAGAACCTCGACCTTCCGTCATAGAACGCAAAATCGTTGTGTATCCAAACATTTCCGCAAGCGGTACCTTTGCATGAATCGCTTTGTTTATACCTCGGTCTTCCATTCCTTCTATCGCTCCGCGCTTCCCTGAAAGGTTTCCGGTGATGTCACCCATAAACTCCTCCGGAACAATAACCTCAACCTCCATTACAGGCTCGAGCAGTACCGGCTTTGCTTTTTGCACAGCCTCGTGGAAAGCCTGTGACGCTGCGATTTTGAAAGCAATCTCAGACGAGTCCACTTCATGGTATGAACCGTCGTACAGCTCAACAGAAACGTCAACAATCGGGTAACCTGCGAGCACACCCCTATCCAAACCTTCACGAATTCCTTTTTCTACAGCCGGAATATATTCCTGCGGAATAACACCTCCCTTAATACTGTTGATGAATTCGAAATGGTCTTCGCGTTTAATATTTTTCGGAATCTTTGCACCTTCTTCAATCGGCTCAAGCGGTTTAATGCGAATTTTCACATGCCCGTACTGGCCACGCCCACCGGTCTGTTTGATGTATTTATTTTCAACTTCCGCAGAAGTCTTGATAGCTTCACGGTACGCTACCTGTGGCTTGCCAACATTTGCTTCAACATTAAACTCTCGCTTCATACGGTCAACAAGAATGTCGAGATGAAGCTCGCCCATACCTGCGATAATAGTCTCCATAGTTTCATCATCTGTTGAAACACGGAACGTCGGATCTTCATCGGATAGTTTGTGAAGAGCGATTCCAAGCTTTTCCTGATCGGCTTTGGTCTTCGGCTCAATACGCAAAGAAACAACCGGCTCCGGAAAGATTATCTCTTCCAAAACAATCGGGTGCGCTTCGTCACAAAGAGTATGAGATGTTTTTGTATCTTTCAGTCCAACCGCCGCCGCAATCTCACCGGCAAAAACCTTTTTTACTTCCTCACGCTTGTCCGCTTGAAGTCGCACGATACGCCCGATGCGCTCTTTGGTTCCCGTATTTGCATTGTATACATACGAACCAGCCTCAAGCGTCCCTGCGTAGACACGAAAGAAAGTAAGTGTCCCAACGAAAGGGTCGGTTTGGATTTTGAATGCGAGCGCTGTGAACGGTTCGTCATCTGATGGTTTACGCTCGATTTCTTCACCGCTCTTCGGGTCTATACCTTTAACTGGTGGCAAGTCTACAGGCGATGGAAGATAGTCCGCAACAGCATCGAGCACCGGCTGTACACCTTTGTTTTTCAAAGCAGAGCCCGTAAACACAGGAAAGATTTCATTTGAAATTACAGCTTTACGAAGAGCGCTCTTAAGCTCTTCAAGAGAAGGCTCGTTTCCTTCAAGATAAGCGCTCATAAGATTTTCGTCTTGCTCTACAATACGCTCAACCAATTCTGCTCGGTACTTCTTTGCATCTTCTTTTAGATTTTCCGGCACCTCAATAATCACAACTTCTTCACCCATGTTTCCTTCGAAATGAAAAGCCTTCATTGTGAGCAGATCTACAGCTCCTTCATGTTCGCCTTCCTCACCTATCGGTATTTGCATACGCACCGCTTTTTTGGAAAGACGGTCTTCAATGCTTTTATATGAACGCTCGAATGACGCTCCGGTACGATCGAGTTTATTTATGAAACACAATCGAGGAACATTTGCATCGTCTGCGTAGCGCCAGTTTGTTTCTGTTTGCGGTTCAACACCTGAAACACCGTCGAAAACAACGACAGCACCATCGAGTACACGCATAGAACGCTGAACCTCTGCGGTAAAGTCGATGTGCCCTGGGGTGTCAATAATATTAAAACGGAACTTCTTGGACATATCTTTTTTATCCATTTCATCTGTCTTGCTCCAGAAGCATGTAATGGCAGCGGAGGTTATTGTGATACCTCGCTCACGTTCCTGCTCCATCCAGTCTGTTGTTGTTTCTCCTTCATGAACTTCACCAATTTTGTGTTGGCTACCTGTATAGAAAAGAACACGTTCAGATGTAGTTGTTTTACCGGCGTCAATATGTGCAATGATGCCGAAGTTGCGTACTTTTTCAAGCGGATAATCTCGATTCATAGATAATTGTTACAAAAAATAAGATGCTCCGACGGTTTTACCAAAACGCTTACACATATGAAAACATATTATCTTTCCATACAACAAGCGAGTGGCTAAAAAGACCGCCAAAAGCGTTGCTTAGAGGATAACCTAACTACCATAAAATGCAATCTTATATACAAAAATTGTCCGAAGCAACCGAAACGCATACTGTTTTCCTTTAGTGATTTAGCTTCCCGCTAGGGTCAATATGTGTAATACAGAAAAATTGTTGTTTTTGATAACCAAACACGCGAAACAGCTTGTCTGACTCGACACGAAAATGAAAATAATACTGTTCCATAAGATTACCCTCATAAGTGCTCTGCGTACTTATTAAATTGAAGTTTGGAGCTCCTTGTTTTTCAAACGTTAGCCCCTTTTTTCTTGAGAGATTCGCAAACTGCTTCCATGTTAATTTTTCCACATATTGCAGTTTGTGTAAAAAAATTTTTGCTTGCTCCTTATTTAAGGGCCAGAACGAATACTTTTTATCAAGCGAGCAGTCACTTATGGAAAAACAAATTTTTTCTTCTGCGTATTCAAGATTAATTTTTGTTGATACGTCGTGTTCGTCCATAGGCAAGGAAAAACCCGACCTATTTATTCAATAACGGGCTGTAATACTCTTTAAGGGCTTTGTTTGAAATGATTTGACTCGATGTTTTGTTTGCTTCTTTCCATGGAGTATGAGCATGGGTAATATTAACGAGCTTGCTTGCGGAATAACCACCGAAAGTGTTCCAGATTATTTGAACAACTTTTTTATCCTCTTCGGAAAGCGATGACTTGCCGTCATCAATAATCGGATTACTGCCATTGCTTCGATATTTTTTATAAACACGCGAAACAACCGGTCCGTACTCCCACGCTTCAATATCATCAGAAAAAAGTGCCCTACCTAATTTTGCAATATAATATGCCTGCGCAAAATATAATATCTTTTGTAATTTAAGATTTGTGATTCCTTCGCGTTCCTGATTATCGCCGACAAGCTCTTTTGAAGCGAGATGGATGAAATATTTTGCAACATTGTCGGCTGTGTAAGTTATTTTTTTAGCCATATATAAACTATATCCTGCTGAGTAACAAAAGCCAACAAAATCCCGGCAATCATCATTGTGCATAAGTAAAGCGCGCGTAATTATATATTGTTCAGCACACTGGGCTACTTAGGGGTCGCCCCCCCCTAAGTAGCCCGGGATGTTTACTGTTTAGTTTTATACATCAAACGGTTTGTCTCCAGCACCAAAAAAAGTGCGTCTTTAAGATTTTCTTTTGTCTCACTCAGTGTGGCACCTTGAGTATTCACGCCGGGGAC
>VAPM010012410.1_pt1 | contig 24565 bp, 21 predicted proteins | sample 3395091 | NCBI WGS metagenome assembly VAPM01 (sample SAMN08290445, study PRJNA428436) | hydrothermal vent metagenome | isolation source: Deep-sea hydrothermal vent chimney 3 | place: Pacific Ocean: Juan De Fuca Ridge
CGCCTTTGGTCATGGCAGCAAAGCCGATCCAAAAGCGGCGTTATCCTGGTGGTATAAAGCAGCCGTTAAAGGCCATAAGCAAGCCGCACTGGCACTGGCTGAAGCTTACCAGAAAGGTTTATTTGGGCTTAAAAAAGATAAAAAACTGGCCGACTACTGGCAGAAACGTGCAAAGTAAACAGACTAAATTTAGTATTTCTTACCACTACTGTCCTATCAAAAATTTTATCTTACCATCCAGAAAAAAGAAACGGTCATTGCGAACGATAGCATGGCAATCTTCTTTATATATGGGTTGATCTCTAGTTAGTAGCCCGGATGAAATAAAATGTAATCCGGGAAATAATTCATTAACCCCCCGGATTTCGCTGCGCTACATCCAGGCTACATAAATAAAAAGATGAGCAGGAAACCTGTTGCATCTGTCATAAAACCTTATTCTTTTTGTAACTTCACTGTCATAAATTTTATTCAAGATACACCCACTAAATAGCACGTAAGATTTTTTAACTTGAAATTTTTTGGGGAATAAAATGAATAAAAATATTATTATTGCAACAACAATTGCCGGTATTTTATTACCAGCCAACTCAGCATTCGCAGCAAAAGTTCTTAATGATAAATTAGAAATTTATGGCAAAGTTCATCTTTCTATTGATTCAAGTGACCGGGATGATCCTTCAATCACTAATGATGGCATTGGCATATCAAGTAACTCCAGCCGTCTAGGTTTTAAAGGTCAACTCCCTGCTGGTGATTTTAAATTTATCTATCAAGTTGAATCTGAAATCAGATTTGATGAAGGCAGTAGCGGCAGCACCTTAGCTGGCCGTAATACTTACGCGGGTTTAAAAGGTGGCTTTGGTCAGATTATTCTGGGCCAGTACGATACTCCTTTTAAAACCGTTGCTTCCAAATGGGGGCTCATTGGTGACAGCGTAGGAGAGCGTCGTGCAATTTTAGGTGCCAGCTATTCAGACGGCAACCAGTTAAACGAGCGTGCTAAAAATGCCATTATGTACACATACAAAACCAGAACACTAAGACTGGATATGATGTATGCAAATGATCCTGAGAAAGGCACATCCGGTGCAACGGATAACACAGATAAAAATATGTTTGGTATTGGCTTACGCTATAAAAGTGGCCCATTGTGGCTTGGGGTTGCAACTGAATCATGGGAAGGTCAAAGCAAAGCAGGTAATGTTGACGCATTACGTGTTGCTGCAAAATATAAATTTGGCATGGCACAAATTGGTGCTTTCTATGAAACCATTGATTCAGATAATAAAGCTCAATGGAAACGTGATGCAACTGGCTTAAATGCTAAATTTAAAATCAGTAAAAAAACAGACATTCGCGCCCAATACCTGGTTGTTGATGATGCCGACGGCACAACCGATACCGGCGCAACTAAAATCAGTTTAGGCATATTCCATAAACTGGACAACAAAGCCCAGGTTTATATTGCATATGGTTCAACCGACAATGATGCCAATGCAAAATTCCAGGCTGTTGATGGTGGACATGGCGATGAAGTTAAAACTGCAAACGGTGGCAACCCAACTGCTTTGTCTTTAGGTTTAATTTATAAATTCTAGCGCATAGCTTAATTGCAACAAGGACGTTGCAACCATATGAGTGCAGTATTAGAACTACAAAATACTGCTCGTATTATCAGGTTCGGCATATTCGTCTTTAATTCGAACAATCTCTTCTATATTATTCAACATACAATCCACCAGCTTCGGCTCAAAATGCTGACCGCTTTCCTGGGTTATCAACTTAACGGCATCTTCAACTGACCATGCTTTTTTATACGGCCTGGTTGATGTAAGTGCATCAAATACATCGGCTAATGCGGTAATACGGCCAACCAGTGGTATATTTTCGCCTTTTAAATTATTTGGATAGCCTCCTCCATTCCATTTCTCATGATGCGTTATTGCAATATCATGCGCCATTAACATTAATGTTGAATTATTACCCGACAAAATATCGGCACCAATCTGTGCATGTGTTTGCATAATTTTCCATTCATCGGCTTCAAGCTTTCCAGGCTTTAAAAGGATTTTATCAGGTATGCCAATTTTTCCAATATCATGCATTGGTGCTGCATTCAGCAATAAATTACATTGTTCGCTGTCCATTCCTGCAGCTCTGGCAATCACTACTGCAATTTTACTCATACGTATAATATGCAAACCTGTTTCCTCATCACGATATTCTGCTGCGCGCCCAAGTCGCCTTACAATCTGTAACTGGGTCTCATGAATTTCACGAGTTCGCTCCTGCACTTTCTGCTCAAGTATTTCATTCTGGTAACGCATATACTTATGTGCCATTTGTACTTCCAGCAAGTTGTGCACACGTGACAATAATTCCAGTGCATCAAATGGTTTAGTTACATAATCAATAGCACCACTGTCTAAAGCTCGCTGACGAAAACTTTGTGTATGCTGTGCTGTTAAGATTAAAATTGGAGGCAGTGACTTTTCTGTTAACTTCTTGAACTGTTCCATCACGGCATAACCATCAAGAACAGGCATATTAATGTCTAATAAAATCAGGTCACTATTGTGCTCCTGATATAATGCAAACGCCTTCTCAGGATCCTGAGTACCCACCACATTGCTGTAGCCTCTTGAAGCAAGTATTTTTTTTAATAAAACAACATTTGCTCGCTCATCATCCACAATCAATATACTGGCCTTACGAGAATCAGTGTTTAGATCCTTACTGATTTTATCCATTACCTTCGCCCTTTGCTTCCTGTTCTGCTTCTACTAATACAAACTCCACCCAAAACGTGCTGCCTTCGCCCGGAATGCTTTCTACACCAATAGTGCCCCCCATTAACTCTACCAGATTTTTAGTGATAACAAGCCCAATACCCGCACCCTCAACAGTATCACCCTTATCCAGTCTTTCAAAAGACATAAATAATTTCGAAATATCCTGCTCCGTTAAACCTTTGCCAGTATCCATAACTCGGATACGTAAACGCTGATTATCAATTAATTCACTGTCTACTGTAATGCATCCATTTTCACAATTATATTTCACTGCATTGGAAAGCAGGTTTATTAACACCTGCTTAAAGCGTATAGCGTCAGCATGAATCATGTATCCTTTACCACAAATGTTATCAGTCAATTCTATCTGGCGTGCTATTAGCTGAGGTTTTATAAGTGCAAGGCTCTGTTGCATTATTTCATCAACATTCACTTCCCACATAAAAATTTCAAGTTTCCCTGATTCAATTTTTGCTAAATCCAGCACTTCATTAATAAGATTTAACAAGTGGTAGCCTGCATCCAGGATCTCATTAACATGACCTTTCTGGGATTCAGTTAATTCTGTTTTTTCCAGAATTAAAAGCTGCCCAAAACCGAGGATAGCATTCATGGGAGTGCGTAATTCATGGCTCATATTGGAGAGGAACTCGGACTTCACCTTATTGGCATGCAGTGCTTCTTCCGTTGCCTTAATCAAGTCCTGTTCAGCTTGTCTGCGTGTTCTAATTTCATTTCTGGCAAACCTGTTTAGCAATAGAGTAATAACAACGATTAAAAAAAACAACACGATGGCCATGTAACCAATCATTTGGTTAAACACATCAGCCTGATGATCTGCTGTAAATCGGGTATCATGAAAATGGCTTATCCACCAACCGGGAATATCACTCAATTCCTTTTGACTCATTACATAACTGTTATTATTACTATCAACCACCTGACCTTTTTCATTCAAAGTCAATCCAACTGAACCTGGAAGTGCATCACCAAACTGGCGGCTTTTAACCAGTTGCTCAGATTTTTCTGCCGTTAAAGTCCACATACTTTTAAATAACCAGTCCGGTTGACTGGCAGCAAACACCATCTCACCCGGCCCCGTTAACGCTACAATATCTCTACTTTTTACAAGTCTCTTTTCCAGCTCGGAAACAGAAACCTTGATAACAACCACTCCGACAGGTTTATTATTGACGATAACCGGATGGCTAAAATAGACACCACGTTTTTTTGAAGTCACACCTAAAGCAAGATAAATAGAAGGCTTTCCCGAAATAGCATTTTTAAAATAAGGCCGAAAAGAATAATTTTTGCCTATAAAACTCTTTTCTGAATTACGGTTACTTGATGCAACAGTTGAACCCTTACTATCCATTAAATAGCAGGTAAGAGCTTCCAGTGTAGTGCAAAATATATCTAATACCTGATTAGCCTGTTGTAAATTACTCTCAGTGTCATTAACCAGCACATCTTTAATCACAGGCATATTTGCCAGAGTTTTTACAGGTTTTCTCTCGTTACCAAGATAAGTGTTGACCTCACTGTGCAGTAGTTCTATGGCTACTTCAGAATGTTCTCGAATACTATTATCAACTGTACTATTCCATATATAGTAAAAATAATACCCGCCTGCCGAAACCGTGGTTAGCAGCATAATTGTCATTAATAGTATAATCGTCTTTAATTTCATTGGCTTTGTGTTACGACCTGATCTATTACTACTAACTCAACACGGAATATGCAACTTTTGCCCGGATTACTTTCAACACCAACATGCTCATTCATCAATTCACCCGGTGTTTACTAATCACCAGTCCAATCCTTGTTCCTGCTATATTATCAATGATACCCGGACAAAGAGTATACTAATTTTTATTTCTTCTACTATTAGTCCTTTGCCTGTATTTGTTACAAACATATGCAAATGTTCCTTATTCAGGAAAATATGATCTTTCCATTTTCAAAATTATATTTAAAAGCAGCTTAACGAATACTTGCTTGAAGCATGTTCAGCCTGCCTGTGCAAAATATTCATGATTGCTGACACGTAAAGAATTTATACAATATTACTACATTAAATTTCTGTGAAACCATCTGCATCCAGTTTGAGTATTTGACCAAAGTCCAGTTTTACATTCAATAAGCATAAGCAACGCATAACTTGTCTGGGAAAGAAAATCGGATTGAGTCTGATTAGCACTCCAGCTTCAACCTGGCTGCCCGAGCCAAAGTACCTGTTTTATCCCTCAACATAACCGGTAAACTTGATTTACAGGGAGTGAAAAATTGATTTTTCATCAAAAGCCACATTCCTTAATATATATCGTCAACAACCACCATTTCTTTAGTTTTAGATTAAAATAACATCGAGCCGGGTTTTCTTTTCGAGGAACCCGGCATTTAAAAATCACATTTAAGAACTGGCTAAAAATTGCTACTATAGCCGCTATGAGTGCAGTACTAGAACTACGAAATATCGAATGTCGGCATCGAGCCCAAACCATTGTGGATAACCTTAGTTTTCATGTAAATGAGGGTGATCTTGCCTGTTTGCTGGGCCCCAGTGGCTGCGGCAAAACAACCGCTTTGCGGGCCATTGCCGGTTTTGAGCCTGTTAGTAAAGGTGAGATTATTATTCGTGACTTTGTTTCCTCCCGTCCCGGGTTTACCCGTGCACCGGAAAAACGTCAAATTGGCATGGTGTTTCAGGACTATGCCCTGTTTCCACACCTGAGCGTAGCCGACAATATTGGCTTCGGCTTAAACCGTAAAAGTAAGCCAGAACGACAATCCATTATTGCTGAAATGCTGGAAGTCGTTGATATGGCCGGTTTTGGGCAACGTTATATTCATGAATTATCCGGTGGCCAGCAACAACGGGTTGCCCTTGCCCGTGCACTAGCGCCTAACCCCGAGCTGATTTTGCTGGATGAACCTTTTTCAAATCTGGACATTGAAATGCGAGAACGGCTTAATCAGGACGTGCGGCAAATATTAAAGTCTAAAAATATGACCGGTATACTCGTTACCCATGATCAACATGAAGCCTTTGCTATCAGTGACCAGATTGGTGTAATGAACAATGGCCAGCTATTACAATGGGATACCGCATATAATTTATATCACTCACCTAATAGTCTGTTTATTGCAGATTTTATTGGCCAGGGTGTATTTTTGAGTGGCATACTCAAAACCCCCGACTCGGTTGAAACAGAAATTGGTACGGTCAGTGGTGACCGCGCATACGATTTTGCAACCGGCAGCAAGGTGAAACTACTCCTCAGGCCAGACGATATCGTGCTTGATCCAGCCGGTGACATCCAGGCCGAGATCAGCCAGAAAGCATTTAAAGGTGCCGAAATTTTGTATACAGTAAAACTCCACTCAGGCACCGAACTGCTTTCCCTGTTCCCAAGCCACCATAACTTTAATATTGGCGAAAAGGTCAAATTGCGCCTTGCCGCTGACCATATGGTTGCGTTTCAGGAATAAGCTTAAACCTTCAGCTTTCACTATCTTGCCATAGCCAGAATTAACCTCCCATCTAACAGCTAAGCCATTGAGGTAAATACACATTTTATGATCGCTTTACTTGCTTTGTCGATCTTATGGCTATAATATTAAATGCATTACGACATTTTTGGAATCGCTCACATGAAGCACTTATTATTACTTTTTATTTTAGCAAGCTCATCCCTGAGTTTATCTCAGGCATTTGCAGACACTCAGTATGTGAGTGATAAATTACGTATCACCCTGCGTACAGGACAAGGCACCGAGTTTCAGATTATTCGAGCCCTCGAAAGTGGCAGCAAGCTCGAAGTGCTTGAACAGTCAGAAACTGGCTACACACGAGTACGAACAGAAGATGGAACCGAAGGCTGGGTACGTAGCCAGTACTTAATCCCGGAACCCATTGCACAACAAAAACTCGATAAAGCGGTCGTCTTGCTTGAAAAATACAAGGCCGAAGTTGCCAGCTTAAAAACCGAGCGTGCCACTTTGCGCAAAGAAAGAAAAGAACTGTCGCAAACACGTAAATCCTTGTCTACAAAGTCAAGTTCACTCGAATCTGAGCTTGCACGTTTGTCCAAGGTTGCGGCAAAACCAATATTACTTGATAAAGAAAACCGTAACCTGCAACAGGAAAATGTAAAGCTTGAAAAAGATTTACAAATGCTGCATCAGGAAAATCAGGTGCTAAAAGATCAGGATAACCGTGAATGGTTTATTGCAGGTGCGGCGGTATTGTTAGGTGGAATACTCCTTGGCCTGCTCATTCCAAAAATTCGCTTTAGCAAAAAAGCATCCTGGTAAACAGGACTTAAAATAACACAGGCACCCTGGCCGTAAGGTTATTATGTCTGTACAGCGGACCCTGTGAATAGCTGTTCATATACTGTGACAAAAAAAATATTAAACAAACAAGACTCTTTCGTTGACTGGTTCCGCCAGTCAACACCGTATATTAATGCCTTTCGAAACAAGACCTTTGTTATTGCTTTCGGTGGAGAGTTACTAACAGACACACAATTCACACCACTAGTGCACGACATTATGCTGCTCCACAGCCTTGGAGTTAAATTAGTATTAGTCCATGGCGCACGCCCGCAAACCGAAGCACGTCTAAAGAAACTGGGCGGTGAACTAAAAATAGTAAACGGTTTACGTATTACCAATGATCTTGCCCTGGATTGTGTTATTGATGCTGCAAGCCGCGTACGTGTCGAAATAGAAGCCCTGTTATCAATGGGGCTGGCAAATTCGCTTACGGCAGGTAAAACAGTTCATATCAGCTCGGGTAATTTTGTAACTGCAAAACCAGTCGGCGTGCTCGATGGTGTAGACTATTTGCACACCGGTGAAGTAAGAAAAATTGCAACACAAACAATTAAAGCAACGCTTGAACAAAATAATCTGGTACTCATTCCCCCATTAGGCTATTCACCTACCGGTGAAGTCTTTAATTTAAATGCAAAAGATCTTGCTGCTGAACTGGCAAGCCAGCTTCAGGCCGATAAACTTATCTACCTGATTAATGACAAAGGAATAACCAACCCAAGGAACCAGTTAATAAGAGAACTCACTGCAAACGATGCACAACAACTCATAAGCAAAAAAACAAAAATGTCGGACAGCACCGTTCGCAGTATCCACAATGCCATTAATGCGGTTAACAATAATGTACCACGCTGCCATCTCATCGATAGACATATTGATGGCGGCCTGTTAACTGAACTCTTTACCCGTGATGGTTGTGGCTCACTTATCTCTGCCAACAACTTTGAAGTCATGCGTCAGGCAACAATTAATGATATTGCCAGCCTGATTGAACTTATCCAGCCACTGGAACAGAACGGTATACTGGTAAAACGTTCCCGGGAAAATCTGGAGATGGATGTTTCATCGTTTACAGTCATTGAACGTGATGGCATGGTAATTGGCTGCGCCGCTCTGTTTCCATTTATAAAAGAAAAAACAGGCGAGCTGTCCTGCTTTGCAGTACATAAAGATTACCAGAACAATGGCCGTGGTGAAGCATTGTTTAATGCAATCCAGCAACATGCCAAACAATTAGGGTTAAGTAATTTGTTTGTACTTACCACCAGAACATCACAATGGTTTAAAGAACGCGGCTTTAAACAAAAAGATATAAAACAACTGCCGGTAAAACGTCGCTTGCTTTACAATTACCAACGTAACTCAAAAATGTTTATTAAAAGTGACCTTACTTAAAAACAAACCATTCCTGAAATGGGCCGGTAATAAATATCGTGTAATGGATAAAATAAAAAAGTTGTTGCCAGAAGGTAAGCGACTTATTGAACCTTTCGCTGGTTCGACGGCAGTATTTTTAAACACCCGCTATGATCAATATTTACTGGCTGATAATAATATTGACCTCATTAATTTATATAATCTGTTAAAAGAGAATGGTGCTGACTTTATAAAATATTGCCAAGCTTATTTTACTGAAAAAAATAATAATGAAGAAACATACTATGCGTTTCGACAACAATTTAATACCACCCGTTCGATAAAGAAAAAATCTGCACTTTTTTTATATTTAAACCGACATGGCTATAATGGCCTGTGCCGCTATAACTTAAAAGGCGGCTACAATGTTCCCTTTGGCCGTTACAAAAAACCTTATTTCCCTGCCAAAGAAATGCTCACCTTTGCACACAAAGCACAAACAGCCACCTTTGTTCATCATGATTTTATTCATATTATGCAACAAGCTGAAAAAGGTGATGTTATTTACTGCGACCCACCTTATGCCCCGCTATCCACTTCTGCAAACTTTACCCAGTACAGTGCTGGGGGTTTCAATTTAGAACAACAGCAACAGCTTGCAAGCATTGCATCACAAAAAGCAGCGCAAGGTATTCCGGTACTAATTTCAAATCACCATACACCCTTTACTGTAAAAACCTATAACCATGCACAAACAATTACTAAATTTAAAGTACAACGCTATATCAGCTGTAACGGCAATAAACGTAATTCTGCTGGCGAATTATTAGCGTTATTTGTATAGTCTACCTGCCTCTCTTTATTATTAGTTATTTAAATACAGTAACTTAAAGCATGCTATTAATTCAATATCACGCATAAACAGGGTTACCAGCCATAAAAATAAACTAAAGCCCACCTTTAATATTGCCGATAAGCTCAATAACGCAGGATACATATCAAGTGCCAGGAAGCCTAAATGCAGTTATGAGGTAATTGGCAACCATGCCCCACCCACACCAGGTTTTACGCAGTTCTGTTTTGATTATTGAAAATGATGAATTCAGTGCAAATTTAGTTGAATATTTATTGCACCGTGAAGGATATCAGGTTGCAACCGCTTATTCCGCCGCCCATATAAAGCGCCTGTTTGAAGTGATGTTGCCACCAGATTTAATTCTTATTCATGCAAAACTGATTTATACCAATACACATAAGTTTATCGGAATAATCCGTCAACAGGAAAGATGGAAATACCTGCCCATTATTATTATCGGTGATGAAAAAGACAGTACAGTTGATGAGATTCTGGAAACAAGTGCCGATGATTTTATTTTGAAACCCTATTTCCCTGATGAACTTATTCGCCAGGTTCAAACACATGCAAAACGAACACATTAGTTAATTTTATTACACTACAGATATAAATAAACAACCCCGTATAAAGCTAAAGTTAAGGGTATTAAACTAAAAGCAATTAATTTTTAAATTATCCATCCCTAAAATGTATCATCAAGGGGCACAACGCGTAAAACTTCTTCAGGTGTGGTAATCCCCATTGCCACCTTTTGCGCGCCGGCAATGCGTAATTGCATCATGCCTTCTTTAATCCCCAGGCGCCGAATATCCACCGCATCACTTTCTGGTGTGATTTTATGGCGCATATTATTACTCATTGTCAGCATTTCATATAAACCAACCCGTCCTAAATAACCGGTATCACGACACTTGTCACAACCCACCGCTTTGTAAAAATTCCCCTTGCCTGTTACTTTGTAAGGTTTTGTTAAGGCATGCCAGACATCTTCATCTATTTCTGTTGGCTGTTTGCAGTGTGGGCATAATGTTCGCGCTAAACGCTGTGCCATCACGCCATTTAATGTTGCATTTAACAAATAGGCAGGTATACCAATTTCGCGTAACCGTGGGATAGCTGCCGCCGCATCGTTGGTATGTAAGGTTGATAAAACCAGATGCCCGGTCAAAGCCGCCTGTATTGCCATTTCGGCTGTTTCTTTATCACGAATTTCGCCAACCATAATGATATCCGGATCCTGGCGTAATAGCGTACGAATACCGGCAGCAAAGGTAACATCAATATTGGCCTGTACCTGCATCTGATTAAATTCTGAAACAATATTTTCGATTGGATCTTCTACTGTGCTGACATTCACTTCCGGTGTGGCCAACTGCCTTAACGTTGCATATAAAGTGGAGGTTTTACCCGAACCGGTTGGACCTGTTACCAACACAATACCATGAGGTTGCGTTACCATATTGTTCCAGCAAGCAATATCTTTTTCGCCAAAGCCTAATGCGGTAAAGTCTTTTGTTAAAACAACGGGATCAAAAATACGCATTACCAGTTTTTCACCAAATGCCGTTGGCATAGTGGATAAACGTAATTCTATTTCTGCACCGTCCTGTAATTTTGTTTTGATTCGGCCATCTTGCGGGCGTCTTTTTTCAACCACATCCATACGCCCGAGCACTTTAATGCGGCTGGTTACCGCATTCATTACTAATGGCGGCATGTCATAAACAAGATGTAACATACCGTCAATACGGAAACGGATGTGGCCTTTATCACGGCGTGGTTCTAAATGAATATCACTGGCACGTTGCTCAAAAGCATATTGTAATAACCAGTCTACAATCTGGACAATGTCCTGATCATTGGCATCGAGGTTGCCGGATTTACCCAGTTCAACCAACTGTTCAAAATTACCGATACCAATGTTCTTGCGATTTTCTGTTTCGGATGTGGCACGTCTTATTGAGTGGCTAACGCTGTAGAATTCATTCAAGAACCGTGAAATATCCAGTGGGTTGGTTATGACCCTTTCAATTTCAATACCGTTGTTAACGTGTGACAACTCACTTTCCCAACTGCGTACATTCGGTTCGGCCGTTGCAATAACAACGTGGTTCTCGTGCACTTCCACTGGCAAAATTTTATGCCGGATAGCATAAGCGGATGAAATAACATCCGTCACCGTTGTTACGTCAATTTTAAGTGGATCAACACGGTAATAAGGCAAGCCTGATTTATCTGCTAGCCATTGTGATAATGTATCCAGTGTGAGTTTCTGCCCCGGGTTTTTAAGATCTTCCCATTCCTGCTGGCTGATAATAATAAGCGGACTAATATCCAGTTTGCTGGAAGTGCGTGCCGGTATCAGGAACTGTTCGGATAAGCTGGGGGCGATGCGACCATCTTCGATAAGGCTCTTAACAACATCCGGCAAAGAAAGCGCTTCATCACTGCTTGCATGAAATTGACGTACCTGATTCATAAACTATTTCGCTAAATTCAATTTGTTAATAGAGGAACTGTTGCTGATAATCATCTAATAATAGCACTGTTATTTGTAATTATTCATCTATTTAGCGACTCATTCGACAATTATAAAATTAATGCTCTAATCACCCGCACCCAACAACACACCCATCCCGGCAAGTTCTAAAATGTGATTCATGTGTGCTCGTATCAAATCGGCATCTTCAAGTTTTAAAACATCATCGAGTATCTGGCGGGTGCGATTACGGCTAAAATGACGCAATACCCACTTCACTCTTAATAAAGAGGATGCCGACATACTTAAACTGTCCAGACCCATTCCAACCAGTAGTAAAGCAGCCACCGGATCGCCGGCCATTTCACCACAAATGCCAACCGGTTTGTTATAAGCATGTCCGGCTTGAACAACCTGATAGATCGCTTTTAAAACGGCCGGGTGCAAAGCATCGTATAAACCGGCAACACGCGCATTATTGCGGTCAACAGCTAAAAGGTACTGGGTTAAATCATTTGAACCAATTGAAAAATAATCGACTCGCTTAGCTAGACTTTCAGCCATATAAACAGCAGAAGGCACTTCTATCATCACACCCACTTTGGGCATCACAACTTCTTTCCCTTCTTCAAGTAACTCACCGTACACTTGATGTATTAAAGCAAGCGCATCGTTTAATTCTGCAACATTGCTGATCATAGGTAATAATATATGTAAATTATTCAGTCCAGTATTTGCGCGCAACATCGCTCTTATTTGCACCAGAAATATTTCCGGGTGATCCAGCGTAATGCGAATACCACGCCAACCCAAAAATGGATTTTCTTCCACAATTGGAAAGTAATTAAGTGCCTTATCACCACCAACATCCAAAGTGCGCAGATAAACCGGACGTGGAGCGCAAAGTTTCAGGATACTATGGTAAATTTCACATTGCTCATTTTCACTGGGGAAACGTTGGCGTTCCATAAAGGGAAGTTCAGTACGATATAAACCAATGCCGTCGGCCTGCGATGTTTTTTCAGGATTAATATCCGCAGTAAGGCCGGACGTTAAAAATAATGTAACCGAATGGCCATCTTCTGTTTGTGCAGGTTGATCGGCAAGCTCCTGCAGTTTGGTTGTTAAACGTGCTTCATCTTCAATTAATCGCGAATAGCGTTGTTGAATTTCATCTGCAGGGTTAACGTAAACGTCACCCTTATAGCCATCAACAATTAATTTACAACCATCTATTTTACTAATGGGTATTAACTCAGCACCCATTACAGCAGGAATACCCATGGCACGTGCAAAAATCGCAAGGTGTGATGTGCGTGAACCATGGCGGGATATGATTCCCACTAATTTTTCAAGTGGCACCTGCGCTAAATTGGTTGGGGTTAATAACTCCCCGACTAAAATAACTTTATCAGGTAATACTCTGTCTTTTTCGTTATCTTCTCTTAAGTAACGCAAAATACGGCGGCCAAGATCGAGTATATCTGAGCCTCTCTCTCGCAAGTACGAGTCATCCATACTCTCAAACTGTGTCGTATAATCTTGCAAGGTATCGCGTAACGCTGCCTGGCCCCATTGCCCTTCACGAATACGGCTAACGGTTTCTCCTAATAACGACTGGCTGTCGAGCATTAATAAATAAGCGTCAAATAAAGCCAGTTCATCATCAGCAACCGTTTCTGCCAGTTTCATTTTTAGCTCGGCAATATCTTTCTTTACATTATTAACCGCAGATTCAAACAGCTTGATTTCTGTATCGACGTCGGTAATTTTCCGATCAGGGATCGCTCTAATATCCGTTGGTACATACATAACACAACTGGTACCAATCGCCATGCCGGGGGCACCCGGTAAACCGGCAATAGGATGAAAGGCTCCACGCGGAACATCGGCATTCAGGATATCGTCTAAATCCTGACTAATACGAGCATGCGCAAGGTTGTCTGCAATTTGTGAAGCAATGGTAATCAGGAAAGTTTCACTATCAACATCAAAACATGCTTTTTCTTTTTGGTGTAACGTGATAACCGCTAATACATTCCGGTTATGAATAACCGGTACACCAATATAACCGTGAAAGGCTTCTTCACCCGTTTCAGGAACATAATAATAAGCAGGGTGTTGCGAACAATCGTCAAGGCTAATGGGTTCGGCACGTTTAACAACCAGCCCTGATAAACTGTTATTGAGGGGCAGGCGAACAACACCCACTGCTTCCTGATAAAATCCTTCCGTTGCCATTAATACAAGTTGGCGATTTTGTTCATCAACTAAAAAGACAGAACAGGAATCACAAGCAATTTTTTTCTGGATATTACAAACAAGTAGCTGTAACTTACGCTCAATTTCCCGCGTAACAACAAATTCATTTATAATTTGTTTCAGTTCCTGTAACATTTTATTCTTCGTTCAATACTATTGTGAACAACGTTGTTTTAGGCTCAAACTAAAATCAGGCAATAATGCAGACAAGGCTCGCTGGTAAACACCACGTTTAAATTCAATTACCTGTTCCACCGCCAGCTCTGGCTGGATCCATCGCCATTGATCAAACTCCGGTTTTTCCGAACAGTCCAGTTTAATCAACTCCTCGCTCGAGGTTAACTTAAGCAAGAACCAGATCTGCTTCTGGCCGATACAAACAGGTTTACTGTTTGTTCTTTGTAAACTTTTGGGTAAATCATAACGCAACCAGCCATCGGTCGATTTTATTACTTCAACTTCATTTACTTCCAGACCAATCTCTTCTTTTAACTCACGAAACAGGGCTTGCTGTGGGGTTTCGTTTTTCTGGATACCACCCTGTGGAAATTGCCAGCCATCCCGGCCCAGGCGCCGTGCCCACAGGAGTTCGCCCTGACTATTACTCAACATAATACCGACATTTGCGCGATAGCCATCTTGGTCAATCATCCCAGCTCCCTATTTATCGTATTTTTTTATTACCTAATATAATTGCATAAATTGCCCCTAAAGAGTTAATTTTTAACCCCTTTTTACACGCAACTGCACAGCCTAATACTAATATGTTGCAAACTGCATTTTTAGGCTAGAATACCCCAATGAAGACAACAAAACTCAATAAAAATAAAGACTTAGCAATTTTCGACCTTGACAATACCCTGCTAGCCGGTGACAGCGATGCGCTCTGGGGCGAATTTATTGCCCAACATGGGCATGTTAATAAAGAAGAATACGCCGCCGAAAATCAGCGATTTTATGATGCCTACAAGGCAGGGACTCTGGATATTGATGAGTTCCTCCGTTTTAGTCTAAAACCTCTCAGCCAACTCAGCATGGATGAACTGGCACTGTTACATAACAAGTTTATGTCTGAATCTATCGTACCGATTATAAGCTCACAAGCGCGCGATCTTGTTCAGCAACACCGGCAGCAGAATCACGAATTATTAATTATTACTGCAACCAACCGCTTTATTACCGCACCCATAGCCAAAGAATTTGGTATTGATAACTTACTGGCAACCGAAGCGGAAATAAAAAACAATCGCTACACCGGCCAGGTCGATGGCACTCCCTGCTTTCAACACGGTAAAGTAACCCGACTTAATGACTGGCTACAGCAAACCGGCTATAACCTCGACAATAGCTGGTTCTATAGTGATTCACATAACGATATCCCTTTACTCGAACAGGTTAGCCACCCGATTGCCGTTGACCCGGACGATAAACTTATTCAACATGCCAAACAACACGGTTGGGAAATTATGCACCTGCACCCCAACCTGTAAACGACAGAATATATTTTTCTACCATGTTAAAAAATTATTCAACTTACTGGTTAATGGGCATGCTTATTATTGCAACCATTGCCAGCTTGATTACGGCCTTGCTCGTGGGCAGTAGCAGCGTTTCATTTAACGATGTGCTGCATAATATTTTTAGCCAGCAAGCCTCGACTAAACAACTAATTGTACAGTTAAGGCTGGAACGCGCACTTGCAGCCTTTGTCACCGGTGGCCTGCTTGCTTTGGCAGGCGCACTCATGCAGGTGTTAATCCGTAACCCACTGGCCGACCCTTATATATTAGGCATATCCGGTGGTGCATCGGTTGCCGCACTGCTGGCCATTATGATTGGCTTACCTTTGGTTGCACTCACAACGAGTGCTTTTGCTGGTGCTTTATTTGCCATGCTGCTGGTTTTTTTATTAAGCCGTGGAGTAAAAAATACCCACTGGAACCCGACACGTTTATTGTTAACCGGGATTATTCTTGCTGCGGGCTGGGGCGCGATTATCAGTTTTATACTTACCTTTAGCCCCAGCAACCGTGTACATAGTATGTTGTTCTGGTTAATGGGCGATTTAAGTTATAGCCATTTGCCAACGCTGGGGTTTGTTATTTTACTCGTTGGGCTAATACTGAGTTTACTGTTAGCCCGATCATTGAACGTACTGATTCGTGGCGAACAATTTGCACAGTCATTAGGTGTTGCAACACATCAGTTACAGTGGAAGCTATTAGTACTGGCTTCGCTGTGTACTGCAACGGCAGTTACTCAGGCAGGTAGTATTGGTTTTATTGGTCTGGTTGTGCCACACCTTATCCGCCTTGCCGGTATTCAGGATCACCGAATACTACTGCCTGCCAGTGTATTATGTGGTGGAACCCTGCTGACACTGGCCGATACCCTGTCCCGAAGTTTATTTTCACCCATCCAGATACCAGTGGGCATTGTAACGGCCTTGATTGGCATCCCGTTGTTTTTATATTTATTACAACGTAGCGAGGCACATCGCTAATGCCATCTTTAAATATCAATAACCTCACACTTAAAATAGCTGAACGCACGTTATGTGAATCACTCAGTTTTGAAATACAAACCGGACAATGCTGGGGTATTCTTGGTAAAAATGGCGTCGGTAAAACAACCTTGTTGCATACACTTGCAGACATTCCTTCATCCAGCACAGTTGTTAATCCACAGGCAAGCATTACACTAAATAATATATCCCTCAAGCAGTTAAACAAGCAGGCACTGGCACAGCAACTGGGGATTTTGTTACAGGACTTTCAGGATATTTTTCCCTCCAGCGTACTTGATACTGCACTTATTGGTCGCCACCCGCATTTAAAAGCATGGCAATGGCCCAACCATAAAGACTACAGTCTGGTTAGAACATTGTTAACTCAAATGGGACTGGCTGATTATGAACAGCGTAATATTGCATCACTGTCTGGCGGTGAACGTCGTCGACTCGGCCTGGTCACGCTGCTGGCACAACAAACCGATATTTTATTACTCGATGAGCCGGTGAACCATCTGGATATTGCTCACCAGCATCAATTACTAAACTATTTAACCAGTCCGCCTTTCAAACAACAACACGCCATTGCCATGGTGATGCATGATATTAATCTGGCAAAACAGTATTGTGATCATATTTTATTAATCTATGAAGATGGTAAAACACGTTCAGGGAAAACCGAAGCAATACTCACAGCAGAAAATTTAACCGAAGTGTATGGTTACCCGATAACAGAATTAATAACTAATAAACAATCAGTTTTTGTAGCAGAGGAAATCAAAAAAATTAACCACACTTAAGCCACAGGCGTAATACGACTCTGCCCGCTATTGTTTTCTTCCAGCCAGTCAAGCAGAGGTTGCCAGTGCAGTTTATCCACCTCGGCGCGTTTGTCCCACATTTCATGAATACCGACACCACGTTCAGCCGCGCGTACATAATTTTGAGTGTCGCGTAAAGTAGTAATAAAAGGAAGCCGTAAGGTTTTTAAAAAACGTTCCAGCGATTGATATATCACGGTATTTGTTTTCGCGCGATTTGCCACTACCCCCACTCGAATACCCAACTGCCTCACCTTGGCCACCAGTAATAAATCTTCAACAAAACGGGTTGCGGCATGAATATCAATCGGTGAAGGCAAAACAGGGATAAGTACGGTATCAACCTGACGAATAAATTCCAGTAACTGCGGGTGATCGACACCGGCTGGTGCATCAATCACTACTCTGTCGGTATCAGGAATTATCCGGTTCTGCCAGACACGAGTAACATTGCCCCGCAGTTTTTTATGGGCTTCAACGCCATGAATCAGTGGCCGCTCTTTCGAGCGCAAGCTTAACCAGCGAGTGCTTGAACCTTGTGGATCATAGTCCATTAGCGAGGTAGAAAAACCGGAGTTAGCATAGTGACTGGCAAGATTAGTCGCAATGGTTGTTTTGCCACAACCACCCTTTGTGTTCAGAACAATAATTCGCTGCATATCCATAACAATACCAAAATAACCCTACACTCCTTAAATATCGGCCAAAAACCGCAAAATTCGAGGAAATAATGTGATAGATGTAACAATTATACTGTATTTAGTATAGTTGTTCTGGCTGCAAAATGACCAAATTAGCACGCAGCATTCAGGCAATATTTTTATATAAAATACCATTCAAGCGTAAAAACGAATAAAAACATAGTGTTATATAGTTTCAAGTGAATAGTAACTTTTAACCAACTTGACATGCAGACAGTATTTCTCGTAAAGTCTCCCACCTTAGCAAACAGGTGCTTGAGCTTTTAGTCAAAACCTCAACTGAAACGGGAAGCCGGTGATCATCTTAAAAATGAGATTCCGGCGCTGCCCCCGCAACGGTAAACGAGTAAAAGTGAATTATTAAGCCACTGCCAGAGTTAATCGGAGATAACAGTCAACGGTTACAGGTGGGAAGGCAATTCACCCGATTTATATTTTTTTGTAAATCACTCGCAAGCCCGGAGACCGGCCTGTTTATTATTATAAAGATGTGTTGCGGAGGGCAATATACTCGTACAGCCTGTTGCAATGCTGCACGTAAAATAAAAATCTCCTCAACACAATAACTTATACACGGGTGTGTGTTTTGGAGAGAACAATGAAGTATCGATCAGCCTTAAATCTGGCAATAACAACCAGCATAATATTCACAAGTACTCATCTTGTTGCCGCAGATGAGAATAATATTATTGTTACTGCAACGCGGACAGCACAAACAGCGAATGACAGTTTATCTTCTGTTACCGTTATAACAAAAGAGCAAATCAAACAACGGCAGGCCAATGACATTCCTGAGTTGCTCAATGGTATTCAGGGCATCGATATTAGCAATAGCGGCGGCCTCGGGAAATCAACCAGCATTTATATGCGCGGCACCAATGCAAGCCATGTTCTGGTTTTAATTGATGGTATCCGCATGGGCTCGGCAACGCTGGGAACAGTTTCACTACAAAGCATTCCGGTTTCTCAAATTGAAAGAATCGAAATTGTACGTGGACCACGCGCCTCATTGTATGGCTCCGATGCCATTGGTGGTGTTATCCAGATTTTTACCAAAAAAGCACAATCGAATAATATAAATACATCAATCGGCTATGGCAGCAGGGATACAACAAAGCTAAATGCCGGTTTTAATACCCGCAACGAGAATAGCCAGTTTTCCCTGAATATTGGTTACCTGCAAACAAATGGCTTTAACGCCTTAAAAACCAGCGACCCGGATAAAGACGGCTACAGGAATGCATCTATTAGTGCAAACTATAAACGCCAGTTCTCAAAACAGTCTTACTTAAGTGCCACTTTTATGCGTGCAGAAGGCAACAACCAGTACGATGACAGTTATACCGCAAGCAATGTTTTAGACGCAGATTTCATACAGCAAGCAACCGGGGTTAACTATGTTTTTACAGCCCTTAAAAGCTGGAAAATGTCATTAAAAGCAAGTCAGAGCCAGGATAAAAGTGATAACTTCAAAAATGGTGCAGCAAACGGTACCTTTAATACCACTCGCGATATGCTCTCATGGCAAAATGACATAACCCTAAGTGATACATTACTGTTAACAGCCGGGGTTGACTATCAAAATGACAAGGTTGCCAGTACCACCAATTATGATAAAAAAACGCGTGACAACAAAGGCTATTTTATACAACAACAGTGGTTTGGTGACAACAATGACATTCTAGCTGCCATTCGTACCGATGATAATGAAGCATTTGGTAACAACACGACCGGCAACATTAGCTGGGGAATTAACCTGAATAATGAACTGCGACTTATCAGTTCATATGGAACAGGGTTTAAAGCACCAACCTTCAACAACCTCTACTTCCCAAGCTCGGGTAACCCAACAATTAAACCTGAAGAATCCGAGTCTTATGAAATAGAACTCCGCAGTGTAACTGCTGCAACGCAATGGGCTGTTAATCTTTACCGCACAGAAATATCAAACCTGATCGTCTACCCGGCACCAACTTATCAGGTCACTAATCTGGACCGCGCAACCATTGATGGCCTGGAAGTTAATATGGGGTTAAAACAAAAAGACTATAACACCAGCATAGAAATGGCCTTTCTTAATCCAGTTAATGCGGTAACAAAAAAAGTCTTACCACGCAGAGCGAAACATTCAATAAAAGTTAATATTAACCAGAATACAGAAAAGTGGCGTTCGGGACTGGAATTAATAATAAAAGGTAAACGCTATGATAATACCAGCAACTCAATAAAACTTGATGGTTACTCTCTGATTAATTTAAATACCCGTTATCCTCTTTCTAAAAAGTGGATGCTGCGTGGTAAGGTTAATAACCTGCTAGGTACTAAATATAAAACAGCCAATAACTACAATACAGAGAGACTGGGTGTTTATGTTTCTATTCATTACCTGGGAGACTAGGCTCAGATAAAATGAAACTATAAACAGAACCACATGAAAACGAAAAAAAATATTCTTGTATTCGTTGCAGTATCATTACTGCTGCATGCGGCTCTGTTTATAACAATAGCACCACAGGATATTATATTGCCCGCAAATACGGGTAATATAATATCCCTCACTATTTCTGCAAACAAATTACCCGATACCAAACTGGCACAAAGCCCAACACCTAAAGAACCAATAGCAAATAAAGTTGCCCCGACAAAGCCACAGAAAAACAAAATCACTGATAAAAAACAGCTACTTATAGCAAAAGAAAATTATACAAAACCACAAAAACCAGCATTTGTCACTCAGCCAGTACAAAAAGTACCCAGCACTTTATCTCAAACAAGAATAATCAGCTTACTAAAAGACAAATTCAAACAGCACTTTTATTACCCCAAAATTGCACAACGTCAGAACTGGCAAGGTAAAGTACTGCTGGTCTTTGATATTAATACCCATGGACTCATAAAAAATATTACTGTACAACAGAGTTCGGGTTATTCGATACTGGACAATGCCGCTATGAGAGCACTGACAAAAGTCTCTACCATTCCCCAGAGCTGGATAAAATCAGAATACTACTCAAATTTAAAGCTTACCGTTAAATACCGCCTGGAGGAAAGTTAAAATGGGACATCGCTTGTCAAAGATTTATACCCGTACCGGTGACAAAGGCACAACAGGGCTGGGCGATGGCAGCCGTATTGCAAAAGATCATCCACGTGTCGAAGCCTTTGGCACTGTCGATGAATTAAACAGCGCGATTGGAACGGTGCTCGCTTATGATATACCCGATACAGTGCGCGAATGCTTTAATCAGGTACAGCATGACTTATTCGATTTAGGTGGAGAATTCTGTGTTCCCGGGCGAAATATTATTAGCAATAAAGATGTCGTTTATTTAGAAGAAGTGCTGGATAACCTGAATGAGGCACTCCCGAAACTAAAGGAATTTATTTTACCATCAGGCGGTCTGGCAACGTCACACTGCCATTTAGCAAGAACCATCTGCCGCCGTGCAGAACGCCGTTGCTGGACTTTTAGTAACAGTGAGAAAAGCGTTAACACCCATGCGCTTGCTTATTTAAACAGGCTATCAGATTTATTGTTTGTGGTTTGTCGAGTATTGGCCCGGCATGAAAATGGCAGTGAAGTTTTGTGGCAGCCTAAGCAAAAAAACTGAGTATAAAAAAATAGCTACCCATAAGCTTACCTAACAACAGAACACTTTGTCGCCTACCCGTTTGCTCATTTAATTTATGCTTTTGAGCCATCACTAAGCAAGATTGCCGCACTATCGGTCGCAAGGACCTGTTTTTGTCGTTGCGAGCGATAGTGCGGCAATCTGATTTTTTATAAAAAAGTTAATTAGGGATCAATACAACCTTGAGGCTCAGGTAAGCCCGCAATGCGCGACCCTTGACGTGCTGGCCCGTCTGGAAACAGGGTATACAATGTATCTTCAGAGAACCGCTGGTTCGTTTCACGAGACAGGTGTTTAATCAATAGCTTGACCATGGGCGTAATGCCGTATTTAAAATAAAAGGTGCGCATAAATTTCAGAACGACCCAGTGATCGTCCATCAAATTAATTCCTTCTTTTTCTGCTAAAAACCCAGCTAGCTCTTCTGTCCACTCAGACGGATCCACCAGATTTCCTTTGGCATACACACGGTATGATTTACCTGAAAATTCAAATTCGGAAACAAAGTGTTTAACCTCTTTTTGTCCACTCAACGCTTGTACATGGGTAACAGGTTCAACTTCAGCATCGAGCCGGGACTTTGGTAAACCCGCAATATGCAAGCCCTGGTGCATAACACCACCGGGGAAAAGGCTGATTAAGTAGTCATCATTTGCTTTTAAGTCACTTAGCATTTCGGCAATATCTTTCTTTAAAAGTTTACGTATCGGTGAAATATTAAACTGATCATAATAATCACGCATAATATTTATTATCTCGAAATGTGCATCACGCAAAACCAGCCCCTCTTTTTCTGCCAGTGCTTTGGCAATGTCCGGGGTCCAGTCTTTGATATTTTGCAGATCACCGCTCTCGGTCAGCGCAAAGTTCTGTCCCCCAACAACTAGATTATGCATAGTACCTCCTCAATGTAATGACAACTTATGCTTAATATAATGGTTGTATCGGTTATATCCTGAATTACTTTAGAATAGAAAATATAGCTAACACATTGATTTTAATGGTAAACAGCCAAAACAAGATATTTGATTATGTTAATACTTCACATTTATTTGCCGTATTGCTTCATTTTTTAAATGCCAATCTATCAATATGATACACCTATCAATAACAGAGCAGAGTAAGATGACTAACTTATATGAATGTGATGACACAAGAAATCTAAACCCACTTCTAAAAAATATTCCGGCAGGCTCATCTTCATTTCTTTCATCCGGCAATAAATTAAACACTCCGCACGGTGGTATGGATAATTATGAAATTAAAATCAATCTTGAATCAATTCATTACACGGGTGAAGATTATGGTTATGGCTGGACTTTTGTTATTTCCACACTAAAGCACCATTGGATAAGCACTCAGATCCGTATTCAACGTGGTAGCAAATCATTTGTTAATAAGGATATTTATCATAACCATGTTGAAACAGACTTTCACTTGCTACAACACTTGCCCATTACCCTTTGTGCGCAACATATTAGTGGCTTTAAAGCAGAATCAACAGTATGCCTGAATCCAAATTCTTTAAAGCAAACAACAACACCAACAAGTATTTACACAGGCCTGGAAGAATCAGGTTTCGGGTTCCATTTCCATGAACTACTCACACTTGTACACCCGAATGCACAATTTATGTTTGTACTAAACTTTGAAATAACACCAGAAGATACAATGGCTTCTAAAAACCAGGCTCTTTTAATCTGAATCAGGGAAATAAACACCCTCAACTAATAACACCTAAAGTGCTTTTACATTAACCAGTAAATTGGATGTATCGAGTAATAAGCAGCTACTATGATTATCGTCACTGCCTAAATAGCCTTTAAACAAACCCTCCATTTCCAGCACCACATCCAGCCCCATGCGTTCCAGACCTCTTAAATCGGACTGGTGGAAGTTCATTACTTCATGAATTTCGTCTATTTTTAGAGCCACTAAAGGTTTAACGCCATCATTGGTAATATTAATTACCACAGTATGCAATGATTCTTCAATCTGACTGCGGGCATGGCTAAAATATTTTATTAAATGATTTAAATTTGTTAACCGTGCAATACGTAATTTTTCCAGGGCTTCATCCAACCACCCATTATCTTTTAAATCCAGAAGCTCGTCAGCCAATGCGTGTATTTCCTTATGCGGTTTATCAAAATGCTTCATGATATCCATTAAAGCTTCATCGCGTGTTGTGAATTTATCATACCATTTGCCAAAGGCGCACATATGCGGGTCACGTGCTTTATCAAAAGGAGCGCTTTCTTTTAAAGATTTTTCAAGCGCATCAACCCAGTCGATATGATCCTGTTCTCTGGTATTTAAAAGCTCAACCAGGCCCGATTTAATTTGTCGAGTTGAAGGAATATTCAGCATTTCTGCAAAGTTATAAACGGCAACCGGTTCATCCATGTAATTAATCACCCCCATTAGTCCTCGAGATTTTACCGGGGGTTGTAATAACTTATCCAGATCCTGAGTAACCGAGAGAATATTCTCAATATTAATTGCAAATAACTCGTCCCCAATCCAGAAGGTGAAAACGGTTAAAACCTCGCTCTCATTATCGATAATGGGCTGGTTGGCTGCTGCTATGTTCATAGTCGCTCTTTGAATATTCTGTTATTGGATAGTCAAAATAGCGGCATATATCAGCATATCTTTAGGTATTTCAGATGATGTTACAGGCAAAAAAACAGCATAAATGGCTGTAGATGAAGAAACAGCCACTACGAATGCATCATAAGTGGCTGTAAAAAGAAGGAGAAACAGCCACTACGAATGCATCATAAGTGGCTGTAAAAAGAAGGAGAAACAGC
>VAPM010105618.1_pt1 | contig 24526 bp, 32 predicted proteins | sample 3395091 | NCBI WGS metagenome assembly VAPM01 (sample SAMN08290445, study PRJNA428436) | hydrothermal vent metagenome | isolation source: Deep-sea hydrothermal vent chimney 3 | place: Pacific Ocean: Juan De Fuca Ridge
GAGGTCAAAATGATCATGGCTAAGAAAAAGAAAATAGTTTCATTTATTATTATTGCCTCACTTGCAATAGTCCCCTTGATATAAGCAACTGATTGCGATAGACAAATAAAAATTGTTAAAACACGAGTTATTTGATTTATCCTTTTCCTACCAGATTCGCCCTCTTTCTGCATCTTTTGAAAATAGGGCATCGCTACTGTCAATAATTGTATAACAATAGACGCAGATATATATGGCATTATACCAAGACCAAAAATAGATGCTTTACTAAATGCTCCTCCTAAGAATGTATCAAGTATTCCGAACATACCACCAACAGACTTTTGCAACTTGTCCGGATCAATACCTGGTAATACAATAAAAGAACCAAGACGATAAATTACTAAAAACCCAATTGTAATTAGTATTTTATCTCGAAGCTCTACTATCGACCAAATGTTCTTAAGAGTGGCTAAAAACTTTTTCATTTCAAATTTTACTTACGGAACCACCTAATTTTTCTATTGCTTCAGCAGCACTTGCTGAGAAAGCATGGGCTACCACATTAACCTTATTTGATATTGTCCCTCTTCCTAGTATTTTAACCAATTCATTTTTACCAACAACTCCGTTATCAATTAAAACTTCCAAGTCGATATTATCCTTCTTAATTTTTTCTGAAATTGCTTGAATAACATCAAGGTTTACAGCTTTATATTCTTTCCTGAACTTGTTTTTAAATCCAAATTTTGGGACTCTCCTTTGTAAAGGCATTTGCCCACCTTCAAATCCAATTTTCCTTGAATATCCAGATCTAGATTGAGCTCCATTATGACCTTTAGTTGAAGTCCCACCTCTACCAGACCCTTGTCCACGACCAATGCGCTTATTTTTTTTTATAGATCCAATTGCAGGTTTTAATGTATGTATCTTCATCCTTCCTATTTGCTTACGGATATTAAATGACTTACTTTATTGACCATCCCTAATATTTGGGGCGTGGCCTCTTTTTCAACTGTTCTATTAATTTTGCCTAATCCTAAAGCTTGAATAGTTAGCTTTTGATTTTTAGGTCTCTTTAATATGCTTCTAACTTGTGTAATCTTAATTATTGACATCTTATTCTATCCGTTAAAAACCTTTGATAATTCTATACCTCTTGCTTGCGAAACAGTAAAAGCATCTCGTAATTTTGATAATCCATTAAATGTGGCTTTAACTACATTGTGTGGGTTTGAAGATCCTTTTGATTTAGCCAATACGTCCTTCACGCCAGCACTTTCTAACACCGCTCTCATTGCACCTCCCGCAATAACTCCTGTACCTTGTGATGCTGGTTTCATTAGGACTAATCCTCCACCATATTTACCAATAACTTCATGAGGGATAGTTCCTTTTCTTACTGGAACTTTTACTAAATTTTTCTTAGCATCATCAATCCCCTTAGTAATAGCATCTGTTACCTCGTTAGCCTTACCTAGGCCATACCCAACTACCCCATTACCATTGCCTACAACAACGATTGCTGAAAAACTAAATCTACGGCCACCCTTTACAACTTTTGCAACTCTTTTTATCGCAACTACTTTCTCTTTAAGCTCAATTTCGCTAGCTTTTATTGATCTGATACTCTTTTGTGACATAGTTTTAGAATTTTAAACCACCTTCTCTGGCACCTTCAGCAAATGCTTTTAATTTACCATGATAGATATAACCGTTCCTATCAAATATTACACGTTCTATTCCATTTGACTTGGCCTTTTTAGCCAAGTTAACTCCTACCAACTTTGATTGGCTAACTCCAATATTGCTTTTAGTACCCAACTCTTTAGAATTTGAATAAGAAAGTGTTTGCCCAGTTACATCATTAATTAATTGAGCATAAAAGTTGGTATTACTTTTAAATACTGACAACCTTGGTCTTTCAGCTGTACCCTTAATTTTCTTTCTAATACTTCTTTTTATTCGTAATCTTCTTGTAGATTTATCAATTGCCATTTCCTATAATTATTTTGCAGCCGTTTTCCCAGCTTTTCTTCTAATAATTTCTCCAATAAATTTAATCCCTTTTCCTTTATAAGGTTCAATTTTTCTAAGAGATCTAATTTGCGCAGCAACCTGGCCAATTAATTGTTTGTCAATACCCTCTAATGTCACAGTTGGACTTTTTCCTTTTTTAGTTTCAGCAACAACTGTTAATTCCTCTGGTACTTGAAAAAATATACTATGAGAATGACCGAGATTTAACTCAAGGACTTTTCCTTGTGCTGCTGCTTTGTAGCCTACACCAACAAGTTCCAGTTCTTTTTTATAGCCTTTACTAACCCCTTCAACCATATTACTAACGAGAGATCGATAAAGACCATGCATAGCTTTATGTCTCTTTTGCTCTGTAGGTCTAACAAGAGTTAATACTCCACCTTCAATTTTAACCTTAATATCTAAGTCTATTTTTTCCGTTAGCATTCCTTTTGGCCCTTTAACTGATATGACATTACTATCACTTACTTCAGCTGTAATTCCAGCTAACAAATTAATAGGCTTATTCCCAATTCGTGACATCTTCTTTTAAATTAATAAACGTAACACAATACTTCTCCGCCTACATTTAACTTTTTAGCTTCCTTAGAAGTCATAACACCTTTTGATGTAGAAAGTATAGCAATCCCTAACCCATTTAATACTCTAGGTAACTCTTCGATACTAACATATTTTCTAAGCCCAGGCTTACTTATTCTTTCGATATGATTAATTGCAGACTGCTTAGATTCAGGATTGTATTTCAAGGCAATTTTTATTGTTCCTTGAGGTCCAACCTTTTCAATTTTAAAATTTTGTATGTAACCCTGATCATGTAATACCTTGGTTATTTCCTGTTTCAGATTTGAAGCAGGTATATTCACAATCCGGTGATTAGCCTTGATTGCATTTCTTACTATTGTCAGATAATCAGCAACTGGATCCATCTATTTTTCAAATTTTATTTTCACTACTTTTTCAAATGGCCTGCAAAGGTAAGATAATTTTATTAATTATCGTCTACCAACTTGCCTTTTTAATTCCTGGAATTTTACCATCATTTGCCATTTCACGAAATGTTACTCTTGAAATACCAAATTTTCTCATATATCCTTTAGGCCTTCCTGTTAATTTACATCTGTTGTGTAATCTAACAGCAGAAGAATTTTTTGGTAGCTTATCCAACCCTTCAAAATCTCCAGCAGCCTTTAACGCTGCTCTTTTTTCAGCAAATTTAGCTACTAATCTTTCTCTTTTTCTTTCTCTAGCTTTTAGTGATTCCCTTGCCATAAATTTAATTTTTTCGATTCATAAATGGAAACCCGAACGCTTTTAGCAATTCGTAACTTTCTTCATCAGTATTGGCATTGGTCACAATAGTGATGTTCATACCAGATATTTTATTTACTTTGTCTATACTAATTTCTGGGAATATTATTTGCTCCTTTACACCCAATGTATAATTTCCTCGTCCATCAAAACCCTTATCACTAATTCCCCTAAAATCTCTTACTCTGGGTAAAGCAACATTTGTTAAACGGTCCATGAATTCATACATTCTATCTCCACGTAATGTAACCCGAGCACCAATAGCCATTCCGTCTCTCAACTTAAAATTAGAAATCGATTGCTTAGCAATTGTTTTAACAGCCTTTTGTCCAGTAATTGTTGTCAATTCCTCAACACCTATGTCTACTGCTTTCTTGTCGGTAACTCCATCCCCAATTCCTTTATTTATTGCAATTTTAAGCACTTTTGGAACTTGCATAACGGATTTATACTGAAATTTTTCCTTCAATGCAGGAACTATTTCCTTACTATATTTTTCTTTTAATTTTGGATTAGCCATTATTAATTAATTCTCCTGTTTTTTTAGAAAATCTTTGCAGTTTACCATCTTTGTTTGTTTTACGACCAACTTTAGTTGCTTCGCCGGTAGTTGGATCAATAATCATAATATTACTGATGTGTATTGATGCTTCTGTTTTTTCAATACCTCCCTCAGGATTATTTGCTGAAGGCTTCACGTGTTTAGTAATCATATTGACACCTTCAATTATAGCACGGTTCTTCTCCTTAAAAACCTCCAATACTACACCTTTTTTGCTCTTATAATTTCCGGCAATAATTGTTACGTTATCACCCTTTCTAACATGAGCTTTTAAGCTCTTTTTTACTTTCTTAATCATTTTATAGAACTTCAGGTGCCAATGATACAATTTTCATAAATTGCTTATCTCTCAATTCTCTTGCAACAGGCCCAAATATTCTTGTTCCTCTTGGCTCATCATTTGGTGTGAGTAAAACCACTGCATTATCTTCAAATCTGATATAAGATCCATCCTTTCTTCTAATCTCTTTCTTAGTTCTTACAACAACAGCTCTTGAAACTGTTCCTTTCTTTAAAGAGCTCGAAGAGAGCGCAGACTTGACAGTAACAATAATTTTATCTCCAATAGAAGCATATCTTCTTTTTGTACCTCCTAATACCCTGATACATAAAACCTCCTTTGCGCCACTATTATCGGCAACATTAAGGCGCGACTCTTGCTGAATCATACTATTTAGCTTTTTCTATAATTTCAACTAATCTCCAACGCTTGTTCTTACTAAGTGGTCGAGTCTCCATAATCTTTACAGTATCTCCTACACCACATTCGTTTTTATCATCATGCGCCATGAACTTTGTAGTTTTACCTATGAATTTTCCATAAATAGCATGTTTAACCTTTCTACTGACCGCTATAGTTATAGACTTTTCCATGCTGCTACTTAAAACAATTCCTATTCTTTCCTTTCTAAGATTTCTGATTTCCATAATTAATTGATTTTTACAGGTTCCTTAGTATTCAATATCGTTAGAATTCTAGCAATTGTTATTCTCGTAACTTTAATCTTCATTGGATTTTCAATTGGAGAAATTGCATGCGCAAACTTTTGCTTTTGCAAAATTTCTCTTTCACTTAACAATCTTTGGTTAAGCTCTTCAATAGATAAAGTATTTAAATCCGAATTTTTCATTTTACTCTACGTAATCTTTTCTCACTACAAATTGGGTTTTTATAGGCAACTTCTGAGCTGCTAATCTTAAGGATTCTTGCGCTAACTTCCTTGAAGTTCCGCCTGATTCGAACATTATTGTACCAGGCTTAACAACAGCTACCCAATATTCAGGGTTACCTTTACCTTTACCCATTCTTACTTCAGCTGGCTTTTTTGTTATTGGTTTATCTGGAAAAATTCTAATCCAGACTTGACCTTCCCTTTTCATAGCTCTTGTAACCGCAACTCTGGCTGCTTCAATCTGTCGACTGGTTATCCAACCTGATTCCAAAGCCTTTATTCCAAAAGATCCAAAGGAAATTGTATGACCGCGTTGCGCAATGCCCTTTACGCGTCCTTTTTGCATTTTCCTAAATTTTGTCCTTTTAGGTTGTAACATCTTACTCTATTTTCTAATTATTAATTTCTTCTCCTTTTAGGAAGTTCATTTCTTCTACCTCTTCCTCCACGATTACCTGCTCCTCTATTGCCTTGATTCGGACTTCCTACATTTGGTGAAAGGTCTCTTTTACCATATATCTCACCTTTAAATATCCAAACTTTAATACCGATTTTTCCATACACCGTTTGTGACTCTGATATAGCGTAATCGATATCTGCACGTAAAGTGTGTAAAGGAATTCTACCATCCTTATACTGCTCTGTGCGTGCCATTTCTGCTCCACCAAGTCTTCCTGATGCCTTAATTTTTATACCTTGAGCTCCTACTCTCATTGCAGATGCAATAGCTTGCTTCATTGCTCTTCTATAAGATATCCTTGCTTTTAACTGCTGTGCAATTGATTCACCAACTAATTTAGCATCAAGTTCAGGCCTTTTTATTTCAAAAATATTAATTTGAACGTCCTTACCAGTAATCTTTTTTAGCTCTTCTTTTATCTTATCAACTTCTGCTCCACCTTTTCCAATTACTACTCCTGGACGAGCTGTGTGAATAGTAAGGGTTATCCTTTTTAGTGTCCTTTCAATTATAATTTTAGATATTCCTCCTTTGGGAATTCTAGCTACAATATAATTTCTAATTTTTTGATCTTCTACTAATTTTTCGGAGAAATTCTGACCTCCATACCAATTGGAATCCCAACCTTTTACAATTCCCAATCTTAGACCTGTCGGATTAACTTTCTGTCCCATTTTATTCTTTAGTGTCGTTTACTTCCTTGCTCATTGCCTCTGAAGAAACATTTGAACTATCAATAATTAAAGTCACATGATTTGATCTTTTACGAATCCGATGTGCTCTACCCTGAGGAGCTGGCCTAAAACGCTTTAACATTTTTCCTCCATCAACCGTAATTGATTTAATATATAATTCAGCATCCTCCAACCTAGCATCTTCATTTGAATTTTGCCAATTAGATATTGCCGAAAGAAGTAATTTTTCAAGTCTTGCAGCTCCTTCTTTTGCCTCAAACTTTAACAAGCTTAAAGCTCTATTTACTTTCTTACCCCTAATTAAATCAGCTACCATTCTCATTTTTCGAGGAGAAGTAGGTACGTTTTTCAGTTTCGATACTGCTTCCATTATTACTATCTTTTTCCTTTATCTTTTTTGGATATATGACCTCTAAAATTTCTAGTAGGTGCAAATTCTCCAAATTTATGCCCTACCATATTTTCTGTTACATATACCGGGATAAATTTATTTCCATTGTGAACTGCAAATGTATGACCAACAAAATCCGGTGAGATCATCGACCTTCTCGACCAAGTCTTTATAACTGATTTTTTACCAGACTCATTCATGGTTTGCACCTTATTATCAAGTCTGTAATCAATATATGGTCCTTTTTTTAGTGATCTTCCCATTTTAATTACTTCTTACCTATAATTAATCTATTTGAATACTTTTTCTTGTTTCTTGTTTTAAATCCCTTAGCAGACAGGCCTGTTCTTGACCTTGGATGTCCTCCTGATGCTCTGCCTTCTCCACCACCCATTGGATGATCTACTGGATTCATAACCACACCTCTTACCCTAGGTCTTCTACCCAACCATCTGTTTCTTCCAGCTTTTCCAAGCCTTACATTCATATGATCACTGTTGCCTACTGAACCAATGGTCGCAAAGCATTTAACTAGCACCATTCTCATCTCACCAGAAGGTGCCTTTATTGTAGCATATTTACCTTCCCGAGCTAAAAGCTGAGCATAGGAACCAGCACTTCTCGCTATGGCAGCTCCACATCCTGGCCTTAACTCAATATTATGTATAATTGTACCTAAAGGGATATTTGAAAGTTGAAGGCAATTCCCAAGATCAGGAACAACATTCTCTCCCGAAATAATTTCCATTCCCACTTTCAAACCTTCTGGTGCAAGAATATAAGATTTTGCACCGTCCTTATAATAAAGCAAAGCAATTCGAGATGATCGATTTGGATCATATTCAATCGCCTTTACTATTGCAGGTATACTAAATTTATTCCGTTTGAAATCAATTATTCTTAGTCGTTTTTTATGACCACCACCAAGATATCTCATGGTCATTTTACCCGTATTATTTCTTCCTCCTGATCTTTTATGAGCACTTATCAGAGATTTCTCAGGAGAGTTCTTGCTAATTTCGTCAAAAACAGGAGCAATTCTAAATCTTTGTCCTGGTGTAATTGGTCTAAGTTTTCTAACAGCCATCTTTTAATCAATTTAAATACTACCGTAAAAATCTATGACATCCCCTTCAGCTAAAGTTACAATAGCTTTTTTATAAGATGGTGACCTACCCTTAATCAACCTTGAATTCGTTTGTCTGGATTTTATCTTACCCAAATATCGCATAGTTGCCACTTTTTCTACTGTGACACCATACATCTTTTCCACCGCACCTTTAATCTCAATTTTATTTGAAGTTTTATCCACTACAAATCCGTACTTTCCTTTTTCATTAAGTTCAGATATCTTCTCTGTTACTAATGGCTTTTTTAAAACTGTCATTATAAATTAATTCAATATATTTTCAATTTTTCCAATAGACCCTTCAAATAATACTAATTTATCAGCATTTATAACATCATAGGTATTTATCTCATTTGCCAATACTACTTTCGCATTTGGAATATTTCTATCAGAAAGAATAATGTTTTTATCAACATCTGGAATAACCAATAATATCTTTTTATTCAAAATTGAAAGATTATTTAAGATATCAATGTATGATTTTGTTTTTGGTTGATCAAGACTGAAATCTTCAATTATAGTTAAATCCTTCTCAATAACTTTGTAAGAAAGAGCAGATTTTCTAGCCAAGATTTTGACCTTTTTATTTAATTTAAAACTATAATCTCGGGGTCTTGGTCCAAATACTCTTCCTCCGCCTCTCAATATTGGCGACTTTACGCTACCCATTCTTGCTGTACCAGTACCTTTTTGCTTTTTAACCTTTCTTGTAGATCCGGTGATTTCTGCCCGTTCTTTAGATTTATGAGTTCCTTGTCTTTGATTTGCCTGATATTGCTTTACTACCAAATAAATCGCATGATCACTTGGTTCTATTTTAAAAATATCATTATTAAGCTTAGCTTTTCGGCCTGTATCTTCACCTTTTTTATTAATAATCGCAATATTCATCTCCATTATTTTTCTAATACAACATATGAATTCTTGCTTCCTGGCACAGACCCACTCAATAATATGAGGTTCTTTTCAGAAATTATTTTCATTACTCTAAGATTAATAACCTTAACTCTATTTCCTCCCATTCTTCCAGCCATTTTCATGCCTTTAAAGACCCGTGCTGGATAAGAACAAGCTCCAATCGCCCCAGGAGCTCTTAATCTGTTGTGTTGGCCATGCGTTGCTTGACCTACGCCTGCAAAGTTATGCCTTTTAACAACACCTTGAAATCCCTTTCCTTTTGAAGTACCAATAGCATCAAGAAATTCTCCTTCAACAAATACTTCATTTACTGAAATTTCATTGCCCACTTTAACAAGATCTTTAAATTCCTCTCTGAAATTTCTAAACTCAACTACTTTCTTTTTAGGAGTAGTATTTGCATTGGAAAAATGTCCCATGAGTGCTTTAGTGGTGTTTTTTGATTTTTTTTCACCGTAAGATAACTGGACGGCTTTGTAACCATCAGTCTCGCTATTCTTCACTTGCGTTACTATACATGGACCAGCTTCTATTACTGTGCATGCGACGTTTTGTCCATTGGCACTAAAGACACTAGTCATACCTATTTTTTTCCCAATTATACCAGACATTTTTTACGGTAAAATGTAATGTTTAATAAATAAATTATAGCCCTTTTTATAAAGGTTTGCAAAGATACAAAAATCGAGTCCAATTACAAGTCTGAAGCCTGATTTTACAATCTATTTTTTTAAAGAAAAACCAATATTGATTTTTCAAAATATATGCTTTAGACTTTGATTTCAACATCAACGCCACTAGGAAGCTCTAACTTCATTAGTGCATCCACAGTTTTTGTACTATTTGAGTATATATCGACTAATCGTTTATACGTAAATAGTTGAAATTGCTCTCTTGACTTTTTGTTGACATGAGGTGATCTCAAAACTGTAAATATTTCCTTTTTTGTGGGTAATGGAATTGGTCCACTAACAACTGCTCCTGTAGTTTTTACTGCTCTTACTATTTTTTCAGATGATTTGTCAACCAAATTGAAATCGTAAGATTTGAGCTTAATTCTAATTTTCTGGGTCATATCATTTAATATTAACCTTCTCCTTTTGATTTTTTAATAATTTCTTCTTGTAATCCTGAAGGGACCGGACTGTAATGTGCAAATGTTAAAGATGCAGATGCTCTACCTGAAGATATTGTACGCAAATCAGTTACATATCCAAATAATTCCGACAATGGCACGTCTGATTTAACAATTTGCGCACCAGCTTTGCTATCCATTCCCTTCATAATCCCGCGTCTTTTATTGAGGTCTCCAGTAACTGGTCCTGTATATTCTTCTGGTGTAACAACTTCTACAGACATGATCGGTTCAAGCAATTGAGGCTTAGCTTTTTTTGTTGCCGATCTGAATCCCATGCGTGCAGCCAATTCAAAAGATAGTGTATCTGAATCAACATCATGAAAAGATCCATGAAATAGCCTAACTTTCAAACTTTCAACTGGAAATCCCGCTAAAGGTCCATTCTTCATTGCACTTTTAAAGCCTTTTTCAACTGCAGGTATAAATTCACGAGGAATTGCTCCTCCTACAATTTTATTAACAAACTCTAGGCCTTCCTTTCCGTCCTCCCTAGGGCTCATCTCAAATACTATATCTGCAAATTTTCCTCTTCCGCCTGATTGCTTTTTATATACTTCTTTATGCTCTACAGGAATTGTAATGCATTCCTTATAAGCAACTTGTGGCGCGCCCTGATTAATTTCGACACCAAATTCACGCTTTAGTCTATCAATAATTATTTCTAAATGGAGTTCCCCCATACCTTTCAATATGGTTTGGCCTGTTTCATCATCGGTGTTCACCCTAAGCGTTGGATCCTCTTCAAGCAGTTTAGAAATTGCAATTCCAAGTTTATCAACATCAGCTTGCGTTTTCGGTTCAATTGCATAACCAATAACTGGTTCAGGAAATGTCATTGATTCTAACACAATTTTATGTTTCTCATCAACTAGTGAATCACCAGTCTTGATATTCTTAAATCCTACCCCTGCAGCTATATCTCCTGCATGGACTTGATTAATAGGATTTTGCTTATTTGAATGCATTTGCATCAGTCTCGAAATCCTTTCTTTTTTTTCTGTTCTCATATTAAAAACATAAGAACCAGCATCAAGCTTACCTGAATAAACACGAAAAAATGCTAATCTTCCAACAAATGGGTCAGTTGCAATTTTAAATGCTAATGCTGAAAAAGGCTCATCTTCACTTGCCTTTCTTATTTCTTCTTTTTGAGTATATGGATTTATACCGACTAACGGTGGTAGATCAACTGGAGAAGGCAGATACTCACAAACTGCATCCAATAAAGACTGTACTCCTTTATTTTTAAAAGCAGAGCCAACTAGCACTGGAGAAAATGACATATCAATAACAGCTTTTCGGATGGCAGCCATCATTTCTTCAGGTGTTATTGATTCTGGATCATCAAAAAACTTCTCAAGGAGTTCATCGTCATATTCTGCGACACTTTCTACAAGTTTTTGTCTCCACTCAACTACTGTTTCAATTAGATCGTCAGGAATTGGGACCTCTTCATAAGTCATTCCTTTATCCTCCTCGTTCCATATTATTCCTTTATTGGTGATTAAATCAACTACACCAACAAAAGAGTCTTCCGATCCAATAGGAACTTGAAGTGGGACAGGATTTGCTTTTAGTTTCTCACGAATATCTTCAACGACATTAAAAAAATCGGCACCTGCTCTATCCATTTTATTTACAAAGCAGATTCTAGGAACATTATATTTATCGGCTTGTCTCCAAACAGTTTCGGATTGAGGTTCAACACCTGAAACCGCACAAAAAAGAGCAACTGCTCCATCTAACACTCTTAGTGACCGCTCAACTTCTACAGTGAAATCAACATGGCCAGGGGTGTCAATAATATTTATATTATAATTGTTAGTTTCGTCTATAACCTTGCCTTGTTCGGTTGGATATTTCCAATAAGTAGTAGTGGCTGCAGAAGTAATGGTTATTCCTCTTTCCTGCTCTTGCTCCATCCAATCCATTACTGCACCTCCATCGTGAACCTCACCAATCTTATGAGTTAGACCAGTATAATACAATATTCTTTCAGTGGTGGTAGTTTTCCCAGCATCAATATGTGCCATGATGCCAATATTTCTCAAATATTTTAAATTCTTCTTTGCCATTTTAATTTAAAACCTGAAATGTGAAAAAGCTTTATTTGCTTCAGCCATTCTATGGATATCATCCTTTTTCTTAACCGAAGAGCCTTCTCCTTTGGAAGCAGCAATAATTTCTCCTGCCAACCTTAGAACCATAGTTTTTTCTCCCCGCAGCCTCGCATAATTGATTAACCATTTAATTCCCAACGCTACTTTTCTTTCTGGACGTACTTCTCTGGGTACTTGAAATGTTGCACCACCTACTCTTCTACTTTTAACCTCAACAGCTGGCATAACATTATTTAAAGCTGTCTTCCAGACATCTAATCCATTTTCGTTAGTCTTTTCCTTAACTAATTCAACGGCATCATAAAAAATGGAATATGCTATATTCTTTTTACCATTTACCATAAGATAATTCACAAATTTTGTGACCAATGTTTCCTGAAATTTTGGATCAGGTAAAATGTATCTCTTTTTAGGTTTCGCCTTTCTCATTCTATAATATAATTATTTGTTTTTAGGCCTCTTTGTACCATACTTAGATCTCCCTTGTAATCTTCCTTCCACACCAGCGGTATCTAATGCACCTCTAATAATATGATATCTTACACCAGGAAGATCCTTTACTCGACCACCTCTAATCAAAACAATCGAGTGCTCTTGCAAATTGTGGCCTTCGCCCATAATGTAAGCATTCACTTCTTTTGTATTCGTAAGTCTAACTCTTGCTACTTTTCTCATTGCAGAATTAGGCTTTTTGGGAGTAGTTGTATATACCCTCGTACATACACCTCTTCTTTGCGGGCAGGCATCAAGTGCTCTAGACTTTGACTTACTGGTTATTTTCTTTCTACCTTTTCTTACTAATTGTTGTATAGTAGGCATACTATTATTATATTAATTTATATCACTATATTTTTTGGGACTGCAAATGTAGGTATTTAGAATTTATTAAAAAATGATTTTCAATAAAAATCAAGCCTCACCAACTGTGCCTCCAAAATTCATTGGGAATTTTGGAGCATCATCAGTTTTTTTAATTTGACCAAAACTATCCTCATACTTTTCTATATTATCTTTTAAAGCAAATAGCAACCTTTTTGCATGCTCAGGTGTAACTACAATCCTTGATTTAACTTTTGCCTTTGGAACACCAGGCATTAATCGGATAAAGTCAATTACAAATTCACTATTTGAATGTGCTATCATTGCTAAGTTAGCATATACACCTTCAGCTATTTCCTCAGAGAGCTCAATATTTATTTGATTTTTTAAGTTTTCTTTTTTTTGAGAATCCATACTAAATCTTGGTTATTGGCTCTTCATCAACTTTGTTAAATTCTTCTTTTGATGCTAACAAGGCATCAAATTCCTTTTGCGAAGTAACTATCATATTCCCATACTTTCTAACTCCCGTACCTGCAGGAATTAAATGACCAACGATAACATTTTCCTTTAACCCTTTCAAGTAATCTGCTTTTCCTTTTATAGAAGCCTCGCTTAATACCTTGGTTGTTTCCTGAAATGACGCTGCAGATATAAAACTCTCTGTCCCCAAGGATGCCTGTGTAATTCCTTGCAAAGTCGGCTTTGATACTGCCGGTTGAGCATCTCTAACTTCAATTGGCTTCATGTCTCTTCTTTTCAAACTTGACTTCTCGTCTCTCAGTCTCCTACTACTAATAATTTGGCCAGCTTTAAGCGTATCTGAATCTTTCGGGTCCACAACAACCTTCATATCAAGAATAGCATCATTCTCTTCTCTAAATATCCATTTATCTACAATCTGACCATTCAAAAAACTTGTATCACCTGAGTCAACAATTGACACTTTTTGCATCATTTGTCTTACTATTGCTTCTATATGTTTATCATTTATTTTTACACCCTGCAATCTATATACTTCCTGAATCTCATTGACAAGATATTCCTGGACAGCTGTTGGACCTTTAATTGCCAATATATCTGCTGGAGTAATAGCACCATCTGACAAGGCCATACCAGCCCTAACAAAGTCATTATCCTGAACAAGAATATGCTTGGATAAGGAAACTAAGTATCGCTTTTTTACACTATCTTTTGATTCAATGTATATCTCTCTATTTCCTCTTTTAATTCCACCATATGTTACTACTCCATCAATTTCACTTACTGTAGCTGGGTTAGATGGATTCCTCGCTTCAAACAATTCGGTGACTCTTGGAAGGCCTCCTGTTATGTCTCTCGATTTTCCCATGGTTCTTGGGATTTTCACCAAAACTTGCCCGGCGATTATTTTTTCTCCATCACTTACAGCCAAGTGAGCTCCTACTGGGATATTGTAAGAAATATCATCTTCCTTTGTCTCAATAATCAATGCAGGATTTTTAGTTTTATCTTTTGAATCAATTACAACTTTTTCCCTGTGCCCTGTTTGTTCATCAGAAATTTCTCTATAAGTTAAATTTTCTTCAATCATATCATACTTTATAACTCCATCTAATTCTGTGAGAATTACTGCGTTATACGGATCCCAATAGCAAAGCTCCTGATCTTTTTTAACTTTATCTCCATCTTTCACCTTAAGGAATGCCCCATATGGAACATGATTACTAATTAAAACTTTCTTAGATTTTGGGTCTATTATTTTAATTTCACCAGAACGACCCATTACAACCGTGGCATCATTTCCATCATTATCAGTAGTTCCTAATGATCGCAATTCTTCAAATTCAACTACTCCAGCAAATTTTGCTTTAATTCTAGCATCAACAGCAATATTTGAAGCTGTACCACCAACATGAAAAGTTCTTAGTGTTAGTTGGGTACCTGGCTCACCAATTGACTGGGCAGCAATTACTCCAACAGCCTCACCCAATTGAACCATTTTTCCTGTCGCTAAATTTCTTCCATAACATCTGACACAAACTCCTTTTTTAGTTTCGCACGTCAAAACAGATCGAATTTCAACTTCTTCTATACTTGTTCCTTCAATCTTTCTTGCTATATCCTCATCAATTTCTGTATTGGAGGGTACAATTAGCTCTTCAGTAAGTGGGTCAAATATGTCATGTACAGTAACTCTACCAAGGATTCTTTCAGATAGAGATTCAACTATATCTTCATTATCCTTAAGAGCTGTTACTACAATACCTCTTAAGGTATCACAATTTTCTTCGTTGACTACCACGTCTTGTGATACATCTACTAATCTCCTTGTCAAATAACCTGCATCAGCTGTTTTTAAAGCAGTATCTGCCAATCCTTTCCTTGCGCCATGGGTGGAAATAAAATATTCGATTACGTCAAGGCCTTCCTTAAAATTTGAAAGAATTGGATTTTCAATGATTTCTCCAACAGATCCAACAAGGTTTTTTCGCGGCTTTGCCATTAATCCTCGCATACCTCCTAGTTGCCGAATTTGCTCTCTAGACCCACGTGCACCTGAGTGCATCATCATATAAATTGAGTTGAACCCCTTCTTGTCCTCCTCCAACTGCTTCATCAAAGTCCCAGTAATTTGAGAATTAATTCTTGTCCATATGTCAATTACCTGATTATATCTTTCATTATCAGTGATAAGACCCATCAAATAGTTATTCCATACTTCATCGACTTCACTTTTGGCCTCATTTATTAATTTATCCTTTACTTCAGGTATCATTACGTCATTAAGTCCAATAGATAGCCCTCCTTTATAGGCTTCTTGAAATCCTAATGTTTTTATATCATCAAGAAATTTAGCAGTATTATCCATTCCTGTAATTTTGAAAATTCCAGAAATAATTACTTGCAACTTTTTCTTTGTCAATAACTCATTTACATATCCAACTTCTTGCGGAACATGTTGGTTAAATAAAACTCTACCGGCAACTGTTTCTAAAATACTTGATTCAAGTTCGCCATCATCATTCCTAATTTTAGTTCTGACATTTATATATGCATGCTTGGATACTTTTCCTTCATTAAGAGCAATAATCACCTCTTCAGATGAGTAAAAATTCATTCCTTCCCCAAGTTCCGGATTCCTTTTTGTTCCTCTTCTTCCTTTTGTCACATAATATAATCCCAATACCATATCTTGAGAAGGAACGGTAATTGGAGCTCCATTTGCAGGATTCAAAATATTGTGTGAGGCTAACATGAGTATAGATGCTTCTAACACGGCTTCTTGCCCAAGAGGTACATGAACTGCCATTTGATCACCATCAAAATCAGCATTAAATGCTGTACAAGCTAATGGGTGCAACTGAATTGCTTTACCTTCAATTAATTTTGGTTGAAATGCTTGAATACCCAACCTGTGAAGTGTTGGCGCTCTATTTAACAATACAGGATGCCCTTTTAAAACATTTTCAAGAATATCCCAAACTACCGGATCTTTTCTATCAACTATTTTTTTGGCAGATTTAACCGTTTTTACAATACCTCGTTCAATTAACTTCCTAATAATAAAAGGCTTGAAAAGCTCGGCGGCCATATTTTTTGGCAATCCACATTCGTGTAATTTCAATTCAGGACCAACAACTATTACTGATCTACCTGAATAGTCTACCCTTTTTCCAAGCAAGTTTTGACGGAAGCGACCTTGCTTACCTTTAAGCATATCACTTAAAGATTTAAGTGCTCTATTTCCATCCGATCTTACGGCATTTACCTTTCTTGAGTTATCAAAAAGAGAATCCACTGCTTCTTGTAGCATTCTTTTTTCATTCCTAAGTATAACTTCAGGTGCTTTTATATCAATTAATCTTTTCAGTCGATTGTTTCGAATAATTACTCGACGATAAAGGTCATTTAAATCCGATGTTGCAAATCTACCACCATCCAAAGGAACAAGTGGTCTTAGTTCTGGCGGTATAACTGGCACCATTCTTATAATCATCCATTCAGGTCTATTTTCTATCCTTGTACGCGCATCCCTGAATGCTTCTACTACCCTTAACCTTTTTAAGGCTTCTGCTTTTCTTTGTTGCGAAGTGTCAGTAGCTGCTTGGTGTCTTAATTGATAAGACAATTCATCCAAATTAATTCTAGCTAATAACATTACAAGAGCATTTGCTCCCATTTTAGCAATAAATTTCTCAGGGTCATCATCATCTAACATTTGATTTTCCCTTGGCAACTTATCAAGTATGTCAAGATATTCATCTTCTGTAAGATAATCCATTTTAGCTAAGCCATCCTCTTCTTTAATCCCAGGCTGGATAATCACATATCTTTCGTAGTATATAATCTGGTCAAGCTTTTTTGTAGGCAAACCAAGTAAGTAACCAATCTTATTGGGAAGCGATCTGAAATACCAAATATGTGCTACAGGTACGACCAATTCAATATGACCCATCCTTTCTCTCCTGACTTTCTTTTCTGTAACCTCAACACCACATCGATCACAAATAATGCCTTTGTATCTTATCCTTTTATATTTGCCACAATGACATTCCCAATCTTTGACAGGTCCAAATATGCGTTCGCAAAACAGCCCTCCCATTTCTGGCTTATAAGTTCTATAATTTATAGTTTCAGGTTGCGTTACCTCACCATGACTACTTTCCAAAATGGATTCTGGTGATGAAAGACTAATAGTTACCTTTGAAAAGTCACCTTTTAGTTTTTTGTTTTTTCTGAATGCCATATTTAATAAGTCTTTTATATTTTTTTACCCTTTGAGGATTGAGTTTTTTATTCTAAAGTAATTTCAAGTGCAAGCCCACGTAATTCATGTACTAATACATTGAATGATTCTGGAATATTAGGTTTTAGCATATTTTCACCTTTTACAATCGCTTCATAAGCTTTTGCCCTTCCAACTACATCATCAGATTTAATTGTGAGAATTTCTTGTAATACATTTGCAGCGCCAAAGGCTTCAAGTGCCCAAACTTCCATCTCGCCAAATCTTTGTCCACCAAATTGTGCTTTACCGCCAAGTGGCTGTTGAGTAATAAGAGAATATGGCCCAATAGATCTTGCATGCATTTTATCATCAACAAGGTGTCCCAATTTTAACATATATATTTTACCTACAGTTACCTTTTGATCAAACTTATGACCAGTTAACCCATCATATAGGTAGGTTCTACCAAAATCAGGAAGCTTTGCAGATTTCAATTCTTGTTCCACATCCTGCATTGATGCACCATCAAAAATTGGTGTAGCATATTTTTTCCCTAATATCTCGCCTGCCCAACCTAATACTGTTTCATATATCTGACCAAGGTTCATTCTTGATGGTACGCCAAGAGGATTAAGAACGATGTCAACGGGTGTCCCATCTTTAAGAAACGGCATATCTTCCTGCCGTACAATCTTCGCAACAACGCCCTTATTTCCATGGCGTCCAGCCATTTTATCTCCAACCTTTAACTTTCTTTTTTTCGCAATATAAACTTTGGCTAGTTGAACAATTCCTGTAGGAAGTTCATCTCCTACTTCAAGGGTGAACCTTTGGCGCTTAAATTCCCCCGAATATTCATTCCTTTTAATTGTATATTTTTTTATGAGTCCTACTATTAGACTATTTATTTTTACATCTGTAGTCCAATTGTCATAATTTAAGTCAGTAATCAAATTTACTTCTTCTTGTACATTGTAATTACTTTCGTCACGATATACATTTCTTTCTGGAAAGAATTTCTCCTCAATTACTTTGGCGCTGAACTTAACACCCTTACTTAATATTTCATCACCAAATTTATGAGTAACACCTTGCGAAATCTTACCCTCCAATAATATATTAAGTTTGTCAATCATTTTAGATCTAACCCTTAGTAGATCTTTGCTGTATATTCCTTTAAGTACTTCTACGTCCTTCTTAGATTTTGCGCGTAATTCTTTATCTTTTTTGGGTCTTGAAAAAAGCTTGGTTTCAATAATTACACCTTGAAGCGACGGAGAAGCTTTTAAAGAGGCATCTTTTACATCACCTGCTTTATCACCAAATATTGCCCTTAGAAGCTTTTCTTCTGGAGTTGGGTCCGTTTCGCCTTTTGGCGTAATTTTCCCAACAAGTATATCTCCTTCTTTTACATCCGCACCAATTCTAATAATTCCATTTTCGTCAAGATTTTTTACTGCCTCTTCACTAACATTTGGAATTTCAGAAGTAAGTTCTTCTTCTCCTCTTTTTGTATCCCTAACTTCCAAGTCAAATTCATCAATATGTACGGAAGTAAAAATATCATCTCTCACTACACTTTCAGATATTACAATTGCATCTTCAAAATTGTATCCCTGCCAAGGCATGAACGCAACCTTTAAGTTTCTACCAAGTGCTAATTCTCCTTCTTCGGTTGCATATCCTTCACAAAGCGGCTGACCCTCAGAAACTTTATTTCCTTTAAATACTAAAGGTCTAAGGTTTATACAAGTATCCTGGTTTGTTCTTCTGAATTTAATTAACTCATAAGTTTTTACGTCACTATCAAAACTAATTAATTTTTGATCTTCATTTAATTCGTATTTAATAGAAATTTTATTAGCATCAACGTATTCTACAATCCCATTTCCTTCTGCAAGAATCAATGATCTGCTATCAAGTGCAACTCTTTTTTCCAATCCGGTACCAACAATTGGGGCTTGAGGTTTCATTAACGGAACTGCTTGCCGCATCATATTAGAACCCATCAAGGCTCTATTTGCATCATCATGTTCCAGAAATGGTATTAATGATGCTGCTACAGAAACAATTTGGTTTGGAGCAACATCCATATAAGACACTTCATTTTTTTCTACAATTGGAAAATCACCCTCAAATCTCGCTTTTACTTTTTCATTAATAAATAAGCCATCGTCCTTCAAAGGTGCATTTGCCTGCGCAATGTTATGCGTATCTTCTTCTTCTGCAGTCAAATAAATTACATCACTTGACATATTCACTTTACCGCTAACTGATTTACGATATGGGGTCTCAATGAATCCCATTCCATTGACCTTTGCATGTACACAAAGTGAAGAAATAAGACCAATATTTGGACCTTCTGGAGTTTCAATTGTACATAACCTTCCATAGTGAGTATAATGCACATCTCTAACTTCAAACCCAGCTCTTTCTCTAGATAGTCCACCGGGCCCAAGAGCTGACATTCTCCTTTTATGAGTTATTTCAGCTAATGGATTTGTTTGATCCATAAACTGAGACAATTGATTCGTACCAAAGAAAGAATTAATAACTGACGATAAAGTTCTTGCGTTTATTAAATCAGTCGGCTTAAACTCCTCATTATCTCTTACATTCATTCTCTCCTTAATGGTTCTTGCCATTCTTGCAAGACCAACCCCAAATTGAGAATATAACTGTTCTCCTACAGTTCTAACTCTTCTATTACTCAGGTGATCAATATCATCAACTAATGCTTTGGCATTAATTAACCCTATCAAATATTTTACAATAAGAATAATATCTTCTTTGGTTAATACCCTGACATTTGAATCGATATCTAATCCTAATTTTTTATTAATACGATATCTTCCTACTTCACCCAGGTCATATCTCTTATCCGAAAAGAATAAGCTTTGAATTATGTCTCGCGCAGTCTGCTCATCAGGAGCATCAGAATTCCTAAGTTGACGATAAATTTGCTCAACTGCTTCCTTTTCTGAATTAGAATTATCCTTAGAAAGTGTGTTATAAATTATTTGAAAGTCATTGATATTAATGTCCTCTCTATGTAGAATAATTGACTTTGTTGAAGATTCAAGTATGATTTCTATGTCGTCTTCAGATAAAACCGAATCTCTTTCAAGCAAAACTTCATTTCTATCAATAGAAACTACTTCTCCAGTATCTTCATCAACAAAATCTTCGGTCCATACTTTAAGTACCCTTGCTGCTAGTTTCCTACCTATAACTTTTTTAAGCTTTTTTTCAGTAGACTCAACTTCTTGAGAAAGTTCAAATAAGTCTAAAATATCCTTATCAGAGCCCCAGCCTATTGCTCTTAATAACATTGTTACAGGAAACTTTTTCTTCCTGTCAATGTAGGCATACATAACATTATTTACATCTGTTGCAAATTCAATCCAAGATCCTTTGAATGGTATAATTCTAGCGGAATACAATTTTGTCCCATTAGTATGCTTACTTTGAGCAAAAAATACACCTGGAGACCTATGTAACTGTGAAACAATAACACGTTCAGCACCATTTACCACAAATGATCCTTTGACTGTCATGTATGGTATATTACCTAGAAAAACCTCTTGTTCTGTAGTTTCGAAATCTTCATTGTCTTCATCATTACAAGAAAGCCTAAGTTTAGCTTTCAAAGGAACTGAATATGTCAGACCCCTTTCTACGCATTCTCTTACGCTGTATTTTGGTGGGTCTACCATATAATCGATAAACTCGAGTATAAAGTTTTCTCGTGAGTCCGCAATAGGAAAATTCTCAGAAAATACTTTATAAAGTCCTTCTTGAATTCTTTTTTCTGCAGCAGTTTCCAGTTGGAAAAAATCTTTAAATGATTGTAATTGAACATCGAGAAAATCCGGATAATCAATTACTGATTTAATTTTGGAAAAGCTTTTTCTTTGAATTTGATTATTTGTCGCCAAGGCTTTAATCTTTTAATGTAGTGTCTTACTCAGATAATTACTTACAGCCATTATGACTGTGGTATTAAACCAATAAATATTGGCATGGGTACAAACAGTAAAAGACCTGACTATAGGTCAGGCCTAAATAATTACATTTAACTATTATAAATAGACAATGTCCTTATTTAATTTCAACTTCTGCTCCTGCTTCTTCAATTTGGGTTTTAAGACCTTCTGCTTCATCCTTTGCAATACCCTCCTTTATTGCACTAGGTGCACTATCAACTAAATTTTTTGCTTCTTTCAATCCTAATCCAGTTAATTCTTTAACTATTTTAACTACTTTTAGTTTTGCAAGACCTGGAGCGGTTAAAATTACATCAAAAGAAGTTTTTTCTTCTGCTACATCTTCCTCTCCTCCTGCTGCACCTGCCATCACTACTGGAGCTGCTGCTGCTGGCTCTATACCATATTCATCTTTCAAGATATCTGCAAGGTCGCTAACTTCTTTTACAGTTAAGTTCACTAATTGCTCTGCGAATGCTTTTAAATCTGCCATTTCAATTTTTCTTAATTAATTTTAATTTATTTACTATGCTTCTTCACGCTCAGATAACGCTTTCAAAATACCTGACAAATTGTTTTGTCCACTTTGTAATGCAGATACAACATTTTTTGCTGGTGATTGTAACAACATGATTACGTCTCCAATAAGTTCAAACTTAGATTTAAGTTTACTTAATGCATCGAGGTGCTCATTACCTATATAGAGATCGGTATCGATGGAAGCCCCTTTAAATATTGGTTTTTCACCCCCTGATGATTTTCTAAATTCCTTTATTACCTTTGCTGGTAAGTTTCCACTTTCTTTTGAAAAAATTATCCCTGTAAAACCCTTCAAAACATTTTCATCAAAAGATGAATAATCTGTTTTTAATGTTTCAAGTGACTTTTTAATCAACGTATTTTTATAAACATTATATTCAACACCTTTATCATAACAAATCCTTCTAAAGCTATTAATTTCAGCAACAGTAAGACCTGAAGCGTCAGCAAAGTAAAAATTGCTATTCTCTGTGAATTTTTCAGCCAAATAGCTGATAACTTGTGTTTTTTCTTGCTTTGTCATTTTATTATACTCCAATAAAACTGTTTTCATCAATAGTGATGCCGGGACTCATGGTGCTAGATAAGTTAATACTTTTAAAATAAGTTCCTTTTGCTGAGGCGGGCTTTAACTTTAATACTGTATTTAGCATTTCAGTTGCATTTTCTATTATTTTTTCTTTCGAAAATGATGCTTTGCCAATTGACGCATGAATAATTCCAAACTTATCTACTTTAAAATCAATTTTACCCTTTTTCACTTCGAGTACTGCATTTCCAACATCCATAGTAACTGTTCCGGATTTTGGATTTGGCATCAATCCTCTTGGCCCTAATACTCTACCTAGTTTGCCTACTTTAGCCATCACGGAAGGCATAGTAATTATTACGTCAATATCTGTCCAGCCACCTTCAATTTTTTTTACGAATTCATCTAATCCTACAAAATCCGCTCCAGCATCTTTAGCTTCTTGCTCCTTTTCCGGAGTACACAATACGAGCACTCTAAGATCCTTTCCTGTGCCATGAGGTAAAACAACAACACCACGAACCATTTGATCTGCTTTTCTTGGGTCAACACCTAATCTAATGTCTAAATCAACTGAAGAATCAAATTTCGTACTGGTAATATTTTTAATAACCTCTGCGGCCTCCGACAATGGATATACTTTTTGCAAGTCATACTTCTCTAGTATATCTTTTCTTTTTTTACTTATTCTAGTCATTCCAAAATAACTTTAATTTGATGATGGTGCTGTTCCCTTAACTCTTAGTCCCATACTTCTTGCTGTTCCGGCAACCATCCTCATTGCAGATTCAATTTTAAATGCATTAAGGTCTTGCATTTTAAGCTCAGCAATTTCTCTAACTTGATCCCAGGTTACAGATCCAACTTTTAACCTGTTTGATTCAGCTGATCCTTTTTTTAACTTTGAATGCTCAAGCAACAAAACAGCTGCCGGAGGAGTTTTAATTACGAAGTTAAACGACTTATCTTTAAAAATTGTAATTACAACCGGTAATAATTGACCTTGTTTTTCTTGAGTCCTTGCATTAAATTGTTTACAAAATTCCATGATGTTCAGTCCTTTACTACCAAGGGCTGGTCCAACTGGAGGTGACGGATTTGCTGCTCCTCCTCGTATTTGTAATTTTAAATATCCTTCTATTTCTTTAGCCATAATGCTAATCTTGTTTTTCTACTTGCATGTAATTCAATTCGACTGGTGTATTTCTTCCAAAGATTTTCACCATAACATTCAATTTCTTTTTTTCATCGAAAACTTCTTCAACGGTACCTGTAAATCCGCTAAAAGGTCCATCCATAACTTTAACAGATTCGCCAACGATGAACGTTGAATCAAATTTTTCTTCCATTTCTTCAGATTCATCGACTTTCCCCAAAATTCGGTTTATTTCCGACTGTCGAAGAGGGACAGGTTCTTTCGATGTTCCTGCACTATTATTTCCTAAAAATCCTATAACTCCTGGAATGCTATTAATCACATGCATAGCTTCGCCATATGACAAATCAGCAGAAATTAATACGTAACCCGGAAAAAAATTTCTTTCTCTTATCCGCTTTTTCCCATTTCGCATTTCGTAAACCTTCTCAGAAGGAATGAGTACTTGGGGAATAAATTCCTGAATGTTTTGATGAGCAATTTCATTTTCAAGATAAGTTTTTATTTTCTTTTCCTGCCCACTAATAACTCGTATAACATACCATTTCAGATCACCCATTTGGATATTCATCATTTTTAAAACTCAGTATAAAACCAACTCATAATATTGTCAAAAACAAAATCGATGGCTCCTATTATTACTGCAAAAATCAATGACGCTACAAGCACTAAAACTGAACTGCTCTGCAGCTCGGCGAATTTTGGCCAAGTAACTTTATTTCTTAGCTCGTCAATAGACTCTACAATGAATTTTTTTAGCTTAAGCAATGTCTTAATATTTAGTAGCACGGGTGGAGAGACTCGAACTCCCAGCCAATGGTTTTGGAGACCACTACTCTACCAATTGAGCTACACCCGTATAAAACGGCCCGC
>VAPM010159580.1_pt1 | contig 24499 bp, 26 predicted proteins | sample 3395091 | NCBI WGS metagenome assembly VAPM01 (sample SAMN08290445, study PRJNA428436) | hydrothermal vent metagenome | isolation source: Deep-sea hydrothermal vent chimney 3 | place: Pacific Ocean: Juan De Fuca Ridge
TAGCTAATAAGGTTTTACCCGTTCCAGGTGAACCCACCATTAACACCCCACGAGGGATTTTACCGCCAAGTTTTTGGAATTTACCCGGGTCACTTAAAAACTCAACTAATTCTGACACTTCTTCTTTTGCTTCTTCAACACCGGCTACATCAGCAAAAGTAATTTTAATTTGATCTTCACCTAACAACCGTGCTCGACTTTTACCAAATGACATTGCACCTTTACCGCCGCCGCCTTGCATTTGGCGCATAAAGAATACCCATAAACCAATAATGATGATAAAAGGAAACATTTGATACAACAAAGGTAACCAAATTGATGTTTCTCTTGGCTTGGCATTATATTTGATATGACTTTTTTCGAGTAAACCAATAATGGTATTGTTATCAGTCTCAGGGCTATACGTTTTAAATTCACCGCCACCCACATAGGTGCCGTATAATTCTTTAGCTTGAAATGTTACTTCTTGAACCTTACCATTTTTGACACCCGATATAAATTCAGAGTAATCAATATCAACTGATTTGGAGCGTGTGCTAAGGTTAGTGAAAACCGACATTAATATAATCGCAATCACGACCCATAAGATGATATTTTTTGTTAAATCATTCAAAGTATTACCTCAACACTATTTTATATTTTAGTTAAACCATTCTATCCATAAACTATATTATTTAATAATTTCCAAATAATATAGCGACATCCAGTACCTGCTATTATAGCTAATTATTATAGCTTCTAGCCAGTAAGTATACCTCTGATGAGCGCGCTCTCGATGCTTGAGGCTTACGTATTACTACCTTAGCAAATTTCGTGCGCAAATCTCGTACATATCCATCAAATCCTTCACCATGAAAGACTTTTATCAAAAAATCCCCATTTTTTTTAAGGACTTTTTCGGCTGTGTATAACGCTAACTCACATAAATACATGGCCTTTGGCGAATCAATGGCTTTTACTCCACTAATATTGGGTGCCATATCAGATAAAACAAGGTCTACCGGGTGGTTATTTAGTGCTTTTTGAACGGCAATTTCAGTTGCTTCATCTGTAAAATCACCGGGAACATAGCTCACTCCGGCTAAGCTATCCATTGGCAGGATATCCTGAGCAATAACATGCCCCGTTTCACCGACAATATTGGCCGTTATTTGTGACCATCCCCCTGGGGCAGCCCCTAAGTCCACTACCCACATGCCGGGTTTTATGATCGTATCCTTTTTTTGGATTTCCAATAGCTTATAAACAGCCCGTGAACGATAACCGTCTTCTTGAGCTTGTTTAACGAATGGATCATCAAAATGTTCTTTTAACCATGCCTTGCTTTGTTTACTTTTAGCCATAATAAATTAAATTGCCAGCGCAATATATAAGGTTTACATCATTTGTATCAATAGTAGCAATTATAATTTTTATTAACCAATTTAGCGTGTTAAAATTCAGTTCTTATCATTTTAAACCTATATGAGTACTTAAGTCAGTGTCAAAAATCACATCAAAACAACGTAAATTTCTTCGAGCAAAAGCCCATGATTTAAAACCGGTTGTCATTATTGGCGCGGCAGGCTTAACAGACAACATACATACTGAAATCGATATTGCATTAGAACATCATGAGTTAATAAAAGTTAGAATCAATTCGGCTAATAAAGACTCTCGAGAAAAGTTAGTAAACACGATTTGTTTAAAATCGCATGGTATTGCAGTACAAACGATTGGTCATATTCTGGTGTTATACAAAAAAATTAAGGATGCAAAAATTCTATTACCAAAAGACTGATTTTTTTAGTTGTTATTTTAAACGTCGATTCATTCCAAATACGATTAAAACCAAACCGGCCAAACTATTAACCAAAAATAACATGGAACTAAGCCCATGAAGGCGACCAAATTTTATTTTTGTATCAGCAACCAAACCGGCTTCGCGTAATTCACTCATCATGGGTTGTAGAATAAATTGACCAATTAAGATGATTAACAACATTAAAATTAAAATCCAAGTTTGCCAATGTTTTTTTGAGAAACATGATTTACCGAACTGCATTATCTGGCCAGCAAGTAATACCGTTGAGCAGAAAATTCCGACCAGACTCATAATAAAAAATAATCGACCTGCAATGGTTCCCGCTAAAATACGATCATCCAGAATTGAAAATAAGGTAGGAGCAACAATATAACCAATGGCCCACATGCCACCAATCCATAGTGTTAATAATATACGTTCTCCAGACTGATACATAACTAGTTTAGATTAACTTAACGGCAACAATTTCAAGTTCTTTATCGCCACCCGGGGTTTTAATATCAACCACATCCCCTTCTTGCTTACCAATTAAAGCGCGCGCAATAGGTGAACTAACGTTTAATTTGCCAAGTTTAATATCGGCTTCATCTTCACCAACGATGTGATAAGTCATTTCAGAATCATCGGCCAAATCAACAAGTGAAACAGTCGCGCCAAAAATAACTTTACCAGTTGAAGTCATTGTTGAAACATCTATAATTTGAGCATTACTCAATTTACCTTCAATTTCTTGAATTCGGCCTTCAGCAAAACTTTGTTGCTCGCGTGCAGCATGGTATTCAGCATTTTCTTTTAAATCACCGTGCTCTCTCGCCGTTGCAATATCCTTAATGATTTTTGGGCGAGTAACTTGCTTTAGTTCCGTTAATTCAAGTTGTAACTTTTCGGCACCTTGTTTAGTAATTGGCACTTTATTCATACCACTAACTCCTGATGTAAGTCCTGTAATCGATTGACTGATCCAGCTTCATAACCGGATTCAGAATTATGATTTTTATTTTTCTCGTTTTGGTATTCAATCGCAACACAAAAAGCATCGCCACCGGCTAAAGTTGTAGTATAAGTCACTTTATGTTGCAAGGCTTTACTACGAATAGTTGACGAATCAGCGATTGCTTGACGGCCTTCAGTGGTATTAATGATAAAGTTAATTTCATTGTTCTTAATCATATCTACAATATGAGGTCGTCCTTCTAACACTTTATAAACAATTTTACATTCAAGACCTGCTTGAGTAATGATTCGCGCGGTACCTTTGGTTGCAATTAACTCAAAATCATAAGATAGCAATTTTTTAGCGATAGCAACAATACCTTTTTTATCGGTATCACGTACACTCAAAAACACTCGACCTGCACTTGGAATTTTATCACCAGCACCATAAAGCGCCTTAGTAAATGCTTCTCCAAACGTTTTACCAACACCCATTACTTCGCCGGTTGATTTCATTTCGGGGCCTAAAATCGAATCAACGCCCGGAAATTTAATAAACGGAAATACCGATTCTTTCACAGAAAAATATTTTGGTATCACTGCTTGGCTAATACCTTGATCTTTTAGTGATTGTCCAGCCATGCAACGTGCAGCAATTCTAGCCCAAGGCTGTCCCGTTGCTTTTGAGACAAAGGGCACCGTTCTAGAAGCGCGTGGATTTACTTCTAAAACATAAATAGTATCTTTTTGGATAGCAAATTGGGTATTCATTAAACCAATCACTTTTAATGCTTTAGCCATTGCAGTAACTTGTTCGCGTAACTGCTGTTGAATACCTTCTGATAAACTATAAGGAGGCAATGAACACGCTGAGTCACCTGAATGCACGCCGGCTTGTTCAATGTGTTGCATGATTCCCGCAACAATCACTTGTTCACCGTCACAAACGGCATCAACATCAACTTCAATTGCTTCATCGAGAAAACGATCCAGTAATACCGGTGAATCATTTGATACTTGTACTGCCGTTTTCATATAATGAGCTAACTCTTCATCATTATAAACAATTTCCATCGCACGACCACCCAAGACATAGGAAGGCCGTACTACTAATGGATAACCAATTTCAGAAGCCAAACTAACCGCTTCATTTGAACTGGTTGCTAATCTATTGGGTGGTTGTAATAATTTCAAATCGTGCAACATTTCTTGAAAACGTTTTCGATCTTCAGCCATATCAATTGAATCGGGTGAAGTTCCAATAATAGGCGCTCCGGCAGCTTCCAGATCGCGCGCTAGCTTTAATGGTGTTTGACCACCGTATTGCACAATAACGCCTTTTGGATTTTCGATATGAATTATTTCTAACACATCTTCCAACGTAAGTGGTTCAAAATACAAACGGTCGGAAGTATCGTAATCCGTTGAGACTGTTTCAGGGTTACAGTTAACCATGATTGTTTCAAAGCCATCTGTACGAGAAACTTGGGCAGCATGCACGCAGCAATAATCAAATTCAATACCTTGGCCAATACGGTTTGGACCGCCACCAAGCACCATTATTTTATTATTTTTTGTCGGTAATGCTTCACACTGCTGCTCATAAGTTGAATACATATAAGCTGTGTTTGATGCAAACTCTGCCGCACAAGTATCAACCCGCTTATAAACCGGGTGAATATTTAAACCGTGACGGTGTTTACGGATATCAAATTCGGTCATACCGAGTAATGTCGCTAACCTGCGATCAGAAAAACCTTTTTGTTTTAATCGAAACAACGTGGCTTTATCCAAGTCGGTAATTTTTTTACCAATAATGGCTTGTTCTTCAAGAACCAAGTCTTCTAAGTTTGCCATAAACCAAGGATCAATTTTAGTGATATTAAAAATTTCATCAAAACTCATTCCAGCACGAAAAGCATCCGCTACTTGCCATAATCGCTCTGGTGTTGGCACACCTAAAGCCTGACGTAAATTATTTTTAACTTCGCTAGGATCTGAACTGATATCAACCAATTCATTTAAACCATCCATACCCGTTTCAAGACCACGAATGGCTTTTTGCAAAGACTCTTGGAAAGTACGGCCGATAGCCATGACTTCACCAACCGACTTCATTTGAGTGGTTAAAGTGTTATCTGCTTGAGGAAATTTTTCAAAGGTAAATCTAGGAATTTTAGTAACAACGTAATCAATACTAGGTTCGAACGATGCAGGCGTAATACCACCGGTGATATCATTACTTAACTCATCCAAAGTGTAACCAATCGCAAGCTTCGCTGCAATTTTTGCAATAGGAAATCCAGTTGCTTTTGATGCTAGTGCTGATGAACGCGAAACACGCGGATTCATTTCAATAATGATCATTCGACCATTTTCAGGGTCGATAGCAAACTGAACATTTGAACCGCCGGTTTCTACACCAATTTCGCGTAATACTTTTAACGAAGCATCACGCATTATTTGATATTCTTTGTCGGTTAGTGTTTGTGCTGGCGCAACGGTAATTGAATCACCGGTATGAACACCCATCGGATCCAGGTTTTCAATTGAACAAATAATGATGCAGTTATCTTTAGTATCACGCACCACTTCCATTTCATATTCTTTCCAACCCGCAATGGACTCTTCAACTAATAGTTCGTTAGTTGGAGAAAGATCCAAGCCACGCTCACAAATTTCAACAAATTCTTCATGATTATAAGCAATTCCGCCGCCACTACCACCCATGGTAAATGAAGGTCGAATAATTGTTGGATAACCAATTTGAGCTTGGACTTGTAATGCTTCTTCCAAGCTGTGTGCGATTGCGGAATTTGGCATATCCAAGCCAATTTTTCTCATGGCAGTACGAAACTTATCACGATCTTCGGCTTTATCAATCGCTTCACGTTTTGCACCAATCATTTCAACGTTGTATTTTTCTAAAACACCTTCCCGTTCTAAATCTAACGCGCAGTTTAATGCAGTTTGACCACCCATGGTCGGTAACAATACATCCGGTTTTTCTTTTTCAATAATTCGCGCAACTTCTTGCCATCGAATTGGTTCAATGTAAGTTGCATCGGCCATTTCAGGGTCGGTCATGATGGTGGCAGGATTCGAGTTTACTAAAATGACACGATAACCTTCTTCCTTTAGCGCTTTACATGCTTGCGCACCGGAATAATCAAACTCACAAGCCTGCCCAATAACGATAGGGCCGGCTCCGATAATTAGTACACTACTGATGTCTTGACGTTTTGGCATGTTTTTTATCTATTTTGAATTATTCAAATACGTTTTAATATTATCGATAAACTGATCAAATAAAGGTGATATATCATGAGGCCCTGGGCTCGCCTCAGGATGACCTTGAAAACTAAATGCAGCTTTATCGGTTCGCGCTATTCCTTGAATGGATTTATCAAACAAAGAACGGTGTGTTACTATTACATTATCCGGTAAAGAATCGGAAGCCACAGCAAAGCCATGATTTTGACTGGTAATTGCGACCATGGATGTTTTTAAATCTTGCACCGGATGATTAGCACCATGATGACCAAATTTCATTTTTTCGGTTTTAGCACCACTTGCCAATGATAATAATTGGTGTCCCAAACAAATACCAAACACGGGAATATCCGTTTCTAAAATTTCAGCGATAGCACTGATAGCATAATCACAAGGTTCTGGATCACCGGGGCCATTGGATAAAAATATGCCATCGGGATTCATCGCTAATACTTCTTTTGCCGGTGTTGTTGCTGGCACAATGGTTAAATCACAACTTCGATCGGCTAATAATCTTAAAATATTATGTTTAACACCAAAGTCATAAGCAACAACTTTATACTTAGGTGATTCATCCGCTACCGCAGCATAACCATTAACTAAATCCCAACACCCCGAAGTCCATTTATACGTTTCTGTTGTTGTTACCTGCTTCGCTAAATCCATGCCTTTTAAACCGGGAAACGCTTTTGCAGCAGCAATTGCAGCCTGTTCATCAATATCGTCACCTGCAACAATACAACCACTTTGAGCACCTTTCTCGCGTAATAAACGGGTTAATTGACGCGTATCAATATTCGCAATTGCCACAACATTATTTCCAATCAAATATTGGCCTAATGTTTGCTCTGCTCGCCAACTGCTGGCAACAATGGGTAAATCGCGTATTATCAAACCACTAACATGAACTTGCAGTGATTCAGCATCTTCCGAATTAACGCCAACATTACCAATATGAGGATAAGTTAGCGTAACGAGTTGTTGCGCATAGGAGGGGTCGGTTAAAATTTCTTGATAGCCGGACATGGCGGTATTAAAAACAACTTCGCCAACCGTCTGACCATCAACACCAATTGCCTGACCATGAAAAACAGTACCATCAGCTAAAGCAAGCAAGGCTGGTTTTGACATCTAAACTCCGATATAAGTGTCTAAAAATTAAAGATATATGTACAAAAACGGGAGACCAACTGCGTGGCGTCTCCCGTTTTTAGAATGTTATTACAATAAATTGTGGTTCGCGGATGATGTGGCTAAATATCACTTCTCTGAACGAAACAATTGTAACGAAACTGTGGAATTTATGCTAGTCGTTTAAAGCAAGAACGTCCTGCATATCAAATAAACCGACCTGATGTTGCGCTAACCAGATGGCCGCTCGAATAGCACCATTAGCAAACGTCATGCGACTTGAAGCCTTATGGGTAATCTCGATGCGCTCACCAATACCAGCAAACATAACAGTATGCTCACCAACAATGTCTCCAGCACGAATTGTTTCGAAACCGATGGTTTTTCTATCGCGTTCCCCGGTTTGACCTTGTCGACCGTAAACTGCACATTGCGTCAAATCACGCCCTAGCGTATCGGCAATGACTTCTCCCATGCGCAAAGCGGTTCCAGAAGGTGCATCAATTTTATGGCGGTGATGGGCTTCAATTATTTCAATATCAACCTCGTCACCCAATACTTTTGCGGTCATTTCGAGTAACTTCAAACTTAAATTAACACCAACACTCATATTGGGTGCAAAAACAATCGCTATCTGCTTCGATGCTTGGGTAATAATTTGTTTTTGTTGTTCAGTAAAACCGGTTGTACCAATAATAATTTGTTTACCCGTTGCACGGCATACTTCAAGATTCTCAATAGTGGCATCCGGATGAGTGAAATCAATTAACGTATCAAAATTGGAGCTAACGGAGGAAATATCATCAACTATTTTAGTATTAAAGACCCCAAGCCCGGCTTGCTCGCCGGCATCGGTTCCAATTAAAGAGCTACCACGACGATCAATTGCGGCACCGAGTTGTGTTTGTTCAGCGTTGTGACAGGCTTCTAATAAAGCGCGCCCCATTCTTCCTGCTGCGCCGGTTATCGCTAATTTTAGCATTGCTTTGTTTCCAATTATTATTATGACTTCATATCTTCAAAAAACTTTTTAACACCATCTAACCAAGATGATTCTTGAGGGCTATGCCCACCGCTATTATTTTGAAGAGAAATATCCAGTTGCCGCAATAATTCTTTTTGTTCTTTTGTTAAATTAATCGGTGTTTCAACCGATACTTTACACATTAAATCACCAAGCGCACTACTGCGAACCGATTTAATGCCTTTATTACGTAAACGAAACAATTTATCAGTTTGAGTTTCAGCCGGGATTTTTAATTTCACACGGCCATCAAGTGTTGGCACTTCAATTTCACCACCAAGCGAAGCTTTAACAATGCTGATTGGTACATCACAATATAAATCACTACCATCACGTTTAAAAATGGGATGGGGTTTTATGTGCATTTGAACAAACAAATCACCAGCTGGCCCGCCATTTTCACCACTTTCACCTTCACCGGATAAACGAATTCGATCACCAGTGTCAACACCGGCTGGAACTTTAACCGATAATGTTTTCTCTTTTTTCTTTTGTCCTGAACCACCACACGAGCCACAAGGATCTTTAATCATTTTGCCCTTGCCATGACAACGTGGACAAGTTTGTTGTAAAGAGAAAAAACCTTGTTGCATTCGTACTTGTCCCTGACCGCCACAGGTTGAACACGTAACGGGTTGTGTGCCTTTTTTAGCACCACTACCACTACAGCTGGTACAAGCAACCTTAGTAGGAATTTTAATTTTTACTTCAGAACCTTTAGCCGCATCTTCAAGACTTAAATCAAGATTGTATTGTAAATCGGCTCCGCGATACATTTGACTACCGCCACCACCACCTCGAGCACCGCCAAAAATATCACCAAATACATCACCAAAAATATCACTAAAATTACCCGAGCCACCAAAACCACCCGCACCTGCGGCACTCGACGAATCAACTCCAGCATGACCAAACTGATCATAAGCTGCTCTTTTTTGAGCATCGCTTAAAATATCATAGGCTTCTTTCGTTTCTTTAAATTTTACTTCTGCCGTTTCCGGATCATCTTGATTTCTATCAGGGTGTAATTTCATTGCGGCACGTTTAAATGCTTTTTTTATTTCAGCATCTGTGGCTGTTTTCGATACGTTTAGAACTTCGTAGTAATCGCGTTTTGACATGGCTAATAACTTTTATCGTTTATAATGTATTTAATACTATTTGCAGATACAGCAACAGGCGCATCATAAAATTGATGCACCTGTTGCTTGTTAAAAAAATAAATAACTATAATAGCGCTAATTTATTTTTTGTCGTCATTGACTTCCTCAAATTCAGCATCAACAACATCATCGGCACTGGCAGTTTGTTCACCTGCTGCGCTTGCTCCAGCAGCATCGCCACCTTCAGCGGCTTTTTCAGCATATAAGCGTTCAGCCATCTTACCGGATGCTTCACCAAGTGCAGCAGTTTTAGCTTCGATAGTCTCTTTATCATTGCCTTTTAATGCTTCTTCAAGAGCAACAATTGCTGCGTCAATATTGGTTTTTTCATCAGCCTCTAATTTATCACCTAACTCATCCATGGATTTCTTAGTATTATGAATTAAAGAGTCAGCCTGATTTCGAACATCAACCATTTCATGGAATTTTTTATCTTCATCAGCATGCGCTTCGGCATCTTTCACCATTTGTTCCACTTCATCGTCTGATAAACCCGATGAAGCTTTAATCACAATAGATTGTTCTTTGCCTGTCGCTTTATCTTTTGCCGTTACATTTAAAATACCATTAGCATCGATATCAAAATGCACTTCAATTTGAGGCGTGCCACGAGGTGCCGGTGGAATATCACTTAAATCAAAACGCCCCAAAGACTTATTACCATCTGCACGCTCACGCTCACCTTGTAATACATGAACGGTCACAGCTGATTGATTATCATCTGCCGTTGAAAAAACCTGATTTGCCTTAGTTGGTATGGTGGTATTTTTATCAATTAGCTTGGTCATAACGCCACCCATGGTTTCAATACCAAGAGACAACGGTGTTACGTCTAATAACAAGACATCTTTAACATCACCACCTAAAACTCCACCTTGGACAGAAGCACCTAATGCTACTGCTTCATCAGGATTCACATCACGACGAGGTTCTTTACCAAAAAAGTCTTGTACAGCTTGCTGCACTTTAGGCATACGGGTTTGGCCGCCGACAATAATAACATCTTGTATATCAGAAGCACTTAAACCAGCATCTTGTAATGCAACTTTGCAAGGTTCAATCGAACGAGCAATTAAATCATCAACTAACGACTCTAGTTTTGCACGAGTGACTTTAACATTTAAATGTTTTGGGCCTGCGGCATCAGCTGTAATATAAGGTAAATTTACATCAGTTTGTTCAGCAGAAGATAATTCAATTTTTGCTTTTTCAGCAGCTTCTTTTAAACGCTGCATTGCTAGTGGATCACCTTTTAAGTCAATACCTTGCTCATTTTTCATTTCATCAACAAGATAATCAATTAAACGCATATCGAAATCTTCACCACCGAGAAAAGTATCACCATTAGTTGATAGTACTTCGATTTGGTGTTCACCATCGATATCGGCAATTTCAATAATTGAAATATCAAAAGTACCACCACCTAAATCATAAACGGCAATAACTGCATCACCTTCTTTTTTATCCATGCCAAATGCCAATGCTGCAGCAGTTGGTTCATTAATAATTCGTTTAACCTCTAGCCCAGCGATTTTACCGGCATCTTTAGTTGCCTGACGCTGTGAATCATTAAAATAAGCCGGTACTGTAATGACCGCTTCGGTAACCGCTTCACCTAAATAGTCTTCAGCGGTCTTTTTCATTTTCATTAAGACACGCGCTGATATTTCAGGTGGTGCCATTTTTTTGCCCTGCGCTTCTACCCAAGCATCACCATTGTCGGCTTTAGCAATTTTATACGGTACCATGTCGATATCTTTTTGGACTTCTTTATCGGTAAACTTACGACCGATTAAGCGTTTAACAGCAAACAAGGTATTTTCAGGGTTGGTCACCGCTTGACGTTTTGCAGACTGACCTACCAATACTTCATCACCGGTAAATGCAATAATTGATGGCGTAGTACGATCGCCTTCACTATTATCAATTACTTTTGGCGCACCATTTTCCATTACTGCAACGCATGAATTTGTTGTTCCAAGGTCAATCCCAATAATCTTACCCATTTTTCTGTCTCCAATTCTTTAAATATTATTTTGCGTTTCTAATATCGTTCACTAGTTATAAGATGGGGAATGCCCCCTCATTTTCAAGCTTTTTCGTCAATTTTTTGCGTTGGCTCTGATGATTCATCCGATTCTGAACTCTTTGCCTTTGAAACCGACACCATAGCAGGTCGAACCAGTCTATCGTTTAAGGTGTAACCTTTTTGCATCACCATTAGTACGGTATTAGGCTCAACCTCATCGGATTCTTGCATCACCATCGCTTGATGAAATTCTGGATTAAAAGACTCATTAACAGGATTAACCACCTCAATATCGAATTTGTTAAATACATCCTGAAACATTTTTAAGGTCATTTCAGTGCCTTCATGCAATTTTTCTAATTGTTCGTGATCGTCTTTTCCAACCGTTGTTAAACCGAGTTCCAAACTATCAATCACCGGAATTAAATCCGTAACAAATTTTTCCACAGCAAATTTATGCGCATTTTCAACATCCAACCGCGAGCGACGACGGAGATTTTCCATTTCCGCTTTGGTTCTAAGCATTTGGTCCCAATTTTCATCGGCTTTTTTATTTGCCGCATCCAACAAAGACTGTAAGTCGGTTTCAGGTGTTGACTCATCATTAACATCATCTTCAACTTGATTTACAATTTCATCAACAACATCCGCTTTTTCAATGCTTTCCTTTTCTGCTTCATTTGGATTGGCTGGTTCTTTTTCCTGACTCATATTATCTCGCTATTTAATTAATTTTTAATAAGCAATAAATTCTAACTGTACTATATAGCCAGTTATTCAGAACTCAAGGCATTACTTAATAATTTTGCCGTGATATCGACTAATGGAATGACCCGATCATAGGCCATTCGAGTTGGGCCAATAACACCCAAAACACCCACAATTTCATCAGCAACACGATAAGGAGCGGCGACCACCGAGCATTCATCCAAGGCCTGATGACCCGATTCATTACCGATAAAGATTTGCATTGATTCAGCATAAATTGACTGATCCAATAAACTCAATATATCTCGCTTGGTATTAAAGACATCAAACAATTGTTTTAATGACTCAACACTCGACATTTCAGCGTAATTCATTAGATTATTCTGTCCGGCTAAGATGTAATCGTCAGCCTCATCTTGCTTCACAAATACTTGAGAAGCCATACTGACCGCTGAAGTCATCATTTCATTCATATCAATTTGTGTTTGTTGCAAATCATTAAATAATTCAGCACGAATTTCATACAATTCTTTGCCCGCAAATTTTTCATTTAAAAAATTGGTGGCAAACAGTAATTCGGACCGCGAATAATTTCTTGTGGTATTTAATATCCGATTTTGAACTTCGCTATTATTACAAACAATAATAACCAAAACCTTATTATCCGACAGTGAAATAAATTCCATCTGTTTAAAACTAATATGTTCTCGTCGTGGCACCATCACAACACCGGCCATATTACTAATGCCGGATAACAACGTCGAAGCACTCTCTACTAATTGACCCGAGTCCTCTTCTTTTGACAACTCGCCACGAATTTGCTCGATAGCATCATCATTTAACGGTTTAACCGTTAACAAACTATCAACAAACATGCGATAACCCGATGCTGTTGGCACTCGCCCTGCAGATTTATGCGCCGAGCTTAAAAAACCATTATCTTCCAAATCGGCCATGACACTGCGAATCGTGGCGGGACTTAAATTTAAGTTTGAATCAGACGCTAATTTTTGTGAGCCCACGGGCTGACCATCATTGATATAACGCTCAACCAATGTTTTCATCAGTAATTGTGTGCGATCTGAATTTACTTCTTTAGGTGACACTGCATTTAAACTTCTCAATATCGTAATGCAACTATTTTAGCACTCTAACTGCTTGAGTGCTAACCAGAATAGGCAAAAAATGATTATTCTATAAAATCCTGAGCTGTGCTAGATTTGATACCCAAATAAATATGCTCAGGGAGAAAGACACTAGATGGCCTATGCGTTTAATAATATTGCATTAATTGGAAAATATCGTGATTCTGATGTCGATGAAACCTTAATGGCATTGAGTATTTTCCTCGATGAACTAGGCTGTGATCACGTTTTTGATGAAAGTAGTGCTGATGTTGCAAATAAACCACACTTAAAGACCGCTTCTCGTGCCGAAATTGGTGCACAATGTGATTTAGCCATCATTGTTGGTGGCGATGGCTCATTATTGCATGCAGCACGAAGTTTGGCTCGATATGAAGTACCGTTATTGGGCATTAATCGTGGTCGATTGGGCTTTTTAGTGGATATTTCACCAAATGAAATGTTGTTATGGCTACGAAATATTTTAAACGGTAAATACCAAGAAGAACAACGTATTTTACTACGTGCCGTCACCCATCACGGTGATTCCCAAACCAGTGAAAGTTATGCCTTTAATGATGTGGTGATCCACAAGTGGCAAATGGCCCGAATGATCGAAACTGAAACCTATATTGATGGTCGGTTGGTATCCAATTTACGCTCAGATGGTTTAATCATTGCAACGCCAACCGGTTCATCGGCTTATGCCATGTCCAGTGGAGGGCCATTATTATTTCCAACTTTAAAAGCCATGGAGATTGTCCCCATTTGCCCCCATACCATGAGTTTCCGGCCTTTAGTGATTGACGGCGACAGCACCATTGAAGTACGAGTGAGTGAAGTGAGTCAAGGGCATGCCCAAGTCACCTGTGATGGTCAGATAAATTTAGGTTTATTATCAGGTGATACTGTCGAAATTACCAAAACAGAATACATGGTTCGATTAATACATCCCTATGGTTATGACTATTTTGAATTATTACGTGCAAAATTGAATTGGGGTTGAATTTCACTCAGATTCAAATATTATCTAACTTGAAGCACATATAATCAAATTACGCAGTTTAATCCGAATCTGGAATCATTAATATCATATTATGCTAAATCATATTCAAATTAAAAATTTTGCCATTGTCGACAAACTTGAACTCGATCTTGAATCTGGACTCAGTGTATTAACCGGTGAAACCGGCGCTGGAAAATCGATTCTATTGGATGCCTTGGGTTTAGCGCTCGGCGATCGAGCCGATGCCAGCATTATTCGAATCGGCTCCGACCGAGCTGAAATCAGCGCAGTATTTAATGTAGAACACTGCTCTTCTGCAAAAGCATGGTTGCTCGAACGTGAACTCGAAAATGATAATGAGTGTATTATCCGTCGAACCGTAAACCGAGATAAACCATCTAAGGCTTATATTAACGGCCAGCCTTCTCCGATTACAGCGCTAAAGCAATTAGGTGAAATGTTAGTCGATTTACACAGCCAACATGAACATCAATCATTATTACGCAAAGACATACAACGGCATTTAGTTGATAATTTTGCCGGAAATAAAAACGTCCTTGATAAATTAAAAGCAGCATATAATCACTGGCTAGAATTAAAAAATGAATATGACACGCTCAGCCAACAAACACTCGATAGAAATGCACGATTAGAATTATTACGCTTTCAAGTTAACGAATTAGAAATTTTAAATATACAAGAGAATGAACTCGAAGAATTAGACATTGAACACCGACGTTTAGCAAACAGTAGCCAACTGTTACAAAACAGCGAAAAAATCTTAGCCACTCTTGAAGGCGACGAACAACTTGCTGCGAGTGCATTATTACACCAAAGTATTGCTGAATTAACTAACTTAACGGAATTAGATAGCAGCTTAAACCCAACACTTGAGCTGTTAAATAGTGCCTCATTACAAGTTAAAGAAACCATCAATGAATTACGCCATTATCAAGAAACGACCGAGCTTGATCCGCGTCGATTAGAATGGATAGAACAACGACTAGCCGATATTCACGCCCTTTCTCGTAAACACCATATAGCAACCAGCGAATTAATAACGCTCGTACCACAACTAACTACCGAACTTTCAAACCTAGAACATTCTGATATTCGCCTTGGCAGCTTAGAACAAGATATTACGAATGCCGTCGATAATTATTTAAATTATGCAAAAAAATTAACCAAGGCTCGTAATAGCGCCGCATCAAAGCTATCAAAACAAGTAACCGAGCGCATGCAACATCTTGGAATGGATGGTGGCCAATTTGTAATAATGCTACAAACCGATGCCAAACAAAAGTTTTCATCACACGGTATGGAAAAAATTGAATTTCAAGTGACGGCCAACCCCGGTCAACCCTTAAAGCCCTTAAACAAAGTTGCCTCGGGTGGTGAATTATCTCGAATTAGCTTAGCAATTCAAGTGATTGCTGTTGAAGATGAATTAGTGCCGACATTAATTTTTGACGAAGTTGATGTTGGTATTGGTGGTCGGGTTGCTGAAATCGTTGGTCGACAATTACGACAACTGGCGAATCATCGCCAAGTTATCTGTGTGACACACTTACCTCAAGTTGCCGCTCTTGGTCACAATCACTTACAAGTCAGCAAACAAACCAAAGCAGATGCCACCACCAGTCAAATTTTGCCTTTGGATAATTCAGAACGAATTGATGAAATAGCTAGAATGCTAGGCGGCATCGATATAACCAAGCAAACTTTGTCGCATGCCAAAGAGATGATAGATAATGCAGAGTTAGAAACTAAAGAAACAGAAACGGCTTAACCAAAAATTTAGCTTTGACAGTTTTCACATAAACCATAAATATAAAGCGAATGATCGGTAATTGTAAAACCTTTCTGCTTAGCAATATTCCGTTGACGTTCTTCGATAATTTCATCTAAAAACTCTTCAACTTTACCGCATTTAACACACACGATATGATCATGATGTTGACCGTGTTCAAGCTCAAATACCGAATGACCACTATCAAAATGGTGACGTTTAACCAAATTAGCAGACTCAAATTGCGTTAAAACACGATAAACCGTGGCTAAACCAATATCTTCATCGGTTTTTAATAGTGCTTTATACACATCTTCAGCACTCATATGACGCATTGGATTTGATTCTAAAATTTCCAATATCTTCAATCGAGGCAAGGTTGCTTTCAGACCAACTTTCTTTAAATCACTACTTTCCATTCGTATTTACCGGATTTGATGCACGTTAGCTGTGCATAGGGTATCATTCAATTTTTAACTATTATACGCGGTTTGGTTATTTAAATGCGAATTCTTCTCATTTGTATTACAGCTATATTTTTTATGGGTATTTCATTATCGGCATGTTCAATCTATGAGATTGACGTTCAACAAGGAAATGTTATCGATGAGGAAGCCATCACAAAGCTTAAAGTTGGTATGACAAAACAGCAAGTTCAGTTTATTTTGGGTAGCCCCATTATTAAAGACGCATTTCATCCTGAACGTTGGGATTATGTGCAAACCTTTCGCCCCGGTAAAGGGGTTATGAAGCAGCACACCGTTTCAATTTTATTCAAACAAAATAAAGTGGTTAAAATTAATGAATCAGGTGAAAATATTGATTTAGAAAAAATCACGAATTATGATAAATCAGCAGGTAATTCCAGCAGCGGTAGTAAAGGGCATGCGCATTAAAAATTTTAGAAGTTATTTTTCTGGCTCTTTATCTGTTTTTACTTTATCTTTTTTTGCCGCACGTTTACGACGAGACTCTTTAGGATCAGCAATTAAAGCCCGGTAAATTTCGATTCGATCGTTTTCTAACAACGTACTGTCGAGTTTCTTTAGCTTACCAAACACCCCTACTTTATTACTGCTCAAATCGATTTCAGGAAATTGTTCTAATACTCCCGATAAATGTATCGCTTCTTCAATTGTTGTTTCAGGCGGAATTTTTTCAGTTAATATGACCTGTTTATCGGGTAGCGCATAAGCAACTTCAATCTTAATAAAATGGGACTGATCGTTTTCAGAATCTAACATGATGTTAATAAATTTTATCTGCTCGAGCAGTGAAGGAGTCGACCATTGATGATGCTAATTTTCCAAAAATTTTACCAAAAGTCATGCCGACGATTTTACTGGTAAATTCAAAGTCCAGATGCAATGAAATTTTGCAACCTTGAGGATCCGCTTCATCGCCAATAGTTTCAAAAGACCACGTCCCAATTAAATATTTAAACGGCCCTTTTAGCAGCTCCATTTCAATAGTATTAAACGATGATAATGTATTTCGCGTCGAAAAAGAATTTTTGAAACCACTGTGACTAATATCAATACGCGCTTCAACTTTATTGCCCTCCCGGAACAATTCTTCGGAACTAGCACACCAAGGTAAAAACTCCGAATATTGATTAATATTATCAACCAACATAAACATTTGTTTCGGACTGTGCATTACTAATGCACTTTTATTAATTACAGTCATTCTTAATTTAAAAGTTAAGTTAATACACCAATAGCATTTAAAAATATGATGCCAACAGTTAATGGAGCAAGCATCACTAACACACGCCAAGTTTTATAAGCGAATCCGTCGCCTAAATCAAGTTCATCACGAGTAGCTTCTCGAGACATGATAAATATTGCAAATATTGAAATAAATATCCCACCAAATGGTAACATTACTTTCGATGTAAGATAATCAATTAAATCAAAAATTGTCATTTTACCAAAGTCCCCAAATGGATCAATCAAAGCAAGGGGATGAAAATCACTTAAATCATTAAATGAAAATACAGTTAATAAACCCAAAAACCAACACGCAACGCCAATATAAGTTGCGGCATAACGTCGCTTTATATTCTTATTTTCAACCAACCACGCAACCGCAGGTTCAATTAATGAAATAGCCGATGTCCATGCAGCAAATGCCAACAGTAAAAAGAAAATCGCACCAAAAAAAGTACCACCCGGCATTTTACCAAATGCAATAGGCAAGGTTTTAAATATTAAGCCGGTGCCTTCATTTGGTTCCATATTATAAGCGAAGACAATTGGAAAAATCGCTAAACCGGCCAATACCGCCACTAAAGTATCTGCAAACGCGATTCCAACAGAGGCTTTAAAAATAGAAGCATCACTGGGTAAATATGAACCGTATATCATAATAGCGCCCATGCCCAAGCTCAAAGAGAAAAAAGCCTGCCCCATTGCAGCTAAAATAATACTGGAAGTATTGTTATTAAAGGTATCAAAATCAAAAGTAAACAAATAATCAATCGTATGAATAAATTCACCGGTCGTTGTTGAATAACCAACCATAATCAATAACATTATAAATAATGCCGGCATCATGAATTTCACTGCCACCTCGAGCCCGGCTTTAACACCACGAGCAACCACCACAATAGCGAATAACATAAAGACACTATGCCATGCGATTAAAGTGCCTGGGCTACCGACTAAATTCGAAAATATTGAACCCACGCCATCGGCTGTCGCATTTGAAAAACTGTTGTTAGCGGTATACACCACATAAGATAAAGTCCAACCACCGATCACACTGTAATAAGATAATATTAAAAAACCAGCCAGCACTCCAAACCAACCGACCCATTTCCAGTGAGGATTATCACCCGCCTCAATAGCCAAAGTTTCCATAGTATTAATTGGGCTCTGGCGACCACGACGACCAATCATAATTTCAGCCATTAAAACCGGTATACCGATAATCGCAACACAAGCGAGATACAGTAGTACAAAAGCTCCCCCACCATTCTCGGCTGTTAAGTACGGGAAACGCCAAATATTACCTAAACCAACAGCAGAACCGGTGGCTGCTAATATAAATGTCCAGCGTGATGACCATTGACCGTGTATAGACTGACGAATTCGGGGCATGAGTTAACCTTTGTGATTTTATTCTTATTATATATGTATGGCGCTATTTTGCGTAAAAATAATAGCGAGCTCAAGTACCAAATTGCAATTCACCAACATAATTTAACTAAATGAATGACTTAACATTGGTTTATTAATTGCCCAAACTTAGCGCAGTGTTTACTATATAATAGACAAATGGCCGGAAAAAAGAAAAAAACGGGGAAACCCGATAACACCATCATTTTAAACAAAAAATCACGCCACGAATTTAACCTCGGGGACCGATTTGAAGCAGGTTTAGTATTAGAAGGATGGGAAGTTAAAAGCCTTCGTGCAAAAAAAATACAAATACGCGATAGCTATGTCTTGCTTAAAGACTCCGAAGCTTGGTTATTGGGCTCAGTCATCACCCCATTATCAACAGCCTCAACCCATATTCACCCGGATCAACACCGAACCCGTAAATTATTACTGCATCGCGCTGAATTATCCAAACTAATCGGCATGGTGGAACGTAAAGGTTATACCTTAATCCCCACCGCAATGTACTGGAGCCGCGGCAAAGCCAAGTTAGAAATTGCCCTCGCAAAAGGTAAACAACTACACGATAAACGAGCAGATGCTAAAGACCGAGATTGGAAACGTGACAAAGCCCGAATCTTAAAAGGCAGCCACTAACCCTAAACTTTATATCGAATTTACCTCTATTTTGTTACCAAAAAACTGGGAACTTTTACCAAATCAACGTATCCTATAAGTACATGGGGGCGACCTGGCTTCGACGTGGATAGCGAAACCCAATGTGCATGCCGAGGTGCAGTGACCCTCGTTAATCACTCTGCAAACTTTTAGTTGCAAACGACGACAACTACGCTTTAGCAGCTTAATAACCTGTGTAAAGCCCTCAGCCTAATGTGTGCTTATACGCTTAGATAACTGAGGTCATCCCATATAAGATCGCGATGAAACACGTCTGGGGTGGATTCGTTAAAACCTAACAGAATCGCTAATTGTTTTCCCTGCCCGTCGGGTAGCAGTTAGTTAAATTAATTGGCGCGGATAAGCATGTAGAGCAGAAGGCAGAGAGTTTGCGGACGCGGGTTCGATTCCCGCCGCCTCCACCATCCATAGCCGTCTAAAGACGGCTTTTTTAATTATAAAATACAATAGATTACCCAATATAACATGAAGGCAGCTACTCACATCTGGGGATATCACTTCTTTGGATTAAGTGTACTTGAGTGGCTTTCAAAACAAATCTGTAGTTCAGATTATACCAAACGAATTTTAAAGCGATTAACAAATGATATTTTTCCTTGGTTGGCCAAACAACCTATTACAGAAATAACAGCCTCTAAACTCTTAAATGTTGTTCGTAAAATCAAATAATGTTATTTTTTTAATTATTTTTATCTTTTAACATGACACTTTCATTATTATTTTTTCGCCATACTCCTGGTGGCGAACCTACATATTTTTTAAAGGCTCGACTAAATGCCGTAATATTTTCGTAGCCTACTTTAGTTGACACTTGCTCTAAGCCTAGATGTGTGTCATTTAGTAGTTTACTTGCAAGATACATTCGCCATCTTGTAACATATACCATCGGTGTTATTCCCATTGTTTCGGTAAAGCGAGCTGCAAATCTTGATGGTGAGAGTGAAACACCTTGCGCTATTTTTTTTACTGACCAATCATACTCGGGCTGAGAATGTATTGATGTAACAGCACGAGCAATGGTCGAGTCTTTGAGTGCGTGTAACCAGTTAATTTCATTTGTTGATGTGCTTTCAATATGTAAACGAATAGCTTTGGCGCAAAGTAATTCAAGATAACGTTCAATCATATAGTCGTAGGCCAGTGACTGCTGACTAATTTCATTTAATAGCAAGTTAATGATACTTGCTGTGCTTGAAAATGAATAATCTTTTCCAGGAGCGATGGAAATTTTTAATAAAGGCGGCAATGCTTCATATAATGGATTCAAATAGGTGTTGTGCAACATAAATATTCCACATATCAATGAAGTGGATTGAGCATCATTTTCACTTGTAGGCTTAAATGGATTATTTCCTTCTATAATCTCTTTGAAGGGCCGAACAGATTTGCCCGTTCCCTGATAAAGAGTATGTGCACTGCCAGAAAAACAAATCACTAATTCACCCGCATGTACCGTTTCTTTACTTTTATTTTCTAGTTCAATTTCAATATAACCACGTTGCACAAAATGAAATGCAGCAATATGAGCATTGTTGCCGGTATTCAAACTTTGCGAAAGCAACACTTTATTAGGTATCGAAATTGCCCAGGGGCATGAATACGCCTCATTGAGCAATACACTCCCCGTTATTTTCATTGCGCTTAGCGCTTCACTCAAAACATCCATTGCAACCTCAAAATAGTGGTTTCAGCATAGTATTTAGTTGTTTACGTAGTGTATTCAACTGATTTTATCAGATAATCTACATGTCATACTTACGTTAGCACAGGAGTTTCACTATGTCAGCATCAACCTCAGCCTGGTTTATGATTGGGCTTGATTTATTAATGATTAGTTACACACTTTGGGTCATATCATTAAGCAATAACAAAAAATTCCATATTGGAGTAGCAGTTGGCTTGCTATCATGGCTTACTTTATTGCATTTTGGACTTTCAACAAAAAGTCTCTTTCCTGAAAATATTTCAGGTATCAGTTTTCTCATTATTATTTTTGTCGCAGTAGGACTGGTGGGCTTACTTCTGTTTATGATACCGCCGATTCGAAAACTAATCACAAGTTTAAGTCAAAAACAATTACTTCTGCTGCAAGGTATCCGAGTTTTTTTTGGTGCTTCATTTTTGATGCAAGCTAGTTTGGGAAATATGCCATTACTGTTTGGTATTATTGATGGTTGGACTCACATAGCAGCAGGTTTCCTTGGACTCATAGCCGCTTATTCATTTGCAGTGGGTATTCATTCTGTACGAGCAGCATGGTTTGCTAATTTATTTGGTTTATTCGATATATTAATTGTTGCAAGTACACTTTCACTGCTTATTTTATCGGATATAACACCACACGGAAGTATGATGTATGCAGTATTTTTACCTGCGCCACTTTGGTTATGGTTTCATTTGATTTCTATATATAAGTTAGTTAATGAACGTGCTAATTTGAATTAATACATAGATGAAGAAACATAATTTAAAAATAAGTCATCGAGTTGCCCCAAAAGCAGTAGTACTGCTTTTGGGGCAACTGAATTTTAGCGTTATATAAATAATGCTAAATTGGTGAAATCTAATGCATTCAAAATACAAAACTATCCTTCACTGGCGAGACACAAATTTTCAATTATGAATAGGCGAAGGACATTTTAAATTCAATGTGTAATTTTCTTGTGAGTGTATTGAAAGAGAATACTCAACGTTTACGTATTAATTTGAAACTATCAGAAAACTTAATTTATGCAGCTGCATGAATTTGCGCGATTGCTTTTTGTTTTATTTTTGTAGATGAAGTTAGAGGATGATAGCTAACTTGATGAATGGACTTGTTATTTGCTTTTAAAAAAGATTCTACTTCAAGATTATGCGCCGCTTTTCCCCAATCTTCTCCAATAACAAAAATGTCGACATCCAACTCTTTACAAGCAGAAGCGTACTCCAATTCATAATAAGGACGTACAATATTGACACAGCGCAATGCCTTTAACATTTCCATTCTTTGCGCAAGAGGTACAACGGGAACATTTTTCTTATAACTCGCAACAACATCATCTGAAGCAACACCAACCGCAACGGTATCACCCAATGTTTTGCAATATTGAAGCAAGGCCAAATGACCAACATGTAATAAATCCCAAGTTCCTACAGTATAAATAAGCATTATTTTTTTATTTTTTTCCAGATGGTGTAAACTAAGCCAACCATCTTAACACTAAAAAACCATCCAAATGGTCTTTCCTAAGGTTATTAGTGGAATATCACCAACTTTTCGAACAAAGAGCCTAAAATGACAGTAAAAAACACTGATTCGGAAGAATTTCAGCCTAACACCATTCTTTCCTATATTAAGGATTTTCCTAATATTGCTTCGTTATCAGGTTTAGCCTGTACCCTTCTTGCCATTTATTTTAGCATTAAAGGACTTTTCGCAGCAGCAATGATTGGTATGATCTGGGCGGTTGCTTTCGATTGGGCTGATGGTCTCATTGCACGTAGAATAAAAGGGCGTACCGGTAATGATCGTATTTTTGGAGGACAACTTGATATATTAATAGACATTGTTAGCTATGGTGTCACGCCGGCTATTCTGCTTTTAAGCTATGGAAATTTTGAGTTTGTCTATCTCGCTGGGGCCTTTATTATACTTGCAACGAGCGCACTACGACTAAGTTATTTTTCAACCTTCGGTCTTACCGGTGGAACCCATTACACAGGGTTAGCACTTGATAACAATAGTATCATACTCGTTTTTATATTTTTATTTGAAGGCTTTTTTAGCCAGAGTACTTTTTCGATTATTCTCTATGCTAGCAGTCTAAGTCTTGCAGCCTTAAATGTATCACAAATAAAAACACCTAAATTTTCTGGAAACCCAATCAATGTTATTATTCTCGCCAACTATACATTAGGAATAACAGCTATCTATGTTTGGAAACTTCTATAAAAAATTAATTAAGGTGGGTTAATAAACCATAACGATTGAGTTAATTTGCGCAGCATACTATTTTATATTCGCACTAAAATACTATCCAAGCTTAGTCGTGACTTAGGGAGCTTTGCATTATAGTCTTTTTCCGGATGATGATATCCAATAGCCAAAGCCACATCACACTGATAGCCACCAAGTTCTTGTTTAAACTCTTCATTGACTAAATCAATGTCAATTCCTTCTAATGGAGTCGAATCTATTTTAAGACGAGCCAAAGTATGTAATACGTTACCTAAAGCAAGATAGGTTTGTGCTTTTGTCCAACAACTTGTATTACCTGCTTCGTCGGTATTAAACTCGGCAAATCCAAAAGCGCCAAAAGCACTATCGCGATCCTCTGGTTTTATTCGCCCATCCTTAATCCCTTTATCGACTACTTTAGCATAATCATCACGCGTGTAGCACGGATTGTAAGCAAAAAGAATAATATGTGAGCTATCAAATACATGAGGCTGATTATATTCATGTTTATTAACATATGTTTTATTCATACGTTCTTTTGACTCATAGCTTTCAATCACAACAAATTTCCAAGGTTGTGAATTAATGGATGAGGCAGAGAGGCGCATCGCTTCAAATAACACATCAAGATCGGCTTGAGAAACCTTCCTTTTTGTATCGTACTTTTTGGTGGTATGTCTCCATTGCAGATCTTCAATAATTGGATGAACCATAGTTAAGCCTTAAGGTTATTTATATTTATCGTTTGGCACATATAAGATTATTAATA
>VAPM010533490.1_pt1 | contig 24424 bp, 33 predicted proteins | sample 3395091 | NCBI WGS metagenome assembly VAPM01 (sample SAMN08290445, study PRJNA428436) | hydrothermal vent metagenome | isolation source: Deep-sea hydrothermal vent chimney 3 | place: Pacific Ocean: Juan De Fuca Ridge
ATTCGCATACCATACCTGGATACAATCCACTCTCTCCAGAGTCAGGGATAAAAATATGGCTGAACAGCAACGGGATTGATGATGTCCACGTCACTTGGCAAATAACAGCATCACAAAAACTTGATACCGAAGTTGCGCGGCTAAGGCTATATATAGAGCTGGACAAAGAATACAGCCTAGATGTAAGAAAAAAATACGCCAGATCGATGAGCTGCGATGGCTCAGTGTTTACTTGCAGCCAACCGATTTATACATCAAAACCCGTTATCCATGATGGTGATGATTTCATCAAAACGAGATCCGGGTTCATCCCTGGGAAACAATCAACGTTAAAATTCCCCGACATTAATAAAATCGTTGACAAAAAAGGCGCACCAATCCCCCATGGATTTGACATTAACACTGCCTTCGCATCTATAAAAACATCTGAAGATTATCACAACGCATTGCGCGGCCTAGCGCTTAGTCAAGCAAACCGGCAACTGACCGCTAAAGAGATATTCGCGTCCTTGAAAGGTACGATGCTGCTTGTCGATGAAAAGCACCGGGATAAGCGCTGGAGCGAACGCTTTGGCGATACTCACTTAAGCGATTTGGCCAACAGCGCCGTGCGAGTCGTCGAAGAAGAGAAAGATGTAAAAGAGCTGCCTGATATCGAAGTTGACGCGTTCAAAACGATTGAGATGGATTACCCACCAGGGTTGATGGGCGAGTTATGCCGGGAGGCATACGAAATGCAACATCATCCAAATAAAACCCTTGCTATTATGGCCAGTTTCGCCTTGATTGCTGGCATTTGCGGTAGAAAATATAATGTCAACGGTACCGGGGTTAATCTATATATATCACTCTTAATGGATACCGGCCAGGGTAAGAAATCAATCACGGATATTATCGATAGAGCGTTGATGCTTTCGGAAAATAGCATGTTCGCTCCGTCGTTTAAGGGCAAACAATCGTTCACCGGGGCCAAGCCACTTTTCGATATGTTATCGAAGGGTGGTATGAGCAAGGTCTCAATCTTGACAGAGGCCGGCTTGCTAAACCAAAAGCAATCAGGTGATCAAGCAGGATTAACAAGAGCGATTCTTGATCTATATACCAAGTCGGGGGCGGACGATTTCGCAGGTGATGAAGGCTATTCATCATCTGAAAATAACATACCGTTATTACGTGCTCCCGCATTGACATTAATAATGGAGTCAACACCGGATTCATTTATTGAGTCATTGGCAGCACGAAACTCAGAGCGCTCTGGCGAGCTGGCCCGAATGTGGATAGCGCGCTTTACCGGCGATAAAAAGTATTTGAACAGAAATAAAAGGCGAGTGTTTTCCGATGATGTTCAGAAAAAAATAAACCATTTGATAAAAATATGTGCCCCTGAACAAGGGCTATCTTCCGAGTCAAAAACTGAGCGCCCAAAGGTAATTGATATAGGGATACCAGACCGTGCGTGGGAATATTCGAATTATTGGGTTGACCGCGAGAACGGATACAGAAAGGAAGGGCGTCAACTACAGCAGGTAATGTGTACGAGAGCATTTCTAAAGTCGATGAAGATAATGAGTATCCTATCTATTTTTAACTCTGATGATCCCCTGATTGTTAATATTAACGATTCTGTTCACGACTGGGTTGATAGCAATCCGATAAGATTGGAAATGGATGGCATTATTGATCTGTTTACACGCGAATCAACCAGCGACACAATGTCAATTGTCAAGCAAGTTATGATCCCGAATATAATTAAAATACTGAAAAACAAATTTAACAGTATCTCAAAAGTCCCTAGCAAAGAGTTGAGAGATAGGGGAATATTTACACATTCAAACGCCACTCAAGTGCTATCTGGTAATTCAGTTATCAAAAAGATGTCAACAAACACCTATAATATTAAAGATGGCATTACAAAAATGCTTGATTACATGGTTGATACCGGGCTATTACATAAGGTACCAAGCGACGAATTGCCAAATAGAGTTGCCAAGGCATATCAAATAACAAAAGATTTCGAAGTCTTAGCGGATGGATACTATAATGGATAATACTTTTTTGAACATATTCAGTATGATTAAATTTATTGAAAAGGAAATACCACTATCATCAGTTAATATTTATTCGATTTATAACACGCTGCAAATAAATATAAAACGAATGGAGAACAGAGAAGTATATACTTTTACATTTGCAATAGATGAAAAAATGATAAGAGGGGGGGGTTTGACACCATAACTCTTGCATCAAGCGTCATTGATTTTTTCAACAATAAAACAAAGGAAAATAACGTGATTTCACTGCAAAAATGGAAAAAATTACATTAATGTTATACACGTTATTTTATGGTAGTTTAAGGGTTAATATGTGCTTGCGTATCATTTTGTGGCCTCTTCTAATTACTTTTAAAAAGTACCTAAAAAGTATACAAAAAAGTATTCGCATGTTTATGATTTTAAAAGGAAAAAAGCACTTTTTGCTCTCTAATGCCTGTAGGGGTACTCTGTGGGAGCGAGAAAGAGGTTTGTTATACAAATGTATAACATTTCGGGGCCATACCCCCTATGAGTATAAACGCTATGTTGTATGGGAAATGTGTTATAGATCATAAACATATATATACTTATTTATATACTTATTCATTACTTATTCATTACTTTAAAAAATTTCAAAATAGGTGAAGCGCGATGATGCACAGCACGTCATTACCGACAATATTTGCGAAATCAATTGCGAAAGAAGTCGGGTTACCATTTTCCGATATTGACGATATTGGGGAGAGATTGAGACATTTTCAGCAGATGTCTATAACGTGCGAGTTTGAAGACGCGTTAATTGCCTACCACGGAGTTGAAGTTAGCGATATCCAAAAAGACGCGCTAGAGACGATATACAATTCGACAAGGCCATGGCTACTCGGGCACGTCACCGGTGTGTTGATGAATAAAATGAGTGAGGAAAAATTTACAACTTATGCAGCTACTTTAATTGTTGATTTAATAAAAAACAGCGGAAAGCCGTTGAGTGAAGATAAACAAAATAAGTTAATTTTGGTACTGGCGAATCCAGGTAAATAGGGGAGTTAAAAATGGATAGGGGAATTTTGACTATATTTATGGTGTCGTTTTTGGCTGGATTTACATGCATTGTATACACGATTTATGGTTTGGTAACATGAGCGAATATTTGTTAAAGAAATATTAAGGGGAAGTGTCAATGGCCATTAATGCACGGATAAAAGGCGCAAGCGGAGAACGTGAGTTTTGTAAATTCTTATTTGAGAATTTTGATTTTAATGAATTACCACAAAGAAATTTGGAACAAGTTAGATCAGGGGGCGCGGACATAGTTGGGATAAAAGAGTTTCCAAATGTTATTTTTGAAGTTAAGCGGGTTGAAATTTTATCTCTTTTGAAATGGCACCACCAAGTAAAAGCCGCATGTAACGAAAATGAAATGGGAGTTGTCGCGTTTAGACAAAACAGAAAAGGTTGGGAATTTCTTATGCCATCTACCATAGTTGGAGTCAAAAGAGGCTATGTACGAATGACCGAACAAGTTTGGGTTAAATGGATGGTGTTAAATTGCTTTAAATACCCATAGAGACTACCTAAAACATATAGCCCACCCTATCAACACATGCACGGGGATAGTATATTGTACGTTCTCCCCTTGGAGCGTATGGGCTGAATATATGGAAGTTGCGTTAACGATTCCGCAGACTGAAATGATTCTGTTGAGAGCAAAGTTCCCACTTTTTCTCGCAGGATATGGAGCCGGCAAGACTCAAAGTCTAATTGTGAATACGATTCGTGACATCCTAGCATTCCCTGGTGCTAATATTGGCTCATACGCTCCAACCTATGATTTGATTAAATTGAATCTGATCCCAAGATTAGAGGAGATGATGGTCGAAAGCGAAATTCCGTTTAAGCTGAACAAACAAGAAAACATATTTTACGTCGAGGGATATGGCCAGATCATAATGAGGTCTCTTGATAATCCATCTCGCATCGTTGCGTATGAAGTATTCAGATCGCACATAGATGAGATCGACACAATCGCAGTAAAAAAAGCCATTGATTGTTGGAACAAAATTGTTGCGAGGAATCGACAAAAAGTGAAAGAATCAGAGCAATCTGCCAAATTAGCGATGAATACAATCAGCGCATACACAACGCCAGATCACGGATTCAACTCTTTTACATATAAATATTGGGGCGGAACGGAAGATGAGATGGCTAAAAAAAGGACTAAGGGATATGAATTAGTTCAGGCGTCGACACTTAGTAACTCTGATAATCTGCCGGATGATTACGTTGATACTTTGAAATCAATTTATCCGGAACACATGGTGCTCGCATTTGTTGATGGTAAGTGGGTGAATATGGCAGGTAAAGCTATATTTGACAGCTCCAAGTTTAAGCGGTGGGAAGTGCTTCCAAAAGATATTACCCACATGGTAATATACGGTGACACGGCACAAAAAGAAAAAGAAGCGAATGATTATACGGTGTTCCAATGCTGGGGGTATTCGCCAACTATAGGCGCTATTTTAATTGACCAAATTCGCGGAAAATGGACATCACCAATAATGCGTCAAAAGTTTATTGACTTTTACAATAAACATTCAGCTTTTGATTATGAAAAATCGTACTCTTTGCGTTGTGCAAAAATAGAGGATAAATCGTCTGGTACTGGTTTGATACAAGAGATAGCAGCGAACTCCAATATAGTGATCGAAGCAATTCCCCGCTTTGTTGACAAAATAACAAGGGCGCTTGACATTCTCCCTCAAATAGCAATGGGTAATGTTTGGATTCCGATGTCTGCTGAATGGGTGAGTGATTACACAAAAGAGTTTGATGAATTCACAAGCGATTTGAATACGCATGACGACCAGATTGATCCAACCATGGATGCAGTAAAAGATTTGATGTTAGAAAATCAGTTTAGTTATGTTGGTGCAGTTTAATTTAAAATAGGAAACGAAAAGAATGAAATATTTGAAAGCTATTCCAGTTGTGTTGGTTTTATTGATGAGTCAATCGGTGCTTGCAACCGATGAAGTGGTTAAGCAGTTTGATATGGTTGAGAGGGACACCATTAACTTGCGATGCACCGCCCCGACAACTTACATAACCGGGGAAGTTATACCTCAAGGTGTTGTATTTGATTATCAGCTGTACCAGAACGGCGAACAAATAGGCACTCAGCAGGGGCTTAACGGGGGATGCCTATTTTTGCCGACTTTATTGTTCGGCATTACGCAATACGGAGTAACAGTGTCGGTAGATGGTGGCATGGCGAGCGAAATAAGCCATATTGTGGAAGTTGAGGGGTACTATAGTGGCCCAAAGCAACCTGCTCCACCTACTGGCGTATCAGCCGATTAGAGTGGCTGTATTGTAGGTGGTGGTTTGAGGAGATGAGATGGCGGCGAGCAAACTAAATACTATAATTCAGTGGTCAGGCGCAAATTTTGTCGATGTCGCTGCTGGCGGGATAATAACATCTGATCCCATAACTCTTGCGCTTGATGCATATGCATTGTCAATGACAGTGTTGGTGGACAATCAGGGTACGCCAATAAGCGGTGATGTCTCTGATTTTTATTTATCTTTTACAAACGGTGATGTATCAGGAGATGCAAATGATGATTATGACACGGAGCAATCCAGCCATCTTCATCCATTGCGGAGCATGGACACATTCGGCAATTCTTTAGATGGCTCCCCCCCGACAAACGGTATCGTCCAAAAGACGTTTAATGGTCTCCCGATTGGGGTGATAGGTTTCGCTTTAATTTCTGATTCTAAAGCGGCGTCTATTCTCCAAGTGCGTGCTATCATAACCCAATCATTGTCGGGGATATAAAATGATCCCTATCCAATCACGCTGGAGGAACCAACCGCGAAAGGATGACGTGGTTTCGCTATCCGATAAGTTCGAAGATCCTTCATCTCTGGTGTTTCACTGTAACCAGCAGAATGGGGATAGACTATTTGATATAGGCAATCGGCTAGAACTTTCCATACTTAACCCAGATTGGCGAACGTCAATGTATGGAGACGTTTTATATTCAGGTGGCCCATCAGCGAATACTATTGTCAATTGTGACTCTATCGCCCCTATACTGACTCGGCAAAACGGGTGCATGTGGGTCGATCTAATCAACTATGATAACTCAGGTGGCAACCATGAGTTTTTAACCACATATGCGTCACCCTCCCAGGGTAAACGTTATTTGTGGTTAAACGGATCGGAATTGAGTATTGGCTGGGAAGTAGCAACACATGTTTCCACTGGCATATTTCCGCAAATAGGCGAGAGATTTACATTTTCTTTAGAATGGGATTCTACAGGCGGAGTAGCCTATTACAATGGCGTCGATATCGGACTGTCTTTAGCTGCCCCTGTAGGTGCTGGCCCGCTTTCTGTAATGGATTTGTTCGGCTGGGTAGGTAGTTCTAATGTAAATTTCAGGCCAACTTGTGATCTACTATCGTTTAAAATTTATCCAAGAGCCATGGGTCCTGAAAAACAGAGAGAGCTATACGAAAACCCGTATAGCGATCTAAAGAATAAGGTTTATTTTTTACCAATTTATTCATCAGTGGAGGGCTTTCCCACGTTTGGTGGAGATTCCTTTGTAGAGTCTGTTTTTAGTGCAAAAGCAACGTCGGCAGCGAATATGGAATCTGAAATCTCTATCGGCGAAACTCTGTCAAGATCAGCAAAAATGAACGCGGCGATTGTGAATCAAATCGGTGTAGCGGATGGAACTTCTAAAGTCCAAAGTGCATCTGCTGATATGTCCAGTCAGATTTCGCTTGATGGGGTGATGTCAACTCTAAACGGTTTGTCTGGTGTTATATCTGACGGCGTGTCACTAGGTAGTATTCAGGGCACAAATGTGTCAGCTTTGTCCGACATAATATTTTCAGTTATTTCTGGTGCGACTTTTGATGAGTCAAAAGGAAACATTGTACAGTTAATATTAAATGTTAATCTGGCGACATCGTTTTCCAACTTAATAACTTCTTTGTCGTCTATAGTTGAAAGCGCGTCTCAAGATGAAGTGTTTTCGGGTGTCGCCCTATCCTATTCGAGCATTGTAGAATCTGCTGGGTTTGGTGCGAGTTTTTCCACTGAAGATGTAGCAGGGGCGATTGGGTTCATGGTTGCTGAGATAGTTTTTTACTCAGCAATTTCAGATGAAACAGTCATTATGATGTCACCAATGAGTGGCGAAATAACTTTTAATTGAGGATTTGAGATGGATAGCGAAATTGGCTCTGGCGCGGTGGTTAGCGGAAAGGCAAATATGAAAAAAGGTATTAACGGCGAGTCCGAAATGAGGGGATTTTGGAAAGCCGTGTGCCGAGACAAACACGGAGCAATTAAATGGGTTGACGAATGGGAAAACGCTGTTGTTCTTTCAGGACTTGATCATATGCTAGATGTCGGCTTGTCGGGTGCAACGCAACAGGCAAGCTGGTTTATTGGCTTGACAGATGGAACACCCACAGTAGTTGGCGGTGATACCATGGCCTCGCATGCTGGTTGGGCTGAAGTTGTAGCATACACAGAAGCGAACAGAGTCCCTTGGGTGGATGGCGGTGTCGCCAGTCAAAGTGTTGACAATTCAGCTTCGCCAGCGACATTTTCAATAAACGCAAACACAACTGTAATCGGCGGAGCTTTTCTTGTGAATGTGAATGCAAAAGGTGGAGTTACTGGAATCTTATATGCCGCTGGAGCTTTCACTCTAGGTGATAAAAGTTTGGATGCTGGCGACTCACTTGATGTTACAGCAACATTTACATCAACGGCAGTATAAAATAAAATAAAATGCCGCATTCGTTGATATTTTTGTCTGATAACATTGTTGAATTGAAAAATTTAATAAATGGCGTCGATGGATCGTATATTAACAATGCCACAGTAGATTTAACATTGCTGCTAGACAATGTTGCGGTTGCGGGGCAAGCTTGGCCAACCACTATGGCTTATGTCGCTGGAAGCAGCGGATTATATCGGGGGACGATATCACCATCCGTGGCGGTGATTGAAGGCGATATATATATAGCTCAAATAAATGTCAACGCTGGGGTCGGGCTAGTTAAGCGGTACAAATGCAAAGTAGTTTTCGAAACTGCTGATTGTGGGGAATCAGAATGTCAGTAAAAGCACAATTCATTGATGATTCGTTAGAAAATTTGGTTGCTAATTTGGGTACAAATTTAGACAAACGAACAGCATCGAAATTTATAGTAAGAAATAACATATCTGACCAAGAGCTGGAGGATATGTACCGTGCAAATTGGGTTGCTGCGAAGCTAATCGACATCATCCCCGGGGATAGCACTAGAAAATGGAGAGAGATTTCTAGTAAAGATTTGAAGCCAGAAGCCATACAAGACATTATTGATTTGGAAGATAAATTAGATTTAAAATCTAAATTTAAAGAGGCTCACACATGGGCCAGATTATATGGTGGTTGCTTAATGGTACCAGTCATTGAAAATTCTGGTGAACCGTGGGAGCCTATAGATTCAAAATTGGTGAAACCAGGATCGTTTAGATCGATCAAAATTTTTGATCGCACTAGGGTTCAACGCGCCGGCACTGTTTCAACAGATCCATTTGAGGATAATTTTGGATTCCCAGAATATTATAGAATAGTGGAAAGTCAATTTAAAATACACCACTCCCGAGTAATAAGATTTGAAGGACATCAACTCCCATATAATGAATTTAGGCAAAACAATTATTGGTCTGATTCTATGTTGATGGTGATTTATGAATCAATAATAAATTTTATTACTGTTGTTGATGGTGCTGCATCAATGGTTTTCGAATCTAATGTTGATGTAATTAAAGTCCCTAATTTAATGTCGCAAATGTTGGACGGTAAAGCTCAAGAGGCTTTAAGAAAACGGTTTGTTTTGGCAAAATTATTGAAGTCTTTTAATAATTTAACGTTACTGGATAGTAAAGAAGATTACGAAAAACATAAAAACTCTTTTGCTGGACTGCACGAATTAATTGACAAGTACATGCTAATTATTTGTGCCGCTTCAGATGTGCCAGCAACTAGGTTCCTCGGACAAGCTGCATCAGGGTTTAATGCAACGGGCGAAGGCGACCGAAAAAATTATTACGATATGATTGAATCGGGGCAGTCAACATATTACGAACCAAAGTTAAAAATTATAGATAAACTGATGCTGGCACATCTTGGGATAAAAGAAGAAAAAATAACAACATCTTGGAATAGCCTATTCCAAATGACTGACAAAGAGTGCGCGGAATTAAAGTCGATGAATGCTACCGCTGATACTATTAATTCGCAATGGCTCCCGGATAGTGTCATTGTTAAGCAAATGCAGCAGGATGGAATATACGACAACATTACTGATAAGCTTGTTAAGGAGATCGAAAGTGCCGAGACTGAAATCGTTAACAGTGAAGCAGAGGGTGACCCAAAACCAGATGATGAGGGAGCAGAAGGAAAAATTGGGGAACCCAGTCCAGATGATAAAGATGGAAGAGGTAAAATACCGGAATGAGATATTATCATTGCTGTCAATTCAAACTTCCGAAATCGAAAGGATCATATACCCTGTGTTGAGAAATAGAGAGAGCGAATTTTCTAGAGATGGGATTGCTAGTGATCTTAGCAATATGATAAACGGTATCCGGGCTAAGCTTGGAAATGCTGAAGGTTCAGCCAAATCTATTTCTGAAAAGTTTATTAGCTCTGTGAATAAAAAGCAGAGAGAAAAATTTTTACAATCGTTGAGATCATCAGTCGGGGTTAATATTGAAAATGTATTAATTGGAGAAAATTTATCTGATCTAGTAAAAGCAAAAACTGTTGAAAATACTAGCTTGATAAAAACAATTCCTATTGACTATTTGGATAAGGTTGAAAGAGTTATTTTTTCTGAAATGACAAAGAAAAAAAGCTCAAAAAGCATGATTGAGCAAATAATAAAAATAAAAAATATATCAAAGAATAGAGCTAGGGTAATTGCCAGAGATCAGACATCAAAGTTTTTTGCGAACTTGAACGAAATTAGGCAGACAAATTTGGGGATAAGAGAATACATTTGGCGCACTGCTGATGATGATCGAGTGGTCGGAAAACCGGGGGGTAAATTCCCAAAAGGAAATGCAGCCCACCAAAACCATTTCAAACGAAATGGAAAACGTTTTAGATGGGATAAACCCCCAGCAGATGGCCACCCTGGTGAGCCAATACTTTGTAGATGTATTGCACAGGCTATAATTCCGAACAATATATTTAGGCTTTAATATGCTATTTTTAAAAGATCGATATGAAATATCTAGTAGAAGGATAACGGACGAAGGCTATTTGATTGTTGATGCAGTCATAGCCAGAACCGGGGTACAAGATTATTATGCTTTTGAATTGGGCCTTGATAGTGTTGATCCAACATCTAAAGTATCTGTTTATAGGCCCCAGTCTGAAGTATTTAACGAAGACTCAATGAATAGTTTTAAGAATAAACCAATAACAGATGATCATCCACCTGTTTTGATTGACAGTTCTAACGTAAGAGAATTTCAGCGGGGAGTTACATTAGAAAATGTCAGGCAAGACGGGGATTATTTAAAGATAACAGCCCAAATCACGGATAAAGAACTCATTGATAAAATAGACTCTGGCAAAACAGAGTTGAGTAATGGGTACACTTTAAAACTAGATTGGGCAGAAGGATTTACGCCAGATGGCAAAAAGTATGATGCTATTCAGCGTAAAATAAAAGGCAACCATGTTGCCGTAGTTGATAAAGGCAGGTGTGGGGCGGTATGCTCTATATCTGATTCTGAAAAACCCAACAGTAAAGGTTATGATATGAATAAAATTACTATTGATGGGGTTGAGTATGAGGTTTCCGATCAGGTTTCCCAAGCTGTTGGGAAGTTGCAATTGCGACTAAATGATGTAGAAGCCAAAGCCAACTCTATTTCCACAACAACAGCTGATGCCGTTGGAAAGGTAAAAGTTGAAATGCAGTCAGCCGTTGATTCATTAACTGCTGAGCGTGACGGATTGAAGGATAAAATTCCCACGCCTGCACAACTTGATGCTCTTGTCATTGCACGACAAGATACGGTTGATGGTGCCAAAATGATTGACCCCGATGTTAAATGGGAAGGCAACGATTGTGAGACTATTCGCTCTACTATCGTGTCGCAGACTTGCAAAGACGTTGACGTTGGGGTTGCCTCGAAAGATTACATCCGGGCGCGCTTTGATGGCCTGGTCGCTGACAAAAAGGCAGGCGGGTCTAGTTCAATGCGCGATGCTTTAAATGGCGGGATTAATCCCAAGAAGGAAGAGGATGAAGAGGAAAAAGATCCTGTAAAAGAGGCCAGGGAGAAAAAGGCTGAAGATTCGCGAAACGCGTGGAATAAAGGCGGTGACAAATGAGTGTTCAAACGAGTTACGGAAATGTTGCAGCAGGGGCACACGGTCAAATTTATGATATTGGCCCACGTGATGTTGTTTCTGGAATTATTGAGGAAGCTGCTGGGATTGAATTCGGGCTTGCAGTTTCTCGGGGTACCAATGATGGCCAAGTAACCCTTGGTGGATCTGCTTTACTCGGATTCACTGTTCGTGATTTGGCAAGAGAGGGTGTCCAAGGATCTGGCGTGGTGCTTTTTAAAGATGAAGAGACAGCACCTATCATGCGTAAGGGCTATATGCTGCTTACGTGCCCTTCCGGCTGCACACCGGGGCAACCGGTCAACTACAACACGACGACCGGCATCGTTGACCAAGGCGCACCGGGGGCAGGCGAATTGGCTATTGCGAATGCAACCTGGGAGTCAACCATTGCTGCTGGCGGCCTCGCTGTTATCCGCATTAATTCTTAATTGGAGTTTTGAATAATGAAATATCAAATAGGTGATTCCCTGCCACACGGGAGTGAAAAAATCATCCTGAACTATGATGGCGCTTTGGCTATTAATTCGGGTTTGATGGATGCAGACGTTGGGATTTTCTTTCAACGTCAATTAGAAAAAATCAAAGCGAAAACGTACGACGTTCGTCACCAGGACTTAAAGGCCAGGACTCTTTTTCCCGTTAGCAATGAGGGTGGCCCTGGGATAACAACTATTACGTATCGGTCATACGATATGGTGGGCCAAGCAAAAATCATTACTGCGTATGCTAAAGATCTTCCGCGCGCCGATGTTTTTGGGAAGGAAGTCAGCATTCCGGTTAGGTCTGTTGGGATTGCATATGGTTACAATGTCGATGAGATAAATTCGGCCCAACTTTCTGGCTTTCCTCTGGATCAGCGTCGTGCAAATGCGGGAGAACGCGGCATTGAGGAAAAGATTGATGATGTTGCGTGGAACGGTGATGCAGATTCTGGCATGCCTGGTCTTTTGACAAATGCCGATATCCCGGTTGGTAACGTACCGAATGGCGTTGGTGGCAATCCTGAGTTTTCAACCAAAACACCGGATGAGGTACTTTTGGATTTAAACAACCTTCTTACTGATATTTTCTCTTTGACGAAAATGAAAGAGACGGGAAATACGGTGCTCATGCCACCCGATCAGTGGTCTTTGATTATGACGACTCCACGTTCTACTCAATCGGATACAACGATTGCCGAGTTTTTTGTAAAGAGTAGCCCGTGGATCAATAGTCTTGATGATTTGGTTCCGATCAATGAGTTATCCGGTGCTGGGACTGGCGGTGTTGACATTATGATTGCATATGACAAGAGTCCAGATAAGGTGGAGCTTGAAATCCCTGTTGAGTTAGAATGGTTCCCAGCCCAACAAAAAGGGCTTGAATTCGAAATTCCTGGACGCGCCCGGATTGCGGGGTTAAACATCTACTATCCATTAGCGTTTAACATTAAGGAGGATATCTAATGGGATACGTCTTAAATAGAGGTGGTAGAGTTAGAACCATCACAGCGCGTAAAGGTGACGACGTAAAGGTTGTTCATTTGATCCCCGGAATGAATCCAATCAGCAAGGAAGATTGGCAATTTATAGAGGACGATGGATACACGCAAAAACTCATTGAGGCCGATGTTTTGTCTTTTATCCCGGACTCGAAAATCGGCAAAGAAGATGAAGGCGGGATTCATTTGGGGACGAAAGTCTTTCCACTTTCAGAGTCGCTTGTTGATAATCGTCGTTTGGTTCGCCAGAAATCTAATGAATCAACATCAGAAGCAATTGAAGCCATGAAGGAGATGTTTAAGGAAGAGCGAAGCGCATTCATGGCTGATATTAAAGATCTTAAAGATAAGGGCAAAGTTCTAGAAGATAAGGGCAAAGTTCTAGAAGAAGAAAATAAAAAGTTGAAAGTTGAAAGGTAATTTAATAACAAAATTACCTAGTTAAATATTATTGCACCCTCTCATTTTGAGGGTGCAATTCGAGGAATTATGATGGGATCTATCGAGGAAAGAATGGAAGTTAAATTTGACAAATTATTTGATCTTATAGCAGATATAAATAAAGAGTTAAAGAGCATTCTAAAAATAGAAGAACGGGTTGGGTCTCATCATAATACTTTAACTAGATTCGGAAATGATATAGACAATCTCAAATCTGAAGTGACTGCCATTAAAATACAAATGGCGAAAAACGAAGGAAAGGACAACATCAAAAAAGATTATGAAAAAATTATTTGGAGAGTATGTGCTCCAGTTATAACCGCTGCACTGGTGGGGTACATTTCTATGGGTGGATTTTAAAATGGCTGTTGATGTCGATGGAATACGAGCGAGATTCCCAGAGTTTTCTGATAAATCAGATTACCCTAACCCACGTATCGAAATCTTTATTGGTGATGCAGTATTAATTTACATGGGCACCGATGAACTAAGATGGGGTGGGAAGTATGACATTGCACAATCTTATTTGGTCGCCCACTTGATAGCAATGGCAGAAAATACAGAGCTTGGGGACGTAACGGCAACGTCCGGGCCAGCCCAATCAAAATCAGCGGGTGGGGTTTCCATATCATATGGAACTTATGATGAAATAGGTGCTGGATCATTTTTTGAATCTACCTCATATGGCAAACAGTTTGTTAATATAGCTAGCATATGTTTTGGTTTAATTATGTCTACCGGCAAAATATAATGAAATCTAAAGCAAGAATAATAAAAAAGCCAACAAGGATCAAAAGAAAACTTGACGGAATCACCACGCGTATGAGGGGCGATGATCTTGTAAAAATCGGGTTACCTATGAATTCAGCCGATTACCCAGATGGCACCTCTGTGATAATGGTGGGAACGGTACATGAATTTGGTAGTGACAAAAAAAGCATACCAGAACGATCATTTTTAAGGTCATCATTCAAAGAAAATTTAAAGCAATATAGAAAGATGATGAGGGGTGCCGCGAAATCAATCGTAGCCGGAAAAATGAGCAAAGAAAAAGCGTTTGGGATCATTGGTCAAAAAATATCTGATGATGTAAAAGCTAAAATCATTGATCTAAAAGAGCCGTCGTTGAAAACCAGAGATGGAAACCCGTTAATTGACACTGGACACTTAGTCGAATCCATAACGTATGAGGTATCGAAGTAATGCCATTAAATGTTTCGGGTGCTATTTGCAGAGATACATCTGAAAAGATTTTTGTTGAAAGGCAAACTGGAAGCTATGTCGATGGTATTTGGGTGGCTGGAAAATCTTCCAAATTTAAAGCGTTGGCTAGTTGTCAGCATCCCAATTCTAAACAATTACTGGTTCTCACGGAAGGCGAGCGAGATGAGAACCCTAAAGTTTTTATATGCAATAAAAAATTAAGAACACTGAACGACAAAAAAAATGAACTAGCCGACATTGTGATACATAAAAACACTAGATACAAGATCGTGGCAAACGGAGACTGGATGTCATATGGGTATGTTCAATCCATCGGTGTCGAAATAGAATAATGGGGGAAGAAATCATAAACAAGTTTCTCCGCGATGTCATTAATTTGATACTTATCTCCCCCGGTTATATGAAAAAGGCAAACCAGTATGGAGCGCCAAGGCCAATCGGAGAGTATGGAAACATTGCGTTGTTGATAAAATCGACAATGGGGATTGACCAAAGTGAGCTTGTAAACAATACTGCTGACCAAGATATTACGGAAAACATAAAGGGTGTAAGAGCCTCTACTATGTCCGCGAACTTCTATCGAGGGTCTGCCATAGATAACGCAGACCGAGTGCGCATTGGTCTACGGAGGCAGAGCATAGTAGAGATATTTTCGTCCGCTGGAATAGGGTTGGGGGCTGTGTCAGATATTAGGAACATACCCGAACCTATATCCGATGGCTGGGAAGAGAGAGCGCAAATGGATATCGATTTGAATTATATCGATTCGGATTCTGACATTATAGCATCGATACTAAGTGTCGATATGGCTGGAGAGTTCCAGTCTAGAGGGTTGAAATACAATTCTATTATAGGAGTTTCTCAATGAGTATACCGGTAGCAAGTATAGTATCTGTAGCAATATCAATAGGGGCAAAATTTCCGCCTAGAGCTGGATTTGGTGTTTTGAATTTAGTGACATCTGAATTCGATGGGAAAGCGCTTGGGGTGATTAGTTTGCCCGAACGAATCCGATCCTATTCGAATCTTGACGGCGTAGCCGCTGATTGGTCTGCCAATAGCGAAGTAATAAAAGCGGCAACTGCATACTTTGGTCAGCAGCCAAAGCCGACATCACTTAAAGTTTCAATGCGGTACCCGGTCGCACAAAATTCAATGTTGCGCGGTGGGTCTGTTGTTGACGATGCAACCAATCTAGCAATATTTACAGCGATTCTAGATGGGTCTTTTGCTCTGTCTATAGACGGGGTGTCAAACGATATTACGGGAATAGATTTTTCCGGCGACCTTAATATGGATGATGTAGCAGCTGATATTCAAACAGCTCTGCAACTTGAGTCTGGCGGGTCATGGCCTACATCAACCTGCACATACGACGGATCTCGTTTTGTTATTCAGTCCGGGTCAAGTGGCGTCACATCTTTAATATCTTTCGCATCGGTGGTCAGTCCGGCGGTGGGTACTGATATCTCTTCTCTTTTACAAATTAGAACTGGCGAAAGCACAAAAAATAATGGAATAGATGCGGAAACAATTACAGCATCTTTGAATGAGATTCAAAATGTTGACTCTGATTGGTATGGTCTGAGTTTTACTAAAGAAGTCCGTGATGGCGTAGTAATAAATTCTGAAAATGCAGTCACTGCTGCGGCAACTTGGTGTGAAGCAAGGGTAAAAATCTTTGGCAATACATCAAATGATATCGATCTGTTGGACTCTGTCACAACAAACGATATTGCATCAACATTCAAGGCTTCATCTTTGCGTAGGTCGATAACAAATTTCAGTTCTTATCCAGATCAATACCCGTCGGCGTCTGTTCCGGGCAGAGCGTTTACTGTTAATTTTAACCAACCGAATAGCACTATAACGTTGAAATTCAAACAGACCCCAGGAATAACAGTTGAGAACCTAACACAAAATCAAAAGGCAGTGCTTGACAATAAAAATGCCAACGCAGTGATAAAAGTCGGCAGTAGAAATATGTACGCGGAATCGTTTATGGCGAATGGAAATTTCTTCGACGAAGTTCACGGTGTGGATTGGCTTCAGAATGCAATTCAAACGAACGTTTTTGGGTACCTACTGACTAGAACGACTAAAGTCCCTTATACGGATAAAGGTGTTGCTGCGATAGCTCAACAAGTAACAAAAGCACTAGATGAAGCAGTAAGAAATGGATTAATAGCTCCCGGCGAAACCATAGACGGAGAATTTCTACCTAATGGTTATAAAGTTATTGCTTTACCGGTTGCCGATGTTAATCAATCTGATAAAGATGCCCGTCAATATAATAGTTTGAGCTTTGTAGTGTTGGGAGCTGGGGCAATTCACGGTGTTCAAATCGAAGGAATTTTTGAGAGGTAGATAAAATGAAAGAATACGGTTTTTTAAATACGGTGCTCCTGGTCAATGGTGTATCCATCGAAGGATATGATAAAGGTGATGATGTAATTACCTTGGCCAGACGCGTTGATTCTGCGAGTGATGTTGTGGGAGCAGATGGAGAGATGGCAGTCGGTATTGGTGCTGATCGAAGCGGGACTATTGTTTTTCGATTACTCCAGACATCTGACTCGAATCAATTTCTATCCGGTTTAATATCAATTCAAGAAAACGGAATTTTTGTTCCTATTTTTGCTCAGTTCAGAGATACACGGGGCGGCGATCTTGGCGCGGGATCAGACGGGTATATATTAAAGCCTGCGAATATGGTTCGTGGGGTGGCACCAAACTCGCAAGAGTGGACTATTGTTACTGAGCGTTTGGATATGCTGCATCTAGGATAAAAGGAGAAATAAAATGGGTTGTGAAACTGAATCGAAAGAGATAGACGGAATGGAGTTTAGCGTCACTCAATGGCCAGCTTCAAAGGCATTGCTGACTAAATTCAAATTGATAAAAATATTTGGTGCATCGATTGCATTGTCTGCTTCAGGTATTGAAATTAACAGTAATTCAAAATCTCTAGAAGTAGACGGGGTATTGATTTCTGATGGGCTATCTAAATTGTTTCAAGATACCTCACCGGAAGAAGTGTTTGACATAATGAAAGGATGTATCATCGGCGTTGCATGTAACGGTGAAAAAATAAATAACACAACGTTTGAAATGTTATTTTCTGGAGATAGTCTTTCGGCCGTATATAAAGTTTTTATGTTTGTTTTGAAGGTAAATTATTCGGCTTTAATGAAAGGCCAGCAGGCAAAAGAACTGTTGGCCAAAGTCGGACTGGAATAAGCGAAGAAATGTTTCCCAACTTTATTCCCATGCTGCATAGGCCGGTGATATCAGATCCGCCCATGTGCCAATTAAAGGAATTGAGTGACGGCACATATTCTATCGGTGACGTATTGTTGATGAATGAATTGCTTGACTTGAAAAACTTCATTAGCTCAAAGGCGAAGGCTAAATAATGTCTACATTTTTGGATGAGTTGCTCATTGGGCTTGGGTATGAATACGATCCAGAGGACGTTAAAAAATTCAATGATGATATATCGGTATCATTGAATTTAATTGGTGCGCTAATAAAAACATCAATTGCGGCGGCTACTGCTATGGCTGGAATAACAGTGGCATCAACACAGGCGAGTGACGAACAAGGAAAGTTTGCTGATGAGATAGGAATATCTGTTAGTGAACTTGACGCATGGCAATTTTCATTACAGCGCGCCGGGGGGCGAGCAGATGGAATGTCTAATAGCTTGCAGCAATTAGCAATTAGAATATCTGAAGCGTCAAGGGGAACAGGAGCCGGAATAGAAGTGTTCGGTCTCCTGGGGATATCGATACGGAGAAATAACGGAGAGCTTAAAACATCTAGTGAATTATTGGTTGAAATATCTAAAGAGTTTGATGGATTAGATAAATCAAAGCAAATTGATTTGGCTGACAAATTAGGAATAAGGGATTCTATAAGGTTATTGCAGCAAGGGCCAGATGAAATAGCATCTTTGAATGAAGAAGCTAAATCGCTAGGTGTTACTATTGACAAAGATGCAAAACTGTCAGCAGAGTTTCAAGATTCATTGACTAATTTGTGGCAGATATCAAAGCAAGTGGCAAGAACCCTGAGTCAATTTTTCGCGCCAATACTCAGCGAGATAACCAACTCTTTTGTCGATTGGTGGAAAACAAATAAAGAATTGATCCAGCAAAATATTCCCGGGTGGATCGAGAATTTAACCAAAGTGATGAAAGGGTTAGCTTTGGCTGTTGGCTTTTTTATAGCATTTAGGTTTGCTAGTCACCTTGTATCTTTAATCTCAATATTGAGATCCACCACATTAAGTGTATTGGCATTAAACGCGTCAATTTTTTTATTGCCTGCATTGCTATTTACACTAGGAACTGCATTTATAGCACTTGTTGAAGATGCAAAAGTTTTTTTTGATGGTGGTGATAGCTTTATCGGTGAAATGATAGAAAAATTCCCAGAGTGGAAAGCCGAAATTATAACAGTAGCTGCTGCGCTAGCAACCGTCGCTGACATTACTGGTAAGATTTTTGAGGGGTGGAGTGGGATATTTGATTTATTTAAAACGGATAATTTATTTGATACTTTGAAAGGAATAACAAGCGATCAGTTTATATTGCATCAATTGGGGCTTTCAGGCGTTGCGTCTGATATATCAAATAGTGTGTCAAATGCGTCAAGTACTGTCGTTGATAAAATAGAAATAATAGTTCAAGGTTCAGCTAACAGCCTCGAAACCGCGAGTGCTGTTTTTGATATTTTCAAGCAAACGACTAACGATTTATCAGGTGTGGTAGATCAATAATGGCTCTTGAAAATCTTTTTATTAAAGTGGAGAAAGAAATAGGGGGTGTCCAATTGGACGCTGTTGTTAGTGAGAAACACACAACAAGTGTCAAATTAACTAGATACCCGGTTGAATTCGGCTCTGATGTTACAGACCATGCAATAGTTGAACCTGACAGGTTGAAAATTATTGCCAGAGTTACAGACACCCCGCTTGGTTTCGCCGCAGTTGGTACGATAGTTGATTCCGTATCTGGAGTCTTTGGATCATCAACTGAAGGCTCCGAGACACGGAGTACCGCAGCGTACAAAAAAATAGTAAGTATGCAAAAAGAACGAAAGATAATAAATATACAAACCAAATTAGATTATTATCAAAATATGGTGATTGTTTCTATAGATATTGTTCAGAATGCTAAAACTTCGCGAGTCGCGGATATGGCTATATCATTGGAAAGCGTTATCATAGTCGAGTCGAAAGTGTCTACAGTCAACTTGAGCGGGGAATCAGAAGTTTCACAAGCATCCGATCCAGTGAGTGAAGGAAAAAAAGACCTTATAGCTGTTGAGGACGATGTTAATTCCTCTATGATACAAAAGTTAAGGGGAATATTTTGATGTCATTTGAAGTTCCATTGTCTAATGATCCAGAGCAATTATTTAGGTTTAACGCTGGTGGCGCATCATATGAAGCAAGAGTGATTTTCAACTACAGGAGCGGTATGTGGTCAATATCGTTGGCGACCAACGGAGCGCCTTTAGTAAGTGGTGTTCCCATGCTCAGCGGGATAGACATTTTTCGCCAGTATAATATCGGGATAAAAAATGTTTATATGGTAAACGTTGAGAATATTATTGCAGACCCGACTTCTTCGGGATTGGGGTCTGTGTCAAAGATGATTATTTTTGATGATGGTGACATAGATGGCTGAGCAATATTTAAGGTCATATGAATTTACGGTAGTGGATGCAGATGGTAACGAAACTTCGTTTAGTGATTTGCGTATTATGTTTGAGATAACAAAAAGCACATTATCATATCCAAACTTGGCGATGATAACCGTGTTTAATACTAACCCTGACACGTCTTCATCCTTGGAAGAAAAATATTCGAAGATAAAATTAAAGGCAGGATATGGAGGGAATAATAGCTTAATCTTTTCAGGTGAAATACGAAATGTGTTGGCTGGGAAAACGAACGTTGATAGATCAGTTATCATATATGCCGGGGACGGTGAAAAGGATTGGCAGAATTCGTACTATAACAAGACGTTTTCGGAGTCCATAGCGATGGATACAATAATCACAGACATTGTTGATAGTTTTGAGGGATTGGCCAAAGGAATTATCGAAGGGTTGCCAACTATAGCAGACAAGCTATCGGGCCAAACATTATCTGGAAAAACTAGTGAAATCTTGGATACTCTGCTGAGTGAATACGGGTTAAATTGGAGTATCCAAGATGGAGAAATAAATATAGTTGATGAAAATGAATCTCTTGAAGCTTTAGAATCAGTATTGGTGTCCGCATCTACCGGGATGATTGGATCACCAACAGTAACTGAAATTGGAGTTAATGTCACAACACTTCTCAACCCTTTAATGTTGCCAGGTAAGAAAATTACTATAGATTCAAAGGGCGCTGATGCATCTCTAGGGAATTTATTTTTTATTGAAGGAGTAAGTACAAAGGCAAACGGAGATTATAAAATCCAAGAGGTAATTTTTAAAGGTGACACCCACGATGGACAATGGATATCATCAGCAGTGTGTGAATCATTGTGAATGATAAAACACCGACATTATCATCAACGATAAGACTTGGAGTAGATTCTAGAATAAAAGAATTGCACACGTCTTTGCCCGGCGTAATTGTTGATTTTGATCCCGATAAACAAACCGCTGGTGTTCAGCTATCTATAAAAAGAATCATAAAAAGTGATGATGGTATGGACATATCGACCTATGAAATCGATATACCGAAGCTAATTAATATTCCTATTATTTTCCCTCGTGGTGGTGGGTTTTCTTTGACGTTTCCTGTTAAGCCTGGGGATGAATGTCTTGTGAATTTTTGTGAAAGATCGATTGACAGGTGGCATGAATTCAGTGGCAATCAAAAGCCTGGGGCACGTAGGTTTCATAGCTTTTCTGATGCTGTCGCTTTTGTTGGCTTATCATCAAAGCCGAATAAAATACCATCATTTGACCCCGATAATGTTCAGATGAAGGCAGATAGCGGGGATTCTCAAATTACTGTTTTAGGTGACGGAACAATGGAGTTGAAAGCTGTAACGAAAGTTACAATTGACACCCCATTGACAGAGATAACGGGTGATGTAAATATAATGGGTAATGCACAGATTGATGGTACGCTGGATGTTGTTGATGTTGTTACATTCTTGGCAAGTCTTAGTGTCACTGGCCCCGTAACTTTTTTTGCCGCCTTGGTGGTGACGGGGGTGGCAACTTTTATCTCAGCTATTATGTCTGCTGGGAAAGACATTGGCGGATTACATTCACATACACAGCCAGATGATTCGAATGGCGATTCTCAACCCCCAACCAGCGGTGTAACATGATAGGCAGAGCTTTAGATTCTAAAAACGATTTGATTATCAGAAATGGTTCGATAAAACTTGTTTCTGATGGTGCAGAAGTTGTGCAACATGTTAGATCTAGGTTGCTTTCGTACACTGATGAGTGGTTTTTAGATACGAAATCAGGGACTCCATATTTTCAAGACATTTTAATAAAACCTGCGAATTTACCAAACATTGAATCGACAATAAAAACTAGAATATTGCGAACGCCTGGAGTAAAAGGGTTAGTCGAGTTTTTAATGGAGTATTCAGATAGAATTTTAACTATATCTTTTTCAGCAGAAACTGAATACGGGGATATAATAAAGGAAGAGGTCACATTAAATGTCTAGTCATTTTGGGATAACAGGTACAGGGTTTGAAAGAAAACGCCTCAATCAATTATTGAATGAAATTGAATCAAAAATGAAATCCATTTTTGGAGAAAATTTCAATGTTTCCCCAGACTCACCAGATGGTCAAGTGAATGGTGTTGTTTCAGAATCAAATGCAAATTTATGGGAAATTCTGGAAGCGGCTTATAATGGGTTTAATCCTTCCGCAGCTACTGGGGTTGCACTATCGAATCTTGTTATGTTAAACAATATAACAAGGGATGAAGAAAAACCAACAAGAGTGTTGCTTGATGTAACTGGGGTGTCAGGGACAATTATCCCCGCTGGGAGGTTGGTGTCATCTATAGACGGGAATATAAAACTATCAACAGAGGATTCTTTAACGATAAATTTATCTGGTGTTGGTAGTGTTTTTGCTTCCGCAACAGTTATGGGTCCAGTGCCAGCTCTTGCTGGAACTATTACCCAAATCGATTCTCAAATCACTGGATGGGACACTGTTACAAACCCCAATGACGGGGTATTAGGGAGTTACGAAGAAACAGACGTTGAGTTGAGGGTGAGAAGAAATAAATCAATAGCTTTGCCGTCACAGTCGATGGTAGATTCGATATTTTCTGAAGTGTCAAATGTGGATGGTATATCTAGCGTTGCTGTATTAGAAAATGAAACAGATTTCATAGACGTGAATGGATTGCCAGCACATTCATTTCAAGCAATTGTTGTTGGTGGATTGGATCAAGACATTGCAGATGCTATATTTCTGAAAAAACCATTAGGAATAGAATCGTTTGGGACGACAACCGTCTCGGTTAATGATTTACAAACATTCCCACATAACATATCATTTTCAAGACCTATTAGTGTACCTATATTTGTAATAGTTAATACAGTAGACCTCGGAAATTTACCGGTTGATGCTGATGAATTAATAAAGCAGGCTATTGTAGATTACGCCAACGGAATATTAACTCTAGGTAGATCTTTTGCCCCTGGGGAAAATGTTATATTTTCAGAACTATATACTCCAGTGAATAGCGTGGACGGCCACTCTGTAACGAGTATGTTTATTGATACCTCATCTAGTCCAGCGACCACTGCAGACATACCGATAAATATACTATCAGCATCATTATTCGATGTGTCTAATATTGTGGTTAATATATCGTGACTATCGAAATAGACCATGAATTAAAAGCCATAGGCAGATTGAGAACTCAATATAGAGAGTCAACGAATCTAATTGCTTACATAAAAGCATTACTGATCGAAGCCAACACGATTGAAAAAGAAGTAATAAAAGTTATTGAGGATCGATGGTTAAATAACGCAAAGGGTGCAAATCTAGACATAATTGGGAAGATAGTAGGACAGAAAAGAACGATAGAAGATATCACACAGTTAATATTTTTCGGTTTTGATGGCCACATAGGGGCTGATAGTTTTGGGTCTACATCTGATCCAGGTGTTGGATCAAGGTTTAGATCTAATGGAGAGCCAATAACAGGCAAGGCTATATTAAGCGATGTTGAATATTTATTGTTTATAAAATCTAGAATAATAAAAAACCATACAATAGTGACATCAAATGATGTTGCTGGGGCCATACGGTTTCTGCTTCAAGCTGATTCATCGTATGCGATTGATTACGGAGGTGCAACCGCGAAAATAGGAATAGGAAGATTATTAACATCCAATGAAAAATTATTAGTATTGAACGGTGGTTTAATACCTCGCCCCGCTGGTGTCACATATCGATATTCCGAGTATCAGGGTGGCGATGCTTTCGCGTTTGCAGGGGTTGATAATGCGAAAGGGTTCAATACTGGAATATTTGCAAGTACTATCTAGAGGAAAAGAAAATGTCAGAACAAATCAAACCGTTAAGTATTGAAGAAGTGTGGGCAGAGTCCAGCACTCTCATTAATGATCCCGGCGCAGCGAAGGTAGATCAAGGGTGGGTAGCGGAAATCCCAGACGTTGAAAATTTTAACTACATAATGAACCTTTTTAGCAAATCCATAAAACACATAAATGAGCAAGGTATCAGTAGATGGGATTCTGTAACCACTTATTCTATCGGCGGTTTAAC
>VAPM010293124.1_pt1 | contig 24294 bp, 23 predicted proteins | sample 3395091 | NCBI WGS metagenome assembly VAPM01 (sample SAMN08290445, study PRJNA428436) | hydrothermal vent metagenome | isolation source: Deep-sea hydrothermal vent chimney 3 | place: Pacific Ocean: Juan De Fuca Ridge
CCCATCGCCACATTCGCGCGCGATTTTGACCCATTATCGCCCCAATGCTCTGACATTGTTACCTCTAAGCCACGCTGAGGGAACCAAGATGAGCACGATACGAACCGCTTTGCTATTTGTGGGAAACCCATCATTGGCAGTTGAGCATTTCGTCGAAAGCCTTGGTTCACGCCTTATTCCATTGGGTATAGGCGCCGAAGAAATCAGCCCCCGCACCGGCTCGATCATCAGCTTTCGCGCCGCTGGCCTCACCGTTTCCATCTCGGCCAACCAAACGGCCATGGCCGCCGAAAATTTTTCCGGCGCATTGGATTCCCCGCTTTCCAAACCAATGATCGGCGTCCTCAGCGACACCCTGACGCGCCATTCCCGTCACATTGAAATTACCGTTGGCAAACCCGATCCAAGCGACGATACCCCGGCGTCGTTCCTGACCCGCCTGCAAATTGCCCATGCCACAACCAGTCTTCTGGCTGAATGGCACATGCCCGCCGCAGTCTATTGGGGTCAATCAAATCAATTGGTTACCGGCGCGCAATACCTGTAGCTGACCAAAGAACCAACGCCCTGGGCGCTGTTCGCAAATGCCCGCATCACCTATGCTGGCGAAATTGATCAGATGGTACGACTGCACGGTATCCAACTTGATGAGGCCGCAGATTTCATCGGCCGCCCCATCAAATTTGTCGAAACGCATTACCAACTGGATCAGATCCACGCAGCCGCCTTGTCGTTCTTGCGCCATGCCGTCGATACCGGTACCCCCATTCCGGACGGCCAAACTTTTGGCCCGGAAGGCGGAAGTGTTTTTAAAGTCACCCACCGTGAAACCAGCGATGGTTTTCCAGACGGTATTTTCGAATTGTCGGTCGTCCATAGTGATGCCGACAAAGCCCGGGGTGTCGCTGCTCGCCCACCCCGGGCAAAAATTTATGCAAAAAGCGTTCCCTTGCCACCAATGCAACCATTGGATGGCATAGCCCCGCCCAATCCCAGGGAACGCACGCGCAGCATGGCAATCAGTTATCTAATGCTGGTCATTCTGCCCCCGGTTGGCGCTATCTTATTGATGTCCAACGCTATTTTTGGCTCAAACGTCTGGCGCACCGGCGTTGTCGCTTTGGCCAGCGTTGCATTTGCGGTTATTGTTGGCTCCTATACCTTTATGAAAAATGGTCAGGAAACAGCCCTTCTGCAAGAGTCCGAGTTGATACAATCCAATATTCTTTCAAAATAGAAACTACCCTAATACCTGTCGAATAACCCCAATCTGGGTATCCGTCAGTGACTTTTTTTCAACCATGTAGGTGTGGATCGAAAAAACAACGGCCTGGCTGCGGGGCAATCGAAGAAGGCATTGTTTTTCCACCCTGAAATAGGGTGCATCAAGGTTCATCTTGGGTCTGGGATCACCCTCGGTGAATGGGGTAAATAAAGACGGACTTTCATAGAAAAAACCATTATTACGTGTTAGCGGATGGTCCACCCGGATATTATCAAACATCCGCTGAACCCGTCGCGCCAGGTCACTGCCATATTCATTAACCGGTGCATGTATCAATGACAGTGGGCGACCGATTTTTTCACTTAATGTCCAGCCAGCAGGAAAACACAAAACGGCACCGCTCAACACATGCTCGGTATCCGCCGCCTGCATCAGGCACATATCTTCCTGTATAAGCTTCCCCACGCACGCCAATGGATTACTGCGGTCAATCCGAACCAATACCCCATCCGGGCGCGACACCGTTTCATCTTCAACCAAAAAACCCGTAAGGGTTTTCAGGACCGCCAAAACCAATTCCAATAACTCTTGCGCGGCCGGAATGGCTATTTCTGAAATAGCCAGAACATCCGCAGGCCGGTCCGCAATCAACCGGTCCCTTAGTGCCATTTGCCCTGCATATGCTTCGTCCACTGTCAGCCAATTTTCCAGTTTAATCGGCTGTATCCCCGGCAAATGACCGCTGCGAACATTCGTCCAATAGTCAGACGGCAGATGGGATTGCAATACAGGTCTCATATCCATAACCAACCATATTTCTATCCTGGTTTCACTCCGAAAACGTCATCCTGCGTCGGTTTTGAGACGGCAACCGCCCCTCCCATACATCTACCTGTTACTTAAGGAGACATGCGATGGCACCCCACTTTTCAGAAACCCGAAAAATTGACCCAAGTCGCGGAAAAACACTTGGTGACGGCACCCCAAATGAACTTGATCGCCTAGAGATTGGCCCGACACAGCTGGCTTTCAGAGAATGGGAAACCGCTGAATTGATACTTCCCAATCTAAAGCAAATGCGTGAATTTCGCTGGAAAAGGCTTACCCGTCACATTGTTGAGCGCGGTTATGGTGGCTTACTGATGTTTGACCCACTTAACATTCGCTACGCGACAGACACCACTAATATGCAGCTTTGGAACACCCATAATCCATTCCGGGCCGTGTTGCTCTGTGCAGATGGCTATATGGTAATCTGGGATTACAAAAGCTCACCTTTCATGGCCGACTATAACCCCTTGGTGCGTGAAAGCCGTTCAGGTGCTGCAATGTTTTACTTTTCGACGGGTGATCTTGGTGAAAAAGTAGCCGACGGGTTTGTCGAACAAGTAGCTGACTTGATGAAAGAACACGCTGGTTCCAATAAAAAACTGGCCGTCGACAAGATTATGGTGTCCGGTTTGCGTGCACTGGAAACTGCCGGGTTTGAGGTGATGGAAGGTGAAGAAGTAACCGAGAAAGCGCGCTCGGTAAAAGGGCCGGATGAAATCCTTGCCATGCGCTGTGCCCATGACGCGTGCAATAAAGCGATGGATGAAATGTACGCAGCAGCCATCCCCGGAAAGTCCGAAAACGAAATATGGGCTGCGCTCCACGCAGGTAATATCAAACGCGGCGGCGAATGGATCGAAACCCGCCTGTTGGCCACCGGTCCGCGTTCAAACCCGTGGTTTCAGGAATGTGGTCCGCGTATATTACAGAACAATGAAATACTGGCCTATGACACAGATCTGATCGGGGCCTATGGCATATGCATTGACGTGTCGCGTACATGGTGGATCGGCGATGCTGCCCCCCGGGATGATATGATTTATGCTATGCAGCATGCCCATGAACATATCATGACAAACATGGATTTGCTGGCCCCAGGTGTCAGTCTGAAAGAGATCACATTTGGCGGACATCAGCTAGATGATAATTTTCAGAAACAAAAATACGGCGTTAAAATGCATGGCGCCGGATTATGTGACGAATGGCCGTCGATTGTCTACCCAGACCGGTGGCAGGAAGGCGCGTTTGATTATGAACTTGAAGCAGGCATGGTGCTATGTGTTGAAGCCCTGGTCAGCCCGGAGGATGGTGATTTTTCAATAAAATTGGAGGACCAGGTTCTCATTACAGAAACCGGATTTGAAAACCTGACTGACTATCCGTTTGATAAAAATCTTATGGGTCAAAACTAAAGGAACTTGCCCCAATAAAGTAAGTAGGCGGCAGAAAAAAACTTGTCCACCGCTCACCTTGCCGTGACACGGCTGCAATATTCCTTGAAAGTGCAGCGGTTTCCTTCCAGCTTTAGGGCAGGAAAAGGAAATAACCATGCCAACAGAACGTATCGAATTTACCGGCCATAATGGTGATGAACTTGCTGCCCGTCTTGATCTCCCGGATGGTCCGCTGCTTGGCACAGCTCTGTTTGCCCATTGCTTCACATGTTCCAAAGACATCCCGGCAGCTCGCAGAATTGCCGGTCGTTTGGCCGGCATGGGTATTGCCGTATTACGATTTGACTTTACCGGTCTCGGCCATAGTCAGGGTGAGTTTGCGAATACCAGTTTCACTTCAAATGTCGGGGATTTATTGGCGGCTGCTGAATATTTAACCAAACGCGACATGGCACCGGACCTGTTGATCGGGCATTCTCTTGGCGGTGCTGCCGTTCTGCGGGCAGCAGAACACCTGCCAACGGTTAAAGCGGTTACAACCATCGGCGCACCCTTTGACCCGGCCCATGTGACCCATAATTTTGCGGACCGTTTGGCCGAAATTGAAGAAAAAGGAGCGGCAGAAGTCAATCTTGGTGGACGCCCCTTCACCATCGGGCGCGACTTCGTTCGCGATGTTTCGGCCGAAAATCTAACACACGCCATCGGCGCACTTAAACGTGCCCTGCTGGTATTACACGCCCCGGGGGATAAAATTGTTGGTATCGAAAACGCCAGTCAGATATTTCTGGCCGCCAAGCACCCAAAAAGCTTTGTAACACTGGATAATGCAGACCACCTGATAACTCGCGCCGAAGATGCCGAATATGCCGCCGATGTCATTGCGGCTTGGGTTGGGCGCTACCTGGATATTAAGCCACCTGCGCCGCCCAAAGGCTCACCCGAAGGTATCGTGCGTGTCACAGAAGCAGACGCCAACGGGTTCCTGCAAGATATAAACTCTGGCCCGCTCCACCACACACTTGCCGATGAACCACTTTCCTATGGTGGCACCAATCGCGGTATGACACCCTACGGTTTCCTTGCTGCAGGATTAGGGGCCTGCACAAGCATGACCATCCGTATGTATGCGCGGCGCAAGAAATGGCCCCTTACAGGTGTATCTGTGGATGTAACCCATAATAAGGTTCACGCCCAGGACGCTGCGGACACAACCCCAACCAAAGTCGACCAATTTAACCGGGAAATCCGTCTGACGGGGGATCTGGACGAAGATCAGAGAAAACGGTTATTGGCAATTGCCGACAAATGCCCGGTGCATAAAACACTAGAGCAAAGTTCAGTAATAAAGACACAGCTTATGGGCTGAACGCCGGTTTAATCTGGACGGGTGATCAAGGAAAAATACACCTTTTTTTGCCATGGGCAGGAACGGAACTGAATGAATGGTTGGTCTATAAACCCCATCACTCAAGAGACATCTGGTTCTTGTAATTCCTCCCGAATACTAAGGAATAATAGCGCCTTCAGTCACATTGCCTGAGGAATCAATGAACCGAACAAGATTGCCCGCGCGGGTCATATCATAACAATCCCACTTGTCTGAGGGCGGCCAGGTCGAACAATACTGCGCGCTCCTCACCGCCCAATTTCCCCAACTGGGTTCCCCGGCTTCATAAACTGTTCGCCCCGAAACAAAAAATTCCTGTTTCGCATTGCCATAGTCCAGCACCTTTCCGCTAAGAGCTGCGGAAATTCCCTTCCCATCCAATTCCTGCCAATCTTGTGCAAGTCCAAGACCGGCCCAAAATATCAAACTGACTGCACCAATCCATTTCGCCAATTCTATCACCCTTGTCACTTGTTCCCGCCCAGTTTAGACCATCGCCGACCCCGGCTCAAATCACATAGGCTTGCCCAATGATCCCCCGATACTCTCGCCCCGAAATGGTTGAAATCTGGTCCCCCGAGACCAAGTTTCGGATTTGGTATGAAATAGAAGCCCACGCCTGTGATGCGCTTGCCGAATTAGGCGTCATACCGGCGGAAAATGCCAAGGCAGTTTGGAAAGCCAATGATGTTGTATTTGATGTGGCGCGGATCGATGAAATTGAAGCTGTAACCAAACATGACGTCATTGCATTTCTGACCCATCTGGCTGAGATAATCGGCAATGATGCTGCGCGCTTTGTGCATCAGGGCATGACAAGTTCAGACGTATTAGACACCTGTTTTAATCTGCAGTTGGTTCGTGCGTGCGATATCCTTATTAAAGACATGCAGGGCCTCCTTGAAGCCCTGAAACGTCGCGCTTACGAGCATAAAGATACCATCCGCATCGGTCGATCCCACGCAATCCACGCCGAGCCCACCACCATGGGGCTTACCTTTGCAAGGTTTTATGCCGAAATGGATCGCAACCTGATCCGGCTGCAAACCGCCCGCTCTGAGATCGCAACAGGCGCTATTTCAGGGGCCGTCGGAACTTTCGCCAATATTGACCCCGCAGTTGAAGCCCATGTCTGTAAAGCGCTGGGGCTAAGGGCTGAACCGATTTCCACACAGGTCATCCCGCGAGACCGTCATGCGGCGTTTTTTGCCGCACTTGGTGTGGTTGCCTCGTCAATCGAAAATATCGCCATCGAAGTCCGTCACATGCAACGCACCGAGGTACTGGAGGCAGAAGAATTCTTTTCAAAAGGCCAAAAAGGCAGCTCCGCAATGCCCCATAAGCGCAATCCGGTGCTTAGTGAAAACCTGACAGGGCTGGCAAGGCTGGTTCGCATGGCAGTTGTTCCGGCGATGGAAAATGTAGCACTCTGGCATGAACGCGACATTTCCCACAGCTCAGTAGAGCGAAATATCGGACCCGACGCCACGATCACACTTGATTTTGCGCTTACCCGTTTAACCGGCCTGGTGGATAAACTTGTAATCTACCCTGACAATATGATGGGCAATCTCAATAAGTTCCGGGGGTTGGTTCATTCTCAAAGGGTGCTGTTGGCTTTAACCCAGGCCGGAGTGTCGCGCGAAGACAGCTACAAACTGGTGCAGCGTAACGCGATGCGGGTCTGGGAAGAAGGCGCAGATTTCCTGACCGAGCTTTTGGCCGACTCTGACGTAACATCGGCCCTTTCAGAGGCGGAAATCAGAGATAAATTTGATCTGGATTATCACACCAAACACGTGGACACGATTTTTGCGCGCGTTTTTACTAAAACCCGGCAATCGTAGCGTTGCGTTAATACCCCTGTGACAGCCTGCAATCTCGTTCATGTTGCAGGATACGCGTTTTGACCACTAGCCTTGCCCCCCAACTCGCAGTACCAAAAACCGCCCGGTTAACCGGCCAACAAAAGGCCGCGATAATTGTGCGCCTTTTGGTGCATGATGGCACGTCGTTGTCGCTGGCAAACCTTCCGGCTAACCTGCAATCAAATCTGGTTCACCAGATGGCCGACCTGCGCCATATAGATGAAGCAACAATGCTTGCCGTGGTTGAAGAATTTTTACTTTCCTATAGTGGCGCCGGCTTGTCATTCCCCGGGAAACTGGAAGATACACTAACCTTGCTGGAAGATTGCCTAAGCCCCAAAACCGCGCGTAACATTCGTGAACAATCCGGTCTTGCCATGCATCCTGACCCATGGGCACGGATCAGTGGCATGGATATTGATGCGCTATTGCCAATACTGGAAGCAGAATCCATTGAAGTCAGCGCTGTGATCATGTCCAAACTTAAGGTTTCAACCGCGGCAGATCTGTTAGGTATGCTGCCCGGTGAACGATCGCGTCGTATCACCTATGCCATTTCCCTGACAGGCAACATCTCTCCAAAGGTTGTTCAAACCATCGGCATGTCTATTGCCGAGCAGCTTGACACCGTACCGGAACGGGAATTTGATTCAGGACCGGTAGAACGGGTTGGGGCAATTCTAAACTTTTCGCCCACAGCAACGCGTGAAGACATGCTAGAAGGATTGCAAAAATCTGACGCTGAATTCGCTGAACAAGTGCGTAAGGCTATTTTTACATTTGCAAATATATCAGAACGGGTCGACCCCCGTGATGTGCCCAAAATAGCCCGCGACGTTGACCCGGCTGCCTTAATTATGGCGCTGGTTGCGGCCCAGTCTGATGAAAAAATTGCAGCAGACTTTATTCTCGACAATTTGTCCCAAAGAATGGCTGACCAAATTCGCGAAGAAATGCAGGAACTTGGCGAAGTTAAACAAAAAGACGGTGAAGCAGCGATGACCACTGTGGTTATTACGGTACGCGGGCTTGTTGATTCCGGCGAAATCTACCTGGTCGCTGAGGACGAATAACACCCCCTGCCCGGACTTGCGGTCCAATGCCCCCAACAGTATGTCTTGGACTGAATTGTTCACAGACCGCCACCGGCGGCCCGTTAGTCAGGATCACAGCACCGATATGCAGCCCGATACGGAAACCGGACGATCCTGGTCAGACTGGCTTTTGAACAAAACCCTGCACGGCATTATCTACGCCATGCTTTTATTGCCCTATAAAATGCGCATTCCATTTATGGGGTGGTTTGCGCGCCGAATTTTGGCACCATTGGCCGGCTATAACAAACGTAGCGCTGCCAATCTCACATATATTTACCCTGATATGTCGACGTCCCGGAAACACGAAATCGTAAATGGGGTCGCCGACAATATGGGCCGAACCTTTATCGAAAACTACTCGACCAAAGCGTTTCTAAGCCGGATGAGCAACGCTGATATCTCCGGCCCCGGCATAAATGCAATCGCGGCCGCCCAGAAAGCAGGACAGCCCGTAATCCTGGCCAGTGGTCATTTCGGTAATTACGAAGCCGCGCGCGCAGCACTTGTTGGGCGAGGATATAATGTCGGCGGTTTGTACCGGGCAGCCAGAAATAAGTATTTCAATAAACATTATGCCCTGACCATGCAGTCTTTTGGTGGTCCGGTTTTTGAACAGGGGGTCAAAGGTACAAGCGGATTTGTGCGGCACCTGAAAAACGGCGGCTTTCTGGTATTGTTGTTTGACCAACATGTTGTATTCGGGGATATTTTGCCATTTTTGGGCAAACCGGCCGCCACCGCAACATCATCCGCCCAATTGGCACTACGCTATAACGCGTTGCTGGTGCCTTTTTTTGCAACCCGTCAGCCAGACGGGATCAATTTTGACATCAGTTTTGATGCGCCAATTCCCCATAGCAATCCAGATGCAATGACCCGCGCACTGACGGCCAGCCTTGAGGCACGTATCAAAACCCACCCTGAACAATGGCTTTGGATACATCGACGATGGAAAATTGAGAAACGAAACAGCTAAATCAGGTTCACAGGAACACCCGACAATTCGACTTTCACCGCAAACGCGCCGCCGCCAGAATAGGGCCATCACCAGCAGTCTGTACTATTACAACAACCGGGTTTTCGCCCTCCAGATCAACCGACAGCGACAAGGCTTTGGTACCATCCCATTTTTTTAGCAGGCGCCATTCCGTTACAACGTTAGTATATTCAATCGACCGGCCGGCATTTTCCCCCCTTTTGATCGCAACAGTACTTGACGGTATATATCGTACCAATTGCACAACCATGGGCTGATTTTTCTGAGTGATGGAATTGGCAGAGATTGACAGGCTCTTTCCATTCAGCGCCAACTCCAATGACACCTTAGCCGCTTGATTGGTCTGGGCATTTATACCGTCAACCACGTCCATTGGCTTATTTCCAACAACATGTGTAATGCCACCAATTATCATCTGCGGCGTATAAATTGTCCGGCTTCCGGCCGCCCTGGCGTACCCCCTTTGTCGCGTGGTAAAGCGTGGGTCACCAAACGTGTCTTTCCAGCCGATATAATCCCAGTAATCCACATGCAAAGCCAACGGAATAACATCATCACGCAGCGCAAGCTTGGTCAAAATCTTATCTGCAGGTGGACAGGATGAACATCCCTGGGATGTATAAAGTTCTACGACAACCGGGTTGGATTGCGCAAACGCCTGCTGGCTGAACACAGTCAAAATAAGAGCTGTGACAAAAGAAATAGATTTTCGCATCGTGCTGTCCGTTTTGTTATTTGCGGTTCTGTTTAACCCAAACTGACATAAACTGCTAATCAAGCAATTGCGAGAAATACGTAATATTTGCTATCGTGATCGTGAGTCTTGATAAGCTTGTACACTTAAGTATACAATTACTCTTGTGCCCCCCACGTTACTGCGGCAATAGGTGTATAAATCCATCTTCATCCAGACAGGAGCCCCCAATGCCTATTGTTGTTGGAATTGATACCGCCCAGACACGAAAATCCTTAAGTGTCGGCAGTCAGAAAGTAGCTTACTATTCCATACCCGCAGCACAGGCTGCCGGACTTGGTAATTTTTCGCGCTTACCCGCGGTTCTGAAAGTGGTGTTGGAAAACATGCTGCGATTTGAAGATGACAAAACTGTAACGGTTGACGATATCAAAGCATTTGCCACCTGGGCCGAAAATGGCGGTAAAAACCCAAGGGAAATCGCCTACCGGCCTGCACGGGTGTTGATGCAGGATTTTACCGGTGTCCCTGCAGTCGTTGATCTTGCGGCCATGCGTGATGGCATTGTCGCGCTTGGTGGGGACGCTGAAAAAATCAACCCGTTGACCCCGGTAGATCTGGTCATTGATCACTCGGTGATGATTGATGAGTTTGGGACACCACGGGCGCTCGCAATGAATGTCGAGCGGGAGTATGAGCGTAACATCGAACGCTATACGTTCCTCAAATGGGGCCAGAGCGCCTTTGATAATTTCCGTGTCGTTCCCCCCGGAACAGGAATTTGCCATCAGGTCAACCTTGAATACCTTTCCCAAACGGTCTGGACCGATACGGATCAAAGCGGCGAACAAGTTGCCTATCCGGATACACTTGTGGGCACCGACAGCCACACAACTATGGTGAACGGATTGGCGGTACTTGGATGGGGCGTGGGCGGAATAGAAGCCGAAGCCGCCATGCTGGGCCAACCAATTTCAATGCTGATCCCCGAAGTTGTGGGTTTCAATCTTACCGGCCAGTTGGTTGAAGGTACCACCGCCACAGATCTGGTTTTAAAAGTTGTGGCGATGCTGCGTGAACAAGGTGTTGTGGGGAAATTCGTTGAGTTTTACGGTAAGGGTCTGAATAATCTGCCGCTAGCCGACAGGGCAACAATTGCCAATATGGCACCCGAATATGGTGCCACCTGCGGGTTTTTCCCAATAGATGATGAAACCCTGCGCTATATGCGTGTTTCCGGACGCGACGAAGACCGAATATCGCTGGTTAAAGCCTACGCCAAAGAAAACGGTCTGTGGCGGGACGCGGATTACGACCCGATCTATACAGACACGTTGGCGCTGGATATGGGCACTATCGTTCCGGCAATCTCGGGGCCGAAACGACCGCAAGATTATGTCGCTCTGGACGAGGCAAAATCTGCATTTCGCCATGAGATGGAGGAAACATTCGTGCGCCCAATGGATATGGAAATGCCTGTTGAGGGCGAAAATTATACCATGGAAAGCGGAAAAATCGTCATTGCTTCCATCACCAGCTGCACCAACACATCCAATCCCTATGTAATGATCGGCGCGGGTCTGGTGGCCAAAAAAGCAGCCGAACTTGGCCTGAACCGCCGCCCTTGGGTCAAAACATCCCTGGCACCCGGCTCTCAGGTTGTTAGCGAATATCTGGAGGCCGCGGGCCTGCAGGAACATCTGGATACGATCGGGTTTAATTTGGTGGGATATGGCTGCACCACCTGCATCGGTAATTCCGGCCCAATTCAACCCGAAATTTCCGCAGCCATCCATGACGCCGATCTGGTGGCGGTCTCAGTTCTGTCCGGGAATCGAAATTTTGAAGGCCGTATTTCCCCGGATGTGCGTGCCAATTACCTGGCCAGCCCGCCCTTGGTGGTGGCCTATGCACTCGCCGGAACCATGGACATTGACCTGACATCTGAACCACTTGGTCAGGACAAAGATTTTCAGGATGTTTACCTGAAAGACATATGGCCAACGACGCAAGAAATCGCAGATATTGTTGAAAAAACCGTCACACGATCGGCTTTCCTAAAGAAATATGAAAACGTCTTTGATGGTGACGACAAATGGCAGGCCGTCGAAACGACCGATAGCCTGACATATGACTGGCCTACAACATCGACATACGTTCAGAACCCACCATACTTTCATGGAATGTCACCGGACGCAGGTACAATTTCCAATGTGAAAGATGCAAAAATTCTTGCGGTACTGGGGGATATGGTGACCACCGACCATATTTCACCTGCTGGTTCTTTTACTGAAAACACACCCGCAGGTAAATATCTCACAGATCGCCAAGTCGCCCCAAGGGAATTTAATTCTTACGGGTCACGTCGGGGTAATCATCAGGTGATGATGCGCGGAACTTTTGCCAATATCCGCATTAATAATGAAATGCTTGATAGTGTGGAAGGTGGCTATACTATCGGACCCGACGGAGAACAAACATCAATATACGACGCCGCAATGGCCCATCAGGCTGCCGGGACACCTTTGGTAATATTCGCTGGTGAACAATACGGTGCCGGTTCCAGTCGCGACTGGGCAGCCAAAGGCACCGCGCTTTTGGGAGTCAAGGCAGTCATTGCCAGCAGCTTTGAGCGCATCCATCGCTCCAACCTCGTCGGCATGGGTGTAATTCCATTTGAATTTACCGGGAATGACAACCGCAAATCATTGGGTATTACTGGCGACGAAACAGTTTCCATCTCCGGGCTTGAAGGCAATTTGACGCCCCTGTCAGAAGTTCCGGCAATTATCATGCGGGCAGATGGTTCAAATGCGAAAATCACATTGAAGTGCCGGATCGACACAGAAGTAGAGATTGAATATATCGAGAACGGCGGGGTGCTACACTATGTTTTGCGCAACCTGGTGAATAGCTAGACAGAATTTTCGCAGAAAATTCTAAGTGTTTTTTCTGCGAAAAAACGTCATATTTTTAACGACTACGCCGCGCAACAGAACGTTCCGCACGACGAGCACGATTTGCGGCACGCACCAACGCTTCATCAAAACCACCCTCGGGGAACTCCACGGCAATTTCTGCATCGCTCAAAACAAACAACCGGGAAAGTTCCGTCTGGGTTCGACGCATTGTTGATTCAAACTGGCTCAGCCTCGGCGTCGAACCCAAGCTGAAAGAAGTACCGCTACCGCTGGACGATGAATCGTCATCACTGCTTGAAGGTGGTGGGCTACCGGGGGGTAGACTGTTGGGGCCGGATTGGGCTGGGTCTGCATAAAGCATCCCCAAAACCGCTATGACCGCGGCAAGGTTTAGTTTAATGATTTTTGGCGCACCCAAAGGGTTGGCAGAGCGCATTATCATGGTTACGTCCTTCGTATATCCGAACAACCCCAACTGTCGATAGGCTCAGTTCTGCCTGTTCAACATGGTAAAATTGTGGCGATTGTCTGGAAAATTCATCATAATTGCAAAAATACTAGGGTCTTCTTTTTAAAATTTTCTCTCTACTAATATCTACCTACTCGGAATTTAAGATTAAGTTTAGGCGCTGTCAGCAATTAACTACAGCCGAAATACTAATGAGCGTACTTCTTCAACCCCTTGTAATTGATACACTAAATTGAAATTTTTTGCCCAAAAATTCAATTCCCGGCAGAACTATCGAAACAAATTGTTTCCACAATTATTTCTTCTAAGTGGGTCGTTTGTTTAGAATTAGACCATAAGCCTGCAACTATGCAAAATAAAAAACGCCCAATTCATTACCTGACCAGATATGTTCCGCTGCCCTTCTTTGAGGTCAGCGTTTTGTTGTTTTTGGCTCTGGTCGCTTCCAAATTCGCTTAACTGCTCACTTTGCTTTTTCAATTGCCGGTCGAATGGTACTGGCCAAAACTCGTTGTGTAATCGGCCCGGCAAATCGCAAAACAACAATCCCATCCCCGTTAATTACATAGGTTTCCGGCACGCCATATACCCCCCAGTCCAACGCTGAACGGCCAGAATCTGCTGCAATCCGGACATAGGGGTCACCCAGAGACTCTAAAAATGCCAGTGCTTTTTCAGGATTGTCTTTATAGTTAATCCCGTAAATTTTTATTCCTTCAGCCTTCAAATCCATTAAAACCGGATGCTCTATCCGACAGGGTGCGCACCAGCTGGCCCAGAAATTCACAAGTTTTACACCCGGTTCTTTCAGCACTTCGGTGCCAAAAGGTAAATCATCGCCCAATTGCGTAAGCGCAAGCGCCGGCACCACTGACCCTTCGCGGGTAGACGGCAATGCATTGGGGTTTTCGCGAAACATTCCCCATAAAAACATGCTGGCAATTGCAAGAAATATCAGCGGCGGCAGCATCATTAGCGGCGATATTTTAGCCATTCCTAATTTTCTCCTCAGCATCAGCCAATAATTTTCGAACCTTTACCGAGCGCGCCCAGGTAAACCAGACCAGCCCCAGCAATAAGAATATTGTAACGCCGTAAGCCGACAATACTTCCGTTCCATATTTTCCCAGATCGGGCATCATCCCATCCTTTCGCGTGCATCCAGCGCCAGCAACCTTCGCGCCCTGATCTCAGTACGTGTCCGGATCAGAACAAGCGCCAAAAACAGAAAACCAAAACCAACCATGGTCAGCACCAAGGGCTGCCAAAACACATCCGATACATTTTCTTCTTTATCCAGCGACAAAGAAGCACCCTGATGCAAACCCTGGTTCCAAAAAATTGCGGCATAGCGTGACAAAAGTGCGAAAACTGACCCTACCAGACACAATACACTGGTCAGATCCGCTGCTGAATCCGGGTCCTCAATGGCTTGCCACATCGCCAAATAGCCAAGGTAAAATAGAAACAGGATTAAAAATGATGTCAGCCTTGGGTCCCATGCCCACCATGTACCCCACATCGGCTGGCCCCAGATTGCCCCTGTGATCAATGCTATCAAAGTCATCACCACCCCAATTGGTGCAGCGGCTTTAGCCGCCAGCGCAGATACATGATGTCGTCTGACAAGCCATATCAACGACGCAACCAACATCATTACCCATGCATTAATTGCGATCAGCGCACTGGGAACGTGAATATAAATGATTTTTACAGTTGCGCCCATCCGGTAGTCATCTGGTGTGAAAAAATAACCCCAAATTATCCCCACGCCAATCCCAACACCGGCCAATATGCAGAAAACCGGCACCAGCCGTCCGGTCCATCCCATAAAGAGGCGCGGGTTTGCATATTTCCAGATGGACATGTCTATTTATAATCCTTTATCCGCAGTATCGCCATACACATAGCAGTCATAATCCTATCTCAGGTTGACACGAATTGCCGCAGCCGACGCAAAGGGCAACAAAGCGATTGCACCGGCAGTAATCCCTGCCAGCATCAGCAATGGCGTTGCAACGGCCAATTCGTCGGCCCCTCTTCGGGCAACTTCGGCTCCAAATATCAGCGTTGGTACATACATTGGCAGCACCAACAATGACAATAACAACCCACCGCGTTTCAATCCCACCGTAAGTGCAGCACCAAACGCGCCAATCATCGAAAGCGCTGGGGTGCCCAAAGCCAATGATACAACCAACCAAAAATAACCTGGCCCCGGTAAATTTAACAAAATACCAAATACCGGTGCGGCCAGCGTCAACGGCAGACCTGTGGTAATCCAGTGTGCGATGGCTTTTACGACAACAACACTTTCCATGGGAATTGGCGCTGTTGCCAACAAATCTAAGGACCCGTCCTCAAAATCAAGTTGAAAAATCCGGTCCAAGGATAACAGGCAGGCCAATAGTGCCCCAAGCCACATTGTCCCGGGTGCAATTTTCATAAGTAAATTTGAATTTGGACCAACTGAAAAAGGGACCAAAACTGTGACGATCAGAAAAAACGACAACCCAAGGCCAAATCCGCCGCCGGCTCGGGTTGCCAGCTTCAAGTCCCGGATCAACAAGCCGATCATAAAAATGCCTCGTCAAATTGTCCCGAAGCGCTGCCCGATGTGGCGCGAAACTGACCAACATCAAGCGTTTCTGCCTTGATCCCCAATTCAATGTGGGTTGCAATCAGGGCAGAGCCTCCTTGCTCAAGATGCCCCGACACCGCGCGGGCAAACATTGCCACGCTATCACTGTCCAGTGAAACGGTTGGTTCATCCAAAACCCAAAGAGACCGGCCCGTAACCAACAACCGCGCCAGACCCAACCGCCGTTTTTGTCCTGCCGACAGATTATTGGCAAGCCGGTTTTGCAAACCGCCCAATTCAAATGTCGTCAATGCATCTGCTATGTTGCCGGTGCCATAGACATCTGCCCAGAATGACAGATTATCAGCGACGCTCAGCATGGCTTTCAAACCGTCGGCGTGCCCGCCATAGGCAACGGCCTCATCTGCCCCTGTAATGCAACCCGACACTGCTGCCTGCAATCCCGCAATGGTACGCAAAAGCGTCGTTTTACCGGACCCGTTTGGACCACGCAGAACCAATATGTTTCCCGGTTCCAGACGAAAATCGATACCCTCTAAAATGTTGATCCCGCCTCTGGCACAACATAGGTTTTTTACCTCAAGCACCATGTCAGATTGGCAACAGCGCACAGGCAATGCGCCGCCCTTCTGACACCAGAATATTGTACATCCGACACGCCGAGGGTGACGTCATCGGCTCAACCCCAATACCCGCAAGATGAAGCGGTTCTGTAAAGTTTTCAGGCAGATGGGCAATCTGTGCCCCCGTCCCGATAAAAACGATATCAATTTCTTCCGCGTTGTTCAGAATACTTCCGGTATCTCCAATTCCGTCCCACATCAGTACCTTAGTCGGCAACACCAGCACCGATCCTTGGATCAGTTGACCCGCTATACGAAAATTTCCAGGCCCGTACCCATCTATTGGCACGGCTTCGGCATAGCTGATCACATTTTCACCCATTGGGTTGATCCTACTCCAGCTCCAAAATCTTACGCACTATTCGCGACTTACGCTCAAACATTGGCGGGCCCGGTCAGCGCCCGGGACAATCCTTTGCCCCGGTCAGGGAACCTCATGCATCAATGCCTGCATATTGGTTGCCTGAATTGGCATCAGGCTTTGACCAGTCGCGCTTAACGCCAAGGTACAACAAAATATTTGTCGCCACAAAAACAGACGAATACGTACCGACAATCACACCCCATGTCATGGCGAAAATAAATCCACGGATCACATCGCCGCCAAGCACAAGCAAAGCAATCAGCGCCAGTAAAGTGGTCACCGAAGTCATAACTGTGCGCGACAACGTATCGTTGATTGACAGAACTAAGACCCCCCGAAGATCCTTCTTTTTATACTTGCGCAGATTTTCCCGCACCCGGTCAAATAAAACAACCGTATCATTCAGTGAATAACCAACAATGGTAAGCAATGCTGCGATAATCGCCAGGTCAAACGGTATCTGAAACAATGCGAAAATTCCGATCGTAAGCACCACATCATGGATCAATGCCGCTACCGCCCCTAGGGCAAATTGCCATTCAAACCGCAGCCAAATATAAAACAAAACTGCCCCGATGGCTGCCACAACTGCATAAACGGCCGTTTTAATCAGCTCGCCAGACACTTTGGGTCCAACACTTTCAACCGACGGAAAACTGATCGTCGGGTCGATAGCCTGCAAAGCCTGTTCAATTGCCTGAACAGTCGCGGCGGCAACGCTTTCGTCGCCTTCCTGCGCCTCAATCCTGATCATTGTAATATTTTGCTCAGCGGTAAATGTCGGATCAAACACCTCGGTAATGGTGACATCCCCCAACTCCAGCGATTGTAATGCATTCCGGTAAGCAGCAACATCAACTACCTGGCTGCTTTCAGTACGGATCGTTGTGCCACCGCGAAAGTCGATGCCAAAATTCAAACCTGCTGAAAAAAAGACAACGGCCGAAAATATCATCGCTAATACCGACAATCCAAAAGTTAACTTGGCACCTTTGAAAAAATCAATATTGGTAACAGAGGGAACAAGTTTCAAACGCATGGGTTATACCTCAATTGTTTTCGGGCGGCGGCGTTCAAACCACATTACAATAATTAGACGGGTCACAAATATCGCGGTAAACACCGATGTCATAATCCCCAACCCCAAGGTAACTGCAAAACCCCGTACCGGACCCGAGCCCATTACGAACAGGATCACGGCCGTTATAAAAGTGGTGAAATTAGCATCAAAAATTGCGCTTAACGCCTTTTCATAGCCCAGCTCAATTGCCCGAGCCGGACCACGCGCGGTTTTCAACTCTTCGCGAATACGCTCAAATACCAACACATTGGCATCCACCGCCATCCCCACGGTCAAAACAATTCCGGCGATACCGGGCAGGGTCAAAGTTGCGCCTATCATTGCCAGCAATCCGAATATCATTGCCACGTTAATGATTAAAGCCACATTGGCGATCAGGCCGAACAATCCATAACTAAGCCCCATAAACACCAACACGCCTATAAAGGCGACGGTAGCGGCTATTTTACCCGCGTCGATGCTATCCTGCCCCAACTCGGGCCCGATTGTGCGTTCCTCAAGAAATGTCATCTCCGCAGGCAACGCCCCGGCACGCAACAAAATGGCAAGACTTGTACTATCCTCAACCGTAAAACGACCGGTAATGATCCCCGAACCGCCGGTAATGGCACTCTGAATTGTTGGCGCCGAAATAACTTCATCATCCAGAACGATGGCAAAGGGTGAGCCGATGTTTTCAGAGGTGTATTCGCCAAACTTTCGCGCACCCGTAGGATTAAACCTGAAATTCACCGCCGGCTGGCCATTTTGGTCAAACGCGGGCTGTGCATCCACCAGGTCTTCGCCAAAAACAACCGGGGTCTGTTCCAGTATGTAGAACTGTCCGGGTTCATCGATTGATGGCAGCAATATGTTACGGGCACCGGGCTGGGCGGAACCATCACTGGTGCGCCCTACTACCGGATGAAATGTCAACCGTGCGGTGGTCCCAATCAGCGCTTTTAATTCCTCGGCAGAACCAATACCCGGCACCTGAATTAGGATGCGTCGCTCACCCTGACGTTGGATCGTGGGTTCACGTGTGCCAACCTCATCAACTCGGCGGCGAATAATTTCAAGCGACTGTTGGATGGTCCGGCTATCTGTTGCCAGTTTTTCAGCCTCGGACAACGTTAGCGTCAGGATATCCCCGGCACCACTAACCTCAATATCTGTTGACCCGACACCGGTAAGCGTCTGCACCGGGCTGGCCATCGCCCGCACCAATTGCAATGCCTGTGCCATCCCTTCAGGTTTGGAAATTTTGACCCGCAATTCGTCTTCAGCAGAAGGTTGGCGGCGAATGGTGCCGACCGTCGCACGCTCAGCGCGCAGGATGTTGCGCACTTCCGGCCAATAACCATCCATGCGGTCCCCATAAACATCCTCAACCCGAACCTCCGCCAGCAGATGAGCACCGCCTCGCAGATCAAGCCCCAGATTTACCAGACCAGAAGGCATCCAATTTGGCCAGGCATCCCGTGCCGCTGCCAGCTCTGGCGTTTCACCGCCATTTTCAATTGCAATCAGGGCGTCATTATGCCCCTCAACCCGTGAATAAAATCCGTTTGGAATGGCAAAAACCAGACCCAGAACAACAAGTCCCCAGATAACGACCCGTTTCCAGGTTTGAATTTGCAGCATAATGCCTGCCTACTATTTTAGGAATTAATCAGCCGCCGGCTCAGTCTTGGAAATCACCTGCGCGATCGTAGATTTCACAACTCGCACCTTAACGCCGCTGGCAATCTCTACTTCAACTTCATTGTCGTCTTTCACCTTGGACACTTTGCCCAAAATTCCGCCCTGTGTAACCACCTGATCGCCGCGGCGCACAGCTGCCACCATCGCATTATGATCTTTTAGCTTTTTTTGTTGTGGGCGTATCAACAGGAAATACATGATCGCGAAGATCAGGATCAAAGGGATAAAGCTGGTAAAGGCGCTGCCGCCCCCGACCGCTTGCGCATAGGCAGGCGTTACAAACATGGTTTCTTCCTTTTATTCATGCGGAGTTCCCGCCCCAATTAGCTGGCGCAAACCCTATATGTGGGGCTTGGTATTGGCAAGCAAGGGGGCATTAAAAATCAGCGGTGATCTTAACTGCCCGGCTCCTGATAAACACCTTGCGCTTTCAGTGCGTCAATCACCTCTTTTGGCATATAACTTTCATCATGTTTCGCCAGAATTTCCGTAGCCTCAAATACACCGTTCACCAGACTTCCTGTGCCAACCATACCTTCGCCTTCACTGAACAGGTCAGGCAACACACCGGTATAGGTCACCGGGATCGTGGCGTTGGTATCGGTTACTTCAAAACTGATGGTGGTCCCCTGCCCGCGAACCAGTGAACCTTCCACAACCAATCCGCCAATTCGAAACACTTCGTTTGGCGGGGGTGGCGCTTCGACGATCTGGCTGGGGGCTCGGAAAAAGTTGATCCCATCACGCATCGCGTAGCCAACAAGAGCCGTAGAAACCGCCAGCGCAATGGCGGCCACCATCAACACCTGTATGCGGCGCGTTTTCTTCAAACCCTTCATCTTCAGTCTCCCTTAAGGAAAAACCGGGGCCATGGTCAGCCCGGCATGCTCTTCTTCACCTAACATCAGATTTGCATTTTGCAATGCCTGCCCACTTGACCCCTTTGTCAGGTTATCCAGCGCCGCAAGCACAATAACACGACCGCTGAGGCGATCTGCCACAACCCCGATATGCACATAGTTTGATCCCCTCACATGACGGGTTGACGGATGCTCTCCCAGGGGCAGCACCTCAATGAACTTCTCATCGCGATAGGCTGCCGACATTGCATTGTGGATTTCCGCCGCATCCCCCCGTACATAACAAGTGGCCAGAATACCCCGATTGGCCGGTGTCAAATGTGGCGTGAACTGCACCCGGACCTCCCTGCCTGCCAGCGCTGAAAATTCCTGATCAAATTCCGCCATATGCCGGTGCGTACCGCCAACGGCATAGGCATGGGTACCCTCAGACAATTCCGCATGCAGCAGGCTTTCTTTCAAAGACCGCCCTGCCCCGGAAACCCCGGTTTTAAGATCAATAATTATATTATCCAGATCAATCACACCGGCCCTGATCAACGGGCTGATGGCATATTGACCGGTGGCCGCATTGCATCCGGTACCTGCAACCAGACGCGCGCCCCTGATCTGATCGCGGTAAAATTCGGTCAGGCCATACACCGCCTCAGCCTGCAATTCAGCTGCATCATGTTTTCCGCCATAGGTCGCTGCATAAACCTCCGGATCGCGCAGCCGAAAATCCGCTGACAGGTCGACAATCTTCAGCTCCTTTGGCAATTTTTTGATCACCGCCTGACTGGTGGCATGGGGCAATGCACAAAAACATAAATCAATACCCGCGAAATCAATCGCACTGATTTTTACCAGTTCTGGTAAATCAAGGTGCCGCAAATGCGGAAACACCGCAGCCATCACCATGCCCGCTTTCCGATCCGCCGAAAGCGAAACAATACGCATGTTCGGGTGGCCCGAAATCAATCGGATCAACTCTGCACCGGTGTAGCCAGAGGCACCAAGGATGGCAATTTTATGGGTCATGGATCAACTTTATGGATCATGGATCAACTTTCGCACCATTTGTACAGATTTGCGGCTGAAATTGCACGTTTTGCAACCCATTCATAGGGCAAGGCGAATATCCGCTTCAGGCAGCCGTAAATTCAACCTTTCGCCGCATGAACTGCGTCGCCCGATCTGATACCCTGCGTGGATCACCCGTGGTCAGAAAAGCCGACGCCTTGGCACTGCCCTGCATATCCGGGTGGCGCTCCAAATAATCCGACAGACTTTCGGCCACCAGATCGGCCTGTGAAAACACTTTTACATCCGGGCCCAATGCAGTCTGGAATATATCCTCCATTAACGGATAGTGGGTACACCCCAGAATGGCCGCATCCGGATTTGGCATTTTCCGTTTCAGCGCATCCACATGGCCCCGTACCAACGCCTCAGCCAAAATAAGATCACCGTCTTCAATGGCATCTACAACACCACCACATGCCTGCGCCTCGACATCCACGCCAATTGCGCGAAATGCCAGCTCTCGCTGAAATGACCGGCTGGCAACGGTGGATGGTGTGGCAAACAATGCAACATGCTTTAGGGCAACTTCTTTTGGCGGTGAATTATCACCCCAGTTGCGTTCGGTCAGGGCTTCAATCAAGGGAACAAACACCCCCAAAACGCGCTTGCCATCGGGTACGCCTGTTTCTTGCATTCGGCGCAATGCGGCGGCGCTCGCAGTATTGCAGGCCAATATGACCAGATCGCAACCAGCGTCCCAAAGCCGTTGCACCGAAGCGCATGTCAGCTCATACACATCGTCTGCATTGCGCACGCCATAGGGCGCATGGGCATTATCCCCCAGATAAACAAACGCAGTCTCAGGCAATCGTTTCTTGGCAGCCTGTAAAACAGTCAGCCCGCCCAGTCCGGAATCAAATATACCTATCGCCATCAAACGCCCCGTTGTTGCTGGTAGTGCCAATAATTCATCGCGCCCATTTGGTACAGACCCATGATCAGCCGACCTATTCTGCAGCCTGTATAATCGGGACATCCCCCGCCCTAAACACCTTCAATAATTCTTCACGTCGCACTAAAGCCACCCCATGGCTGGCGGCTTTCACATGGCCATACCCCCTGATCTGTAAAGGCAGCCTGGCCAGTTCCAGCGCAGCATTCCGATTTTTCGCAGAAAAATCACGCACCACCTCTTTCATATCAGCCTCATATTGTCGGATCATCGCCCGTTCGGCCCGACGATCCGCCCCATAACCAAAAATATCAAATGGTGTGCCGCGCAGGAACTTAAACCGCGCCAACAAGGGCAGGCTATTTTCCATCAGCTTGCCAAATTCCCGTTTCACCGGCTGGCCAGCGGCGTTCTTTTTGGTGAAAATCGGCGGTGCCATGTGAAACGTCAGATTAAGATCACCGTCAAATTCGGCCTCTGCCTTGGCACGGGTGCCAACCAACAGGCGCGCCACTTCATATTCGTCCTTATAGGCCAACACCTTATAATAACCCCGGGCCGCCGCCTCTTTCAGATCATCATCTTCGATCTTATCAACAAATTTACGATATTTACGCGCCAAACGAGCCGACTGAAAAGACACCAGATGCCCGGCGAAATTATCAATCATTTGATCCAAAGATTTCGTCAACACCGGGTTAACATCTGCCAATAAACTGGCAACCCCCTCCGGATTAAGTGTCGCCCATCTGCCAATTTCAAAGGCACGCTTGTTGCGCTCGACCGCCACACCATTAAGCGCGATCGCGCTCAACATCGCCGCCCCTGAGAACGGCAACAGGCCGCGCTGCCACGCGGCACCGTTCACGATCATTGCCGAAAAAATCGTATCCCCAAGTAGTTTCTCCCCCAATGCCGAGGCGTCGAACATTGTCAGCCCTTGCTGCAATCGTGCCTTTAGCGCCAGCTTGAGCCGCCCATTCGGCAACTCAAAATCAACGTCGCGGGTAAAATCACCGGTGATGGTATCATGGGTGTTGACCACAGCCCCGGTTTTTCCGGTTTTCATCAATCCCAGCGTTTTAGCCCCCGCAGTGGTCACCAGATCACCGCCGATAACGGTATCGCATTCACCGGTCGCCACCCGTACTGCGCTGATATCGCCGGGCTTTTCTGAAATGCGCAAATGGATATGTACCGCACCACCTTTTTGCGCCAAGCCAGCCATTTCCATCATAGCCACGCCCTTGCCATCGATATGTGCCGCCATTGCGATGCCAGCACCAATGGTCACCGCCCCGGTGCCGCCAACCCCGGTGATGATGATATTGTGGGTGCCGTTGATATCCGGCAATTCCGGTTCGGGTAAATCGCTCAGGTTCACCTCAGCCGTTGCCGATTTTCGAACCACAGCCCCTTCAATTGTTACAAAAGACGGGCAAAATCCATCGACACAGGAAAAATCCTTGTTACAGGACGACTGATCGATTGCCCGCTTACGTCCAAACTCTGTCTCAACCGGTACAATAGACACACAATTTGACTGCACACCGCAATCACCGCAACCTTCGCAGACATCTGTGTTGATAAACACCCGTTTGTCCGGGTCCGGAAACAGCCCGCGTTTACGACGGCGGCGCTTTTCAGCAGCACAGGTTTGTACATATATTATAACCGATACGCCCTTGTTTTCGCTTATATTTTCCTCAACCTTCAACAACTCAGAACGCCCATGGCGCGCCATCCGTTTAGGAAATGCCGCAAAATCAATATCTTCCTTATCGTCATAGACCAGCACCAGTTCATGCACGCCCATGGCCTGTACCTCATGGGCTATGCGCGCCGCATCCAATCCACCGTCATTTGGCTGTCCACCGGTCATCGCCACCGCATCATTGAACAGGATTTTGTAGGTCATCGTGGTGCCCGCCGCCACCGCCGCCCGGATCGCCTGAATGCCCGAATGGTTATAGGTACCATCGCCCAGGTTTTGAAAAACATGCTCACGTTTGGAAAACGGTGCCTCACCAATCCAGTTGGCTCCTTCACCGCCCATCTGGGTAAATCCAACCGTATCGCGATCCATCCACTGCACCATGTAATGACAGCCAATCCCGGCATAGGCCCGCGATCCTTCGGGAATTTTCGTTGATGTGTTATGGGGGCACCCTGAACAAAAATACGGCAGTCGCGCCGCCAGGTCCGGTGCATTATCTGATTTCTCTGCATCTGCAATGA
>VAPM010285231.1_pt1 | contig 24269 bp, 22 predicted proteins | sample 3395091 | NCBI WGS metagenome assembly VAPM01 (sample SAMN08290445, study PRJNA428436) | hydrothermal vent metagenome | isolation source: Deep-sea hydrothermal vent chimney 3 | place: Pacific Ocean: Juan De Fuca Ridge
CCCCACGAGATCGAACGCCGGGCGGATCTGATCGAGACGCTCGGGCTCGCAATCCCATAGATCCGCGGAAGCCGACTCAGAATCGACAAGGTCGCACCAATCCGCGAGAATCCGGAGTGATCATCCCCTGCCTTGGAGGACATCATGGCCGACAGCGGAATCGAGAACCTACTTCAAGAAGACCGGCGCTTCCCCCCGCGCCCCGAGTTCTCGGAACAGGCCGTCGGCACGGCCGACCTCTACGAAGAGGCAGATGCCGACTACGTCGCGTACTGGACCCGGCAGGCCAAGGAGCGGATCACCTGGTACAAGGAACCGACCGAAGGACTCGACGACTCCAAGGCGCCGTTCTACAAATGGTTCGCCGACGGTGAACTCAACATCTCGTACAACTGCCTCGATAGGCATCTTGGGACCGGTGGAGACAAGGTCGCCTACCACTGGGTGGGTGAACCCGGAGACACACGCTCGATCACATACGCAGAACTGTCCGACGAGGTCAACCGGTTCGCCAACGGCTTGCGGTCGCTCGGTGTCGAGAAAGGTGACCGGGTCGCCATCTACATGGGCATGGTTCCCGAGCTCCCCGTCGCGATGCTCGCATGTGCCCGTATCGGTGCACCCCACTCGGTGATCTTCGGAGGGTTCAGCGCAGACTCGATCATCGACCGCGTCAACGACCAGGGCGCCAAGATCCTGGTCACGTGCGACGGAGCGTGGCGCCGGGGCTCCGTGGTCCCGCTCAAGGACAACTGCGACCGGGCGATGGAAGAGACCCCAACGATCGAGCACTGCTTGGTCGTCAAGCGCATCGAGAACGATGTGTCCATCCAGGATGGCAGAGATATCTGGTGGCACGACCTCGTCGAGGACCAGCCCACCGAGTGTGTGCCAGAGGTGATGAACGCCGAGGACCTGCTCTACATCCTCTACACGTCGGGTACGACCGCCAAGCCGAAGGGAATCATGCACACCACCGGGGGGTACCTTACCGGAGCGGTGACGACCCATGCGTTGGTGTTCGATATCAAGCCAGACTCAGACGTCTATTGGTGCGCCGCCGACATCGGGTGGGTGACCGGCCACACCTACATCGTCTACGGCCCCCTTGCGAACCACACGACGAGCGTCATGTACGAGGGAACGCCCGACTATCCGGACAAGGACCGCTTGTGGTCGATCATCGAGGAGTACGGGGTCACGATCTTCTACACGGCGCCGACGGCGATCCGTGCGTTCATGAAGTGGGGTGAGCGGTATCCGCAACGTCACGACCTTTCCTCACTTCGACTGCTCGGCACGGTCGGGGAACCGATCAACCCGTCGGCGTGGATGTGGTACCACGACCATATCGGTCCACAGGACTGCCCGATCGTCGATACCTGGTGGCAGACAGAGACCGGTGCGATCATGATCAGCCCTCTGCCAGGGGTGACGACGACGAAGCCCGGTTCTGCGACGAAGCCGCTCCCGGGGATCTCCGCAAGCGTCGTCGACGTCGAAGGCCACCCAGTGCCGCTCGGTGGCGGCGGGTACCTTACGATCACACAGCCATGGCCTGCGATGCTGCGTTCGATCTACGGCGATGACGAGCGTTACGTCAGTACCTACTGGAGCCGCTACCCGGGGGTCTACTTCGCAGGAGACGGTGCGAAGATCGATGACGACGAGTACCTCTGGATCCTCGGGCGCGTTGACGATGTGATGAACGTCTCCGGTCACCGGATCTCCACCATGGAGGTTGAGTCGGCGCTCGTGTCGCACCCTGCCGTTGCAGAGGCCGCGGTGGTCGGGGCGGCCGATGAGCTGACGGGACAGGCCATCGCTGCCTTCGTCACACTCGTCGGCGACTACGAGGAAGAGGAGGGGCTCCTCGAGGAGCTCCGCGCTCATGTTGCGAACAAGATCGGGGCGATCGCAAAGCCGAAAACCATCATCTTCACCCCGGATCTTCCGAAGACCCGGTCGGGCAAGATCATGCGACGGCTCCTTCGCGACATCTCGGACAACCGGGCCCTCGGTGACGTCACGACTCTCGCGAACTCCGAGATCGTCCAGGCCATCGCCGACCAGGCCGAGGCATACCGCAACGAGGACTGAGAGGGGGGCGGAGGTACTTGGTACTTGGGGGATGCGCGGATAGGGAACATCCGTTCTCCGTTTGCCGTCCACCGACTATTCACAGGCACCCAGAAACAGTCGGGGTTTCCGACTGTGAACTGTCAACTCGCCGACTACCCCCTTATTCGCTGATCCTCTTGGTACTCGGCGTACGCTTCTGGTCTCGCTGTCTCCGGGGTGACCGATGGCCGACAACGACACGAAGAAGTCCTCGTTCTTCTTCACTGCCTACATGTTCTCGAGATATCGGGTGACGGCCCCAGCAGCGGCTTTCCCCGAGCCCACAGCAGCCGTCATCCCGCCGCCACCGATCCAGGCACCCGTGAGAAACAGGTTCGGCACCGGTGTGGTCGGTCGACGACGGTTCATCATGTTCGCCACGCTGTGTTCCCGCCCGTAGATGGAACCCTGGGGTTGCATCATGTACCGAGCGTTGGTGAGCGGTGTCGCGATCTTGACGACTTCGATAGCCCCCTCGAGGCCGGGGATGAGGCGCTTGGCTCGATCTATGAGGATCTGTCCCGAAGCTTCCTTCGTCGCTATGTATGCAGGGTTGTTTCCGTAGTCCTCGAGATCTCCACCGGTTCCCCACACGTCGTTGTGGTCCCAAGGAGCGAGCACGGTGAGCACGATCACGGACTTGCCCTCGGGCGCACATCGCGGGTCGACCACCGAGTAGTTGGAGACGATCATTCCCACATTCGTGAAGTCGCCGGCAAGGATCGCCTCGTACTCGACGTCGAAGTCGTATCCGGACATGGCGAAGTACTCGTGGTGGTTCCAACCCCCAGCCGCAAGATCGGCCGCCACTCCAAGATGGACGGTCATGGTCGACAGAGCCGGCCGGTCTCGTTCTATCTCTCCTAGCCACTCACGTGTAACGACGCCCTCGGGAAGTAGCCCCGCCGTCGAGCGTGGACTGGCGTTGGACACAACCGCCTTCGCTTCGACCACGAGGCCGCTGTTGGTCGTCACCGTAACGCGGTCCGGGCCCTCGGGTACGATCGAGGTAACCGTGTTGCGAAGACGCACGTCACCGCCTGCCTCAACGATGGCCTCCATGATGGCGAACGACATCGCACCCGAACCCCCCGTCGGGTACCAGGCACCGGCTGTGTGATAGGACAGCAGCGTCAAGGCGAACTGGCCTGCCGAGAGCTTCGACGGGGGCAAGCCAAGATACCCCCACAGTGTCGTCACGAGGGCCCTCGCTTGAACGCTCTCGATGTACTCACTGATGAACGTCGACCAGGGACTCGCAAACGCCGTTGCCATATCGGGGTACCTCTCGAGCATCTGGCCCATATCCACACGAACACCCGATCGTCGATCCGTCGTGAACCGCGCAACGTCGTGCCCGACACGCTTGATCGCCTCAAAGAATGCCTTCACACCAACTTGTTCGTTGGGGAAGATGGCTCCAAACCGCTCGATGTACTCATCTATGTCCGTCGGGGCAGACATCTCGAAGTCGGGAAAGGCGACGGTGTAGAACGGGTCGAGTCGGTTGAACTCGACCCTGTCGAGGATCCCGAGTGTTGCGAACATCGGCCGTGCCCATCCGCCGCTGCCCAATCCATCGAGGGCGTGGAGCGCCACCTCGAACCGATAGCCACCCGCCCTGAAATAGTGGGCGTAGCCTCCAGGTTTGGTGTGGTGCTCGAGCACGACGACGTCGATGCCCTTCTCCTGGAGGTGTCTCGCCACAGACAAGCCTCCGAGCCCTGCCCCCACAACGACGACGTCCGCCGAAAGGGTCTCGCTCATGGTGCGGGCGGCACGGCAGCAACGTCATCGTCGGGCCACGGATCCTGATCGATCGTCTTGCGCCAGATATAGACGGCCACATCCCGTATCGACGCGATCACCGGAACCGCAAGCAACGATCCCAGGAGTCCACCGACCTGGAACCCCACCATGAGTCCGAGCAGGATGATCGCAGGCCGAAGTTGTACGGCCGTACCCATCACCTTGGGTGCCACGATGTTGGCCTGTGCTTGGACGACGACGAGGTAGATCACGACGACGACGAGTGCGAACCAGTAGTTCTCGAGCTCGGGCCACCGCGTCGAACCGGACAGCAACGCTGCAAGGACCCCGGGGATCGCGGCGAGGATCGGTCCGAATGTCGGGATCATGTTGAGAACGACCATGATCGCTCCCATCAAGAATGCCCCTGGCAGCCCGACCGCCCATAGGACCAGGAACACGAACGACCCTGTTATCAACGAGTTGATGAGTTGTCCGTAGAGGTATCCACGCCACACACCCTTGATCTTGGCGAGCATCATCAGCCCGTCCCGTTCGTACCCGGAGGGGATGCCTGTGATCGTCGCTGCTCGCATCCGCGTGCTGTCGACGTTGAGGTACATGGCGATGAGGGTGGTCACGATCGCAGACGTCGCCACCGCTGTGAGGAAGCCGAGCACTGTTCTGAATCCGCTCAGACCTGCACCAAGGTAGTCGAGGAACCGCTCCGCGTCGACGACGAACCCCCCCGGCCCGTCTCCCGTCCCCACGGAGTTCTGGAGCGAGTTGAGCATCGAGTTCATGTCAACGACGATGCCGAATACGACGAGGTGCCCCTGCGCATTCACCTGGTCGAGGAGCCAGATCCGCAGTTCGTTCACGAGACTCACAGGGTCGAGTTCGACGACCGATTGGACGATGGAGCGGGCGAGCAACCCTCCGAACGCAAGTGTCCCTATGAAGACCAGCAGATACGCGACAAGGAGAGCCACCCATCGGGGCAGTTTCAGACGCGTGACGCCGAGCCGAACCAGGGGAGCGATGAGAAAGGCGATCAGACCGGCCAGTGCAGCTACGGCGATCACATTCCGGACCAGGTAGATGCCGATGATCACCAAGACGAACGCCATCGCGATGACGAGGAGTTTCGCGTTGTCGCTCCACGGGGGAGACTCGGGGTAGCTCGCTGCTACCCGTTCGAGATCCTGCGCCTGGACGATCCCATCGGGGACATCGTGTGGTTTCGACGATGACTCGGTCGTGTCTTCCATGCCTCCACGGTAGGACAACACGCGCCGTCGTGCGGCTTCGTCGCCACCACAGCAGGACGCACCCGACAGGAACCTAGACTCGCCGCCATGGCAGAGCGCGAATCTATCGACAACTTGCCGGACGGCTACGTGCCGCACATCGGCGCAACGCGCCAGTACATGCGAGACATCATCCTCGGTGTCAACGACGGTCTGGTCTCGACCTTTCTCCTCATTTCTGGAGTCGTCGGTGGGGGTCTCGGTGCCACCGATGTGCTCTTGACCGGTATCGCCGGAGCGATCGCCGGAGCGATATCGATGTCGATCGGCGAGTACATCGCAACGAAGTCCCAGGAGGAGGTCTTCGAGGCGGAGATCGCCCTGGAGCGCGAACATCTGAAGCATCACAGACAGCACGAGAAGGATCAGCTCAAGGACATGCTCTCGAGTATCGGTCTCGAAGGCAGCGACCTCGACAAGGTCGTCGACATCATCGACGCAGACGACGACGCGATGCTCAACATGCACGCTGCACTCGAGTTCGGCGTGGTCGATGCCGAGCGCAGGAACCCCGTCGCTGCCGCTGTTTTCTCCGGCCTACTCTTCATCTCCGGGGCACTCCCGTCGGTCCTCCCGTTCATCTTCGTCGACGACACGGGTCTCGGTCTCCTTGCAGCAGGCATCCTCACGGGGGTGGGCCTCATCATCGTGGGTGCGGTCAAGACACTCCATACCGGCAAGAACCCGTTCCTGTCAGCGGCCGAGAATTTCGCTTTCGGTATGGCGGGTGGGATTCTCGCCTACCTCGTGGGTCGCCTGTTCGACGCCTCGGTCATCGCCTGAGACGCCCGCTCAGTAGTCCAGACCCTTACGGGCGACCACCCCTGCGTCGAACGCGTGCTTGACCTTGCGCATCTCTGTCACGGTGTCGGCGATCTCGATCAGTTCGGGGGCCGCGTCACGCCCCGTGATCACGATGTTGACGTTTGGCGGTCGTAGCCCGAGCGTCTCGACGACGTCACCAACCGGAATCCATCCAAACGTCACGGGGTAGGTAGCCTCGTCGAGTATCACGAGGTCGTACTCTCCCGACAGTATCGCTGCGCCGGCCTGCTCCCAGGCATCCCGGGCCGCACGCTCCGTCGCTTCCATGTCGTCGGACTCCCATGTGAAGCCGTCGCCACCCGTGATCCACGTGACCCCGAGTTCCTCCGCCATCTTCTTCTCCCCCGTCTGCCACCTATCGGACTTGATGAACTGGATGACGATCACGGCCCATCCCCGAGCGACGGCGCGCAGCATCACCCCGAACGCTGAGCTCGACTTCCCTTTGCCATCGCCGGTGTTGACGATGACCATGCCCTTCCTCTCTACCTCACTCATGGATGCTCTCCTCGCTTCGCAGAGATACCGTGCCAGGATCACCGTCGATCTCTGGCATTCTGATCGAAAGAACAGTGCTGGGACCACATAGGTACTTCCCTGGTGTGGTCTCAAAGTAGCGTGCCGTGGTCATCAGGGCGCATCCACCGGTATCGTCACAGGATGAAATCTCTCCTCGCAATCGGAGCGACACTCGGTGTTGTGGCCCTCATCGTCGTCCGGTCGCGTCGGCGGACACCTCCTCCGCAACCGATCGGCTCGTGGGAGCCGGCAGATACATCCACAGGATGAGGATTGCACTCGATAGCGCAGTCGAGGTCGGTGCACGCGCCGGGCGCATCCTGCTCGCCGAGGACTCCTTGTCGTATCTCGGTCTCATGCGACCCTCCCAGCGGCACGGCGAGCCACGGACGGGTCCTGTCGGTGACCTCTCGACGTACGACGTCATCGTCTCGGATGGCGCAACTCCTGCGAGCAGCCTCATCGCTTCTGCTGCCGTCCACGGCGTTCCGCTCGTGCTGTGGAGCGATGAGCCGACGCTGCATCGTGGATCGGCAGTTGCCCCTGTAGCCGTCGGTGCGAACCTCGGCTCGACGCTCGCTCCGGCATTGATCCACCATCCGGCAATGGCCATTGAGAAAGATGATGCGGTCACGATCGCCTGGACCGAACCTGGCCCTGAGAGGCGAAGGGGAAAGGCGATCGTCTTTCCCGATCCGCTCGGCGTGTGCTGGGCACGAAAACGGTCTCGTGGACGATTTGTTGCCTACCGCGACGATGAGTGGGCAGGTGCTGTCGTCTCGGTGAGCGGTCGTAGCGGTGACCGGATCGTCGGAGTCGCCGACCATGCAAGCCACCTCGAGGCGATCACCCTCGCAGCAGTCGCTCTCACCGCCCTAGACGGTGCCTACGAGGCTCGCATTCAGAACGCAGCGGATCGCGGAGAGGGCATCCTGTCCAGAGCCATGTCCCTGGAGTTGGATATCGCCGTGTGGCGGTCAGGTGAGCATTCCACGGGCTGATGTCCGGCCGAAACCGCACGTCTCCTACACCCCGCTCGTTTGCTCGACGGTCTCCTCCACACTCAACTTCGACGTTCCCGCTCCGTTCGCAGGTACATGGACAACCGGTCGAGGCCGCTGTGGTTCGGGTGTCGTCGGCACATCGGGGACCTCCTCGAGCATGATCAGTTCGACGCCACCTACGATGTCGGAGATCAGGTTGTAGAGCACCGCAGCGAGGGTGAGTGCACCGGTCGTCGCGATGACCCACACGATGGCGGACATCACAACGACACGGAAATACAGGTTGCCATCTGGTGTCACTGCGATCGTCAACTGTGCGAGGAGGTCGACCAGTGCTTCCGGTATCCCCCGCTGGATGGCGATGGACCAAGAGATCCACACACCGAGAACCCAGACCAGTGCACCGATCACGTTGAGCACCAACGAGACCTTCAACACCGTCCACGGATCGATCTTACGGATGATGCGGCGCACCCGGCGAACCGACATACGTCCTCCTTGCCACCAGGCAGTGTACCGAGGGTTCCCCATGGGCCTCGCTATTGAGACGTCACCGGTCGTTGAATCGTTCCCTGGGACCGTGGTCGGTCACCCAAGCGCCGGTTTCTACTCTTCCTCTTTAGGTGCGATTGCCAGCGCAGAAAGCACGGCTCCCTTGTCGAGGTTCATCACCTTGACCCCTGTCGATGGACGCTTCTGTCGTGAGATCGACTTCGCCTCTGCTCGCATGACGATCCCATCTGAGGATGTCACGACGATCTCATCACCCGGCTCCACTGCCCGCGCTGCTGTGACCGGACCGCGTACCCTCGTGATCTTCATCGCTATCACCCCGACGCCGCCGCGCTTCTGCACACGGAACTCGTCCATCTTGACCCGTTTGCCGTACCCACCTTCGGTGAGGATGAGTACCTCTTCGGCCTCGTCCGCAACCGCCGCTGAAACGACCTCGTCTCCTTCCCGCAGCCGGATTCCACGAACCCCCTGTGAGGCACGACCCGTCGGGCGAACATCCTTCTCCGAAAAGCGGATTCCGAGACCGTTCTTCGTGAACATCATCAGGTCAGATTCACCGTTCGTCTGTCGAACGGCGACCACCTCGTCATTGTCGAGAAGATTGATCGCGACGAGAACCTGGTTCCTCGAGTCGTAGTCGGCGAACTTGGACTTCTTGACCAGACCGGACCTCGTGAACATCACGAGGTAGCGGTTGGTCTCGTAATCCCTCGTATCGATGACCGCCTCGATCGCCTCGTCGGGCTCGAGCGGCAGGACGGACTGGATGAGAACGCCCTTCGCCGTGCGGTCCTTTCTGGGAATCTCGTGGGCACGAACCCGGTACACCTTGCCGCGGTTCGTGAAGAACAGCAGATATGCGTGCGCAGACGTGTGGAGTAGATGCACGATCACGTCGTCATCCCTCACGGAGGCACCCTTGATGCCTCTCCCCCCCCTGGCCTGGGTGCGGTAGGCCTTTGCAAGCACCGACTTGACGTACCCTGCCAGGGACACGCTCACGACGAGTTCCTCATCCGCGATCAGGTCTTCGAGGGACATCTCACCAGCGTCCGGGATGATCCGACTGCGACGCTTGTCCGCGAACTTGTTGCGAATCTCTGACATCTCCTCACCGATGAGTGTGCGGCGCATCGCTTCGTCGGTGAGAAGGCCCTCGAGGTACTCGATCGTTGATTGAAGATCGGCGAGCTCGTCGCGTAGCTTGTTCGTCTCGAGTGCGGTGAGCCGTCTCAGTGGCATGTCGAGGATGTGGTTCGCCTGGACCTCGGACAGTGAGAAGCGTTCCATCAACGACGTTCTCGCTTCGTCGACGTTCGCCGATGACCGGATGATCTTCACGACCTCATCGATGTTGTCGAGTGCAATCAGGAGACCACGGACGATGTGTGCACGCGCCTCTGCTTTGGCGAGGCGGAACCGCGAACGACGCTCGATGACCTCGAGTTGGTGCTCGATGTAGTAGTGCACCAGTTGGGCGAGGTTCAGCGTCCTCGGGACTCCATCGACGAGCGCGACGTTGTTGACTGCGAACGTGTCTTCGAGCTGTGTGTGCTTGAACAGCATGTTGAGGACGACTTGCGGGTTCGCATCTCTCTTCAGCTCGATGACGAGCCTCGTTCCCTGGCGATCCGTCTCGTCCCGCACATCGGAGATGCCCGTCAGCACCTTCGAGTTCACGAGTTCTGCGATCTTGGAGGTGATTCGGTCGCGAGATACCTGGTATGGAATCTCCGACACGATGATCGCTATACGGCCCTTGCGGATCTCGATGACATCTGTCACAGAACGCATTCTGATGGAACCGCGCCCGGTCATCAGGGCATCGTGAACGCCCTTGTTCCCGAGGATGTAGGCGCCTGTCGGGAAGTCCGGGCCCTTGACGAACTCCATGAGATCGTCGACTGTTGCCTCTGAGTGATCGAGTGCATAGAGAACTGCGTCGATCACCTCACCGAGGTTGTGCGGAGCCATGTTCGTCGCCATGCCCACGGCGATACCAGTTGAACCGTTGACCAGCAGGTTCGGGAAACGTGAAGGCAACGCCGTTGGTTCCTCACGCTCGCCGGAGTAGTTGTCACGGAAGTCGACGGTGTCCTCGTCGATGCCGTCGAGCATGTGTGCGGAGAGTTTCGCAAGGCGAGCCTCTGTGTACCTCATCGCTGCCGGTGGGTCATCCACCGTCCCGAAGTTGCCCTGAGGGTCGACGAGTGGATGCCGTGAAGCGAAGTCCTGACCGAGGCGAACCAACGAGTCGTAGACGGCTTCGGGTGCGTGGGGGTGGAACCAGCCGACAACGTCACCGACGACGCGGGAGCACTTGCGGTACGGGGTCCCTGGACGGATACCGCTGTCCCACATCGAGTAGAGCACTCTGCGGTGGACGGGTTTCAGGCCGTCTCGCACATCGGGGAGGGCACGCGACACGATGACGGACATTGCGTACTCGAGGAACGAGTCGCGCATCTCCTTCTCGATATCGATGTGTTCGAATACTTCTTGTGGGTTCTGATCTTCGTTGGACATGGTCGCTCGCTCGCCCTACGCGTCCAGGAAACGGACGTCTTTTGCGTTCTGTTGTATAAAAGTGCGTCTGGCATCGACGTCTGTCCCCATCAGGGTCGAGAACGTCTCTTCCGCCGAGAACTGCTCCTCGAGGTGGACCTGGAGCAGCGTTCTGCTGTCAGGGTCCATCGTCGTTTCCCACAGTTCGTTGGCGTTCATCTCGCCGAGACCTTTGAACCGCTGGATGTTCATCTTTCGACCGGCGTTGTCTGCCTTGAAACGATCGAGCCCCTCGTCGTTCTGGATCCACGTCGTCTTCGTCCCGATCTTGACCGAGTAGAGGGGTGGCTGGGCGATGAAGACGTAGCCGTTCTCGATCACCTGGGGCATGTGCCGGAAGAAGAACGTCAAGAGCAGTGTGCGGATGTGTGCTCCGTCGACGTCGGCATCCGTGAGGATGATGATCTTGTGATACCGCGCCCTTTCGATGTTCATCTCGTCGCCAATCCCTGTGCCGATGGCTGTGATGAGCGACTGGATCTCGTTGTTCTGGAGGACTCTGGCGAGGCGGTTCTTCTCGACGTTGATGATCTTGCCGCGAATAGGCAGGATCGCCTGGAACTCCGAAGTACGTGCCTGCTTCGCCGAGCCACCTGCCGAGTCGCCCTCCACGATGAAGAGTTCGGAGATCTCGGGGTCCTTCGAAGAGCAATCCGAGAGCTTGCCCGGCAGGCCTGCAGACTCGAGCAGGCTCTTTCGTCGCGTCAGGTCGCGTGCCTGACGCGCTGCCGCTCTCGCCCTCGCGGCGGAGGACGCCTTGTCCGCTATCTTTCGCCCCTCGCCGGGATGGCGTTCGAACCACTCGGGCAGGGCCTGGTTCATGGCCTTTTGGACGAACGAACGGATCTCGGTGTTGCCGAGCTTCGTCTTCGTCTGTCCTTCGAACTGTGGCTCACGCACCTTGGCAGAGATGACGGCGGTCAACCCCTCACGTACGTCTGCACCTTCGAGGTTCTTGTCCTTGTCCTTGAGGAGGCCCTTCGTACGGGCGAAGTCGTTGATCGCCCGGGTCAGTGCCGTGCGGAACCCCTCCTCGTGCGTGCCGCCTTCGTGTGTATTGATGTTGTTGGCGAACGACAGGATGGTCTCGGTGTACCCACTCGTCCACTGCATTGCAATCGACACCTCGGCGTCCCCACCCACGTGCTCGAAGAACGCAACCTGGCTGTGGATCGGCTCGCGCGTCGCGTTGAGGTACTTCACGAAGTCGACGATTCCTCCCGCGTAACGGAACATCTCGGAGTAGACCTCCTCGTGCCGTTCATCCCGAAAGCGGATCTCGAGGCCCTTCGTGAGGAACGCCATCTCGCGCAGCCGGTTGATCACCGTCTTAGCCGAGTACTCAGTCGTCTCCTCGAAGATCTCCGGGTCCGCCCAGAAGGTGATCTGGGTCCCCGAGCGTTTCATCGGCTTGACCTTCTTGAGTTTCCCAGCGGGGTCTCCGAATTCGAAGATCTGCTCCCACAGGAACCCGTCGCGAACGACCTCGACGTGGGTACGTGTCGAGAGGGCGTTGACGACGGAGATACCCACACCGTGGAGTCCGCCCGAGACCTGATAGGCGCCAGAGTCGAACTTACCGCCAGCGTGCAGCGTGGTGAGGACGGTGGTCACCGCAGGCAGTCCGGTGGCCTTGTGCTTGTCGACGGGGATACCCCTCCCGTTGTCGCGGACCCGGACTCCGCCGTCGGCGAGGAGGGTCACGTCGACGCGGGTGCAGTACCCTGCCATCGCTTCGTCCACAGAGTTGTCCACAACCTCCCAGATCAGGTGATGAAGGCCCCTTGGTCCGGTCGAGCCGATGTACATCGCTGGGCGCCGTCGGACGGCTTCGAGGCCCTCGAGGACCTGTATGGAGTCTGCTTCGTAGGACGCGTTCGCTGTACGTTTTGGTTTACTCACGAGGCTCCTTTCGCTCACCGACGAAACGGCAGCGTTGGGGCTGATAGTGGGGCTGCTGACAACGTTGTAAGTATAGCTGTTTCAGGGCTGAAAACCCCTTGTCTACCGGCACGAATAGGTGATTCAGGGGGACCCGATCTGTAGTCGAATCGACTGCACCAGGTCGTCACCGTACTCGCGTGAAATCACCGCGAGAAGGGCCTCGGTCTGGTACCTCAGCAGGGACCCGATCGTCCCATCGGGAACTGCTACGAGGAGCACGCCATCGCGCACGCCGATCGGTTCCCCGGCCTTCCAGTCGCCCGGCGCAAACGAACTCCAGGTATCGATCATCTCGGCCTGGCGAACATCGACACCGGCGGCAGCACCCTCGATCACCGATCCGAGGACCTGGCTGATCTCGGTGAGTTGTTTCTGTGGTCCATTGGTGAGGTACTTGGCTCGCATCACACTACTTCTCCATCTCTGACCGACCAGCGGCGTCCTTCGATCGGTACTTCATCTTCGCGTGCGGTTGTGACAAATACCTGACCCGCGGGCATGAGCGACAGGACCCGTCTCGCTCGATCGATGTCGAGTTCGGAGAAGACGTCATCGAGGAGAAGGATCGGAGTCTGATTGCGGATCGTCTCGATCAGTCGGTACGCCCCGACCCGAAGAGCGAGAGCGACCGTGCGTTGTTCACCCTGGGACGCTCTCGTTCGCGTTTGGCGTCCATCGAGGAGGAGGTCCGGTTCGTCCCGATGGGGGCCCACCGTCGTCGTTCTGATCTCGAGGTCCCTGTGTCGTCGCTCCTGAAGGCTCGATCGCAACGCTTCGACGAGTTCCGTCAGGTCTGACTCGCCATCCGATACCCACCCAGAGCGGTACTCCCATCTCAATACGCCACTTCCACCCACGACGTGATAGGCCTCCATCATCTCGTCCTGGAGTTCGGCGGTCACGGACCGCCGGTGTATCAGAACCCTGGCGCCGGCATCGGCAAGGCGCTCATCCCATACGTCGAGAGAAACGGGATCTGTGTGTCTTCCTCCCTGCTTGATGAGCGAGTTGCGTTGTCGAAGCGCCCGCTCGTAGTCACTCAGATCCGCCCCTGCTTGCGGCCACAGTCGCGATGCCAGGTCGTCGAGATAGTCACGACGCATGCCGGGACCACGCTTGACCACGTCGAGGTCGTCGGGAAGGAACGCCACGACGGGGACACTCAGCAGCACGTCTCTGACTCGCTTTGGACGCTTTCCATTCACCAGGATCGTGCGACGACCCTTGGCTGGGATCTCGACCTCGACCGTCAGCTCGGTCGCCCCGCCCCCGACTCCTCCGCGCAGGACCGCTGCATCAGTCCCGTCTCGTACGAGCGCCGTGTCGGGTACGGATCGAAACGATCGCATCGTTCCGAAGTATCCGATCGCCTCGAGGACCGACGTCTTGCCGGCTCCGTTGTCACCCACGAGGACGTTGACTCCTGGCACCGGTTCGAAGCGAAGGGTCTCGTAGGAGCGGAGATCCTTGAGCTCCATCCAGACGAGGTGCATACCCCGCTCAGAGGCGCACGGGCATCAACAGATACCGGAAATCGACCTTGTCTGCTCCGTGAATGAGTCCTGGCTTGAGTGGATCACTCGTCTCGATCACGATCCGTTCGTCGTCGACGGCAGTGATGCCATCGGTCAGGTACCTCGTGTTGAACGCGATCGTCATGTCCTCGCCGCTGTACTCACCTTCGAGAAGTTCGGTTGCCTCTCCCACTTCCTGGCGAATGACACTCAACTCGACACCGCCGCTGTGCATTGCAAGACGAACGGGGATGTGATCCTCGGCGACGAGTGCCGCACGGCCGACTGCATCGAGCAGCGCTGCCTTCTCGAGAACGAGCCTGTTCGAGTGTCCCTCCGGGAGGAGTTGCCGGTAATTCGGGAACGTCGCATCGATCACACGGACGGTCAAGCGACCGTGATCGGTCACGAAAGTCGCCTCGCGCTCCCCGAGCGCAACCTTCATCTTGCCAACGCCGACGGTCTTGCCTAGCTCCCGAAGGGCACGGTACGGCACCAGCCGAGACCTCTCCGTCGTCACACCGGGAACATCCTTGACAGCGAGGCGGTACGAGTCCGTCGCAACGAGACGCAGTGCGTCGTCGTTCGCCTCGAACAGCACACCGGTGAGCGTCGGACGGGCATCGTCGGAGGACGCAGCAACACCGACCTGGCTCAGGGCACGGGTGAGATCTCCACCATCGACGGTCACCGCATCGGTGATATCGGCATCGGTGATCTTGGGGTAATCGTCGACTGCCATCTCACGAAGCTTGAACCGCGGACCACTTCCCGTGATCTCGACCTCTCCCTCGTTCGATGCAAGCGTCACCGCTCCCGGCGGGAGCTTGCGCACAGCCTCAGCTGCCAACTTTGCTGGGATGACCGTCTTGCCCTCGTCGGTCACCTCTACTTCGAGATACGTCCGAACCGTGATCTCGTTGTCCGTACCCGTCACGGTCAGTTTTCCGCCGACGACGTCGCACAGAACACCCTGGAGAATCGGGAGTGGTGATCTCGTGCCAACCGCTCGTGCTGCTCTCACGAGCACGTCGGCCAGATCGTCTCGTTCCGCTCTGATTCGCACTTTGTTCTTCCTCTGCTGTTGCTGCTGTTTGTTTATCTAAAGAGTAGAAGTAGTAGTAGGGGCTGTGGATTGTGGAGATCTCCAGGAAACCGTTGGTATTGCTACATCTCTCATCCACAGGGGGTGTGGGTAGATGACACGATATCCACTGTTGTGAAACCATGCCCAGCCGACCTGTGGAAGAATCTCATCTTGTCCCCAGCTGTTGAGTGATGTCGGTGACCTGGTCGTAGACATCCTTGTCGGTCTGAAGGAGACCCTTGATCTTGTCGACGGCGTGCATCACGGTCGTGTGATCTCTGCCACCGAACGCCTGGCCGATCCGGGGAAGCGACAGCCCTGTGTGTTCCCGACAAACGTACATGGCGATCTGCCTCTGCCTGGCGAGAGGTTGGCGCCGCGAACTGCCGGTGAGCTCGGATCGAGGTATCTCGTAGTACTGCCCTACCGAGGAGATGATGATGTCGGCCGTCAGAGGTTCCTCGGACTGAAGACGGACAACGTCTCTCAGAACCGACGAGGCGAGTTCGAGGGTGACGCGTTCGTGTGTCAACGTCGAGAATGCGGTGACACGGGTCAAGGCCCCCTCGAGCTCACGGATGTTGTCCGCAACGTTCTGGGCGATGAACTCGAGGACGGTATCGGGAACAGGCGTCGTCGTTTCCGAAGCGTTCTTTCGCAGGATCGCCAGCCGCGTCTCTATGTCAGGACTCTGGATGTCGGTGGTGAGCCCCCACTCGAAGCGGCTCCGCAACCTGTTCTCGAGTGTGCGGAGGTCGCGAGGAGAGCGATCCGAAGAGATGACGAGCTGGTTCCCAGCCTCGTAGAGCGAGTTGAACGTGTGGAAGAACTCCTCGAGCACCTGCTCCTTGCCTTCGAAGAACTGCACGTCGTCGAGGAGCAGCAGGTTCACCTTGCGGTAGCGATCCTTGAAGTTCTCCATCCGCTTGCGCCGGATCGAGTTGATGAAATCGTTGAAGAACGCCTCCGAAGTCACATACCTCACCGTTGCCGTCGGATCGAGTTCGAGACGGTGTTGGCCGACGGCGTGGAGAAGGTGCGTTTTTCCGAGGCCAGCGCTCGCGTAGATGAAGAGGGGGTTGTAGTGGCGTCCGGGCTGCTCTGCGACGGCCTGGGCTGCAGCATGTGCGAAGCGGTTGGACTGCCCGACGACGAAGTTCTCGAACGAGTATCGGGCAACGAGGTTGGTCGTGACGGGGAAGCCGCCGTCGCCGGGAGGTGTCGTGTTGAACGTCGCTTGGAATGGGGCCGGCTCATCGGTTGCTACCGGAACCGGTGGAGCCGGGGCGACCTCGATCGATATCTCGAGCGGTTCGGCCCACACGGAGGCCGCGATCTCGTTGAGTTGATGTGTGTAGTTGTCCTCGACCCATGTGGCGTTGAAGCGGTTCGGCGCCACGAGTACCAGGGTCCCGTCATCGACGGACGCGGTCAGCGGCCGGATCCAGGTTTCCCACTTCGCAATACCGATGACGTCTCTCAGGCGACTGTGAAAAAGCTCAATTTGAGCGTCCACGGCCCCACGAGGTGTCTGTGTGACTCCCACGACTCATACTCCTTGTCAGGCTCACGCCCAGCCCGTAAAACTGTCCACACATCTATCCACAGGGTGTGGAGAAGACGTACCACGGTCACTGACCGACCGTACTCCGTGGGGGAAGAGCGGACATCCGCCAATGGAGCGAAGGCGAGCATAGGAACGCCTTCCCCGACACATCAAGAGCGGCAAATCCGCGGGTACCTTCGACGAGAGGCGAACGAGCGACTCTCCAAAACCTCCGTTGTCACAAGGGTTTTCGGGGGTCGGTGCGGCCGCCGTCTTCGTGCCCATTTCGGGAGATTCCACTGAAAATGCCCTCTCCTGTGTTTCGCGACCCCTCCGTAGTTTTCGCGTCCTATCGCGGAGGTGTCGTTTCGGTGCAGACGTCCCTAGAATGTCCCCGTTCCGTGGCTGTACGGATGTACCGCGACTCCCCCCAACCAGGGATTACCTCAAATGAAGCGTACCTATCAACCAAACAACCGCCGCCGCAAGCGCAAGCACGGTTTCCGTTCGCGCATGCGCACACGTTCGGGACGGGCGCTACTACGGCGCCGTCGTTCCAAGGGCCGTCACGAACTCTCCGCGTAGGGTTCTCTTGTACGTCTCCCTGCGTCCGGGATCGAGATTCGGACCCGTCTACCGTACGGGGTCGAGGCGCCGCAGTGGCGGGGTCGTCGTATTCCAGGCTCCTGGTGAGCACGTTGAACCAGAGACGGGGTTTGTTGCAGGGAAGAAGGTAGGCAATGCAGTTGCACGAAATAGATCCAAGCGCAGGATGCGCGAGGCTGCTCGCAGAATCGACCTCGCACCCGCAACAGCGTACGTCTTCGTCGCGACGCGAGCGGTCCTCGACGCCCCGTTTGGGACGCTCGTCGAGTGGATGCAACAGGCCGTACTCGACGGAGCGACCGCTTTGGACGTGAGGGCGTAGTGTGACCGATCGATCAGATGAACCTGTCTCGCCCGTCTCCCGGGTCGTGCTTGGGACGATCCGGCTGTACCAGAAGCTGATATCGCCTCTGCTGACGAGCAACTGTCGCTACCACCCGAGCTGTTCTCACTACACATATGAAGCTATCGAGATCCACGGCGCCGGCAAGGGCTCCTGGCTCGGCATCAAACGCATCGGTCGTTGTCACCCTTTCCATAAGGGTGGGGTGGATCCGGTTCCCGGATCTCCTGGAAGCATGGCTGAGACGACGAAAGGGAGCCCTTCGTGAATCCGTGGCAACTGCTGCTCGACCTCCTCGGGAGCATTCTGTCGTTCTACTACGACCTCATTCCAGAATATGGAATATCCATCATTCTTCTCACCCTGACGGTGAGCCTCCTGCTGTTCCCCCTGACGCTCAAGCAGACGAAGTCCATGCGAGCGATGCAGGAGATCCAACCAGAGGTCAAGCGCTTGCAGAAGGAGTACAAGGGAGAGAAGGAGGAGCTGAACAAGCGACTCATGGCCCTGTATCAGGAACGCGGTGTCAACCCCGCTGCAGGGTGTCTCCCCCTCGTCATCCAGATGCCTATATGGTTCGCTCTCTACCGGGTCCTGTGGCGTGGCAACGGCATCCCCTCTGGCTCGGTGCTCAGCTCGGTGATCGAGACGGCGAACAACGCCCTCTACACCGTGGATGCCTCCGGGGATCTGACAACAACGCTGAAGGCGGGTGTCGACATCGCCTCGAAGCAGTTCGACCATGTCACGTTCCTCGGCATGAACCTGATGGTTCGGCCTTCCCAGGCCGTCGACTTCGGCAATCCACTGGGTGCTCTCCCCTACCTCATCCTGATCGCCATCATCGTTGTCGCCGGGTTCTATCAGCAGGTTCAGACGACCCGCAAACGGAAGAACGCACCCGATACCGACGCTCCACAGAACTCGCAGATGCAGGGGATGCAGAACGCCATGAAGATCATGCCCGTGGTCTTCGGCTTCATCTCCTGGAACTTCGTTGCAGGCCTCGGTCTGTACTTCGCCACATCGAACGCTTTCCGAGTAGGTCAGCAGGCCATCATCCTGCGCCAACACGGTGACGACAACGGCGATACGAAGGGGAAGGGTGCCGAAACCGGCACCGATGAACCGTCCGACGAGCCGGAGGGCAGCGGTCCATCACCCAATGCGAGTAAGAAGCGCAACCGCAGAAGAAGGAAGTAGCCCGATGGAGTGGGTCGAAGTACAGGGGAAGACCGTCGAGCTCGCCGTAGAAGTGGCGCTCGGCGAACTCGGTATCGAATCGAAGGACGATGCACAGATCGAGGTGATCCAGGATCCTAAACCCGGGTTTCTCGGTATGGGAGGCCGCGAAGCCATCGTGAAGGTGACGCGTGCACCCAAACAACGTCGCAAACGTCGTCGGAGTCGCGGGTCAAAGGGCTCGGACAAATCCGATGGAGCAGGCCAGCAGGGGAACGGAGCCAAGAAGCCGTCCCAGGAACGATCCGGAAAGGATCAGAAGGGTCCGCAGAAGTCGAAGCCCAAGCAACAGCAGAAGAACAATGAGAAGCGACGTCAGGAGAAGAAGGTGTCGGAACCAAACACAGCGTCGCAGCAGCCGCGCGATGATCGCCCGGAACAAGCACCCATCGAGGAACAAGCAGAGGTAGCCGCTGCCTTTGTCCGAGGGCTCCTCGGCGCCTTCGGCCTCGAGGGAGAAGTGGTGACTCGTATCGAGGACGAGGTCCTCTACCTCGACGTCAGCGGGGAACAGACAGAAGCACTCATCGGGCCGAAAGGGTCGGTGATGCACTCCGTTCTCGAGTTGACGCGAACCGTCGTCCAGCGCAAGACGTACGGCGCACCTCGTATGAGAATCGATATCGGTGGCTACCTCGAACGGCGCCGCGAAGCCCTCAAGATCTACGCAGGCAAACTTGCCGAGCAGGTGATCGAGGACAAGAACGAGATCATGCTTGAACCGATGAACGCAGCCGACCGTAAGGTGGTCCACGACGCCGTCGCGGAGATCGAGGGCGTTCGGTCCTACTCCGAAGGGGAGGATCCCCGTCGTGCGGTCGTACTGGCATACAACGGCGACGAGTAACGACAGGTTTCACGTGAAACGGCATTTGGCCTGATTCCAGGTGCGAGGTTTCACGTGAAACGGTCCGACGCCGCATTCGAGCGAGTGGCCCGCTGGTTGGAGATCCCACTGGATCTCAACCAGCGGGCCTTGCTTGTGCGGTATGAGGAGTGGTTGGGGACGGAGGCGGTCAGTGCTGGAGGTATCGGACCGCACGAGGTCGATCGATTGTTCGACCGGCACATCCTCGACTCACTCGCCTATCTCAGAGGTTGTCCGATGGAGGCCTCCACGCTACTCGACGTTGGCGGCGGGGTGGGCCTGCCGTCGATCCCGATCGCTGTTGCACGACCCGATCTTGCAGTGACGATGGTCGACAGGTCGGAGAACAGATCGCGACTCGCGCGACGCGCTCTTCGCATCCTCGGAATCACGAACGTCGAGGTGGCCACGGTGGATGTGGATGCTCTGTCGGATCGGTTCGACACGGTGACGTTCCGGGCCTCGTTGAGGATCGAGGACGCTGCCCGGGCCACGGTCAAGCTGACGGGGCCCCAGGGCGTTGGAGTATTCGGGGTGTCGCGGCGTCCCGAGGAGCCGACGATCCCTAGCGCGCCGGCAGGTGTTACCTTCACCCTGTCATCCGAGGGCAGCGGGGTCCTTGACTCGCCGTTCTGGCTCCTTAGGATGCAACGTACCTGACCGATTTACCGAGGAGCACACCCGACGATGTCTCAGGGAAAGATCGTGGCGATCGCCAACCAGAAGGGTGGTGTGGGCAAGTCCACAACCGCCATCAACCTGGGGGCGGGCCTCGCCTTCCAGGATGAGCGGATCCTGATCGTCGACCTGGATCCCCAGGGGAATACGACTTCGGGACTCGGCATCGATCGAAACTCCATCGATCAGTCGATGTACGACGTCCTCGTGGAGGGTACGGGCATGGAGGATGTCCTTGAGCCGACATCGGTGAAGGACCTCCACGTCGTGCCGGCGACGATCGAGTTGGCGGGAGCCGAGATCGAACTCGTCTCGATGATGTCGAGAGAGCAGCGACTCAAACAGGCCATTGCCCGGGTGATCGACGAGTACGATTTCATCCTCATCGACTGTCCACCGTCTCTTGGTCTGTTGACGATCAACGGCCTGGCAGCTGCGGATGAGGTCATGATCCCGATCCAGTGCGAGTACTACGCCCTCGAGGGAGTCAGTCAGTTGACACGGAATATCGGTTTGGTCCAGGCGAACCTCAACCCTCAGCTTGAGGTTGAAGGTATCGTTCTGACGATGTTCGATGGAAGGACCACTCTTGCCAGCGACGTTGTGGCGCAGGTGAGGGAGCATTTCGGGGAGACGACGTACAAGACGGTGATACCGCGAACGGTTCGCCTGAGTGAAGCCCCGTCGTATGGAGAGCCGATCGAGGCGTACGACTCGATGTCACGAGGAGCCATCGCCTACCGGGAGTTGGCACGAGAGTTCAGGAGGCGTCATGGCCGCACGTAAGAGTGGTTTGGGCAGGGGCCTCGATGCCCTGATCCCCCAGGAGCATCCGGAGTCCGGGTATGCGGAGATCTCGATCGATGCGATCCGTCCGAACCCGGATCAACCCCGTAGAGACTTCGACCAGGAGGCTCTCGATGCACTCGCAGCTTCTATCGCTGCGGTCGGCCTGTTGCAACCGATCGTCGTGCGTCCAGATGGTGAAGGGTATCTGCTCGTTGCTGGGGAGCGACGTTTACGCGCTTCCAAGCAGACTGGCATGGCGAGAATTCCAGCAGTCATCCGAGGTGGGTCCGAGAGTCGCTCGAACGTTACAGAGGCGTTGATCGAGAACCTTCAACGCGAGGACCTCTCCGTGCTCGAGGAGGCTGCCGCCTACGAACAGTTACTGGAAGAATATGGTATGACGCACGAAGAGGTTGGTCACATCGTCGGAAAGAGTCGCAGTGCGGTCTCCAACACGGTTCGGCTTCTGGTACTTCCCGGCGCGATCCAGTCGATGCTGGTCGCGGGGCAGCTCACGGCGGGCCATGCAAGGGCGCTCCTTGGCACAGATGACGAGGCGTACGCGATGCACATCGCCAAGCGGGCAGTTGCAGAGGGTTGGACCGTTCGGCGCGTCGAGGAGGCGATCCGCCTGCGTTCGACGCAGACCGCTAGGTCGGGGGGATCCACCGGTTCCGTTCGGCCTGCTGCGATCATCGAACTCGAGCACAGGCTCCAGGATCGCCTTGAAACGAAGGTCAAGATCGACCACCGAGCCAAGGGCGGCAAGATCACGATCAAGTACACCTCGTCGCAGGACCTCGAGCGGATCTACCGCTACCTCTTCGACCCGTCGGGCTGAGAGAGGACACCGTCTTCATACAGTGAGGCGATCACGTTGGCAACGACGCGGCCGACGCGACGGTTCATGGCGCGAACCGACACGACGATCGCAGGTGATCGCGTGTTCTTGAGGATCGGCATCGTGCGGCCGGCAGAGGAGAGGCCGAGCCGCTCACCAACGAGGTCGGCGACGGCCATTCCTGCTTCGGACCGGCTGTGTTCCGAGCTGAAGTAGAACACCGCCTCCTCGCCGTCCTGGGGGAGGAAGAACCCGATCACCATATCGACGTTGAGCCGGTTCGCTCGTTGAGCGCGTATCGACGGCGGCGGGGACGTGTCGATGCTGTGGCTTATGATCGGATGCCCTCCGAGCAGTTGGATCGCTGCACTGGCCTCCATCGCCGCGTTCCACGTGGCACCGGACTCATCGTCTGTTCTGCACTCCGGATCGATGTAGATGCGTTGCCCTGTGATCGAATCGGGAAGGGTTTGGAGCCACTGTCGCTCGCGAACGGCTTCTCTCCCAGGCTTCTGCGTGGCACGCCCTACGAGCCGCAACTCGCTTGCAACGAGATCTCCGGCTATACCGTCTTCGGCGAGGCTTCGATTGCGTTGAAAATCGAGAAGACCATGCAACGTGGCAGGGCCGAAGATGCCGTCGACCTTGTCGGTGTCGAATCCAAGAGAGTTCAAGCGCGCTTGGAGTTCCGCGACATCATCACCGCGCATCATCGGGACCCGGTGGTAGAGCATGCGGTCACCGAGCCGATATCCAGCATCTACCAGTGAGCGCCACGTGTCGGGACCGACGATCCCGTCCGTTGGAAGTCCACGGTCGGCCTGAAATCCAGCTACTGCGCGCTGTGTTCCCTCGTCGAACACGCCAGACGCGTCGTCTCCGGTATCGAATCCGAGTGCTGTGAGCCGGTCCTGGATATCACGTACGGGCTCACCGCGATCGCCTTGGTGAAAGAGCCTCACGAACTCAATCGTGCCAGATTCGTGTGCTAGTTGACGAAGTCGGCAAGTTCTACCTGCAGTTGGCCTTTGCTCCGCGCACCGACGAAGCGACGCTTCTCCTCGCCGTCCTGGAAGACGATGAGGGTCGGGATGCTCATGACGGAGTAGGTGCTCATCGTTGCCGGGTTCTCGTCGACGTTGAGTTTCGCAACGGTGAGCTTGCCCGAGAGCTCCCCTGCGAGCTCATCGAGGGGGGTGTCCATCATCTTGCACGGGCCGCACCACTCGGCCCAGAAGTCCACGAGTGTTGGGGTTTCGGATGCAATGATCGATGCGAAGTCTGCATCCGTCGCTGTGATTGTATTCTGACCCATGTCGTCTCCTCTCAGTCTGTTCCCGTGTCAGAGACCCGAGAGCAGTTCGGATCTGTTCAGTCTTGTGCGTCGAGCCAGCGTTCGGTGTCGAGCGCTGCCTGGCACCCGAGACCTGCTGCCGTCACTGCTTGTCGGTACACCTTGTCTGTGACATCGCCCGCGGCGTAGACACCTTCTACAGAAGTGCGTGTTTGGCCTGGTGGCGTAACGATGTAGCCGGCGTCGTCGAGTTCGAGGTGCCCCTCGAACACGGAGGTATTGGGAGAGTGCCCGATGGCTACGAAGACACCGTCTGTAGACAACTCCTTGGTTTCATCGGTGAGCGTGTCTCGGAGCACGACTCCTGTGACGAACTCGTCACCGAGGATCTCGTCGACCGTGGTGTTCCAGGCGACCTCGATCTTGGGATGGTTGATCACACGCTCTGACATGATGGTCGACGCCCGGAACTCGTCGCGGCGATGGACCACGGTGAGCTTCGAGGCGAACTTCGTCAGGAAGATGGCTTCCTCCATGGCGGTGTCGCCGCCACCGACGACGACGAGTTCCTTGTCCCTGAAGAAGAACCCGTCACATGTGGCGCAGGCTGAAACGCCGTAGCCGCGGAGCCGCTCTTCGCCGGGAACGCCGAGCCACCGAGCAGAGGCACCGGTGGTGATGATGATCGAATCTGCCCGGTACTCGTCCTTATCCACCGACACCGTGAAGGGTCTCTTGGAGAAGTCGACATCGGTGACATTGGAACTGATGATGCGGGTTCCGAAACGTTCGGCCTGTTTGCGAATCTGGTCCATGAGGTCTGGACCCATGATGCCGTCTGGGAAGCCGGGGACTTGCCCAGTTCGGCCAGGGCCTGTTTCCGATTACCGGACTGCACGAAGAATCTC
>VAPM010467393.1_pt1 | contig 24175 bp, 21 predicted proteins | sample 3395091 | NCBI WGS metagenome assembly VAPM01 (sample SAMN08290445, study PRJNA428436) | hydrothermal vent metagenome | isolation source: Deep-sea hydrothermal vent chimney 3 | place: Pacific Ocean: Juan De Fuca Ridge
AAACTAAACATTACAATAATTAACTATTTATAATAACTTGTTATATGCTTTTGTAGCTCTTGAAATCCATTCCTTATGAGTTTGATTATAATGCTTACCGGAATTTTTTGAGGTTGTTAGTATTTTCTCAAAAATACTATTCGCTTTATCAATCTGTTCATTGTTTTTTAATAATAACGCATATCGGTAAGATGCTTCCGGGCCCGGAAAATAACCATCAAGAACCTCAAACTCTTGTAATGCTAAATTAATATCATTTAATTTTTCGGCTGCTCTGGCATACAGTAAATGCGCTCTGGCATTTTTATAATCCGGATTGCTTGAAATTAAATCATCCAATATTTTTTTTGCTTGGCTATAATTATTTAAACCAAATTCAGCTCGGGCAAGTCCAAACATAATATCAGGCGAATCTTGATGCAGCCCATTTAATGCCTTTTCAAATAATTGTTTGGCTTCGTCAAACATGTTTTTAGTCAGACACTCTTCAGCCAACTTAATGGTATTATCAACCGTATCGGAAATTGAATAATTTTTTGTTGCGGTATTAATTGCTTTATTAGGATTCAGTGCACCTTTAATATTGCTACGCACTTTCCTGCCAGTTCGGCCTCCCAAAATTCCGGGCAAGACTTCAACCACAACATAGGCAATTGAGCCCGCTAACGGTAACATCACGACAATCCAAATCCATGTGGTATTTCGACCCGTCTTAACAATATGCAAAACTAACGCAACTTGTAACAAGACAGTAATAATTAAAAACGGCATACAGCCCCCCAAATTAATTTGTTATCAGTAATATTTGCTGTTATTTAATTTTCTCGCAACGTTTGTAACGGCGATTGCGTTAGCACGGAATACGTGCCGATAACGCCTGCAATACCAATAATGAGAATACCCGATATGACACCGATAAAACCAACGCTTGGATCAAATTGATATTCAAAATGAAATACTTTTTCTGACAAAACATAAGCAATACTCGTTGCAGCAAAACCGGCTAGAAAACCAGCCAGCGCCCCCAGAGTAACAAACTCGGCAATAAGCCCTCGTAGTAATACTTTTTTTCTGGCACCCAAGGTTCGTAAAATTGCATTTTCAAAACGACGCTCATCTTGATAAGACTGTATTGCTGAGAATAATACGGCAATTCCGGCCAGCAAGCTAAAAATAAATATAAACTCGACTGCAAGCGTTACCCTATCAATAATAGCACGCACACGATTCATAATAACATCAACATCTAAAACCGTGACATTAGGATATTGTTTTATGAATAAACCAATATGCTTTTTTTGCTCCGGCTCCAAATGAAAACTAGTCACCCAACTGGTCGGAACATCATCCAATACTTGCGGCGGCACAACGGTGAAAAAATTAATAGCAAAACTGTCCCAATTAACCGTTCTAACACTCGACACGCTAAACGATTTTTTAGTGCCATTAATATCAAATTGCACGCTATCGCCGAGCTTGATTTTAAGTGTCTTAGCAATGTCTTTTTCGATTGATAATTTACCTTTACCGTAGTCTGCCTCAGACCACCAGGAACCTTGAACAATAACATTACCTTTTTGTAATTTTTTAGCCCAGGATAAATTAAATTCACGTGTAATCAAATGCTTTGCCCGCTCGCCCTGATAGCTATCACTCGTTACTTTGCTATTATTAATTGCCGTTAATCTGGCGCGAACCATTGGATAGAGTTTTGGTTTAGTAACACCAATGCTGGACAGTGATTTTTCTAAATCCGATACTTGATCACTCTGTACATTAATTAAAAAATGATTTGCCGCATCATCGGGCAGGTTTTTCTGCCAATTATTTAATAAGTCGGTTCGTACTGTTGATAGCAACAATAACACCATAATAGCCAGACCAAAAGCAACAATTTGAATCACACTACTCGCCGGTCGACGTGCGATATTAGCAAAACCAAAACGCCAAGCAACACCAACATGTTGTCTTAGGCCATTAAGCGATTTTATTAAGACAAACGATGCCGTTGCCAAAACCAGTAATGTTATTATCATTCCTAGCATGACATACACGACTAACATGGGTTTATTTAATTGCCAGTGCATTAGTAACCCCATGCTCAGTAATACCGCTAAATAAACCAGCCAAACCGGACTTGCCTTTATTTTTTGATCTTTTCGCAAAACACGAATAGGAGAAATATTTTTTAAGGTTAATAATGGTGGTAATGCAAACCCCAATAACATCACCACACCCGTTGCAAAACCCAATATCACGGGTTCAAATGATGCGCCTGGTAAATTGGCAAGTAATAATTGACTCAAAATTTCAGATATCACCAATTGCGTCAACCAACCAAACACGCAGCCAATAGCACTGGCGATTAATGCCAACCACAACATCTCAAAACCAAATAGTTGAATAATGCTCGATTGTCGCGCCCCCATGGTGCGCATAATGGCACTCGCATCGGTGTGTCGGGCAGCAAACCGCCGCGCTGCAGTCGCAACGGCAACGCCGGCAAGCAAGACACTGATTAATGCCGCTAAGCCTAAAAATTCCTGAGCCCGATCAAGTGCAAGGCGTAATTCCGGACGACCGTCTTTGGTGCTTAATAATTTTTCATGGGCTTGTAATTTTGGCGTAAGCCACTGACGATAACGATCTAACGCAGATTTTTGATCTTTATAAGCAAATAAAATTCTGTAATTAACCAATGATCCGGTTTGAATCAATCCGGATGCCGCTATATCGTCATGATGAATCATCACACGTGGTGCAAGACTAAACAAATCACCACCACGGTCGGGTTCGTAACGAATAATTTTTTTCAGTGTTAACGTTAAATTCCCTAATGAGATTGTATCGTTAATAGTTAAATTAAGTAATGTTAGTAATCGGGCTTCAACCCAAACGTCACCCGGTGCCGGAATACTATCGGTGCTACTTTCGGCACCGTAGGCAGAGTCTGCTATTTGTAGTTTGCCGCGTAATGGATAGCCCGGCGACACGGCTTTAATTTCAACTAATTGTGGTTTGTCATTGGCGAGTAACACACTTCTAAATTGCACAACGTTAGCATAGTTTAAATTGTATTTTGATGCTTGCTCACGATAGCGATCACTAAACTCATTTGAAGAAGACAACACTAAATCGGCTGCGATTAATTCGGTCGCTTGGGCATCCATTCCTTGCTCAACCCTATCAATAAAAAAGCCCACTGCAGTGACACTGGTGACCGCAATGATTAATGACATCAATAATATCCGCAGCTCGCCACTGCGCCAATCACGCCATAACATGCGTGCCGATAACGTCATGCTTGCTACTAAATTATTCATAATTTAGTGTGCTATTTTACCGGCGTCTAAATGAATTCTGGCATCACATTGATCAGCCAAATTTTTATCGTGCGTTGCCATAATCAGTGTTGTTCCCTGTTCGTGATTGAGCTCAAATAATAACTCAATTATTTTATTGCCCGTTAATTGATCCAGATTACCCGTCGGCTCATCTGCAAACAATAACGATGGTTTAACCGCAAAAGCGCGCGCAATCGCACAGCGCTGCTGCTCGCCACCAGAAAGCTGCATGGGATAATGCTGTTCACGATGCGCTAAGCCTACCCGGTTTAAAATTTCCTGCGCACCTTGTCGCGCTGTTTTATCGCCCGCCAACTCCAAAGGTAACATGACATTTTCTAATGCCGTTAAACCGCTGAGCAACTGAAAGCTTTGAAACACAAAACCAACATTATTTGCTCGTAATTCAGCGCGACCATCTTCATCTAATTGCGCTAAATTTTTGCCGTTAAATACGCTCTGGCCACTTGAGACGACATCCAATCCGGCCAGCAAACCAAGCAAGGTCGTTTTTCCCGAACCGGAAGCCCCCAGAATTGCCAAGGAGGTTCCCTTATCCACTGAAAAATTGATATCATCAAGCAAGGTTAAAACGCCTTCGGATGTTGTTACGCGCTTACACAAATTAATCGCCTGGATAATAGTCGCAGGGCTTAAATTATTGGAATCATTAATGGAATCGAGCTTAGCCATAGTCAAAAAACGCCTCATATACGCTGTCAGTGTTATTACAGTTTATAGCTTACTACTCAATTATACTAATTATAGTGCTGCGGCAAGCAAAGCAAATCCCAAACCGAGCATTTTAATATTGGGTGATAGCCTGAGTGCAGCTTATGGCATTAATACCGAACAAGGTTGGACATTTTTATTGCAGGCCAAGCTCAAAGCAGCCGGTTTTCAACACCAAGTCATTAATGCCAGTGTTAGTGGTGACACCACCCGAACCGGCTTAAATCGTTTAAAACCGTTATTAACACAATACCACCCTGAGATTTTAATAGTGGCATTAGGTGGCAATGATGGTTTGCGTGGTTTAGCGTTCACCGAAATCAGCCGCAGTCTGGAAAAAATTATTTTACTCGCAAAAAAATTGAATAGTCAGGTTTTACTTGCCGCTGTTCGACTACCGCCAAATTACGGCACAGCTTATAATGTGCGCTTTGCTGCGGTATTTAAAAAAACCGCCGATAAGTTTAACGTCCCACTCGTGCCGCGTTTATTAAACAACGTGGGTAAACGAACTGAATTAATGCAAGCCGATCGAATTCATCCAAAAGCATCGGCACAAAATAACATTGTAAAAAATATTTGGCCGGAATTAAAATTATTGCTTGAGAAATAAGCTTATTGGGTTTATTTAATTTTGTTGGGGTTCCTAACGTCACCCCAACTTGGTTGAAATTAAAATTATTGCTTGGGAAATAAGCTTATTGGGTTTATTTAATGTATTAATGCCATTTGTTTGGCTTTGTTAAAATCACTTTTACCGGTAGCCAGCTTGGGTAGCTCGTCTACTTTGATATAGCTATCAGGCACCATTATCGGAATTAAATTTTGCTGATTGATGATACTTTTTAACTCGTCTTGTTCAATAGCACCAGTATATAACAATACCACCTTCTCACCTTTTTTATCATTCGGTATTGCTGTTGATAAAACCTCGACATCTTCTGGTGTTGCATTATTAATGGTATCTTCAATGGCACCGAGGCTAACCATTTCACCGGCGATTTTTGCAAAACGTGAATAACGATCAACGATTGTTAAAAAACCGTCTTCATCAACATGGCCTTTATCGCCGGTCTTATACCAGCGCTGCCCATCGAGTTCGACGATTACCTCGTTAGTCTTTTCTGGATCATTCAAATAACCTAACATCACCTGAGTGCCACCAATAAGAATTAAACCGTCTTCTTTAACAGGCAATTCTTGCAATGATTGTGGATCAACAATTCTGAAATTGCTGCCCGGCAACGGTAGGCCAATCGTGCCAACTTTATGACCAGTTTGAACTCGCCATGAACTTTGTTCTAACTTATCGGGAATATTCACACCTGCAACCGGTGTTGTTTCTGTTGTGCCATATCCCTCATAAATTGCTAGATTAAATTTCTTGGTAAATGAATGTCTCACCAGATCATTTAATTTTTCAGCACCTGCGACAACTAACCGAATGGATTCTAACATTATTGGCAGCACGCGTTTATTACGTGCATATAATCGCAGAAAGGTTGAGGTGCCAAACATAATGGTAATTTTATTTTTTGATATTGCCTTGCCAATATTAACAACATCGGTTGGATCAGGATGAAATACCACGGGGATTGCTTCAATTAATGGTAATAATCCCGCGACGGTCAAACCAAAGGCATGAAACTGTGGCAAGCTGCCCATAATAATATCCGTTTCTTGAATATCCATTACTTCGCTTACTTGTTTAATATTACCCATTAAATTCTGATGGCTTAATACCACCCCTTTTGGTGTGCCTTCACTGCCACTTGAAAACAGTATTGCAGCCGGGCTGGTGATGGCGACTTTTTTACCAAACAATCGATATAACAGTGTAGCCGGTAATAATTTAACCATTAATAACGTTGATAGTTTTTTAAGCGTACTAATGTCCTCTTTTAATTCTTCTAAATAATAAACGGTGACATTTTTAAAAACGCTGTCGAGATCAACACCGCGTTCAGTTAATTTTTTAACAAAACGAGACGAAGTGTAAATAGTCTTAATTTCAGCTTTTTCAATTGCACCTAATAAGGCCGTAATACTCGCAGTATAATTTAAATTGACTACAGTTTTACCCAACAGTAATACCGACATATTAATTAACATGCCGACACTGCTGGTTGGCAATAATAAGCCTATGTTTTTCTCGGGGCTGCGTTTTTTAATTAGCTGCGAAAAAACGATGCTTGATGTTAAGGCTTTTTGTGCGTTGAGCTTAACATCCCCTAATACATCAGCCATACAAGGATAGTTGGCTGATTTTTTTACCGTTTTTATCCACGACAAAGCAATAGGATCTAAGGTTTCAGTGTATTCCTGCCATGCTGAAATCGATAAATCAAATACTCGACGTTTCACTTCGTCTGCCTTGCTATCAATTGACAACGGTTCACCAAACGCAAACACAACATCACGACGCAGGCCATTAGATGATTTTGTTTTCATGAAACTATTTGAATACGAAAATTTACTGCCCCAGAGTCCACGAATATAGAACGGCAGAATCACACCATTAACCTGCGACACGGTTTTTTCAAAACCCTGTTTAAAATTACCGAGTTGACCGTTTCGGCTAAGTGCGCCTTCTGGAAATAAGCACACCACTTCACCGGCCTTTAATAGTTCATTAATTTTTTCTAAGGCTTCAGTACTTGCACCACTGGCAATTGGAATAACACCCATAATGTCCAAAAACCATTTAATATACCACGGTTCATAATAATTTTTGTGCATAACAAAACGAACTCTGCGCGGACAGGCAATTTGTATAATAGCAAAATCAATAAAACTAATATGATTCCCCAACATCAATACTGCGCCATGCCCGGGCAGGTTTTTAAACCCATGCACCTGAATTTTATAGCGCCCTGCAAGGATGCTGCCAAAAACGATTCTAACGAGAGAATGGGGTAATTTGTATATTGTATATAACGCACCAGCAAATGTTATAAAACTAACAAAGTAAAATAATCCAAGACTGCTAATGCCAAAGCTGGCGATGGCAACTGTTAATAACAGGAAACTAAACATCACAATATTTTGAACCCAGTTATTACCAGCGATGACTGTTCCAATTTTTTCGTCATCAGCATGAAACTGAATCATCGAATTTAATGGCACTATAAACAAACCACCAAATACGCCAAACATAAACATAATAACACTGAGTATCACAACCGATTCAAATTGTGTTATTAAAAAGACACTCAATACCAAACCAATTGCACCAAGGGCAACAAAACCCGTTTCGATATAATGTTTTGATTTTGCACCGGCGACCATTGAACCAATGACCACACCAATGCCGGAGATAGCCAGTATCCCTTGAATTAAAACCGTATTGTCATTAAATAAAACTTCTTTTGCCAAGGCCGGAAAAGAAGCTAAAACAACTTGCGCTATTCCCCAAAATATCGATAAGCCAACAATTGATAACCAAATATTTTGATCATTCCACAATGTTCGCAAATTCGATTTTAAATACCCAGCTTTAATATAATTAACGGCTTTAAATTGTGTTTCACACTTCGTTGTCTTTGACGATTTGTCAGCAAGCGGAATTTGATAAGCAAAAATAACTTCAATCACTGAAAATAACACCAGCAACCACCCGAGCGGTGCAATTAGCGTAATCACCTCGGAAACATTTTGATAATGTTGATTGGCTAAGTTATTTTCAAACAATACTGAAAAAGCAAAAATGCTGGCTAAAATTGCAAAAATTGTAATGGATTGAACAACGGCATTCATGCTCGCTAATTTTTCCTGACCAACCAATTCTTTAATGTAGCCATATTTAGCCGGAGAATAAAATGCACTTTGAATTGCTAATAAAAACGTCATAGCAAATGCAACGATAAACCATCCCTGATAATAACAAATGGTGATAACCAAAGTCAGCACCACGGCAACCAGGGCACTAATTCGCATTACCACGGGCTTGCGAAATTTATCAGCTAAATAACCCGATGGGCTAAACAATAAAATAAATGGCAATAGTATTAAGCCATTAACAACGGCTGTTAATATTATTTGTGTTTCACCGTCGTACATTTTAAAAATGGTGTTTTGGATAATAATTTTGTGACCTAGATCGACAAAGGCATTTAAAAACACAATGGCGATAAATGGAAAAAACCCTGCTATTTTCATTAAATTATTCATAGTGCTACTCTTCTTTGGTTAAACATAAAACCTACCCTTGTTGCTTTACGAGCCGTTTGTCCGTTATTTTGTATTGAACTGTTGGAAGCATCTTAGTAACACGCATCGAATAATACTACCTAAAATGGAAAGGTGTTGTTTATTGGTGCTAAAAGTATTATATTATGCTACTAGTTAACTCTAGGGACAGGCAGAGATACGCTAATCAACCTGTGGATGAAATAACAATAATAATTTATTACAGGTAAAACCGTGTCACAACATACCTTGCTAATCGAGACCCTAAAACAATCCTTAAAATCCCATGGTAAAACCTATGCTGACGTTGCCGATTATTTGGGCTTATCGGAAGCCAGTGTAAAACGTCTATTTTCTGAACAAAGCTTTACGTTGCAGCGATTAGAAGATATTTGCCACATGCTGGATTTTGAGATATCCGATCTTGTGCAATTAATGAACGAAAAAAACAAAATACACCTCAGTGAATTAACCGAGCAACAAGAACGCGAAATTGCCAATGATGTGGGGTTATTATTAGTCACTGTTTGTGTGTTAAATAAATGGACTAAAAATAATATTATCGAGTATTTCCATTTCACCGAACCACAATGTATCGGTTATTTAACGAAGCTGGACAAATTACAGCTAATCGAATTATTACCAAAAAATAACGTTAAATTATTAGTCGCACCCAATTTTAAATGGCGGGATAATGGCCCTATACAACGTTTCTTTCTAGAAAAACTGCAAGCCGATTTCTTTAACTCACTATTTAAAAATGAAAATGAGAAGCTTATTGTTATCAATGCCATGCTTGCCAAACCAAGCCAACTGATGTTTCAGCGTAAAATGGATCAACTCGCTGCTGAATTAAATGACTTAAATAGTGACGATGCCGGGCTGCCAATTGATAAACGCTATGGTGTGACGATGGTTGTTGCCATGCGACCTTGGACTTATGGTTTATTTGACGGTATTCGAAAAAAATAGTCGCTCAAAAAGTCGAAATATAATGCTATCTGTGATAATTTGAAGTTAAGCGTAGGGCTTAAACAAGATAAAATTATTAAAAAAATATCATGCTATTAAAACAAAAACGATTCCTTAACGACTCCATACTTATCGTATTAAGTTTGGTCATGCTAGCGTGTACATCCGATGAAGAAATTTGGAGAGCCGAACTCGAAAAATCAGCGCTTGAAACCCGTATCGCCGTTGATAAACTCGGCCGGCATCTCAGTTCGGGCACCATTCCAAAAGCAAGCTTATTAAAACAATACGCGGCTATTGTAAAAAAACAAAGCCCCGATTTAAGTGAGTTAATTGATACTCTGGCATTGGATGCCGATGTTAACGGCCCCAGTTACCAAAATCTTGTTAGCCGCTTAAAAGAAGTGAATAAGACTCGAGCTGCAGCACCCAAACAAGGCGTTAAAGCCGTTCAAGCGGCTGCCGTTGAATACCTTGCGATTAAAAATGCCTCTCGTGTTGAAATTTACGGCATGATGTTAACCGATCCCATTAATGTCTTAGCCGATATGTCCAATGGCAAACTAGGCCGGGTGGAATCATTAAGCAAAGAAGCCAGCCTGATTGCCAATGGTGCAAAAGACTATGGTGCCGGTAGCCAGTTAGTCGGTAATCCACAATACGGTAATTGGCGCAACGATTCCAGTGGTGGTTCGTTTTGGGAATGGTATGGTAAATATGCCTTGTTTAGTTCGTTGTTTCGATCGCCTATATACTATGGTGGTTGGGCAAACAACCGAAACTACAGCTATTATGGCGAAGCAGGACGACAATACTATAGCTCACCACGACAACAAGCTCAAAGCAGACAAACGCAAACCCGAACTCGAAATAAATTTCAGCGTGAAGGCAGGCGTTTTCAAAGCCCTTATGCAAAATCAAAAGCCGGTTCACGAGTAGCATCGATGCAAAGTAATTCATTTAAAGCTGCACGATCATCACGCTTGGCGAGTGCGCGCTCAGGTTCATCACGAACCTCGCGCGGCTCATTTAGCGGTAAATAAATCTGCAACTAAACAGCGAATATTATTTAAAAGGAACAACCATGTTAAATACAATTTCATTATGGCATATCAGCATTATTGGCATCGATTTAATTATTGCCATTATCGCGATAAGTAGTATTCGACACTTACAAGGCTTATTAGCCGGCGTTAACACCACCGACGAATTGTCCAAAAAAGATAATTTTGCCTTTGGTATTTCCATTGCCGGTGGCGCGTTGGCAGTATCATTAATTTTATTTGCAGCCGTCAGTGGCGATGCATCGGTAAGCTTATTGCACGAAGCCGGTAACGTTGCCGTTTACGCCCTCGCCGGCATTATCTTCTTAAAAGTAGGCACCATTATTAATGATGCCATTATTTTTAATAAGCTCTCTTTAAAAGCGAAAATCGCCGACAAAAATATTTCCGCCGGTATCGTGCAAGCAGCCAACATGGTAGCACTGGGTATCATTATCCATTCAGCAATGAATTGGGAATCAACCGGTGGTTATTCCGGTTTAATCCCTGTCGCACTGGTATTTATCGCATCACAAATTATTTTATTAATTGTCACTCGATTACGCGGTGCTATTTATCAAAAACGCCATAGTGGCAAACAATTACAAGAAGCACTATCCGATGGTAATGTTGCATTAGCAATTCGTTATGCCGGCCATATCTTAGGCACTGCATTGGCATTAAGTGCAGCATCCGGCATGGTGGTATATTTGCCGCAAGATATAGCAAGCTCAATGATTAGCTGGTTTGCTGTTGCCGTTGTCATCACCATATTATTATCACCGATTGCAACAATTGCCCGTATGGTGGTCTTATCCGGAATCGATATTGTTAATGAAATTGATGATCAACAAAATGTTGGGGTTGCTTATATTGAAGCGGCTATCTACATTGCGGTTGGATTTATCTTTAAAGGTTTATTAGGTTAACGTTTTTCGATTCAAATACACGGATTAAATCTTTTTAAATCTTCAGCAAGCGTCATGCCCGCTATAGCGGCATGACGCGTTACAATGCAATAACCATGTCCAGCATCACCTCAAAATTAAAACTCCCCTATATTAAAGATGATATTTTTTTAATCACCAGCATGGCCATTCTTGCTGGCTGTGGTTTAATTTACGAATACCTTTTAGCACACTATGCTGGCCGCATTCTTGGTGCCGTCGAGACCACAATATATGCCATGATTGGCATCATGATCGTCGCCATGGGCATTGGTGCATTCACCGCCAAATGGGTTAAAGATCCATTTACCGGTTTTACCTGGTTGGAAGTCACCATCGCACTCATTGGCTCAAGTGCGATATTAATCATGGCCGCCATGACAGCACTGATTTACACCCTGCCACACTGGTTACACGATTTATACAACATCCACCCTTCAGTGATGTTGCAAGGTGGTGCGATAGAAACACTAAAAGACATTTCCTACTACACACCCTATATCACCGGCTTTATACTCGGCTTGATGATCGGCATGGAAATTCCACTCATCGCACGCATACGGGAACATATTCACAAACAACATCTGGAACACAATACCGGTACTATTTATGGTGCAGATTATATTGGAGCAGGAATCGGCGCGGCAATTTGGGTAACCGTTTGCTTACAAATTCCTATCATGGTTGCCGCAATTGCGACCGCAGCAGCCAATATTGTCGTTGGAGTCCTATTTTTAATTCGCTATCACAAAAAAATTAACCATCTCAGCATACTTATTATTGCTCATCTATTCGTTATTGCCGTTATTATTATTTTAAGTTTTAGTGGTGCAAAATGGGTTGAACAAATGAACTATGCTTTATTTGAAGATGATCCGGTTTACACTAAGGTAACGCCATATCAACACCTCACCATCACCCAACGCATTGTTGGCCAAGGGCTTGATAAAGTCACCAGCTTATACATTAATGGTCGGCTGCAATTTTCCAGTAGTGATGAACACATCTACCACAGTTTCCTAACCTATCCGGCATTACTCGCCTCGGCTCGACACGAAAAAATTCTGGTCATCGGTGGCGGTGACGGTTTAGCGGTGCGTGATATTTTAAAATGGAACCCCAAAGCAATCACCTTGATTGATTTAGATAGCGACATGTTAAATCTATTTAGAGGGCTCGATACTGCCGTTCCTGATAAAATTCAAAAAACATTACTGACACTCAATGAAAATGCGCTTAACGATCCACGGCTAACGATTATTAATGGTGATGCCTTTATTGAAGTTGAAAAACTCGTCAGCCAGCAACAGCATTTTGATAGTATCATTGTTGATTTGCCCGATCCCAGTCACCCTGATTTAAATAAACTCTATAGTGATTTCTTTTATGCCCGCTTAAAAGAGTTATTATCGGGCGACGGCGCAATTGTGATTCAATCAACGTCACCCTATCACGCGCAACAAGCCTTTATTTCCATCGGCAAAACACTACAATCGGTTGGCTTTCAAACAGAGCAATACCATAGTAATGTGCCAACATTTGGCGAATGGGGTTGGACAATCGGCACAGTACATGGACAAATGGCTTCACAGCGCATTAGAAATTCCGTTACACTGCCCGTTAACGATCCTTGGATCTCAAAACAACAGTTATTAGCAGCATTTGTATTTGCACCCTCGTTTTACCAATTTGCAGATAAAGTGCAGCTCAATAAACTGGGTAGCCGCGTAATTTTTAACTACCATCAGGCTGCATGGGAAAAAATGGACGGTGTTTTTTATAGTAATCCGACGCGGAAACTAAAATAAATCATTAAAATCAATAGCTTAATAAATTTTACAGTTATTCTCAAATAAACACTTGCGCACCGCCATAATATGGCATATATTAATAACAAGCCGCCATAATATGGCAGCTAAGGTACAATAAGTACAAAGGAGTATTTAATGACAATCAACCTTGAAGATTTAGGATTTCGTTTAAACGATCACACAACCGTTGAAGGAACATCCTTTGATGCGGTCTTAAACGATAACAATGTTTTGGATGTAATCTGTTCTAATGTAGAGGAGTTTCCAATCAAAATCGCCTTTACCGAAACACAATTGTTATCAGTAACACCGTTATTTCATAAGTCCGAAGTCAAACCGGGTTCAATTGATGAATTGAATACCATGCTACTTCAACTTAGCCCCGTGGTGCCACTAAGTGCTATCGGAATGCAGGCTGATAATTATATTTTATTTGGCGCAATGTCATTAAACACCAGTTTTGAAAACATTGTGCACGAGCTCGAAGTACAAGCAGAGAACACTGTCGAAGTACTGGAGTCAATTCAAGAATTATTACTATAGAGGTAACACAAAATGAGTATATTTGGAGATATTATAACGGCTATTAAAGGTGGCGCGAGTGAAGTTGGTGAAGCGATTGTTGATTCACAAGCAATCCGAATTTACGAACAAGAAATTCGTGAAGCCGAAACCGCCATTCAACAAGCAAAGAAAAGCTTAACCGGCTTAAAAAGCTCAGAAATCGGCCTAAAACGTTCATTAAATACCTTAAATAATGATATCGCCGACTATGAAACAAAAGCCATGCAAGCTCTCGATTCTGGGCAAGAAGATTTAGCGACCGAAGTTGCAGAACGCATTGACGAGTTGGAGCAAGAGCGAAGTGGTATTAAAGACGAACACGATAGCCTTAAAAAAGAAGTCGCGTCGATATACACGCTCATTAAAAAACGTGAAAAGGTGATACAAAAAAATAAGCGTGAACTTGAAAAAGTAAAAACCGTGCAACAATTGCAAAATGCCACCAGTAGCATTTCAGCCAATATCGCGGCGACAGGTTCAAGCGAACACCGAGTATCAAAAGCCTTAGATCGCATTAAGAAAAAACAACAACGCACAACCGACAGCATGGAAGCCGGTGAATGGTTAGAAGAGCAAGATAGTTCTGATGATCTTGATCGCAAACTAAAAGAAGGCGGTATCGGAAAATCATCTGGTGGTGCAAGCAGTGTGCTTGAACGATTAAAAGCAAAACAAAATAAATAGCCGCCAATTATTGACTAGCAAGTAAAATTTAGGAGCTGGAGTCTGAATAGACAAATTATGACCGTCTGCGGCAGTCGAGCAGCCAAGGATGACGAATCGTAATTTGTCTATTCAGACTCCAGCTCCAGATTTAAACTACCTAACGTGCTTATGTGCAGCTCGGAATAAATAATTATTCTGCAACATCAATACCCCGGTGCTAAACCGGGGTTAGTTGCTCAACAATAAATATCCTGAGATAATAAATCAATTAAGGTAACAGGGAAAACTATGTTTAAAGGCTTATTTGGAAGTAAAGAACCCAGCACCCGAGAAATTAAAACAGCAAATGATTTGCTACCGGGCGATATTGTATCATTTAAAGAACGTCTATCATTACCGAAAGACATTCAAGGGCAGCAATTCGAATTAACCGAAATAGCAGGTTATTATTATTCTGATGGTATTGTTCCCGAATTAACATTACGTAATGCCGATAACCAAACTTATTTTTTATCGCCAGATGATAATGACGGTGATCCTGAATTATTATTATCACGCAAATTAAGCCGTGAACAAGTTGCACAAATATTTGACGAAGATGAATTCGCTAAATTATTTGAAGACGGCGTTTTTCCTAATTTAAAAGTAAAAACCGTGCCACCCGAACTCGAGGGTTGGTTAAATGATAATTATCAACAAGAAGAAAAATCAATAGAAGCGTATTACTACGAACGTAACTGCATTGCCAATCCACCAAGTGATTTTGACGATGACGATGATGATGATGACGGCGAAGAACTACGCTACCACGAATGCGAAGCAGCCGATGATAATTATTTCCTCACTGTCGAAATATGGGATGACGGCTCAACCGATGTTATTGTTGGCATTTGTTGCACCGAAGAAGTAATTGAACATTATTGGCCTAAAAATGATTAACAACTATAATTAATTCTATGGCAAAAAATAATGACAAATGGTCTGGTGAACGTGAGGCTTTAAAAAAAATTCAAATTCACTTTGAGTTTCAACGCGATGTAATGCGCATTATTCGCCATGAAGCTGCCGATAAAGATTTAAACCCCAGTGATATAATTCGCCAAAAATTGCAACTAAACTACTCCAAAATTCAACGCCCTCGCCTCGGTTTGTCATTTAATAATGACGAATTAAAATCCTTGGCGACCCGGTATAATTTAGATACACTTGATGAAAAAGAAATTAAGCGTTGCGTATTAGAAGAAATATCCACGCATTATCTAAATTTATTGGAACAGTAATTAAATGCTACCATCCAGTCAAATTATTCATAACTACATAAAATGCCGTAAGTTTAATCGATTCACACGCCACACCAGCTCGAACTTTAAATTATATGTATTAAAGCTAATTTCACTTTTGTTTTTATTATTAGCCTTACACACTGTCGCCATGATGTATTTTGAAAAATTGACTTTTTCAGATGCCTTATGGTTATCACTCACCACCATCACCACTGTAGGTTACGGTGACTTTAGCGCCGCAACCTTTGGCGGTAGAATGAGCACCACCATTTTTATGTACACCGTGGGCATTTCCCTGCTTGGTATACTGGTTGCTGAATACATCGAATTTCGACTCAACAAACTTGAACTTAAATTTTCTGGACAATGGCGGTGGCACAAGATGCACGAACATATATTAATTATAAACACTCCAAACTATGATACCGAAGAGTATTTAAAAAAATTAATCACAGAAATACGTGCCACGCCGAATATTGGTGAATTGCCCATTCAAATACTAACGCGCAAATACCAAGACAAACTTCCAAAATCCATTACCAAATTAGGTGCCGTGCATTATACCGGTCTGGCGCAGGATAACGACAACCTGAATGCCGTTAATACCAGCACTGCAAAATACATTATCGTGTTAGCCAATGAAACCAGCAACCCAGTATCCGATTCTCATACTTATGATGTGCTTAGTCGCATAAAAGAGATTGGCACCAATGCACTCATTTTAGCCGAAGCAACCACCGATAAAAATCGTCCCAGACTACGAGCCATGGGTGCATCGGTCATTGTTCGTCCGGTACGCGCTTACCCGGAATTATTAATACGTGCCATGATAGCGCCGGGCACAGAAGAAGTTTTAGAAAATATGTTTCAATATAACAACGATCATATGGCAAGGTTTGATGTTAAATTTGAAAATCGAAAATGGAAAGATATTGTCAATTCATTCATGACAAATAATGCCGGATTACCCATTGCCTACATAAGCGATAACGGCGTTAACGTTAATCCACTACCCGACACCAATTGCAGCGGCATAGCATTAATCTCGTTAATAAAAGATTCACAACACATCACCAATGATCAAGTACAACAATGTCTCGAAGCCTAATATCAGTCCAAAAATCTCAAATAACCGATGTTTTATTATTGCTGGCCAGTATGTGGCTGGTGTATATTTTACAGGTATTATTTCCATATGATCTATCCAGCTACGGTATCACACCCCGAACCCTAACCGGCTTTTGGCACATCCCGTTAGCACCGTGGGTCCATCATAGCACCACCCATATTATTTTTAATAGTGTGCCTTTACTGGTGCTTGGCTTTATCGTTCACTTGAGTGGCCGAACCCAATTTTGGGAAGTCACAATACTCATTGTATTAATCAGCGGATTAGGAACTTGGTTAATTGGTAACTCAGGCTTACACGGCGGTGCCAGTGGTTTGATCATGGGTTACTGGTCTTATATTTTAGTTAACGCCTTGTTTAAACGCTCAGCCAGAAATATTTTCCTAGCACTAATCACGTTATTCTTTTACGGCGGCATGTTTTTAATCTTACTCGATGTTAGACCACAAATATCATGGGCAGGTCATGCCAGTGGTTTTGCAGCAGGCGCAATAACCGTTTGGTTAAAATATAAAGTAAGGCGATAATAAATTTAAAAATTGGCTATCGTAACAGCACTATTTTGTAACTTATTTTTGCTATCACAAACTTGAGTTTCATAATCCTCAACCGCATCACTAGCTAACCAATGACTGTAATCCATTGGGCTAATGGAATTTTGCGCTATTGTCTGCAACATACCATTTAAAGCAGCCGTCACATCCCAATAGTGTAGAGTTTTATTTTCCAAGTCCAATAACCACGCCCAATTAACCAATAACGACGTGCCCATATCAGCCGGATCAAAACTGCCAGCGGTTTCAGCATCAAGCTCAAAACCATTGTCGAGTAATAACATCACTAATTCATCAATATTCCATTCAGAAAGCGCATTGAGGTTTTGTGCTAACTGCGCTAAAAAAATATTAGGCTTACAACGATACACGGTTAAACGAATGGTTTTAATATTATCACTAATACAAAATACGGCATTATTACTCATCACTAAAAATCACTTATAACGTTAAACTAAAATTATCCACTAAAGCTCCCGGAACATTAGCACTGGAGTTGGATCGGAAAAAATAACTGCTGGAATCAAAAATAAAATCACGTTCGGATGTCAAACCAAGCAATTCAGAACCCAAGATATTATAAAGGGTTTCATCAAAACGCATGACATTTATTGGTGCCATTATTTCACCCTGCTCGACCCAAAAACACGCATAACGTGTCATTCCAGTGATACGACAAGACTCTCGATCAGAATAATTACAATACCAAAGATTATTAATGTAAATACCCGTATCCAGCGTTTTTAAAATATCGTGTTGCTCAATACTACCAGCTGCTAAATCAACACTATTTGGAAATTCACCACTGGCATTCACCGTCTGTTGAAATTCTTGTGCGCTTCTGGAATTAACCAAACAATCCTTATAAGCACCCTTTTCAATCAGGCTAACGCTCGGTGGTTTTATAAAACCATCGGAGGTAAAACTCGGGGTTAACCCTGCTGCGTGATTCTCTTGTAAGGTAATTGATGAGTGTAGTTTTTTACCTGCAGTGACCATCTGTATTAATGATGTTTGTGATGTTTTATGACTTTTTAATCCAAAACCACCCCAAGCAACCGTACCAATAATTTCATTTAATGCCGCCGGCGCAAGATAAACACGATATTTTCCCGGTGTTAATTGCTTAGCCGGCCTAGAAATAATATCAACGGCTGCACGGGTTTTCTGCATTTTTGTTTTTAAGATTTGTTCCTGCCAATCAAACCCGGCATAATCATTTTTTACCGCTTTATCTTTATCATGATAAACACTCCAATCAAAATTAAAATTGGGTTTACTATCCCAATTTCGCTGTCCAATTGAATTAGCAAAACCATGATATTGCTCACCACTCGCCCAGATACCCACTAAATCCAATGCCTGTGCTTGTTCCATTATATAATCTAAAGCGGTATTGCAATTGGGTATGTTAGCACTCGCAATATTCTCTGTATGGGTTATTTCCGTTGCATAATATAAATACGGATCGTCAGGTAAAACCTGACACTGTTGTCGCAAATTATCCACCATATTCGATAGTTGATACAAATCAACATTAATATCACCAACTAAATTGCAACTCGCAGCAGCATGTTGTTTGCCAATAATCAAATCCAAATTAATATCGGTTTGCAACACATTACCAGCTTGTCGAATACGATTATGATTTAAGCGAATAAAATCCGATTTTTCACCGATTAAGTTAGCCAATAACAGCTCATCACGTTTTAAACCGGCAACGAGTTTATCCATGAGTTCATTAAAATAATTTTGCATCGTTAGCCTTCTCCACCAAAAACATCCACTTGACTAAAAACACACGCAGGTGAAGCATGGCCAACGTTGATTACTTGATTTGGCTCACCCTTGCCACAATTCGGCGTGCCCAATATATCAAACGTGGATTCATCACCAACCATGGCCAGATTGCGCCAAAATGTTGCCGAGATCCCCCGATAATTTGGGTTACGCACCAAGCCCCGTCGTTCGCCGTCTTTAATAAGCTGTCCAAACTCACAACCAAATTGAAATTTATTCCGGCTATCATCAATCGACCAGGAATTATTATTATCCATTAATACACCATTTTCTATCGAAGCAACCAACGTGTCCAAACTATTTGAACTTGGCTCCAGATTTAAATTTGCCATACGATCAATGGTCGGTCGGTTCCAAGAACAGGCTCGTGAATTTGCAACACCACTGATTGCTGCGCGCGACTGAGAAGTCGCACCACCAAGCGGTGTTTTTAATATGCCCTCTTTAATAATAAATTCTTTCGTTGCTGGAGTACCATCATCATCAAACGCATAACTGGCAAGTTCATTACTCAAGGTTGGATCAAAAGTAATATTAAGTAATTCAGAGCCATATTGATAACGTCCAAACATATCTTGCGTCACAAAACTGGTACCAGCATAGTTTCGTTCATCACCCAAAATTCGATCGAGCTCAAGCGGATGGCCAATACTTTCGTGTATTTGTAGCATCATTTGACTCGGTAGTAATAAAAGCTCCATCGAAGCCGTTGGACATTCCGGTGCTTGCAATAATTGCAAAGCTTGGTTTGCTATGGTATTTGCTGTCTCAATCTGTCGAAATTGCAATAAATCCAATTGCTCCAAACCACCTTGGCGCGCAGTGCCACTACCACCACCGGTGCGAATTTGTGTTTTTGACGCTTCATTCGCCACAGCAATTAAGCCCGGTTGAACAAATTGAAACGACTGTTCGATACGAATGTCATCACTGGTTATTAATAACGTATCTGATTGAGAATGCCCAAGATAGGATTGCCAATCGACAATTTTATCGTCTAATTTTAGTGCTGCGCAATTGGCTTGCAACATATCAATTTTATTTTTAAGATTCATGCTATCCCACGCCTCTGCAACCGGGGTGGCATAATTTCCTGAACTGGTTGGTCGAGCCATATCACTGGCTTTAAAAACTAACTTTGAATGAGTATACTTTGCAATATCAGTCGCCTTAGTAAGAGCCGCTTTCAACCCCGATTCAGTAACGTCACTGGTTGCTGCATAACCAATTCCATTACCTATAATAATCGTTAACATAACCCCCGCACTGCTGCTATTCACTAAAGGTTGCACAATATTTTGGCGCACACTAATTTGCTGTGATTGTTCATTAACTATTCTAAGTGACCAAAAATTATCTGCTGGTGCTATTTTTTTAAAACGTGATGCGATTAAATCTAACATGCAATTCTCAATGTAGTTATCAATTTAAATAACTCATGCTACAGTAATTTAGGATTAAACTGAATAACAGAATTCACACTGCAAAATACCCCATAGTTTGAATGGGCTATAATTATAAAAATAGTATAAATTAATATCAAAAATTAAATGACAAATATTGTTCCGAATAAAATCCGTTAATAAACTGAAACATAGAAAAATCAAAAATAGTCTTGGTTAATATTAAAATAATATTAAATGTTTTAGTATAAATTCACGCACATAATTGAACTAAAATTGCTTTTACATGCCCAAGCAATATCGTTTATGCATTTTATTAATTATTGAATACGATTAATATCGAAATGAGTATAAATTAAATCTAACTGACACACTAAAATTAAAATGATTTAAGATGAAAGGAATCAAATTTAAATCTAGGACTGAGGCAGGAACAAAAAAACCTCAATCACCGCAGCTCAGCGAACCTGAAAAATGGTTAAATGAATATGGCGACTATTTGTTTAATTATGCTATTCAAAAATTAAATAATATTACTCATGCTGAAGATGTGGTTCAAGAAACGTTGTTATCCGCACTCAGCGCCACTAAAAAAGATTCTCAATATTTGGGAAAATCGTCAGAAAAAACATGGTTAACGGGTATTCTAAATCACAAAATTATCGATTTTATTCGTAAACAAGTGCGAGAATTAACCATTGAAGACATTGTGGCACTATCGGATTCCAATATAGAAAATGAAATTGATAATCTATTTGACGCTAGAGGTCGGTGGCTCAACCCACCTCAAAAATGGGGTAATCCGGAAAAATTATTACACGATAGCCAATTTTTAACGACCTTAAATCACTGTTTGTCCAAATTAAACCCAACTATGTCTCAAATATTTACCCTGAAAGAAATAGCGGGTAAAAGCCCCAAAGATATTTGTAGTAAACTCGATATCACGTCGACTAATTATAGTGTTATATTATACCGTGCTCGCATGAAACTGCGGCAATGCATTGAACATATTTGGAATAATAATGCTTAAAAAAAACTATAACTGTAATTATGAAATTATCTTGTAAACAAATATCAATTAAACTATCGGAGTCACACGACACTAAACTTAGCTTCACGGACAGATTTTTTATACGGATACACTTATTAATGTGTAAATCATGCCAACAAATCGAACAACAGTTTGCTCTATTAACAAAATCCAGCGCTAAAATTAAATACAAAAAACAAACCTTGTCTGATGATGCGCGCCAACGGATTATAGACAAACTTAAAAATAAACAATTATAATATCTTAGTTATATCTAAATCATTCTTTTTACAGTTGAGTTCAAGCTCAATAATATCTCTAAGCCGTTCACAACACTGGGTTTCTTGGCAGTTTGCGCTATAAAAACAACTGAGTTTGATTGTTTTAACAATAGAACCCTCGACATTAAGCAAACTCACCAAACAAATCTCTTCAACATCCTGAGCTGTCTTGGCATTTAATAGCATATTGATTGTGTCCTGTCCGTCAAGATATCGACGGATAGCAATCCTGCTGACATGCGAAAAATCGTATTTTTTAAGGCATAATGGTTCTTGAGTGTGCATATTATTCTCCTAATTTTGATTCAATAATCAAAAAAAACAGGATATTAATACGTTATAGTGTAACGATACTTTGTAAAAAAATGACAAACTAATCATTGCAGTAACTGGTATCTAGAGTAACAAAGCTCTAAACTGGAAACTATATCTTTCAACACACAAGTTAATATGGATCAAGAAACAAAAAATTTACGAGCGGAACTACTGGCTATGTTAGATGCATTGCATCTTAAAGTAGACGCTCTCGAAAATAGAATAGCGACATTAGAAGCAAGCAAGCCAACTGTATTACCAAATGCTAATTTAGATTCGGCTAATAAAACTATTTCCGAACAGACAAACAAACAAATACCAAACCCTGAAACGGTTAAACCACCAGAAAATAGCAGTCACTCAGTCGCAAAAAACTCCAAGCAAGCAGCACCACTGACACAAAAAATTGTTACCAACAATATCAAAACAGCAACGCCAGTGACATCAAATGCGTTAAGCGATCTATTAATGATGTTATTCGGGCCATTTAGTAGCTTGTTCCATCAAGTGTTAAACGTTTACCAACGATATCAAAAGCAAGGTCGGGCTCCGGCATTTCTAATGACTGCCGCAGGAATATTGGCCTTAGTCATGGGCTTTGGTTTCTTATTACAATATTCATTTAGCAACTATCTCGGCACTGGCGGTAAAATTGCCACCGGATTCATAACTGCTATCACAATAGTCGGGCTTGGGATCAAAATCTCAAACACACGCACGATGTTATCCGAATTTGGCGCGGCATTAATTGGACTTGGAATAATTCTAAATTATTTGTCTGCGTATTTTATCTCGGGCCATTTTAATATAGTCGGCCCCAGCATTGGTTTGGTTTTATTAGCCATAATCACCTTCACGGCATATTGGTTAGCTGTGCATTACGACACTAAAACCGTTGCCATACTGTCATTACTCGGCGGTGCCAGCACACCATTATTTTTAGGTGATTTAAGCCAAGTATCAAGCGTTTACTTTATCTATTTAACATTCTTAGTCGCGACGATGTTGCACTTGGCCTATAAAATTAAATGGCCTTATCTAATCCAATTTACCTTAATTACCAGTATTGCTATGACGCAATATTTATTTTTTGAACAAGCTGGGCAATCGTTAATTAACAACAGTTTATTTATTGTGTTATTGCATATTTTGTTTTATTTATTCAATTACGCCTGCTTACACACTATTAGCCAAACAAAATCCGCTATTAATAAATCGATTTTATTAGTTATCGTTGCCAATATTGTATTTTTTGTCTTTGTGCTTTACCAAAGTATTGCAGCTAGTTCCTACCTCGGTTGGATTTATAGTATCAATGCACTGGCATTAATGGTTTTTTATCGTTTCAACTGGCTAGTTAATCATCTCGACAACAACATTAAAAAAGATTTTAACGCTTTACTCATATTACAAATGGGATTACTAATTGGTTTTGGTATTCTATTTTTAGTAAGCCCCGCATTACTAGGCTTAATTTGGGGTATAGAAGGTCTCGCGCTGGTTTACATTGGATTTCGATTTGCACTGCCCAGTATTCGCTTTGAAGGCCATGCTGCATTTTTAATTGGCATGGCCAGTGCATTGTTCGAAGCCGTGTTGTGGTTTAACAATGGTATCAATTACCACTATGGCGCAGCCAATGTTATCACGTTAAATTACGATACCGGCTGGATGAATCTAATCGTTTTTGGTTTCGTTTTATGGCTTGCTGCCCGGCTGCTACAGCACTATAAAACACACTGTTTACCTTGGGAAAAAGCCGCTAGCTATTGGGCTCAAGAAGTATTTTCATTATGGCTAAGCTTGGCATTCTTAATATCGTTATATGCAGTGTTCTATCAAGAGTTATTATTGTTAAGCATTGTTCCACTATTTATTTTGCTATACCGTGCAAAAAAATACAATTTACCATTAACCGAGTTTTTGGGCCTAGCGCATTATTTTTTATTCGCGTTACAGATATTAATTAGCGCCGAACACGTTAACAGTTTTTCATTCTCGGATCAAAATTGGGTTGGTATCATAGCGCGTATCGAAGTTTTCTTTAGCTTGTGGTTAATAGCTGAATTTTACCAACGCTTTTATCCAGACAGTAAACTCGCTAATTTTG
>VAPM010233187.1_pt1 | contig 24134 bp, 19 predicted proteins | sample 3395091 | NCBI WGS metagenome assembly VAPM01 (sample SAMN08290445, study PRJNA428436) | hydrothermal vent metagenome | isolation source: Deep-sea hydrothermal vent chimney 3 | place: Pacific Ocean: Juan De Fuca Ridge
AAAAGTTGTTGATCATTGGCTTGCAGATAGGTTGATGGCAAGGGCAAATTTGCGGCAGATTGAAACGGTGGAGTTAAAGCAAACTCACTTTCAGCCGTAACGAAAACAGGTACTTTTAAACTATGCCTGAGATTATTAATCAATTGAACACTTAATTCAGCATTTCCGCCTGTAATGGTGATAGATCCAATATGATATTTTGTGATGAGGTCTGTCAGTTCCTGGATATTTTCTTGGTGAGGAGAGATTCTTAAGTCAATAAGTTGCCCAACTCTTTCGGCAACAGTAAGTTTTTGATATATGCTGTCAGTCCAATCATCAACAAAAACTGATGATTTTATCTCAGCTTTTCCAAGTGTTGATATTAGGTATAACACTAAAAATATGTACTTGAAATTTTTCAATGTTAAGAATCTGCTACTTGCTATAATTACAATTTTAGACTTACTTTGTATCTTAAGAATTTATCAAATCTATGAAATTTCCATCTCTTTCGCGGTTGCCAGGCTACAAAAGGTTTCATTTTGAAGGGAGATACTACGACCCTGTCAAAGAGGATATCAAAAATCGTACTGAAAGAATAAAAGGAGAACTAAAAATTACATCTACTCAATCGCATCGCGAATATTTTAAGACTGCATTTAGTAACAGGGAGAAGCGTGAAAAGTCCAGTGATTTTATGCAATTATTACTTATTGTAATACTGATGGGGTCGATTGGTGGCTGGATAATTTATGGCAATATCGTCTTGTATTTTTCCATCTTCATATTTCCTCTTTACCTATATTTAAGGACACGTAAGTTTTTTCATTAAATACATCTAATGTCCGACGTCATTAAGTTACTTCCCGAGTCAATCGCCAACCAAATCGCTGCCGGAGAGGTTGTGCAACGACCTGCTTCTGTGGTAAAGGAATTGATGGAAAATGCCATTGATGCAGGAGCGCAGGAAATTACTGTAATTGTAAAGGATGCCGGAAAAAGCCTGATCCAGGTGACGGACAATGGCAATGGTATGACAGAAACCGATGCCCGGATGAGTTTTGAACGACATGCAACAAGCAAAATCGAAAAATCGGAAGATCTATTTACAATAAGGACCATGGGGTTCAGAGGAGAGGCTCTGGCTTCAATATCTGCTGTTGCCCAGGTAGAAATGAAATCAAAACCAGGGGAAGAAGAACTTGGCACTTCGATTACCATAGATGGTTCTCAGTTCAAAGGCCAGCACAATATTTCCTGTAAAAAGGGAACTTCTCTTATCGTCAAAAATTTGTTTTTCAATGTACCGGCAAGGCGCAATTTTTTAAAATCCAACCCGGTGGAGTTGAGGCACATTATGAATGAGTTTCATAGACTGGCACTAGCGCATCCCGATAAAGGACTAAATTTTTATCAGAACGACATTGAAGTTTATAAACTAAAACAAGGAAAGTTAAGCCAAAGAATTGTCAGCCTTTTTGGAAAGAATTATCAAGAGCAGCTTGTACCGTGTGAAGAGGCTCTCGAAGAGGTTTCTTTGAAGGGATATATTGGTAAGGTAAATTTTGTTAAGAAATCCAGGGGGGAGCAATTTTTCTTTGTCAACGATAGATTTATCAAAAGCAATTATTTGAACCATGCCGTCGTGTCTGCCTATGAGGGATTGATACCATCAGGCACATTTCCATTTTTTGTGCTGTTTATAGAAATAGGCCCAAAGTGCATTGATGTAAATGTACATCCTACCAAAACGGAAATTAAGTTTGAAGACGAAAGGAGTGTGTATAGTCTGATAAAAATGGCGGTAAAAAAATCTCTGGGGAGTTTCAATATCACACCAACGCTGGATTTTGGAGTAGATACTAATTTCAGAATGCACATGTCTGCCGGTTCAACATCGTCCGGTCTTTCATCTTCAGAAAGAGATTATTCGCAATTTAAAAATACCGAAAGAGATATTTCCAATCTTAAAAATTGGGAGCAACTCTATGCAGGCGCGCTGGAAAATGAGACCATTGAGGCGGAAGTAAAAAGAGAGATGGCTGCCCAGGGTGATCCATTGTCCCTGACCTTTGAAAGTGCCATTAACACCATGGGCGAGGACATTCAGCAGGAAGGACAAAGCGATAAGCAGAATATATTTCAATTTCATCTTTCGTACATCGTTACCACAGTGAAATCCGGTTTGATGATCATCGACCAGCAATCTGCTCATGAGCGTATTTACTATGAGAAATATCTAAAAATCCTTGAAAATAATAGTGGTAGTTCTCAGCAATTACTATTTCCGGAATCAATAAATTTAAACCCTTCAGACAGTTCTCTTGTTAAGGAATTGGAAAAGGAGATAAAAAGTGTGGGTTTTGCTTTTGAATACCTTGGAGAAAATACCATTGTGATCAACGGTGTGCCCTCTTTGATTAAAGTTGATTCGGGAAGCGGAATATTTACTGGGGTTTTGGAAGATTATAAGAAAAATTTTCTTGAGTATAAAAATAGCAACATTGAAAATATGGCCAGATCAATGGCAACCAATTCGGGAATTAAAAGTGGTAAAAAGCTGAGCACTGAAGAAATGAAAAGCCTGATTGATCATTTGTTTGCATGTAAAAACCCAAATCATTCGCCAAATGGCCGATTGATTTATTATATATTTGGGCTCGAAAAAATTGAAGACATATTTAATGTAAAACCATAATGTTTGGAAGAATTACACCGATTGTAAAAAAATTGCTTATTGCCAATGTAGGTCTATATTTTATTGGGTCCTTTATGAATCTCGACCTGGGTGAATATTTGAGTCTGCGAAATTTGCATAGCGAATACTTCTTGCCATTTCAGTTTATCACTTATATGTTTTTGCATGGGAGTACAATGCATTTGCTCAGCAACATGTTTGGCTTATTTATATTCGGGCCATTGCTTGAGCAGTTCTGGGGGCCAAAGCGTTTTCTGATTTTTTATTTGGTAACTGGTATTGGAGCAGGGATTCTTTATTCGGGCATTAACTATATGGAAACCAATAGCTTTGCCAATGCAGTTGAGCAATATAATGAACATCCAAGCCCTGGAGAATTTAAGCATATTCTGGAGAAGAAGGCAAATATCGATGTTGGACGCAATGCACAGCTTAATAGTTTTATATACGATTTTAGTGACAATCCTGATAATGCTTCCTACATAAATGAAAGCAAGCAAACCCTCCAGCAAGTGCTTTATATGAAAAGCAACTCGCAAATGGTTGGTGCTTCAGGGGCGATATTTGGAATTTTGCTGGCCTTTGGCATGCTTTTCCCAAATACGACACTAATGTTGCTCTTTCCTCCAATACCCATCAAAGCAAAGTATTTTGTTGCCATCTATGGATTATTTGAACTCTTCAGTGGAATTCAGAGAGCATCTGGAGATAACGTAGCACATTTTGCCCACCTGAGTGGGATGCTTGTTGCGTTTATATTATTGAAGTATTGGAAGAAGGATAGAAAGAAATTTTTTTAGAAAAATATGAACACAATAATAGACGATTTTAAAAACGCCTGGCACAAGCCGAATAATGGACTTTCACAGCTTATTATTATCAATGTTGTAGTATTTGTAGGCCTAGGGATATTAGCTGTTTTTTCCAGCATAATTGGTGTAGATATGATATTTACAATTGCCTACGACCAATTTACCATTCCGCCATCTTTTGGAGAATTTCTCACCAGGCCATGGACAATTATTACCTATGCATTTGCTCATAGCTTTAATAATCTATGGCATATCATTATGAATATGCTTGTGCTCTATTGGTTTGGGAAGGTATTTGTAGATTTCCTGGGTTCGCAAAAGCTAATCAATATTTATGTGATGGGGACAATAGCAGGTGGAGCAACATATCTCTTGGTTTACAACCTTGTGCCATATTATGCCGAAAGAATCGATATGTTTAATGGAATGGTTGGCGCTTCGGCAGCTGTTTATGCTATTTCGGTCGCCACAGCAACTTACTGGCCCGACCACAAGTTTCATCTTATGTTTTTCGGCCCCGTCAAGATAAAATATATTGTGGCCATATATTTATTCACTTCATTTCTTGGTAGTGTAGGGCCCAATGCAGGCGGTAACCTTGCACATCTTGGTGGAGCCTTGATGGGATTTATTTATGCCAAACAATTATCCAGCGGAGTAGAAATGGGCACTTGGGTTTTTAAAACTATGGAGTTCATCAAAAGTTTTTTTATAAAAAGGCCAAAAATCAAGGTCAGCCACCGGCAAAAGAAAGCTTCATTTACCAAATCAAAAGGTGGTTCTTCATCCACCTCAAAAAATACAAATTTCAGTCAGACAGAGATAGATAATATTCTCGACAAAATATCCGAAAGAGGATACGACAGCCTCACCAAAGATGAAAAAGAAAAGCTTTTTAATGCCAGTAAAAAGTAGAATTTCCCTAATGATGTCAGAATCCAGTACCAAGTACCCAGCACTTAGTTATCCCAACACCTCATCGATCTTCCTGATCTCATCTTCTTCAAAAACAAGGTTGTCGAGTGCTTCCATATTTTCTTTTAACTGATTGGTAGAGCTGGCACCAATAAGAACTGAAGTAATCCGATCGTCTTTCAATAACCAGCTCAGGGCCATCTGACTTAATTTTTGTCCACGGTTAAGTGCAATTTCATTAAGCAGTTTTATTTTAGAAAGACTGGCTTCCACATGTTCTTTTTCCAGATAGGTCATAGCTTTTGCCGCCCTGGAGTTTTCAGGTATTCCATCAATGTATTTGTTGGTGAGCATGCCCTGAGCCAAGGGTGAAAATGCAATACAGCCTATGCCTTTATCCTCCAAGATATCCAATAGATCGCTCTCCACCCACCTGTCAAACATAGAATACTTTGCCTGGTGGATCAAACATGGCGTCCCAAGGTCTTTCAGAATATTTGTAGCTTCTTCAGCCATATCAGCAGGATAATTCGAAATCCCTACATACAGTGCTTTTCCCTGCCGGACAATGTGATCCAATGCACCCATCGTCTCTTCCAATGGTGTATCGAAGTCGGGGTAATGGTGGTAGAAAATATCAACATAGTCCAATCCCATTCGTTTCAGGCTTTGGTCACAGCTTGCCACTAAATACTTCCTGGAGCCATAATTACCGTAAGGACCGGGCCACATGTCATACCCGGCCTTAGACGAAATGATCAGTTCATCTCTGTATTTGGCAAAATCTCTTTTTAGCAATAATCCAAAATTTTCTTCTGCAGAGCCGTACGGTGGGCCATAATTATTGGCGAGATCAAAATGTGTAATGCCCGAATCAAAAGCATATCTCAATATGCCCCTTCCTTTTTCGAGGTTGTCAAGGTATCCGAAATTATGCCAAAGGCCCAATGATATGGCAGGCAGTAAAATTCCACTTTGCCCGCACCTGCGATAGGTCATCTCATCGTATCTTTCTTCTATAGCTCTAAATTCTGTAGGGTGAGTTTTATCTGTGATCCTCATATCAATTAGGTTTTAGTATTCATTTCTTGAATTTAATATGAATAATGAAGTCCGAAAACCATTTGATGCTTTTTCTCAAACAAAAAAAGCGCAAGCCTTTCGACTTGCGCTTTCGTTAAACAGACAACCTAACCATGAAAACTTTTACTAACTATATGTTTTTTCCAAAAAGGATGCGAATCTTATCTCATCAATTCTTCCCTTCAATCCTAAAACGCGCATCCTGTATTATTTTTCTAACTCGTCAACTTCACTAAATTTTTCACTTTTGCTTTCTATCACTTTTCGTTCCCTACACCTGCTCTAACGGCGGTTTTGAAAAATGTTACGAGAAATATGGAGGTAAGGAGTCTTAACTTATAAAGTGAGACTTGATAGAATAGGGAAAGGCCTTCTTTACACAATTGAGTGAGTTTATCAGGCTTGATAGCTGGATGCTTAATTGAGAAATTAATCTACCAACATCCTTGTAATAGGTTGGAAAATTTATTTTTTCTTTTAGGGGACCTCTATTAATTCATTCGCATCAAAATTTTCATAGTGTTTTAAAGGCAAGAAAAATTTATGAAGCCTTATCGGGATAAGTCGATAAAATTTGACGCAGCATTTAAAACACTATGAAAACCCTTCGGGAACAAAGATAATAAACGATTTGACTACGTTATATTTATTTTTAATAGCATAGCTATTAAAAATAAATATGCCTTGCAACTCATTCAATCTCTTTGTTTTTTGAAAGAAATGAATTAATAGAGGTCCCCTTTAGTTAATTGATGAAATTTGGATTTAACCATTGATTCAAATTTTATTTGAATTGATTGACATATTTATATTTTTGTAAATATTTGAAGTAGTAAGTAATCAATTTTATAAATATGAAATCAAGAGGAACAATTTTAGGGGTCATAGTATTCGTTGTGCTAATGAGTGCTTGTAGTGGAGAATCCAAAGAAAAAGAGAAAAAGGAAAATACGCCACCCCCAAAAACCAAATCAATGTCCTATGAAGAAGCCCAAGCTGACTGGAAAAATCAAAAGGGTTTGGGTTCTATTATAATAATAGAATTAGGAGAGCTCAATGACGATTTGGTAAAAAAAGGTGAAGAATTATTTTCAATGAAATGCACGGCTTGCCATGCACTTGATAAAGAATTATTGGGGCCTGCGCCAACTGGTATTTTGGAAAGGAGAACGCCGGAATGGATTATGAACATGATTCTTAACCCTGAAGAAATGGTCATGAAAGATCCAATAGGCAAGGGATTGCTGGCAAAATATAATACCGTGATGATTAATCAGGGACTAACAAAAGACGACGCCAGAGCCGTTCTTGAATATTTCAGGACGCTCTAAAGCAAAAATCCGTAATTTTAGGATGGCAATTTTACCAGGATAAGAAAACGGAAACAACAAGCTGGTAATGTAACAAAAAAAGCGCAAGCCTTTCGACTTGCACTTTCGTTAAACAGACAACCTAACCATGAAAACTTTTACTAACTATATGTTTTTCCCAAAAAGGATGCGAATCTTATCTCATCAAATCATCTCCTCAACCCTAAAACTCGCACCCTGTATTATTTTTCTAACTCGTCAACTTCACTAAATCTTTCGCTTCTGCTTTCAATCACTTTTCGTTTCCTACACCTGCTCTAACGTCAGTTTTGAAAAAGGTTATGAAAAATATGGAGGTAAGGAGTCTTGACTTATAAAGTGAGACTTGATGGAATAGGAAAAGGCCTTTTCTGAGCGATAGAAATAGATTGGTAGGTTTAATAAATTTATAAAATTTAGAGAAATAGGCATTCTGAAAAAGGTTTGTGAAGACATCAAACCTTGGTTGGCAGAGTTTATAGATAGATAATAACTACTGTCAGAAAAAATAATATTACAATGACTGTGATTTCAGTCATAAAGCGAAATTTAATTTAGCTCTAAATTAGAATCATTATAAATAAATTTTGAAAAATATTTTGATATGGAAAAGAAATCATTTGAATCGGCAACAGCTTATAGTTTAAAAGAATCAATTAATATCGCTGAAGGCGGAGTGGTGAGTAAGCAGTTTATTAAAAACAAGGGCGGTAACATCTCACTTTTTGCCTTTGATAAAGGGCAGGGATTGAGTGAGCACACGGCACCGTTTGATGCTATTGTACAAGTAATTGAAGGAAAAGTTGAGGTGTCTATTGATGGGAAAAAGCAGATAGTTTCAGAGGGAGAGATGATCACCATGCCTGCAAATATCCCACACGCCATACAAGCTGTTGAGGCATTCAAAATGTGCCTTATCATGCTAAAGGATTAAGAAGTGAACAAGAAAATATTTTTTGTTTTGCCGTTTGTGCTCATCTCATTGGTTGTTGGGATATTAGCGGGATTGTTCAGGATGGGGTGGTCAATCCCGATAGGTGAGGTGGCCGGAGATCATGGCGCATTGATGACGGGAAGTTTTTTGGGGACATTGATTTGTCTTGAACGAATTGTCGCCTTGAAGAAAAAATGGATGTATGCCATTCCGGTAATTTCCGGGATGAGTCTTATATTTTTCCTTTTGGGCATGCAGCAAGTCGCCATGATATTGCTGACCATCGGCAGCCTAGGCCTCATTTATATTTATGTCGATTTGATAAATCGTTTTGGTGAATACTATTTCTATGTGATGATGATTGGTGCCATTGGCTGGGCTGTCGGAAATATTATCATGGTTATTGCGCCATTTTACCCACAGGCTGCTCCTTGGTGGATAGTTTTTATTCTGTTGACAGTTTTTGGCGAAAGACTGGAGTTGAGTAAGTTTTTACCTCAATCACATATGAAGAGGGTTTTCATGATTATTGCTATTACTGTATTTATGGTTGGTATAATATTGCCTTATCATGAAACGGGGAAAACTTTTTCCGGGATAGGATTGCTGCTTATCTCCTTGTGGTTATTCAAATATGATATTGCCAGAAAGTCTGTCAAAGCCCAGGGGATGCATCGATTTACAGGGTCATTGCTTTTGGCAGGATATTTTTGGCTGATGGTTTGTGGTCTTTTTATGATATTTGATTTTGGCAACATATATAATTATGGGGCGATGTTGCATGCATTTTTCCTGGGGTTTACATTTTCAATGATATTTGCTCATGCTCCAATAATATTTCCGGGAGTGGCCGGACTTACAATCAGGCCTTTTCATGACAGTTTGTTTATTTGGGCAATTTTACTTCAGGCTTCACTTGCCATGAGAATTATTTCCGGGCTGATGATGGAATCTCATTTCCGAACGATATCCGGAATGATCAATGCGGTTATCATCATCCTTTTTTTTATTAACTTAGTTATCATAATTATTAGCAAACAAAGAAGAGTTGTGTGATCTCCAAAGGAAAAGTAATTCGTATTGGTTTATTTTTTTCTCTATTTAATTTTTGTATCACTGCCGCGTTGGGGGCACTGTTAAGATTTAATAGTTTGTCTCCGATTACAGATTTTGCACCAAGATACTGGACACATAGTCACTCTCATATTGGATTTTTGGGATGGGTTTTTACAGCATCAATTACGCTCGGCTATGGAATGCTTTTACCCGACTCACCAAAGATTAACAGAAGCGTATATAGATTATTGATCTATTTCCAGTTGGCTGTAGTAGGCATGTTGGTAACATTCCCATTTATGGGATATGCAGCACCTTCTATTTTTTTCTCTACTCTTCATCTGTTACTTTCAATCATTTATGCTTTTATTTTTTTCCGAAATGCTGAGAAAAATAACTGTGCATCAAAATTCATGAAAGTGGCATTGGTGTTTATGCTCATCTCAAATATTGGCCCTTTGGCACTTGGGCCAATAATGGTTTCGGGTCTCAAAGGATCGCCATTGTATGATATGGCTGTTTATTTCTATTTGCATTTTCAATACAATGGCTGGTTTACTATGGCTGTTTTTGCCTTGCTTTTCAAGTTGATGGATCAGAATGGAATAGTGATTGATAAGAGCAGTAGTAAGTTATTGTTAAATCTTTTGAGTTATGGCATCCTATTGACTTTGGGGCTTTCTGTTATTGGGTTTGAGTACGGGATATTGATGAGGATAGTAGGCTTTATCGGTGCGACTCTTCAGCTTGGAGCTGGGTTTATCTTGATGAGAATTTTGTTTACGACCCCTGGCTTTTCTCAATTGTTTTTTAATCCATGGATAAAATGGTTCATGGGCCTATCACTATTCTCTTGGCTTCTGAAAATCGTATTGCAATTTATATCTGTTTTTCCAGTGTTTTCAGATTTTATATATCTCAGTAGAGACGCCATCATGACCTACCTGCACCTTTCATTTTTGGGATTTACCACTTGCTTTTTATTTGGGATATTTATGATTAATAAAGTCTTATCAGTGTCAAATGTCATATCCAGGGTGGCATTGGGTTTATTTTCTGGAATGGTCGTTTTAATGGAATTGACTATAGGAATCAGGTCTTTGCCTCAATATCTGGATATGCAGAAGTTACTTTTTGTTAATACATCATTATTTATCCAGTCCTTGATTCTGCTTGTTAGCCTTACTCTCCTGATTTTCTTTTCGTTTTACCGTAAGGAGAAAATAAGTATAAATGATCAAAAGTATAACCAGCTAAATAAAATATGATTCAGCGAAAATTTTCATAACCTGCTTATACGGTAGTCAGGAATACCAGAAATTAGATATTAATAAGATGCTACTTCACAACTTTCCAATTCGAGGAATTTCTAATAAATGGAACATTCATAGAAACGTACCCCATAAATTTGACCAAACCATTAATGAAAAATGGAAAGAGTGATGGCCTGGTTACATCTATAAAAAGGCAATTTCTGCTTTTCTCACTTAGGTTAAATGACTGATGCAGTACAGTATCATCAAATATAAAAAGTGGCCCATCTGTTTTCCAGACATGTCTTTTGTTATTTACCTCAATGTAGGCCAGGTCATCTACTGCGTCATCAATATTTATCAAAACACGAACGCCAGCTCTAGACCAACCAAAATGTTGGCTTGTTTTGCTTTTTGGTTTGAAATTGGAAACTCCAATGGTCAGTACCCGTTTGAAGTTTTTATGAAATAATGCACATGGATGATCCGTTTCGACATTAAAACCATACCATTTGTAAAACATCATTGTGCGGTCGCTTGTAGATTTTAGCTTATTGAGCGAGTCGGATATTTCTTTATTTGGGCAATTCTCCAGAATATCTCTGATCTCTTCCTGGTGTTTTTTTGGCATATCTTTAAGTTTATAAACTTGCTTGTTGATAAATGGCAGGCATATTATATCGATAAGCATATTGAAAGGACTCAGCATCCAGGTTAATGCTCCATTGACTAAAAAGTATTGCTTAAAAATAAATCGTTTGTTTATATTTTTATGTCGCGCCACATCATAAACACTTGCAGCAAAATAGACAGCGGTAATTGGCCAGTAAAAAAATGTGATAATTGCTATCGGTATAAATCGTTTTAGCAGGCGAGACGTGAGTTTTTTTCTTGTCATTTTAAGTAAAAATTAATTCTGTGTTTCTAAATTGAAATATAGGTTGGCCAACTGTTTTTCAAGTAAAAATGATCTTGGTATTTTGAGGTGCAAAACAACAAAATATAGGCGGACTATCATAAATTATTATAGGGATAAATTTTAATTTTAGGCAAAAAAATGCCATATCTCATGTAATTGAATAGTAATTTAGAACAATCAAATATTAGTTATAAATGATTGAATATTTACCAAACTGGATTGAAATATTATTCATTATTACTTGCATCCTCACCATTGTTATTTTTCATTATTCAAATGGTAAATCCCATAAATTGACTGGAATAATAATGCTTTGGTCAGTAATGTAAATCAATTCTTGCCTTGAATGGATTTTACCTGATAACAAATTCGATACCTCCAAGATTTGGTTTAGTATTAATTCCACCAACTATCTTTATCGTTTTTGGATTATTTGAAAAGCAAAGAGAATGGATTTTGAAAAACAGAACTGAGTACTTTTCTACATACAATAAGAGTTCCTGTGGAGGTGGTTCTGTTTTATTTATTTTTGAATAATATGATCCCCGAATTGATGACATTCGAGGGACGAAATTTTGATATTGTTGTTGGAATTACAGCACCAATAATTGGAATGTTATACCTAAATAGCAAGATTTCAAAACAAGGTTTATTTGTCTGGAATGTCATTGGACTATTTTTAGTAATTTTTATTTTTATAAATGGAATTTTAAGTTCCGAACTTCCATTTCAGCAATTTGGATTTGAGCAGTCCAATAGAGGAATTAACTATTTTTCCTTTGTGCTGCTACCTGCAACCATCATTCCGATTGTTATTTATACACACATAATAGATTTGATTAAACTGAAAAAGGAGATAAAGGCATGCAATAAAATATAAATGCAATGGCAGTATTTGTGCTGTAATTTAAACTGATAGTTTTAATGAAGGCCAATTCTGAAATGTAAAGTAGTTCTGTTAATGACCACAATTGCGCATACCCAATTCTAATAATGAGCCTACTCCAAAAAAAACATGCAACTTATGCAAATTGAATTATTTTGGAGGCAGTGTATTTTCGGAATGGGCTCAATAATGTTAATATCACACATTGTTTTATTTTTGTAATCTCACAAGCATTCTATTCTGATCAATTTCCATAAGCGATCAGTTGAAATTTATTATTGAAGTACAACATGAGTAAAATAAAACAAATATTGAAAAGCCTTAAGTATTCCATTATCATTGGATTGATAAAATTCCTTCTTTTCATAGTTAAAATTATACCATGGAAATGGACAAGTATATTTTGTGGGCAATTGGGGATATTAAGTTTTTATATCGTAAAAAATGAACGCCAATGCGCCATAAAAACACTAACCATAGCCTATGGCCAGGAGAAAAGCAAGGATGAGATATACCAAATGGCCAAGGAATTATTTTATAATTTGGGAAGAGGAGTTGCAGAAATTGCGGTTAAATTCACAGTCAAGGATAAAGAGAAGTTCTTTAGTAATGTTGAGGTTGTGGGATTGGAGCATGTTCAGGAAGCTTATGATCGCGGCAAAGGAGTTATCAATATTATTCCACACTTGGGATGCTGGGAAGGCGGACCAAAAGCATTTACCTTATTGGGATTTAGTGCAGGAGCCGTAGCCAAAAATTTAAGCAATGAAAGGCTGAACAGTTGGGTAATGAAAAACCGAGAGTTTGACGGATTTAAAGTATTACCTCGAGGGAGTACTTACAAAACCATATTGATGTTTCTTAAGGAAAATAATGGTTTGGCAATGCTCATTGATGTTGACTCTAGCATAAAAAGTGTATTCGTCGATTTTTATGGAAAACCTGCCCATACGCCAATAGGAGCAGCTATGCTTGCCTTAGATTCTGATGCTGCAGTAATCACTTCTGCTTATGTGAGAACCAAAGGCAATAATTTTAAACTAATTATCAGTAAGCCATTTGAACTAATCCGGACAGGAGACCGCAAAGAAGAGCTACACTTAAATACTGCACTTTTTCATAAAGAGGTAGAAAAATTAATCAAAAAATACCCCACGCAATGGGTTTGGATGCATCAGCGATGGAAAACTACTCCCGAAATGGTTGAGGCTAAGGAAAGAGAAAAGCAAGAATTGAGACGTAAGAGGAAGGATGAGAGAATAAAAGAAGGGGCGAGATAGTCCCTGCCTAACCCGCTGCTTGGAGTCTACAAACTTTAGAGGTCTCCTTTAATTAAAAAAAGAGCCTTGCCATCCTTTCAGGTTAAGTGTAGTTTTCTGTTGGGTAATATTGGCAATTACAGTTTTGCTGCTGCAAAACATTATATGATTTTTGAGATGGAAATATTTGAAATATGAGTAAGCAACAGCATGCATTGGTAATCCCTGAAGAAATAGTAATGAATAAAATTTATCATTTCAGGAGTGAGAAAGTAATGCTGGATAGGGATTTAGCAGAACTCTATCAAGTAGAAACCAGACGTTTGAATGAACAGATAAAAAGGAATGTAGATCGTTTTCCGAGTGATTTTATGTTCCAACTCACTAAAGAAGAATGGGGAAACTTGAAATCGCAAAATGCGACATCAAGCCTACCTAAAGGAAAGGCAGGTTGGGGTGGTAGTAGAAAGCTTCCATATGTCTTTACCGAACATGGCGTACTAATGTTGTCCAGTGTTTTAAACAGCAAGCGAGCGATAGCCGTCAATATCCACATTATGAGAGTTTTTACAAAGATGAGGGGAATGCTCCTGACCCATAATGACTTGTTGCTTAAAATGAATGAGTTGGAATCGAAAGTGATCAACCATGACAAAAGCATCAAATAAGTTTTTGCTTATTTGAAGGAGTTCGCGAAGGAGAAAAACGAGCCAAGGAAATCAATTGGATTCAAACAGAAAGAGAAATAACCCCTATCGCCCCGAATATCACTCGTTTTATGAGGAGAATAAAATGGAAGAGAGTAAATGCCTACTCCCTTCCTGAAATTCCGCTACAAATATTATTTTCTATACCAACTAATTTTTCTCGTGAAATACATGGTAAGAGTTAATATGAAAAATAGTCCAATACTTCCAATGAGTAGAGCGTAGGTCTCAATTTGAATAATGATAAAAAGAAAACCATAAATTATTAACAGAGAACCAGCCAACAGATAAGATAAGCGTTTTTTGTTGAGTACAGAAAATGAGTAAATCGAAATCAATCCAATAACAGAAATACTCGACACCCAATAGGCAATATCAAAGCCAAGATGCTCAGAGATGGAAAGCAATAATGTATAAAATAGCATTAATGCCAGGCCAATTAGAATATATTGAAATGCATGAATACGCAACTTTTGCGTTACCTCAATCAAGAAAAACATTAGAAATGAAAGGGTGATGACGAGGATGGCATATTTGGATGTTCTCAGGGATTTTTGATAGTGATCTGCCGCAACCAATAAATTAACGCCAAATTTTGATTCATCAATATTATGGTTTGCAGTAGTCCAGCTTTGAGGGTAGTTCCTATTAAAATGAAGAATTTCCCAGGAAGCTTTAAATCCGTCAGGACCAATATTCCGTTCTTTTGGTAGAAAAGAGCCGATGAAGCTGGGATTTTTCCATGAAGAGCTCATGTTTACCTTTGTGTTTTTTCCAATAGGAACAAAAAACAATTCTTCACTGCCTTTTAAGGAAATATCAACTGAGAAATCAGCATCAACAAACTGCTGGGTGAATTCGTGCAATGGAATATGAATTCCAGATTGGAACTGAGAAGTTTTCGAAACTCCAGGTTGAAAAGCATATGCCATATTTTTTAGTTTTAGAGACACCTGTTGTTCGATACCGCGCAGATCGCTAATTCCAATATTCAGCATGGATGTTGACCAAAGAATATCTTTTTCTTCAATATCCCAAAGCGAGAAATTAGGCCTGATAAATTTACCTTTGATAGTCAATTGAGCTTTATACACTATGACTTTAAAAATACCCCTGTATCGCTCTTCAGGTATTATTTTGGATTCGATTTGTAATTGATCCGGTAAAAATGTCGCATAGCTTATCATTTCTTTTATGTTTTTTTTGTCTTTTGTCATCAGGTATTTTTTATATGGAATGGTAAGAATTGGCCCGGAGACAGTTTGTTTTCTGGACCATTTATCCGTGACCTCTTTTACGGTCTCATGCATTCGCTGTTCTCGTTCGGTGATCAGCGAATTGATCATAGATTTTGGGATTAGTAAAAGAAGAACTAAAATTCCAATAGAGATTAATTTGAACGTAATGGACTGACTAATACTTTCATTGAGTCGGTCAAAGATGTTTTTGATTTGAGGGTATTCCATTTTTATGATAAGTTAAAAGTACTTTGAATAACAAAGTACATGATTAAAAAAAACTATTTATTTTGATTTGAGATAAGTGCCTCAAGGGCTTTAAGATGTTTTTTGAATGCCAGCTTTCCCTCTTTTGTCACTAAATATTTTGTATTGGGTTTTCTGCCAATAAATTGTTTCACCACATTGATGTAATTTTCTTTTTCCAGCGCTTTAAGATGACTGGCAAGATTGCCATCGGTCACATTTAATATTGACTTTAACCCAACAAAATCAGTTTCATTTTTTGTCAACAAGACCGACATAATACCAAGGCGTACTTTGTTGTCGAAAGCTTTATTAAGATCAGAAATTAAACTACTCACTTTTCGTATTTAAAATACATTATTGATCCATATAACACATGCATCACACCAAAACCAATTGCCCAAAATACTAGACCATATCCTGGAAATAATGCACAAATCAGTCCCAGGCATATTTCAATAATTCCTAAATACCTGATGTCTCTTAGCGTGCACTTGCTTCCATTGACAAGCGCCAATCCATAAAATATCAAAAACGAGGGAGCAACAATACTATAGAAACCCCTACTAACTAGTATCAGGATGAAAAGCCCTCCGGAGACCAAGGGGATGAGAAGATTTATAATAAGATTTCTAAATCCTTCGTTGGCAAAATTTAACTTTTCAGGGCTATTTTTCTTAGCAGTTAACCATATCCCAGTGCCTATTGCCATTAATAAAACTACGATTGCCACTATGGATAATTTGAAGATTGTAGCATCGTCATTGATATAAGACGCTCTTATTCCAAGAAACGATTTTTCGATGTAAACAATCCGGTAAGTAATATAAGATCCGATAAGCCCATAAATTCCAGCCATTATTCCTGAAAGACCACTAAGGGAAAGGAAGTTGGATGATCGCTCCATGATATTTCTAATCTCCGAAATATCTTCAAGGTAATCTTTTGTCTTCTTCATATTAAAAGTACTTTGAAATGCAAAGTTAATTAGTTTGATTAAATATCAAAATAAAATTTGTGAAAATAGTTTGTAGATGTACATCCTCCATCTAATATCCCACCCTGCCGGGTAGGTTAAAAAATCTTTACGTAATGCTACTATGTGTAGTTTTTTTGTCTTGTTGGGAGCAAAAATACTTAAGGCTGAGTCCACGGAGAAAAGTATAAAACCCCTAAATCCCCTGAAGCCTGCCTGTCCGGTAGGGGGACTTTGCAGAGATCATTGATTTTCAACAATTTCCCCTTTAGGGGTAGGGGTAGAATAGTTGAAAATCAAGGAACTCTGACTTTTTGGAGTGGGCTCAAAGCTTTAATGAACGATTTATTTCGAAAGTTTTTTAAATTACACAGCCCAGTTTATTTCCCCTTAAATTCAGGTTTTCTTTTTTCTAAAAAACTATGGATGGCTTCCTTGAAATCTGCACTCCTTACAATTTTCATTTGCAGATCATTTTCTAAATCAATGCTTTCGTCCATAGTAAGCGTTGGCAGTTTTTGGATAAGTTCTTTATTGGCGCAAATGGCAAGTGGTGGTATTGAATCAATATACTTTTTGAAGAATTGAATTCGATCATTAAAATCTCCATCTCGTGTCAACCAGTTAATAATACCCCAATTTTGCATTGTGCTGGCAGATACTGGATTCCCCAGCAATACTAATTCCTTGGTACGGCTCTCCCCAATCAATTGGTAAACCCTCTTTAACCCAAGGTTAACAACCATATTCTGTTTTACTTCCGGTAAACCAAATTTTGCTTTTTCATCGGCCACCCTGAAATCAGTAGCCAGAAACATCAATAATCCGCCACCAATGCAAGACCCCTTCACCATGGATATGGAAGGAATCGGAAGGTTGTATAGTCGATCAAGAGCCTGATTACAAGTAGAAAACAAATTTTTTAAAAACCTTTCATCGTTGCCGTCAGCAGCAAGTAAAAAACTGAGATCAAACCCCTGAGAGAAATCATCACCATCTGCATCAAGGATCAATCCGCGGACTACTTTTAAATCCAGGCCAAGTAGCGCATTGTCGAGTTCAGTAAAAGTTTCAGGAGTCAACCGATTTCCTTTTTTACCTGTTTTTAGCGTTAAATTTGCTAACCCGTCAGTGACTTGTACGATCCAATGCTTCATCATAATATTATAGTTTCATCATGATTATACCAATCTTCGTACAGGTGCTTATAATTTTCATGCACAACGTTGCGTTTGATTTTCATAGTTGGCGTAACCATACCGTTTTCAACTGACCATACATCAGAAATACAAACCAGTCTATGAATTCTTTCGTGCCGATGCAGTTGATCATTTACCTTGTTGAGGGTATTCAGTAAACGTTCTTTAATCTCATCTGCCTCAACACTTTTACTGATCGCAGAAAGCCTGATAAGCCCAATAGGATGCGTCAAGCCAAGGCCCACGATACAAAGTTGCTCTATCAATGTATTGCCTGCAAACCGGTCTTCAATAGGCACAGGCACTATAAATTCTCCTTTGGCGGTCTTGAATGTATCTTTCACCCTACCCTTTATTTTGAGGTAGCCCTCTGAATCCAGTTCTCCTGTATCACCGGTTTTATAGTAACCCTCTGCATCAAAGCTTGCTTTAGTCAATTCGGGATCGTTATAATATTCAGTCAACATCCAACTGTTCTTTACCAAAATTTCGTCCGTTTCAGGATCAATTTTCATCATGCCTTCTTCCAGTTTTCTACCCGACTTACCCAAGCGTATATCATCTGCCGGCTGAATCATCACTACACCCATGGTCTCCGTCATACCGTATGTTTCACGAATAAAAATTCCGATTTTATGAAACCAGACGAGTGTCGCAGTCGGCATCGCTGAGGCACCTGAGATAACCAATTTTGTATGATTTAGTCCCAGGGCCTTTCTAATTTTTTTACTCACTATACCTGACAGAATAGGAATTTTCAATAAGATATCTAATTTCTTCTGAGGCATTTTGGACAATACTCCCTGTTGAAATTTGGTCCATATACTAGGCACAGCCAAAAATATACTCGGTTGTACATCGGCAAGGTTCTTAGCAAAAGAATCCAGAGACTCTACAAATGATATCTGACCTTCATGATAAATTCCACCGGAAATTACCAAGACCTGTTCAGCAATATGATTAAGCGGTAAGTAGGATAAAAACGTATTTCTAGCTTTGGAAGAAAGATTAAAGTTATCGTGCTTTCCCTGCTGATCAATCATCAGGTTTGCAGGCGAGGCATAGGGCATCACAACTCCCTTTGGTACTCCGGTCGTACCTGATGTATAAAAAATCGCCCATATATCATTTAATGATGGCCGATAGTTTTCCCGGTCAGGTTCTAGGTCTTTAATAAATTCATCCCACTCGATACCAAGGTCAATTGCAGCACTCCCTTCATAATGTGCAAAGCGGACAATCTTGAGATTACCCATTAAAGCAGGCTTTGCCTGTTCCCAATTTTCTAACTTTCCTACAAATAGAAATTTGATTCCCGACAGATCGACAACTTCTTTCAAAGCATCCCCTACCAAATTCGGATAAAATGGAACAAGGACAAATCCGCCTAGCATGATGGCGATTTCCGACACAACCCATTGATAGCAATTTTTAGAATAAATCCCCACCTTATCTCCCTTTTTGATCCCCGCAGCTTTCATTCCTGAAACTAAACGAAGCGCTTCCGAAACAACTTGACCATAAGTAAATTCATTCCATGTATCTCCTTTAGGTTGTCTTAAAAATACCTCATTACGCAATTTCGATTCCAGTTCATATACCTTGTCAACAAGGGTCGGAGAATTACTCATAATAATAATTTTATTAAATTTTATTGAACAGGTTTAGTTTTCAACGACTGACCATTAATCAGCCACCGAGCAGGTAAACCAATTTTTCTATATCGACTTTAAAAACTATGCATCCAAGATAATGAAAATCTGAATTTTGCAATATGAATAGATAATAATTTATTGTTGTTTCTATGTGCTGGTGTGAGTTTGCCGCTCAAGCAAAAACCTTATCAAGTACAGCCAAATTATATGGCCCTTTTCCAACACTCAGAGTCTCCTGTAAAGGGATTTAGATTTTTTTTAACACCCATAGAAGCAAGGTACATTGGCATGTTGGAGCTTCTTGTACCAAGGGTTCATTTTATCGCAATCGAAATTATTGATAACAGGATAAGGTTTTATAATCCTTTATTTCTTTATAATTCGTTTATAAAATACTTTTTCTGAAGTAGTAATACTAAGCAAGTAAACTCCGGAAATAACTCCACGCAAGTCTATAGTCTTGTTAATACTACCATAATTATATAATAGACGTCCATCCATTTGCAATAGTTGTATTTGCTTAATATCCATGTTGTCGAAGTTGAGATTTAAATAATCAGATGTAGGGTTAGGATAAATAGAAATAGAAATGGATGGATTTGATAATCCAGTTATAGTGACAACATCAAACGTTTGCTGCACAGGATCTGCAGAAAAGTAATTGTCATTTCCAGATTGAGTTGCCTCTACGGTTACCGTTCCCAAGTCAGTAAACATTAAGATTTCTCCATTAATTGTTGCCGGGCCGCTCACGATTGTAAAATAAACATCCAAATTAACAGAAGATGTTGCGCTCAATACCAATGTATCTGTTTCCAATGTTTGTTCATCGATAGCATCAAATGATATAGATTGACTTGCTTTTTCAATATTTAAAGTTCCTTCGGCATAATCAAAATCGTAATTATTATCCATTCCTCCAGCAACTGCGATGGCATAAGAGTTTACCGGACTTGTTTCATCTGCTGACGTGCTGCCCGTTGGTGCAGTGTCAAGAACACTTTCATCTTCATCAAGTACGAATCCTGAATAAGATAATGTTAATGTAGGATTGGCATCTCCGTAAGTTTTGCTTTGGTCATCCGCAGAGACTGACAGCAAAGCCTTGTCAATGGTTAGTGTGCTTTGGGTATAATCAAAATCGTAATTATTGTCCATTCCTCCAGCAACTGCGATGGCATAAGAGTTTACCGGACTTGTTTCATCTGCTGACGTGCTGCCCGTTGGTGCAGTGTCAAGAACACTTTCGTCTTCACCAAGGACAAACCCTGAATAAGATAATGTTAATGTAGGATTGGCATCTCCGTAAGTTTTGCCTTGGCTATTTGCAGTTGCTGTCAGCGTAGCTTTTTCCACACTAATAACTTGAGCTACATCACTTGCAGGATCGAAATTGCTGTTTCCACCTTGTGAAGCGGTAATGGTGGCAGTTCCTGAGCCAACAATGGTGATTGTACTACCTGAAATAGTCACTACAGCTTCGTCTGAGCTGGCATAACTTATTGGTAAACCAGAAGAGCTTGATGCGGTTAAATCAAAGTTCGCATCACCAAAAGATTTTGTCTCAAGTGCATCGAATGAAATTTCTTGGGAACTACGGCATTTAGTATTAAAGCTAACGCCAGCATCAATAAATACCCAATTGGCACTGGCAAACCCTACGTCACTTACGCTGATGCAGCTTAATTCAGGATTGTTGTCAGCACCAAAATTAACAATATTACTGTTGTTTCCATTGCGTACATCTAAGCTTATAAGAGAATTGTTTTTACATTGAAAATATGCTAGCGAGGTGTTTTTACTTACGTCTAAACTGCTTAGCAAATTATTATTGCAATAGAGATAAGTAAGTACTGTATTTTTGCTTACATCTAATTCTGTAATTAAATTACGGTTACAAGCAAAAAAATCAAGTATTGTGTTATTGCTTATGTCAATACTTGTAAGCGAATTTTCACTGCAATGTAAATAGGAAAGTATTATGTTATTACTTATATCTAAACTGCTTAAGGAAGTATTATAACAACTTAGTCTAGTAAGTACTAAATTTTTGCTTACATCTAAATTGTTTAAAGAATTTTTATTACAAAACAACTCACTTAGTGCAGTGTTTTGACTTACATCTAAATTGCTTAAAGAATTGGAACTGCATTCCAAAATAGTTAATGCCGTATTTTTATTCAAATCTAAATTGCCTAAGAAATTGTTGTTGCAAACCAATATAGCTAGAGCAATGTTTTTTGTTAAATCTATACTTTTTATTTGATTGTAAGAGAAACGTAATTTAGTTAATGCGGTGTTTGAACTTAAATCTAAACTTTTCAAGTAATTGTAAGAGCAATTTAGTTTAGTAAGTGCTAAATTTTTGCTAACATCCAAATTTGTTAAGAAATTGGTTTCTAAAGTCAATATTAAAAGGGTTGTATTTTTTGTGACGTCTAAACTACTAAGTGCATTCTGAGAGCAGTCTAATTCTATTAATTTTGTGTTTTTACTTATATCGAGATTTCTGATTGGATTTTTCCTACAAATTAAATTTGAAAGATTAATAAAAGCTTCAATACCTGTGAGATCTTCAATGCCAAGGTCTTGAACATCAATTGTATCTGTAAAACTTTCTGCCTCGCTTACTTGGATCTCCACATCACCATCAGTGTTTATCGAAGCATTACCTACTAGATAGGCCTTAAATATTGCATTGGGAATATTAACTGTTGGTTCTGGATTGCAGTTCGAGCTAAAGCTAACCCCCGCGTCTATATTTGTCCAATTGGCAGTAGCAAAATCTACATCACTTACACTTATACATATTAAGGCAGGATTGCTGGACGCATTAAAATTGGTAATGGAACTATTATTTCCATTTCGTATATCTAAATTTTCCAAAGAGTTCTCATCACAAAATAATAAGTTAAGTGCAATATTGTTGCTGACATTCAAACTACCAATTGAGTTATTGCTTAAAGCCAAGTACATAAGTGCAGTGTTTTTGCTTACATCTATACTACTCAATGAATTACTACGACACCACAAATTTGTGAGCAGTGTATTGTTGCTTACATCTAAATTACTTAAGGAATTGTTACTACAATATAAATTTGTAAGCAAAATATTATTGCTTACATCCAAACTATTTAGAGAATTATTTTCGCAACTTAAACTAGTTAGAGATGTGTTATTACTTATATCTATGCTATTTAATGGATTGTCATCACAATTTAATCTAGCAAGTGCCGTGATTGAGCTTACGTCTAAATTACTAAGCGAATTAGAACTGCAATACAATCGATTAAGCATTATATTTTTTTGTATATCCAGACTGCCTAATGAATTCTTGCTACATCGTAAATAGGTAAGAGCCGTATTGGTACTTACGTCTAAGCTGCTTATAGAATTATTGTGCAAATTCAAATAGTCAAGTGCAGTATTTTTACTTACGTCTATTTCACTCAAGGAATTATTATAGCAATTAAGATAAGTAAGAGCTGTGTTGCTACTGACATCTATACTACTAAGTGAATTATCGCCACAATCTAATAAAATGAGTTTTGTGTTTGCACTTATATTCAAGCTACTTAAAGCATTACTACCACATTGTAAATTAGTAATTTCAATAAAAGCCTCAATACCGGTAAGGTCGACAATCTCTAAGTTATTTACGAGTATAGATCCCGTAAAAGCTTCTGCCTCGCTTACCTGCATTTCAGTATCCCCATTGGTGTTTATTGAGGTATTGCCAACCAAATAAGATTTAAAATTTGCATCGGGGATGTTTACTATCGGTTCAGGATCGCAATCCAGGTCAAAGCTAACCCCGGGATCTACATTTGTCCAGTTGGTAGTGGCAAAAGCGACATCACTTACGTTGATGCAGCCTAATGATGGATTGTTGGACGCATCAAAGTAGGTAATAATATTGTTATTTCCATTGCGTAAATCTAGGCTACTAAGATTATTATTGTCACTTGTAAAATTATTTAGTGATGTATTTTTACTTACGTCCAAGCTGCTTAATGAGTTGAAACCACATGCCATTAAGGTTAATGCAGTATTGTTACTCACATCTAAACTATTGAGCTGATTGGAACGGCAATTCAATTCAGTTAGAACTATATTTTTACTTAAATCTAAATTGTTCATAGCATTGGAACCACAGGAAAATTTTTGAAGAGCTGTGTTTTTACTTAAATCTATACTACTTATGGAATTAAATTGGAAAAACAATCTTGTCAATGCTATGTTTTTACTAACATCTAAACTACTCAAGTTATTATAAGCACAACCGAGACTAGTAAGAGCTGTATTATTACTAACATCCAAATTTGTTAAAGAATTGGAGCCTAAAGACAATAGGGATAGTGCAGTATTATTACTGACATCTAAACTACTCAGCGAATTTTCCGAACAGTCTAATTCGGTTAGTTTAGTGTTTTTACTGACATCTAAACTACTCAGAGAATTAACCCTACAGTTTAGCATAGTAAGTTCCGTATTATTACTTACATCCAAATTATTTAAGGAATTACTATTGCAATAAAGCCCTGTAATAGCAACAAAAGCCTCAATTCCAGCAAGGTCTGCAATGCCTTTTGCTGCTACATTTATGGTTCCCGTAAAAGCTTCTGCCTCGCTTACCTGTATTTCAGTATCTCCATTGGTATTTATTGATGCATTGCCAACCAGATTGGCCTTAAAATTTGCATCAGGGATATTTACATTTTGTGCGTTTACTTCATTTCTAACACATAATTGAACTGCAAGGCAAAAAAATATTAGAGTATATTTTTTCATGATGCTTAAGGTTAAAAAATTATGATACCAAAAAATCAATGATAAATTTTACAATACTCAATAATAATAAATTAAAATGATTATCCGTGTTTGTACCTAAATTCATTTTTATAACTTACGCTTGCCACAAGTAGTCTATTAAACATAGCTTCACCGTAATATCTGCGATTAAACTT
>VAPM010246355.1_pt1 | contig 24075 bp, 22 predicted proteins | sample 3395091 | NCBI WGS metagenome assembly VAPM01 (sample SAMN08290445, study PRJNA428436) | hydrothermal vent metagenome | isolation source: Deep-sea hydrothermal vent chimney 3 | place: Pacific Ocean: Juan De Fuca Ridge
CTAACCATGCGATACTAATACCTTTAAGCGATAGATTATCTCTTCTGCCTAGGGTGTTGTAATTAGATTCACCTGCACCATAGGTTCGCCATTCGTTGTCCAGTCCAAATGGTTCTGTTAAATCACCTTGATTGACGTGTGAGATGTAGCCGGTACGGTAGGCATTAGGAACCTCACTTAGACCTGATATTCCATAAAAATTTCTATCTGAATTAAATATATTTTCAAAGCTTGCATCTGTCTGCCTTGCCAAGGCTAATTTTTCAGAAGTTGTTAATTTATTAACAATTATTCCATTTACATCGTATACCGCCTCTGGTTCTCCTACTGAATTACCATGCTTGCCATACAATGCACGCATAATTTCAACCATTTTACTTGAGTCAACGGTTCCATCGATAGTAGCTCGTAAAATTGCCTCATCATGGACAGCCGCAAGGGTTGCAACATCTAACTCTTTTAAACTTTCACCAAATAAAAAACCTAAAATCACATGGGATAATTCATGCACCAGAGCCATATCGGTATCATAAGTGGCAAAAGTTGTATTGGTATATCCAGAAATACCACCAACAGGTGCATAATCAAAGCGTGCTGATTTGCCAGTTTCAGGCAGGCCTACATTATATTTTCCGAGTATAAGTGGATCGGGATCAGCAATAGTTGATCCACCAATTGAAGAGGTTACCTCTATTTGTGCGGTCTCTGATGTTATATTTTTGTAACGTATACTTCCTTCAAAATCAACGACAAAATCATCGAAATAATTTGCTGCAGCAATTAATAAATCCAACTGCTCTTGAGGTATTGGATAATCCCGACCATTAATATAAGTATTGATAAAATTTGTAATATTCGTATTAGGCATAATTACCACTCCATGGGGCTGATTCCAGCCTTATTATATTGTTTGAAAGTAGCGTCATTAATAGGTACCACTTCCCCTTTTAAATTTTTCATTTTCAAATATTTTCTAGCGCCCTGCGTTATCTGGAAGCTTTTTGTTTTAACACTCATCAAAATTCCCTCGCCATCGTAAAATTGATATATTTTTTTAGGACGCCATAAGCCCTTGTATACAAATCCCTGTTTCCATTTACTATAAGCAGCATCCTCAACCACCTTAAACTCTACTTCCCTATTTAACAAAATAACATCTTTGTAAAAACTCTTTGATTCTTTTTCTGTCAACGGCACAATCATTTTAGTGTCCATATTATATTTCTTACCAAAGCCTAGTCCTTGTGATTTTTGAGCTGCTTTCGAAAACAGTCTATCCTGTTTTGTGTCTTCGACTATAGAATCCACACCGTTTAAGTACAGTGTTTTCAAATCATAAGTTATCGCCACCTGGTTAAGTAAGGCACCTTTAAAACTAAATAATACATCATAGGTTTTAGCATTAAATACTATAAGTTCTTCGGAATAAAATGGCATATTGCGTTTGTATAAAAAAATATAATTACCCAATTTATTCAGCGTACCTTTAAGATAACCAAGACCAACAATTTTCACATCATTGTGCACAGTATCCCCAACACCTTTCCAACTAAATTCATGCGTCCAATGATAAGAAGTAAACTTTTTTTTCTGAGTTAAACTATGAGCATCAAAAACAGTGATTTTATCTTCATCATCCAACACAACAAACTCATCACCATTTAACATCCCCTGATTATCCAATATTCCAAGTGATACGGTTTTTACGGTTTTTCGTTTATTAATATCAAATAACGTAATCTCTTTGTAAGTGTAAATAATAAGATGTTTTTCGTCCGGGGTAATAAATATCCTACCCCCTGTCGGCATCATATTTTTTGGATGCTTAAGGTCATTGGCACTTACTTTTTCTGGCGGAATATTGAAGTCAACCTTAATCGAACTAATAACTTCTAACGGGTTTAAGTTGTAGTGTGTTAATTGCCCTTGACTAAGCACATACATACGCTCATCTTTAGGTGCCATCGTAGTTAAATGCGGAGCAATATAATTTTCTATAACAGGTTCGCCTATCTCTTCCTCACTTCCTGCTCTAGCAACCAAGCTAACTGAAAGCATCAAGCACAGTAATACCGCATTACTTAAAAAAATTGAAAATAGATTTATTTTCTTATCCCTTATATTAGTTAATGCCATAACGTACTCCTTTTTAATATCCATATTATTTAATACCGCTTATCTCTATGCAGCAAGGCTAACGCCACCCCCGGCCAACCAATCACGTGTTGTGCCGGCCTGTACCGTATCGCTATTAAACACACTGGTAATATCACTTTGACTGTCGGCAAAAAGTTGATCGTCTCCGGTACTGCCAAACAGTACATCGGTATCGGCACCGCCCTGGAGAATGTCGTTGCCTATTCCGCCATTAAGGCTGTCTTCACCTGTACCACCGTTTATTTGATCGTTTCCGGCATTACCAATAAGCACATCTTCTAATTTGAATATGAAGCCAATGCAAGCTCTGCTTGTGTATATGTCTCAATTATCGTGTTCATTTTTTATCTCCCTTTAAAAAAACTAATTTTTCATAATCAAATATTTCCATAATATCTCTACAGTTAAAACTAGATCCATGCCATGGACCCGGTAAACCACCACCGCCTCTACCATAAAGAACCATTTTACCCAATACCTTCTTATCACTCTTTCTAATTATTCGATATTCACTTCTAGACATCTGTAATCTACCTTTCAGATAATAGAATTTTTCTGATTCTCTGTAATATTGATCATCCACAGTTGCTTTTTCTTTCGTCGGTACCCGAATAATTCCATACTTATCCATCAATTCAGGTGGCAACGGCACCGTCTCATACACTTTAATCCCACCATCCTTTGCACACAGTTCGCGTACTTGTCGGTCTAACATCCATGTTTCACCCACTGCTATCCATAACAACCATGCAACCGCACCAAGACCGAAAGTAACAATAATGCCTTTTGCTGTTCGCCCTGTTTTTAAACGTAACAAAGCAGCGACTGCAAAAATAATAAGCAGTGGAAGGCCTACCCAATAAAAAATTGAAAATAGAAAACTCATGTCACTGTCCTTGTTGGTTTATCTTCACGTGAAAATATGTCCTTAAATTTTAGATGCCGGTTTACGCTTCCTCACCCTTTGACACTTCCGCTGTTTGTTCTTGCTGCTGCTTTCCTAAAATTACTGCATCATCTATCTTTAAGCCTTTAGGTAATTGATGCGTTATAAATAATATTGTTACTTTTCCTTTTAACTTGTTAATTGTTTTTGCAAAAGCTTCACTTGTGTGTGAATCCAGATTGCTGGTGGCTTCGTCAAATATTAATATTTTAGGGCGTTTAAGAATGGCTCTTGCAATTGCAATGCGTTGTTTTTGACCGCCCGACAAGCCAATGCCGTTTTCACCAATTTCTGTTTGATAGCCTTGTGGGAGTTGCTCGATTTGTTCGTGGATTTCGGCCATTTTACATGCGTGAATGACCTGATCGAATGTTGCATGCGGGCTGGCCATAATAAGGTTTTCGTATAAAGTGCCTGAAAAAAGAGTTGTTTCTTGCGGCACTACACCAAAATAGTCACGCAGTTCATTCGCGCTTAAATGCAAAATGTTACGATTATCAATTAGTATGTTTCCATCGGTTGGTAAGTAAAAACCTTGTAATAATTTGGCCAAGGTACTTTTACCCGAACCTGATGCGCCCATAATACTGACACAATGCCCCGGCTTTACGCTAAGGCTAAAGTCTCTGAACAAATAAGGTCGTTCAGCGTCATACCGAAAGCTTATGGTTTTTATTTGAATGTGGCCGCGACCTGCCGGAGCACGTGATGGGATAACAGCATAAGGTTCCGTTGGTGCGTCCATAATGTCACCCAAGCGTTTTACCGCTATATTAGCCTGTTGAAATTCTTGCCATAAACCCACCATACGTAATACTGGCTGGCTCAACCTGCTTGAAAACATTTGAAATGCCACCAACATTCCAATTGTAAAGTTGTCGGTTGTCATGACTAGCCATGCTCCCCCGGTTAAAACTGCAATCATTTGAATTTGCTCTAAAGTATTAGCCGATACGTTATAACTATTTGATAACCTCTGTGTTTTAAAATTTGCATTTAAATAGGTTGATAAAAAATCACCATAGCGGTGGCTAAGTTGCGGCTCCATTTGCAACGACTTAACAGTTTCCATTGCGCTTACATGTTCAATTAAAAAGGCCTGATTGCGTGCACCGAGTTGAAATTGTTCATTCAGGCGTTTTTTTAATGTTGGCGTAATGCTCAAACTTAACAATGCAATGCAAGTAAGAATAAGCAAAACAATAATGGTTAATTGCCAACTGTAATAAAACATAATGGCAAGGAATATAAATAAAAATGGGAAATCTAAAATTAATGTAACGGCAGCACCTGTTATAAAACTACGAATGGTTTCAATACCTTGCACACGCGCAATGAGAGTACCGGTTGGTCTTTTTTCAAAATACCGTATGGGTAGAGAAAACAAATGGCTAAACACTCGGCTGCCCAATATTGCATCAACACGATTACCTGTATGTATTATTAGATATTGCCTTACCCAGGTCATAATGGCTGTGAATACCATAAACATGAATAAGCCTAAACCAATAACAACCAATGTATTCATGGTTTGATGCACAACCACCTTGTCAATAACGACCTGGGTAAACAGTGGCATTGCCAGACCCATTAACTGAATAGCGAAAGAGGCCAGTAATACATCACGCCAAATTTTTTTGTGCCGCAGTAATTCTGGAATAAACCAACGAAAACCAAAAGCTTGTTTTTTAGTTTTTATTTGATCGTCTTCGACAGGAGCTTGTTTAATTTTTATACTAATGTAAAAATTTTGTAGCTGTTGTTCGAACAATTTATATTCAACTGTGAGTGGAACTTGTTCACCCGGTTTAAAATATACAATACGATCCTTGCTTTTGTGAGCAACGAATACAGGCCTTAAAAGATCGCTTTTTGCCGTAGCTGATTCTTCTTGATTGCTTGTATCAAACTCCCCGAGGTTTTGCTTTATAAAGGCAATGCATGGAAAGGTAGTGCTGTCTGCATTTACAGCATGCTGCTCAATAAGCTCCGTCGCAAAACCAAGCACACTCGTCGCATGAAGAAGAGTCGCTATATCGTATGGTGGCGTAAATTGCTGAATGATTAATTTTGCATCAAAGGGTTTTCGATGCACATCGCATAAACTGGCCAGAAGCCAAAGCATATCTCCCTTACTAAGCACTTCCTTATACTTTTCCATATGTCGCCCCCTATCCTTATAGGCAAGAATAAATATTCCTGCTTAACTAGTAAAGCTACCACTGCTTTGTAAACTACATTGGGGGGGGTGTTTATACCATAGCAAGCATTATCAACCTTAAGCAAATATGCTTTAGTAAAGTGAATAAAATTTAAGCTATTTATTTTAAATTTATCGGCAAAGCTTTAATTATTCTAGCCATCAGTATGGGAGGGGATTTCTAGCTCAAATAAAACAATATGAAACATAATTATTTTTTCACTGCTGTAACCTTAAAAATAAAAAAGAGCTTTTTTAATACCACTATTGGAATGACAAACAAAAGACTTCGCCTTAATAAATATGAAAATAGTATCAGTTCGTCGTTGCGAGCGATAGCGCGGCAATCTTGCTAGTTCGAGCCTCAGATAGAGAAGATTGCCACGCTATCGCTCGCAATGACCAAGGCTACAGTGTTATTTTTTACATCATTAATAAACAAACTCAAAAATAACCTTTATACTACATCTTTTACAATCCCCCATTAGGACGCGACGACCTTGAAAAGCAATTTACACTCACAATTTTGTGGAATGGATTTCGACACACCCTTGGTACTACTTTCTGGCTGTGTTGGTTTTGGCGAAGAATACACCCGGGTTAAAGGTTTTTCGAATACCGATGTGGGTGCGGTCTGCTTAAAAGGCACGACGCTTGAACCTCGCCTGGGCAATAAACCCCACCGTGTTTATGAAACACCTTCTGGCATGCTCAATGCGATTGGCCTGCAAAACCCCGGCTCACAGCATGTTGTTAATAAAATTTTACCGGCACTCGATTTTAACGAAACCCGTTTTATCGCTAACTTATCCGGCAACACGGTTGAAGAATACGCCGAAATTGCAAAAATTTTTGATGATTCTCCGATTGATGCCATGGAAATTAATATCTCCTGCCCCAATGTCAAAGAAGGCGGCATGGCCTTTGGTAACGACCCGGATATGTCGGCGCAGGTGGTCGCAGCCTGTCGCAAAGTAACTCAAAAACCACTTATTACCAAGCTTTCACCGAATCAAACCGATATTGCTGAAAACGCTCGTCGCTGTATCGAAGCCGGCACCGATGGCTTAGCGGTTATTAATACCTTGATGGGCATGGCGGTGGATATTGAAAAACGCCAACCCATTATTGGCAATAATCAGGGTGGTTTATCTGGCCCGGCGATTAAACCAATTGCGCTGTTAAAAGTGCATCAGGTTCGACAGGTATGTAAACAACATAATATTCCGATTATCGGCCAGGGCGGGATTCTCACCGCCCAGGATGCACTCGAATTTATTATTGCCGGTGCCAGCGCCGTGGGTATTGGCACCGCTTTATTTTACGACCCACTGGTGTGCCAAAAAATAAATGCCGGGATCAGTGAGTATTTGCAAAAGCATCATTTTAAGAGTGTTGCTGATCTAGTGGGTACTTTGGAAATAAATTAAAAAAATTTTACCACAACGGTACGGCGAAAATATTCATTTGTTATTGCATGCATAAAATGAATCGGAAAATTTATTGGCTCACTAATATTATAATTAACCTCAGCGGCGCATAAGTAAAATAGTACTTAAATTCCGCAAAAGCGAGGCCAGGAAGCAGGAATCATTCACTAAAGACCGTCTGCCGCAAGGACGCGGCAGCGAGCGGCCAGGGATGGCAGGTTTTGCGTGTCTTTAGTGAATGATTCCTGCTTCCTGGCCGGGGGATAAGCACAAAATTTCTTATGCGCCGCTGAGGTTAATTAAGCTATAAATTCTTAAATCTTTTTGCACTGTGCGCGCCATGCTTAAAAATAGCTCACCTCGCGCAAATCCTCTAAAGCTTTACCACAAATGTCCGCTATCTTCCTTATATATAAGGAAAGAGACAGGACTTAATACAAGATGGCAGGCCCCCGCAAAAAAATTCGTTTAGGTGATTTGCTTGTTGAAAAAGGTGCAATCACCAATGCACAGTTGATGCAAGCGTTGAAAGATCAAAAACAAACCGGACGTAAACTCGGCCAAACATTGATTCAAAATAATTTCGTTAGCGAAGAAACCATTCTTGATATTTTATCCACGCAACTCAACCTTCCCTATATCAGCCTTAAAAGTTTTAAGTTTGATAGCGAAATAATACATACCCTTCCAGAAACATTAGCGCGCCGTTATCGTGCCATCGTATTAAAAAAGAATATGGATGGCACCTATCTGGTTTCGATGGCCGACCCCACCGATATTTTTGCTTTCGATGAAATTAGTAAACATTTAAAAACCGCCATTCAACAGGCCGTATCGAAAGAATCTGAAATTATTGACACCATTGATTCTGTTTACCGACAAACCGAGGCCATTTCATCATTAGCGGAGGAACTCGGTGAAGAGCTTGCAGAAAGTGATTTCGATTTAGACCAACTTGATCAAGGTGTTGATGTTACCAATGCGCCGGTCGTTAAATTATTACAAACTATTTTTGAAGATGCCGTACACATTGGCGCATCGGATATCCATATCGAGCCCGATGACACCGTACTGCGTATTCGTATGCGGGTTGACGGCATCTTGCAAGAACAGGTGATGAAAGAAAAACGTATCGCCACCGCGCTAGTTTCACGTTTAAAACTGATGGCCAATTTAAATATTTCTGAACGACGCATACCGCAGGATGGACGCTTTAATATTAAGGTGAAATCAAAAAGTATTGATGTACGTTTATCAACGATGCCCATTCAAAATGGTGAATCGGTTGTTATGCGGCTGTTAGATCAAAGCAGCGATATGCTCAACCTTAATATTTTAGGAATGAACGCCGAGTTGCTACAACGCTTTCGTCATCATATTTCGATGCCACATGGTTTAGTGCTGGTAACCGGGCCGACCGGTAGCGGTAAAACAACCACGCTTTACTCTGCATTAAATGAATTAAATGAACCGGGCAAAAAAATTATTACGGTTGAAGATCCAGTTGAATATCGTTTACAGCGAATCAATCAAGTGCAGGTTAATACACAAATTGGCTTAACGTTTGCAAAAGTTTTACGCACGGCTCTACGCCAGGATCCAGATATTGTTCTGGTAGGCGAAATGCGTGATGCCGAAACGGCCGAAATTGGTTTACGTGCTGCCATGACCGGTCATTTAGTGTTATCCACTTTACATACCAACGATGCTATCTCAACCGCAAACCGTTTACTGGATATGGGCGCAGCAGGTTATTTAGTTGCCTCTGCCTTGCACGCCATTGTTGCCCAGCGCCTGGTGCGTAAAATCTGTAAGCATTGTATAACGGACTACCACCCCGAAGTTCATGAGCTTGCCTGGCTCACTGCTCAAATCGGTGAGCATGCGCATAGTGCAATGTTTAAGCAAGGCCAGGGTTGCACACAATGCAATAACACCGGCTATCATGGGCGTATCGGTGTGTTTGAATTTTTAGAACTCGATGATGAACTAACCGACGCGCTGCGGCGTGAAAATACATCCGACTTTACCATTGCTGCAAAAAATAGTGCAAAGTACAAACCCTTTTCTCAGCATGCCATTGAATATGCCGTCGAAGGTGTCACCACACTCGAAGAAGCCCTGAGAGTATCCAGTATTATCGAAGATATTAAAGAAGAATTACCACTGAACGAATCCGGATCTAATTCTGAAAATCCACCAGAGTTGCTAAGCTAATGGCCTTGTTTCGCTATACTGGTCGCACGGCTCAAGGTCAGGCCGTTGATGGCGAACTTGATGCTGATAATGCGGATGCCATTGCCTCTATCCTAAGCGGTAAAGGCATTATTCCTTTACGTATAAATGAAGCTTCAGCAAAAAAAGATAGCCATGATATTTTAGCCTCATTCAATAATAAGTTTAATCGCAAAAAACCCACGCTCGACGAGCTCATACTCTTCTCGCGCCAAATGCATACTTTAATGCGTGCGGGTGTGCCCATTATTCGCGCCATGACTGGCCTTGCTGAGTCCACCCGTAATATTTATTTACGAGAAATTTTAACGCAGATGATTCGTGACCTCGAAGAAGGCCGCCAATTATCATCGTCAATGGCGCAATATCAGGATGTTTTTTCTTCTCTTATGGTCAGCATGGTTCAAATTGGTGAAAACACTGGTCGCTTAGATGAAGTGTTTCTACAACTCTCTGAATATCTAGATCGCGAAAAAACAACTCGCGAACAAGTCCGTTCGGCGTTACGTTATCCTAGCTTTGTTATTATCGCCATCAGTATCGCAATGGTGATTATTAATATGTTTGTTATTCCCACCTTTGCAAAAGTATTTGAAGGCCTTAATGCTGAGCTGCCTTTACCAACCCGAATTTTACTTGGCATATCAAATTTCAGTGTTGATTACTGGTGGGTATTGTTAAGCATTATCATTAGTGCCATTGTCGGCTTTAAATATTATCTGCGAACAGAAAAAGGCGCTTTAAACTGGGATAGGTTTATTACCCGCGTGCCGATAATGGGCAGTATCGTTCTGCGTGCCACCTTATCGCGTTTTGCACGAGCCTTTGCCATGACACAACGGTCTGGCGTGCCTTTAATTCAAGGCCTGGTTGTGGTTTCAAGGGCGGTCGATAATCGTTTTATTGAGTTTAATATTAAATCAATGCGCACCGGTATTGAACGTGGCGACAGCCTCACCCATACCGCACAAAGTACCGAAATGTTCACCCCGCTAGTTATTCAAATGTTATCTGTTGGTGAAGAAACCGGTGCGGTTGATGAAATGCTTGACCAGGTTGCCGACTTTTATGATCGTGAAGTTGACTACGATTTAAAAAATCTTACCAGCGCCATCGAACCCATCTTAATTATTGCCATTGGTATGATGGTTCTAGTATTGGCACTCGGCGTGTTCTTACCAATGTGGGATTTAATTGGTGCAGCTAAAGGCTATTAAAATTACTCATGATAAACACCTGCTTTTATAAAAGAAGTTACAGCTATCCCGTTGGCAGGAACCTAATGTTGTTAAAATGTAAACAGTATTTACGTTTATGATTATACAATTGCCACCGGATATGGGATTCATGAAGCAGACGGTCTTTAGTCTGCCTCATGAATCCCATATCCTATTTTGTAGGCTCGTTTCAAAAGTTAACCGGGCAACTGTTAAAAGAAATAATAACGGCTTTAGCAAATTAGAATTTCTTGTTGTTGTTATTTTAATTTCGATTATAGGTGCGGTGGTTCTCAACCGCATGTGGTCATGGCGCTACGAAGTTGAACGTACCCATATACTCACCGTAGTAAGTAATATTCGCAGTGTGCTTGGCTTGCAGACCGCAGAATTAGCCTCGCGTGGTCAGCTCAGTCAACTGCCTCGACTGGCTGGTAGCAACCCCTTTACACTCCTGAAGAAAACACCCAAAAGCTATCTCGGTGAACTGTCGAAAGATGACCCCAAAACCCAACAACCCGGTATATGGTATTTCGACAGGCAAACAAAAATACTCACATACACCATTAAATACAGCGAAAACTTTCGCTCCACTTTAAAAGGCCAGCCTCGGGTTCGTTTTATGATTCAACTAAGCTATTCCGATAATAACCGCAATCGGCGCTACGATGCGGGCACCGATGGTATCTCAGGGCTTAATTTCATTTCGCTCGACAAGTACCACTGGGAAAGCAGCAATAAAACCACAAAAACCATAAAATAATATTAAACTTGGTCAATTTTTAGCCGATAAAGCCTGTAATGAATTAAACAAACTCTTTGTTTTCAGCCTTTTGGAGTTACCCGTATGAAAACCCAATACTCAGCAAAAACCATCAATATTCAGAATAATCAAGGCTTTACCCTCGTTGAGCTGGTCGTTGTTATCCTTATATTAGGTATTTTAGCGGCAACAGCCTTGCCTAAGTTTATGAATGTTAATACTGAAGCCCATCAAGCTGCCGTCTCTGGTGCGGGAGGCGGCCTTGGTTCTGGTATTGCCTTGGCGCATGCCCAATGGGTTGCCAATGCCAGTACGACCGCAGTCACTAATATTGCCAATTTTGGTAATTCCGATGTAGACACAAATACCGCAGGTTGGCCAACCGATACCGCCGGTGCCACTACCCTTTCAACAACCACTCACTGCATTAATGTCTGGAGTGGCGTGATGCAAAATCCACCGACTGTTTCGGCTGCTGCCGGTTCAGACTATATTGTTACCGTCTCTGGAACGCAGTGCACCTTTACTTATAATGGCGCGACCGGCATGACCATTCTCTATGAGTCAGCATCGGGTTTAGTGACCGTGGATGCGATTATTTAACCTGAGCTCAGGATAAGAGAAACAAGTCATTAAAACCACTAACGTGAGGACGGGAAACAGGGACGGTCCCTGAGGGATCCCCTCAAAATTCAACATTCCCGGTCATTGCGAGGAAACACTGAAAAACAAGCGTTTTTCAGTGTTGACGCGGCAATCTGCTTACTAAACCCTCTTCTCATTCAGATTGCCGCACTCACAGACTGCCACGTGATTACTTGCAGCTAAAGGTTCATTCGCAATGACGTACTTTTACCCGAGTATTGCAGTATATTTCTAAGTTGTCGCTTTTGCTGGTTTTTATTCTTAATTTCGTGGGGATTCGTCAGGGACGGTCCTATCTTCTACACTTAAATGATGATGTGGATCACGCATAAATTTCAGCCAGCATTGCACGGCCAATATCAAAATGGGCGCCAACATGGTTTTACTTTAGTTGAGTTAATCCTGGTGATTCTTATTTTAGGCATTATCTCAATAAATGTCGGCTCACGTTTTTTTACAACCTCTAGTTTTGCCGATAGAAAAGTGGCAGATGAATTAGTTGAAGCCATTCGTTATGCACAGCATCTTGCCATGTCGCGTGGTGGCGGCATTCGCATTGTGACAACATCAACAAGCTATACAGTCGAACAAACCGATGGCTCCGCTATCGCAAATCCTGATCGCAGCGGCAGTTACTCCGTCACTATTCCTGCCAGCAGTAGCTTAACAGCCACAACCATTAGCTTTAATGGCCTTGGTCAACCTACGCCAATCGCAGGTGATACCATTGCGGTTAGCAGTGGCACACCCTTTACCATTACGATTGAAGGTGAAACGGGTTATGCACGCTATTAAAAATATAATGGGCTTTACCTTAATTGAAATGGTTATTTTTATTTCGATTATCTCGGTTGCGTTTACCGGCATTATTATGGTTTTTATTAACACCGGTAAAAGCAGTGCCGATCCTTTAGTTAAAATTCGTACGATTGAACTTGGCCAGTCTTTTCTCGAAGAAGTGCTGCTAAAAAAATACGATGAAAATACCCCCGTCAGTGGCGGCTGCGTTGACTATGCCAGCAGCACACGTTGCAGCAGTGCGCCCAATGGCGAAACAGTTTTGCAGGCAGATGGCGAAACACGTGGAACGTTTGATGATGTCGATGACTATCATAACCTGGAATATTGTGGCGACAATGTCGCTGCTGGTGACAGCCTTTGCACAGGAAGTTGCAGTAGTTTAGTCAATGAATCAGGTAATGATATTTCTGCGGAGTACGCTGGTTTTTCCGTTTGTATACAGGTTAACTTTGCCGGTAATGATTTAAACAGTGTTTCACCAGGCACCGGTACAAGCGTGTTAAGTAATGATGCTAAACGGATTGACGTGATTATCACCGATGCATTGAACTCTCGTATGACTTTTACTGCATATAAGTTGAATTTTTAACTTATGTTATACAAACAAAAAAATAATCGTCATTGCGAGCGAAGCGAAGCAATCTTAATGAAGCACGACACAAAAAAACAGATTACCGCACTCACTTTGTTCACTCGCAATGACAACCTATTTTATAAAAAGCAAAAAGGCTTCACTCTAATCGAAATGGTTATTGCCATTACAATACTGGGCATTGTTGGCAGTATCTCCGCACTTATTATTGGCAAAACCCTCGATGGTTATGCGGCTACCGCACGCCGTGCAAAATTACACAGCGGCGCACGCTTAGCGGTTGATCGTATTGCTCGTGAAGTGCGCCATGCCCTACCCAATAGCATTTGCACCTACGATGGTAGCAATTGCAGCAACAGCGCGAATCGTTTTTATTTTATTAAAGCCCTCGATGGTGGTGAATACCAAACCTCAAGCGGAAATTACACCAATGGTAATGCTCGTGCTCCCCTGCCTTTATCGCCAACAACCGCAACCAGCTTTGATGTGCTTTCAAACAACTCTTTATCTGCAAGCAGCAACGACTGGGTCGTTTTATACAATACCAATAATACCGATATTTACAGCAGCACAACTAAACGCAAACAAATAAGCAGCTTGACCACAAAAGCAGTTGATGCAAGCAACTCTGTCGGCGTGGTTAATTTTGCCAGTGCCATTTCATTTAACGGCAATTCACCTTCACGGCGTTTTCAGATAATCGAAAACAATGTTACGCTTTTTTATTTAAACGGTAGCAACCTCTATCGTGCATCCAGTTCTTTTGCCGCACCCAATACTGCGCTTAGTCCAAAATTATTACTCGAAAACGTTAGTGCGCTAAGCTTTAGTTATATACCGGGATCACAGCAACGTGCCAGCGTTCTAACCATTGATTTAACCTTTACCGTTAATAATGAAACCGTTCGAATTATTCATGAGGCTCATATTCAAAATGCGGCTTAGTAAAATTAAAAAACAACAGGGCGTTTCGATCGTTGTTGCAATATTCTTAATTACGGCACTTTCTTTACTTGCAACCGCCGCGGTACAACTGGTGACAACCAATCAACAATCTATAAGTCAGGAGATAACCTCGGTTAAAGCCTATTTTGCAGCACAGACCGGTTTACAATGGAGTATGTACCAAGCCGTTTATACAACACCCTCCAGTACGCAAACAATCACCTTATCAAATGGCGGCCTCGGCAATACCCGTGTTGCCGTCACATTTACAGCAACCACCATCGATAGCAACCTCTATTACGATATTTCCGGACTGGGAGAATATGCAACAACCAGTTCGCCAGAATACAGTAGCCGCAAACTTCGTTTGAGGTTCAAGCCATGACGCGCATGCGATTAAAAACAAGGCTGCCTTTTTATCTAGCCATATTTCTAGGCCTTTGCTTTTATCCACTAACAAATTTTGCAGCTCTTACCTGCACAACCACAACGATAGCCGGTGGCGATGAATTTGTTGGTATTTCCGGCAGCAGTTCGTCTAACATTGTTGCCGTCGACGAAAATGGAATACTTGTTACTTATGATGGCACCAGCTGGTCAAGTACCTCAATTACCAGCGACCCGGGCGCCGAGTTTAGTGATGTTTATATTATAGACGGTAGTACCGGTGTCGCCGTTGGTGAAAATGGCGATGTTGTTTTACAAACGGGCGGCACTTGGGCAAACCTGGGCTCGGGGACCAGCAATGACTTAAATGCCGTTTGGGCTTATAGTGCTTCCGAAATTTATGCTTTCGGTAACGAAGGCACTATTCAGGTTTATAATGGCTCTAGCTGGTCAAATCAAAAATCCAGTGCGGGCGCAAAAAGCAGTGATAAGTTTAAAGATGCCTGGGGGAACAGTAGCTACGTATACGGCTTAACAGAAGCTGGCTATCTATTTCGGTACGATCGTTCAGGCGGCAGCTGGTCTAAAATAAGCACTTGCAATATTGGCGGTAATATCGAATTTAAAAGCTTATGGGGTGACGCTTCCGGCAACCTTTATCTGGCTGGAGAAGATAATAACAATGGCGTTGTTTATAAGTACGATGGAAGTTCCTGCAGCCTTGTGGTTACATCAACCAACAATAAATTAAAAAGTATTTACGGCTCAACGGCCACCGGTGAAATTTATGCTGTTGGCAAAAATGGAACCGTTTTATATTTTAATGGTTCGTCATGGAGCAGCAGTACTCAAGGCACCCAGGACTTAAATGCGGTTTGGGTAGATAACACCGGCGTGCCTTATTATGCCGGCGATAGCTCTCAAGTAACAACTTGCGTGTCGAGTATATTCATCGACCATTTTTTAATTACCCATGATGGCACTGGCCTAACTTGTGAGGCTGAATCGATCACTATTAAAGCCTGTAGCAATGCCGATTGCTCTTCTACTTATGCAAGTGATGTTAGTGTTACCTTGACACCAACAGGTTGGACAGGGGGTGACAGCCAAACCATTAGCGGCGGCAGCAGCACCTTTACCCTAAGCAAAACAACCGCCGCAACCTATACGCTGGGTATTTCATCATCCAGCCCTACCGCCAACAATACCCTGCAGTGTAGTAATACCGGCACGGGTACAAGCAGTTGTGACATTACTTATTACGACAGCGGTTTTATTTACAATATACCCGACTTAACAAGCTGCGCCACTTCGGCAAGTATTAGCGTGAGCGCTGTACGACTCGACAATGTTAGCCAGGCCTGTGTACCGACTTTTCAGAGCACAACAAAAACACTTAATTTCTGGAGTACCTATAGCTCACCTGCATCTGGCAACAAACAAGTTGTTATTAATAATGGCTCGACCGATACCACTATCGCAACCAGTTCGCCAGGCACCGCTGTCAATTTAAATTTTAATGCCAGTGGCGTTGCCAGCATGACGGCAACTTATAATGATGCAGGTCAACTCAGTTTAAACGCAAGTTACACCAGCGGTAGTTTAACCATGACGGGCAGCGACAGTTTTGTAAGTGTACCGGCTAAATTTTATGTTTATAGCGACGACGCTAACAATGCATGCGCAGCAAATGATGCAAGTTGTAATGTCTTTACCAAAGCCGGTAGCAACTTCAATTTAATAGTTCGCGCTGCCTGTGCCGACAATAGCGTCACGCCTAATTTTGTTTTAAATTCTATTACCTTAGCACACACCAATACTGCACCGGCTGTTACGCAAGGCGCGTTAGGTATCAGTAGTTTTGATATGGCAGCTAGCGATAATGGTGAACATACTATTAGCACGCAGTCTGTTTCAGAAGTAGGCGTGTTTACCTTTAGCGCAACAGCGCCTGCATATTTAGGTGTCAGCGGCCCAAATGGCAACAGCACTTATATTGGCCGTTTTACCCCGGACCATTTTTGTGTTTCGAACACGGCACTAAGTAATCGAACCGATAGCAATAGCAAAGCCAGTTGCACCGACAGCTTTAGTTATTTAAGCGAAGATTTTACCAATAGCTTTGCTTTAACCGCACAACGCAATGGCGCAAGTTGTGGCGATGGCAGCAGCACCCAGAACTACAGCGGTACTTTTTCTAAATTTGATACCGCTGCATTATTATCTGGTGACGATACAACTATTGCCACAGAAACCGGCACACTTAATTTCGCCGCGATTGATTCTGGCAGCAATACCAACTTAAGCCCGAGTATAAACTTTACTACCACATCCAGCACGTCAAGCGGGCAATTCACAAACGGCACCATAAGCGTTAGCGCCAAAATGGATATTGCACGTGCGGGTAGCAACCCAAACTACACCGCCGTAACCCCCTACAGCAATGTTAATATTGGCATTAATCCTATCGACACTGACAACATAGCTTTATCCGCCACAAACTTAAGCATTAGTAGCGCAAACTATTATAATGTTGGCAACACCGCTTTATATTTTGGTCGCCTCTATGCCGACAATACTTTTGGTGCCGAACAAGAAGGCTTACCCATGTGGGCCGAACCACAATATTGCAACACGCAAAGCAGCGGTGTTTGCAGCGACTGGAAAACAAAAACCGATGACAGCTGTAGTTTATTTAACGTAACGGCTCCTGCCAATACCGTCATCGGCCAGACCAATGCAGGCATTAACGGATACTGGGTATCGGCAACAGATTACAGTGCAAGCTCAGGTATTACCTATACCACCGATAGCAACGGCCGCAAAGCCGGCTGGAAAGTTTGGTATACCGCCGCGGGAACTGGCGGCACTTATAGTATCCCGTTTGTTACACATCCGTATCTAGTAACACAGGATGGTAGCGCATCGTTTGGACTTTACCGAGGTGATGACAGAATAATTTATTGGCAGGAAATTTTTAACTAGCTTCACTGGGGAATAAGCCATCACACAACTAATATTTTCTGATACAAGTTTTAAGCCTATTCGCTTGTTTTCTTGCAAACTGTTTAAGCTGCTTTCACTAACTTCTCTGTTGCTTATCCCTGCTACAGATTAACTAAAAAAATTATTCGTATTTCGCCGGCTCAATATGTGCTCGAATAAACTCTTCGGCTTCCTGTGTTATCTCTTTCGCCTTTCGACCTTCAGTCATTATTGGCTTACCAATATGCACCGTTATCAAGCCTCTTTTTTTCAAAAAGCCACGCTTCGGCCAGTAATATCCTGCATTATGCGCCACAGGCAAAACAGGGTAACCACTATTTTCCGCTAAAACCCCACCACCTTTTTTATACTGTACTTTTTCATTCGGTGGGATGCGCGTACCTTCAGGAAAAATAATAACAACAATGCCTTCTTTTAGGCGCGCGGTGCCTTTTTTAATTAATTGCTTCATAGCTTCTCTGCCTGAGCTACGTTTAATCGATATCGGTTTAAAGATGGCAAGTGCGAAACCAAAAAAGGGCACAAAGAGTAATTCTCTTTTAACAACAAACGACAGTGGAGGGAAAATTAGCTGAAGTGCAAATGTTTCCCAGGTGGATTGATGATTTGAAAAAAGAATATAGTTGTCTTTGGGAATGTTTTCTGCACCAACAACCTCGTAACGAACACCACAAAGCACCTTTAGCAACCAAATATTAAATTGCGCATAAGGTTTTATATATTTTGCGCGAACATTAAAGGGCAATATGGCTAGTAATAAAGCAGCGAATGATAATATCACTGTATTGGCTATCATCATAAAGCTGAATAAAAGTGAGCCGATCAACTGCATAATTCTATAAAACCCTAATTTATAAATTTAAATTCTTTTCGACATAATCCGATAATGAATCATAAACTGGGATATTTACAATATCCGCCGCATTATTTTTTATGGTTCGCTCACCTTTACCCGTTTTAACCAGCACTGGTTGAGCACCAACTGCCAGCGCAGCTTGTAAGTCTCGATATGAATCACCCACCACAATGGTATCGCTCAAATCGATATTAAATCGTTCCGCTATATCGGTATACAAACCTGGTTTGGGTTTTCGACAATGGCAGTGATCGTCTGGCCCATGCGGACAGAAAAAGATACCATCCAGATGCGCTCCCTCATTTTGTAATAAACGCTGTAATTTATCATGTATTCGATGCAAGGTATCAAGGTCAAATAAACCCCGTGCCAGACCAGACTGATTAGTCGCAACCACCACGCCAAAGCCGGCCTGTTTTAACCTTGCAATAGCTGCCAACGAACCTTCAATGGGTATAAATTCTTCAGGTGATTTTACAAACTCATCTGAGTCCTGATTGATTACGCCATCTCTGTCTAATATTATAAATTTCATTTTAAAAGGTTCATATTTTTAATATTAATTATTCCCTGAATTCAGAAACTCGAATTTTACCATTCACCATTCTGGATTCGCGCTGCATGATTTTATCCATCTTTGTCCAGAAGGCTTCTTTTAAATCAAACTCGGCTGCTATGGCCGTACCTAAAAGCAAAATATATAAATCGGCGACTTCTTCGGCTAAAGCTTCTTTGCTTTTGCCTTTGGTAATTGCTGATGATATTTCACCTAGCTCTTCTGCCATGAGCGCTACGCGGTAGGGTAAGTCTTCGCCACCGCTGTTTTTAAAATCGTGTTTATCATGAAAGGCTTGCACCTTGTCAAGCATTGAATCGTAGGAGTCTTTATTCATTTTAAATTCCAAAAATATTTTACAGCTTAGATAAATCCGCAATCTGCATAAACAAGCCACGCAAATTATTTAACAACGCCAGCCGGTTATTTTTTACGGCTTCATCATCTGCCATAACCATGACATTATCAAAAAAGGCGTCAACCGGATCACGTAATTCGGCTAGTTGTGTTAATGCCTGTTGGTAATTTTTTTCTTGTACGCTGGTATTCACGCTGTCTTTTAAGCTTGATAGTTTTTCAAAAAATATCTTTTCTTCTTTATCGCTTAATAAGTTTTCATCAACCGTTGCTGGCAGCTCACCTTTTACTTTCTTTAAAATATTGCCACTGCGTTTATTGGCCGCCGCTAAGCTTGCAGCTGCCGGTAATGTTATAAAGTCTTTAATCGCTAAAATACGTCTATCGAGATCAACAGGTTTTGTTGGTCGGGTTGCGAGTACCGATTTAATCACTTCAATTGTGGTACCTTTGTCCTGGTAATAAGCGGTTAAACGGTCCAGACAATAATCCATTACCGCCTGTACGGCTTTGCCTGCTTCGATCTTCTTATCAAAATGATTTGCAGCTTGTTCAAATAATTCTTTTAAATCGATATTAATATTTTTTTCTATTAAAATTCTGAGCACACCTAATGCCGCTCGACGTAAAGCAAACGGGTCTTTGACGCCCGTCGGCATTTGGCCGATGGCAAAAATACCCACTAAAGTATCGACCCTATCGGCAAGTGCCACCGCCTGACTAACGGCTGTAGCCGGTAAACTGTCACCGGCAAAACGGGGTTTGTAATAATCATCGAGTGCATCGGCAACCTGCGCATCTTCACCATCATGCAGCGCATAGTAGCGCCCCATCACACCTTGCAGGCTGGGTAGTTCGGCTACCATATCGGTTAATAAATCACATTTAGATAATTCTGCTGCCCGTTGCGCCTGAGTGGTATTTTCACCTAACTGCTCGGCAACCCAGCCAGCAAGCTTTTTAATACGTTCGGTTTTATCAAATAAACTACCCAGTTGTTTTTGAAACACCACACCTTTTAATCGCTCAAGCTGCGATGCAAGTTTAACTTTTCTATCCTGGTTCCAGAAAAATTCAGCATCGGCAAAACGAGGGCGGATGACACGTTCATTACCTTCGCTCACCTGTGCTGGGTCTTTGCTTTCAATATTGCTAATGGTAATAAAGTGCGGCATTAATTTACCATGTGCATCTTCAAGGTGAAAATATTTCTGGTTGAGCTTCATCGTGTAGATAAGCGCTTCTTGCGGTACATTTAAAAAACGTTCTTCAAAATTTCCTTTTACCGCCACCGGCCATTCAACCATGGCGGTAACTTCTTCTAATAAATTTTCATCGATGATCGCCGTGGCTTTAGCTTCACTGGCAATCGCTTCGATTTGCTTGCGTATTATTTCTTTACGTTGATTAAAGTCCGCTATCACTTTACCTTTGTCTTTCAATAAGGCTTCATAGTCCGAGGCTTTTGTAATTTTAATCGCCGCAGGGGCATGAAAACGGTGTCCATAGGTTTGATCGCCTGACTTAACCGATAAAATTTCGCACTCGACAATTTTTTCGTTAAACAACACAACCACCCACTGAACTGGTCGTACAAACTGCGCATCGAGATTGCCCCAACGCATTCGTTTTGCAATCGGTAATTTATCCAGTGCGCTGCTTATAATAGCGGCTAATAGCTGTTGTGTTTCTTTGCCTGCCTGTTGCGCATGATACATTAACCAGCTGCCTTTGGGTGTTTCAACTTCTTCTAAACTGGCAACATCAACACCGCAGGACCTTGCAAAGCCTTGTACGGCTTTGGTTGGATTGCCGTCTGCGTCATAAGCTGCTTTTAAGGCCGGGCCACGCTTTTCAATTTCTTTGTCGGCTTGTTTTATTTCTAAAGCTTCAATCCAGATAGCCAAACGTCGGGGTGATGCATAGGAATGCACATCGGCATACTTTAATGCAGCCTCGTCTAGTGCGTTGCTGATATTTTTTGTAAAAGCATTTGACAGTGTTAACAATGCCGTTGGCGGTAACTCTTCAGTACCAATCTCGATTAATAAATCGGCTGTTTTCATTTTAGTACTCACTTCGCCGCTGCACTGGATTTAGAATGGCCGCTACTGCAAAGCGGAAAACCTAATTGTTCGCGCCTTGCATGATAGGCTTCAGCAACCGCACGGGATAAATTTCGAATTCGTAAAATAAAACGCTGTCGTTCTGTTACAGAAATAGCATGCCGCGCATCAAGTAAATTAAAGGTATGCGACGCTTTCAGCATTTGTTCATAGGCCGGTAACGGTAAATCTTTTTCGATTAAGCTCTGGCTTTGTTTTTCACATTCATCAAACTGTTTAAATAACTCTTCGACATTGGCATGTTCAAAATTATAGGCTGACTGCTCCACTTCATTTTGATGGAAAACATCACCATAGGTAACAACCCCCTGCGGGCCTTCTGTCCAGACTAAATCGAATAAACTTTTTACACCTTGCAAGTACATTGCAATGCGTTCGAGACCATAGGTAATTTCACCTGTGACCGGTCGGCATTCCAGACCACCGACCTGCTGGAAATAAGTAAACTGAGTGACTTCCATACCGTTTAACCAAACTTCCCAGCCCAGCCCCCACGCGCCGAGAGTTGGCGACTCCCAGTTATCCTCGACAAAACGTACATCATGCACCAAGGTATCGATACCCAACATCTTGAGCGAACCCAGATAAAGTTCCTGAATATTTTTTGGCGAGGGCTTTAGCATCACCTGAAACTGGTAATAATGCTGCAAACGGTTCGGATTTTCACCGTAGCGGCCATCAGTAGGCCGACGACAGGGCTGCACATAGGCGGCATTCCACGGTTCGGGGCCAATCGCACGCAAAAAAGTTGCCGGATGAAAAGTACCCGCCCCCATTTCCATATCGTAGGGCTGCAAAACCACGCAGCCCTGATCTGCCCAATATTGTTGCAAGGACATGATAAGTTCTTGAAAAGTCATTAATTATTATCCGCTAAAGTCTAAAATTGCTTACTAGATGGTTATTTACGGATATTATACCCCAAAACAATTGCCCGCTTCATTTTTAAGCCCACCGTATATATTTTTCTATTCGCACACAGCTTGTCACAAAAACTAGCAAAAAGAGCCAAATTTTAGAAAATTGCAGACTTGTTGCGCCACATTCCTATTATATAGGTAACCCGTGTGGCCACAATCCAGCACCAGATGTTGTGTCATCCCGGATAGCCTGGTCTCAGCAACCAGAACACTTCCATCATTGGGTTCATTAAACTTTGCAATGATCCGACCAACCCCCATTCCCGATGAACCAGCAATCACGCCAAGCTTATTTTTTGCTTGCCAGGCAGGCACATCCCCCAGTAAACCCTGTTGCACACTTTTACCCAATATTGTCCTGCCCCAACGATGCTTGCTTAACTCTTTAGCGATATAACTCCCCTGATGCGGCGTTCCCAATGTAACAATGTTGCCAGAAGCCTGGTCGGGATACAGCGAAAATAAATGCCTAACCACGAGGCCACCTAAACTATGCGCAACAAAATGTATTTTTTTAGAATCAATCGTTGCTAAAAATTGTTGTAACTTTTTGGCATTTTGTAGCGGACTATTCCGCACCGACGGGTAACTGAATTGATATACTTTAAAACCGCATGCGCGCACCCGCTTTTTAAGCAATGACATATCAATGCCAACCATCCATAAACCATGTACAAAGACAACACTGTCCATTCGTCTAACCTTTTCTCATAAAAACTTTATCTTCAGCAGTTATATTCAAGCAGTTATGCTCACTAAGTTGATAGAGTTAACAAAACGGTAATATAAAATGAGTATTTATTTCATTTTTAAGATACCTTCCTTATCATAAATAACATACCTTAAAAGTTTGCGACTAACCGCTTAAAAAAACCACTAATAGAACGTTAGCACTTTAAATATTCTAGATGGATATATTTAGGTCAACCCAAGGTTAAAGATTACTTGCTAACAGTAAAGATAGCATACGTTAATCACACTGTTTATCGCGGAGTTGTATTATGCGCCATACCATTAAAATTATTTTTTTATTTCTAAGCTTGTCTTTTACCTCACAGGCGCTTGCTGCAAAAACTGACTACCCCGTTGTAAAGTTACCGGAGTTAAACAGTAATAAAATAGTCGATTTAAGCAAGTTACGCGGCAAAGTGGTTTATATTGATTTTTGGGCCTCCTGGTGCGGCCCCTGCCGACAATCAATGCCTAAGTTTAATACCTTATATAAAGAACTTTCTGCTAAAGGTTTTGCCATTTTAGCCATCAACCTGGATGAATCAAAAGCCGATGCACAAAGTTTTTTAAAAGATTACCCGGTTAGCTACAGCGTATTACATGATGCAAAGGGTTCGACACCTGAGCAGTTTGGTGTTTCGGTGATGCCCACAGGATATCTACTGGATCGCTTTGGACTAATTCGCTATGAGCATAAAGGTTTTCGCAATGGCGACGAAGTGACATTACAAAAACAAATCCAGAAATTACTGGCAGAGTAGGCACAGAGGAATCGATACCATGTTATTACGTTTAAGTGTTCTATTGTTTGCTTTATTTACTAGCGCATGCTCAACCCCCATTCAGCCCTGGGAACGCGGCAACCTGGCACGACAGGAAATGCAGTGGGTTAATGACAGCATGGAATTTTCACTTTCTAACCACATTAATTTCAGTAAAGAAGGCAGCACCGGGGGCAGCATGGTGGTCGGTGGTGGCTGTGGTTGTAACTAAAAAATTTATCACTGCTGTGCCGTTAACTTATGAATAAGATGTTTTTATGAGGCCTATTTAAGTAGTAAAAGAAAACATTAACTTCCTGGACATGAAATGGGTGTGAGTTAGTCGTTGCGAGCGATAGCGCGGCAATCTTGTTTATATGGGGTATATTCCAGCAAGATTGCCGCGCTATCGCTCGCAATGACCAGGCTTTCTATATTCAAAG